>Ga0126371_10003434_pt1 | contig 13898 bp, 12 predicted proteins | sample PanSoiMetaPlot_4_FD_110145 | JGI IMG/M metagenome (GOLD analysis project Ga0126371, IMG submission 110145) | Tropical forest soil microbial communities from Panama - MetaG Plot_4 | ecosystem: Environmental > Terrestrial > Soil > Tropical forest > Bulk soil | place: Panama | collected 2016-02-17 | reverse complement strand
GCAACCGCGGCCGCGCCAGTGGCCGGTGAGTTCGACAGCGCTGTGTATGCACGACTGGCCGGGGACTTCCGCGTTCCCCGCCTGAAAGGTCTCTGAATGCCACTGGTCCCGATCGGGGAGATCGTCCGTCCGGCCGTGGCTGCGGGCACAGCCGCCGGTGCGTTCAACCTGATCGGGATCGAGCACGCCGAGGCCATCGTGGCCGGTGCCGAGGCTGTATCCGCTCCAGTGGTGCTGCAGATCAGCCAGAACTGCGTCGCTTACCACGGTTCTCTCGCCCCGATCGCCCTGGCCGCGCTCGCGATCGCGCGGGCTGCCTCGGTGCCGGTCGCGGTGCACCTCGACCACGCCACTGACGAGCAGCTCGTCCGCGAGGCGGTGCCGCTTGGCATCGGGTCGGTCATGTTCGATGCGTCGGCGCTGCCGCATGCGGACAACGTCGCGGCGACCGCGGCGGTTGCCTCGTGGTGCCACGTGGCGGACATCTGGGTCGAGGCCGAGCTCGGCGAGATCGGCGGCAAGGACGGCGTGCATGCAGCTGGTGCCCGGACCAGTCCCGCGGAGGCGGCGGACTACGCGGCGGCCACTGGCGTCGACGCGCTGGCAGTGGCCGTCGGAACCTCGCACGCGATGCTGAGCCGAGACGCTGCGCTTGACCTCGAGCTGGTTGCGGCTATTCGTGCAGCGGTGCCAGTACCGCTCGTGCTGCACGGATCGTCCGGGGTGCCAGAGGAGACGCTGACTGCTGCGGTCAAGGCAGGCATGACCAAGATCAATATCGCGACGCAGCTGAACAAGGTGTATACCGCCGCAGTGCGCGAGTGGCTAGCTGCCGACCCGGTCGTAGTGGATCCGAGGAAATATGGGACGGCAGGCCGGGACGCGGTTGCGGCCGAGGTTGCCCGCCTGCTCCGCGTGCTGGGCGCTGCGCGCTGCTAGGCGCCGGCGATGCCGGTGGCGGCGACTGACCTGACGAAGTATCGCTGCGCGACGAAGAAGATCACCATCATCGGCGCGAGGCTCATGACGTTACCTGCCATCAGCAACGGCCACTCGGTCGAATGAGCCCCCTGGAACGTCGCCAGGCCGAGCGGAAGCGTCATGTTGTTGGTCGAGGTGATCGCGATCAGCGGCCAGAGGAAGTTGTTCCACGAGTCCAGGAAGGTCAGTGCAGCCAGCGTAGACAGCGCCGGGCCTGACAGCGGCAGCACAATCCGCCAGAGCACCTTGAGCCGGCTTGCGCCGTCCACGCGGGCCGCTTCCTCGTACTCGATCGGCAGCGTGCGGAAGAACTGCCGCAGGAAGAAGACACCGAACGCGGTAGCCGCGTTCGGCAGGATCAGCGCCCCGATGTGGTTGATGCCGACGCCCGCGAGCAAGTGGACGCCCAGCCACTTGGTGATGATGAACTGCGGGATCATCGTCACCTGGAACGGGACCATCAGCGTGGCCATGATCAGCGCGAATAGGAGTCCGCGGCCAAGGAAGCGGTAACGAGCGAATGCGTAACCAGCCAGCGAGCACAGCACCAGGTTGCCTATCACAACGGTGACGGCGACCACTGCGCTATTAATGAAGAACCGGCCGAACGGGGCGCCCTGCAGCGCCTGCGGGTAGTTGCTGAACTCGAGGTGATGCGGGGTCAGGAGAGGCGGGAATCGCAGTGCCTCTGAGCTGGTCTCCACCGAGGTAATGAGCAGCCAGGCGAACGGGAAGATCAGCACGAGGGTGGCCGGGATCAGCACCAGGTGCCACGGGCTGAACGGCAGGCGACGCCTGCGCTTGCGGGCAGCCGCTGCTGGTATCGGAATCGCGGGAGCGCTCATGTCATGACCGGTAGTGGACGAATCGACGGCCGCCCCAGAACTGCACCGCGGTGACGATGATGATCACCACGAACAGGAAGTAGGCGATAGCCGAGGCGTAGCCAAAGTTGAAGTTCGTGAAGGCCTGCTCGTACAGGTAGTAGACGAGCACGCTGGTCGAGTTCAGCGGCCCGCCCGCGGTGCTCAGGTAGACCTCGTCGAAGAGCTGCAGTGCGTTGATGGTCAGCCAGACCAGCAGGAATAGCGACGCCGGGCTAAGCAGCGGCAGGGTGACCCGGCGGAATGTCGCCCACCGGCCAGCCCCGTCGATGGCGGCGGCCTCGAGGAGCGTCTTGGGGATGCCTTGGAGCGCCGCGAGGTAAATAACGACCGCGAAGCCCGTCCAGCCCCAGATCGTCATGATGATGATGACGTAGAGCGCTTCTGAGGTCGAGTTCAGGAACGGCTGCTGGCCGATCCCGACCAGGCTGAATAGGTAGTTCACGATGCCGTAGGACGGGTCGAACAGCCAGATGAAGACCAGCGCCTCGCTGATGGTGGAGATCGCCATCGTGGCGTAGGCCGCGGTCCGGTACACCGAGATGAACCTGATCTGCCTGTTCATCGCCACCGCAAGGAACAGGCCGACCAGCATTGTCCCTGGCACGAACAGAGCGGTGTAGACCAGCGTGTTGCTGATGGCCTGCGCGACGATCGGGTCGTGCACCATCTGCCGGTAGTTGCTCACCCCGACGAACGGGGTGTTGCCGGTCAACAGGTTGTTCTGCTGGAACGACATGACCGCTGACCAGACGATCGGCACGATGCCGAACAGCATGATGATCACGACGCCCGGCGTTACAAACGACCAGCCGGCTATCTGCTCGGACGCGCGGACCCGGTCGCGGTGTCGGGTCGCACGGGTCGCAGGCTGCCGCCGCTGGCGGCGCAGGGCGGCGACAGGAGCTAGCACGTCACGAGCTTCAGCCGCTGGCCAGGGCCTGGTTCACCTGCTGTGCCGCGCTGGCGAGCGCAGCCTGCGGCTGGCTCTTGCCGAGGAGCACCGACACGATCATCGTGCCCAGGATCTGCGAGATCTTCGGGTAGGTCGCGAGCTGCGGCCGCGCCTGCTTGACGTTGTTCAGGTTGGAGACGAACGTGTCGACGCCGGGCAGCGCCGTATTCATCTGCTGCAGGAAGCCGGACGCGTGCTCCTGCGACGCCCGGATCGGCAGGTCGCCGGTGTGCAGGGAGAAGTAGGTGTCCTGCGGTTCGGCCGTCATCCAGAGCAGGAATTGCTCAGCCGCGGCGACCCTGCTCGCGCCGTTGTTGAAGATCACCCAGTTATCCGGGCCTGAGATGGTCTGATGCCCGCCGTTGGTGCCAGCGAATGAGGGCATGACCTGCACGCCGTAGTGCACGTTGGGGAAGCCGGACAGATCCCACGGTCCGGTGACGAGCATCCCGATCTTGCCTGAGTTGAAGAGATTGGCGTACTCAGAGTCTGTCGGGTCCAGGTACATGGACTTGTCGGTGACGGCCATCGTCCGGATCGTGTTGAGCGCTTCGAGGCCCGCTGGCGAATTGAATGCTGCCTGGGTGTTAGAGGAATTGAGAATCTGGCCGCCGGCCTCCCACAGCAGTGCTTCCCAGTGCCAGACCGTATCCTCGCTGCCCGGCGTGACATAGGCCGTGCCGAACTGCTTCTTGGCCGGGTTCGTTAGCTTCTTCGCGTCGGCCATGAACTGCGTCCAGGTCCAGTTCGGCGTCGGCGGACTGAGACCTGCCTGTGCGAACAGCGCCTTGTTGTAGACGACCGCGAGATTGTCGACCAGCGCCGGGATGCCGATGACCTTGCCTTTAACCGTTGCGACGTCCCGCTCGCCGACCCAGAAGTCGGTCCAGTTCACACCGGAGCGCTGAACGACCTGCGTCAGGTTCACCACTTGAGGTATCTGGGCCACGTTGGGTGCCCAGGACCCGTAGACATAGGCAATGTCGGGCTGGCTGCCACCGCGCACGGCGGTCAGCAGCTTCGGCAGCGAGTTGTCGTTGTTGACGAACAGATAGGTGACCTTCTCGCTGGGGTGAGCGGCGTTCCACTCACTCAGCAGATGCTTGAATGCAGTGGCTTCGGCGCCGGTGTAGCCCTCCCAGATCTGCAGCCCGGTACTGGCGCTGCTACCCCCTCCCGATCCGCACGCTGCCAGCCCGAATGCGACGAGCGCAGCTGCCATGCCGGTGCTAAGCCAGTGACGTCTCATGCCGACCTCTTAGCGACGAGTCTTGCGCGAATCGAGGGAGTTTCAGACATCATCGCGCCCGGCCAAGGGCTCATGTCAACCCCCTGACGGTTGCGTTCTCGGGAGATCACCGTACATCGAACGCGAATTGGTCTGCGCAATCTTGCTCGAAGTAGCGCCGAATGCAACACTGTCGAGCGTGGTGAAGGTCGCGTTCATTGGCGCCGGCAGCGTTGAGTTCACCCGCAATGTGGTGACCGACCTCTGCAGCTATGCAGAGCTCTCCGGCGAGCTCCAGCTCGCGCTGCATGACATCAGCCACCACCGGCTGGAGTTCGCTACCTCGCTGGCCCGCCAGATAGCGACGCAGACCAAGTCCGGCGCAACCGTGACGGCCTCGGCCGATCGGGCGGAGGTGCTGTCAGGCGCGGACTATGTCATCAACGAGGTGCAGGTCGGGGGATACTCGGCCACCCGCGCGGACTTCGACATCCCGGCCAGGTACGGAGTGCGCCAGACGATCGCCGACACGATCGGCATAGGCGGGATATTCCGCGGCCTCCGGACTATCCCGGTCGTCGTGGCCCTTGCCGAGGACATGCTCAGGCACTGCCCGGACGCGTATCTGCTCAACTATTCCAATCCGATGGCGATGCTGCCCTGGGCCGTCTACGCGGGCACGGCCTTCCGCAACGTATTCGGCCTGTGCCACTCGGTCAGGGACACGCACGCATTCCTGGCCGGCCTGGTCGGCGCGGACCCGGCTTCAGTGGACTTCCTCACCGCGGGATTCAATCATCAGGCCTTCGTGCTCCGATTCGAGCAGGATGGCCGCTCGCTTTACCCGAAGCTGGCGGCGATCATTGACGAGTCACCTGACCTGAGCCGACGAGTACGGGTCGAGCTGTTCCGCAGGTTCGGCTACTTCCCCACCGAGTCGAGTGAGCACTCAGCCGAGTACGTGCCCTGGTTCATGCGACACGAGGACCAGATCAAGCAGTACCGGATCTTCGTTGGTGACTACCTGGCTCGATCGGAAGAGAACCTGGCCGAGCTGGAGTCGATGCAGCGCGAGCTTGCGTCTGGCGCCCCGCTGGACATCGAGCCAACCAGCGAGCTGGCATCGGAGTTCATTCACTCGGTGGAGACGGGTCAGGAGCGCGAGATTTACGTGAACGTCCGCAACGATGGCCTGATCGCAAACCTGCCGGATCAGTGCTGCGTCGAGGTGCCTTGCGCGGTCTCGCGCGGTACCGCCCGCCCTAAGACGGTTGGCGAGCTGCCAGTCCAGCTCGCAGCGCTCAACCGCACCTTCCTCAACGTGGTCGAGCTGACCGTCACGGCGGCTCTTAACGGCAGTCGCGACCGCGTATACCAGGCCGCGCTGCTCGACCCCAACACCTCGGCGACGCTGACAACCAGCCAGACGGTTGCCATGTGCGATGAGCTGATCGCGGCTCACTCCGAACTGTTGCCACCCGGCCTGGTCCGCTAGTCGCGGCCGCGGCGCCCCGCGGCAGTCTCGGCCACCGGAAAGGACGCGCAGATGTCCCGGACGCGCCTCGTGACTTGCCTCGCCGCTATCGGTGTCATCGCCACCGCGGTCTCGATGCTCACGCCAGCGGCTGCGAGCTCGCTGGCTCGGAGTGCGACCGCGGTTAACCGGCCCGCGACCGTACGAGCTGCGGCGATCCAGCCGCCCCAGCATCGCGGCAGCCTGAGTATCGACGGGCGGCTTCGCGACGGTTCGATCGTGCGAGCAGCCGGGCTGTCGTGGCGGCCAGGTCGGCTCGCTCCCGGCGACCGGCTGCTGACTTTCTCCGTGCGCTATATCTGGCGCTCGTGCCCCGCCCACGGAAGGTGCGTGACCGCCTCCGACTCCACAGCGACTCCCTTCGCGGCCCACGCGTACGTTGTCGGTCATGCCGACTCCGGCCGGCGGCTGAAGGTGACGGAGACTGCATCGGAGGTCATCGAGACCGATCCGGCCACCTTTGCGTTCACCGTGGTCAACGCGTCTGTCAGCTTCCTGACCCCAGGCAAGGTCGCCAGCTATCCGGCGGGCCGCGCGCCGACGACAGAGTTCGCCAACGGCACGCCTGAGCGCCGCACTGCCTCGGATGCGGAGTACTTCCAGGTCGATCCGCCGCACTACGCCGCCGTCAACGGCAGCCCACATCAGCAGTACCGGATCGACGGTGGACGGTGGCGCGCGCTACCGGCGAGCCACGTCTTCTACACCGGAAGGCTCGGGATCGGCAGCCACCAGATCGCGGTGCGCACCGCCAATGCAGCCGGGTCAACCGTCCTCGCGTTCGGATGGCACGTGGTGCCGATGCCGAAAGCGCAGCCCTGCCAGCCCAGGCCTGGCCAGAAGTGCTGGTATCCACCGCACTTGAACTCCGCGGGCAAGCCGATGCGGTGGGACTGGCAGATCGGCCGGGTGACGCCGCTCCAGCGCGTGGGCCGCCGGGCCGTCGACATCTACGACGTTGACGGCTTCCTCACCACCAGGTCAGAGGTGGACCGGATCCACGCCCACTGGCAGGCGGCGACCCTGCCGCACCCCAGGCTGATCTGCTACCTCGACATGGCGTGGGAGGATTACCGGCCAGATGCCAGTCCCGGCGGCTACTTCCCGGCCGCGTCACTCGGCAACGTCTACTTCGGCTTCCCGCAGGAACGCTGGGTGGACTTCCGCCAGCTTGACGCGCTCAAGCCGATGCTGAACGAGCGCATCGCGATGTGCGCGAAGAAGGGCTTCGACGCAGTCGAACTGGACGACATCGACAGTTTCGACCCGCCGTCGACCACCGGATTCCACCTGACCCCTGGTGACGCGCAGAATTTCCTGGCATACGCGTTCAACCAGATTCACCGCTACGGGATGACCGGGCTCTGGAAGAACTCCCCCTACCTGAGCTGGTGGGGTCGCCGCTACGCAGACGGCGCCGTCGTCGAAGAGTGCTATATCTACCGGCAGTGCCTGTCCGCGCAGCTACGCGGCAGTTCGCAGTACGGCATCACCTGCACGCGCTTGTCCGGGCGAACGCCATGCGGCTGGGACGACTTCACCGCGGACCCCACCAGGCAGCAACCGACTGGCAAGTGGGTAGGCGAAGCCGAGTACGCGGCCGACCACTATGTCTGCAACCCGGGGCAGTCCTGCGCGGGCCGGCGGTCCTTCGCCGCCTTCTGCCGGTCGGTCTACGCGGCGCCGAATGGCTTCGCCGCGGTCAAATTCGATGTGAATCTCGACGGCAAGCTGTTCTACCCATGCCCGTCCGGGCTCTGATCATGACGGGCCCTCAGTTCAGGATGAGGTCATGGAAATATGGAGGCCTTTCCCGCCGGACCACAGCTCGACTCCGTAAGCGACGTCACCGAGCCAGTCTGTCCGGGGAAGCAAGCCAAGGCGAACAGCAAGCCGAGCTATGGAGCCAACCGGGATAGTGGTGTTCGCAAACTGGTGGACGCGGGTGATTACGAATATCCGCCACGGCTTGACCGGAGGATCACATGAGTCGTTCGCGAGCCGCTGACAGGTGATCCATGACCGCCAGCGATATGGCACGCCCCGGACCCAGATGAGTTTCCCGATGGCGGTACCACTACGGCGGTTGGCGATCACGAGCTCGAAAGTGCCATGGGCATTCGTGTCCCGCGCCGGGTGGAAGTACGCGTCCGTGTCACAGATCCAGGTGCCTGTCGTCTTACCCGAGCATCCGACGTGCAGGAACGGGCCCGGACCTAGCGCAGAAACAGGCTTCGGATAGCCGGATTGCGGGTCACGGTCGGCATAGAACGATCCGATACGGATGTTCGGGTAGGCGACGACAGCCGAGCCCTGTGTCGCATTGCTCCGCAGGTAAAGCTCGAGTCCGTCGAATGAGCCGACGCATTCACGCGGCTCAAGCCAGGCATTGTTAATCGCTCGGTAGGCACCGTTATATATCCGGGCGTGCGGTGTGCATGTCACGTACTCGTGGTTCTTCAGCTGACTCCACTCGGGCGACACAACCAGCTTGGAACTAGCGGTAGCTGCCTGCTGGCTGATGGGCGCTGGCGCAGCACCCGATGTTCTGGACGCTGATGCTGCTCCGGCGGTCAGTGCGGCAGCGGCGGCCACCGGCATGACGATCGCAGCACGGAACAATCTCCTCAACTGAACGTTCAGTCCGTGAGCGGGGGTCGGGGCGCCAGCAGTTGTTCCACGATGCTCCGGGACTCAACAGATCATGAAAGTGCGAGGACGGCGTAGGCGGCGAGCCAGTGCTCGACCATGTAGTCGCTGCCTGTCACGTGCGGTAGCGCGGCAGCCAGGTGCGTGCGGGCCGCCTGCAGTGCCGGGCCGATCCTCGCGTCGCGAGCCGGCAGGCTCTCGGCGATCCGGCGCCAGCACCAGGCTCTGCTGGCGTTCAGTCCATGCAGGTGCGCTATCTGGCCCTCGCTCGCGTCCGAGACGACGGCGGGCATGAAGAGCGCCGCTGGCTCACCGTCGGCAATACCAGGCAGAAAGCTATCGAGCCAGACAGCAAGCTCGTCCGGGCCGAGAAGCCGGGCCATCAGCTCGGCCTCGGTGAGAGCCGGTGATAGGAAGTCGTGCCCCGACGGCTCGAATTGAGCAGGATACTGTGCGTCCGCCTTGAACCAGCTCAGCGCCTTGTCGGTGACGGCGTCGGCCAGCGCGGGAGACCGTTCGACTGCCCAGGGCAGCAGCAGCGAGAAACTGAACGCGCTATTGGCATGGACGCCGTACCTGATCGGATAGGTCGCCTTCGGCAGCCAGTTCAGGAAGCCCGCCGTCAGCGCCGACTCCAGCGGGCCCATAGCGGACAGCCAGCGCGCGGCATCCGCGTCTCCGAGCAGTGTGAGTTCGTGTACCAGCGCGAGCGCCCAGGCCCACCCGTACGGCCGCTCGATCCGCCCGTCGCCGCTAGCGACGAACTCTGCTTCCGCCAGGAGTTTCCGCGCGTTGAACTGCGTGCCGAGCAGCGCCCTGATCTCCGGTGCCGTCTCGATGTCCGGAGTCACCCGAAGCACCCGGACCAGCAGCCAGTGCATCTCGACGCATGAGTGCCAGTCCAGGCTGCCGAAGAAGACCGGCGTCCGCTCGGCTGGACGCGCCGGGAAGTCACCAGGCTCCTGCATCGTGTGGATGAGGTGCGACGGGAACTCGCGCCGAATGTTGATCATGGCGGCCTGTGCGTAACCGGTGGCATACTCGCGCAGGACTTCCTGCCATTCGGCAGCGAGCTGCACCGCCGCGGTACTCGTCACAGGTCGACGGTGCTGCCGGGGGCCAGCTGCGTGGCCGGCCCCGATGGAGTCGGCACGATGTTCAGCAAGTTGCCCATCAGCGCGGTGCCCTTGTCGTTCAGCAGCGCGTCGTGAATCCAGTAACCGCGCTGTGGCGCGACCTCGCGGAGGTAGTCGGCCACGTCGCCGAACTTCAGCCAGGGGCCGCTCACCGGAACCAGGAGCGTGTCGACTTTGTCTTCTGGCACTGTGTAGGAGTCGCCCGGATGAAACAAGGTGCCGTCGACGGCGAACCCGGTGTTGGCCACGACTGGTACCGCACGGTCCAGCACGGCGTGCTTACTTCCGTACACGTGCACGTCGAATCCGGCGGCGGTGAACGTGTCGCCATGGTCGACCGCATGCACCCGATCGCTGAACTCAGGAAACTGACTGGCCACCGAGGAGTTGGTCCAGAGCTGAAGGGCACTTTCGGCGCCTAGCGCCGCGCGAACGGCGTCCGCGTCAAGGTGATCGAAGTGCTCGTGGGTCACCAGGACAGCATGCGCGCCGGTGAGAGCGTCGGCGCCGCTCCAGACGCCTGGATCGATAACGAGCGTGGCCCCGTCCTTCTGAAGGCGCACGCCGGCATGTCCGAGCTTGGTCAGCTGCATACTGCCACCCTAACGAGCCTTGCCTCGAGCATCACTCAGCGGGCGGAAAGGCCGCGCAGCAGCTCCTCGACCACCCGCCGGGCATATCGCGCGTCGACTAGGTCGGCGTGCATCCCCGACATGCTCGCCACGACCGCACCGTTCAGCAGGTACATGGCGGCATCGATGTCGGTATTCTCGCGAAGCTCGCCGGTCGCGACACCGCGACGCAGCACCGCCCGCATCGCCTCTCGCCGAGGCCGGACAACCGTGTCCAGGTAGCGGGCCTTGAGCCGCGGGTACTGTACGCCCTCGCCTTGCAGCAACGCGACAAGCCGGGCGCGCCGCGGATCGGCTGCCTCCCGGCAGACTGCGTCCAGCAGTGCGATCAGGTCCGCCCGCACCGACTTGCCCTGGGGCTTGGGCAACGGGCTCGCCAGCACCGCGAGCCCATCCAGCAGCATGTCTTCCTTGCCTGGCCAGCGGCGGTAGATCGTAGCCTTGCCCACACCAGCCCTGGCAGCCACTTGCTCGATGCACAGGCCAGCGGGCCCGCTCTCGGCGAACAGCTCAAGAGCAGCCGTCATGATTGCCTGATCGGCCTGCTCGCTTCGGGGCCGTCCTGGCCGGCGGTGCTCACGTTCAGCGGCGCCGGGCACCGCATCAGCCGTACTTGTCTTCGCCATCATTGCCGATCAGCCTTCCGCTACCACGCCGCTGCCAACGGACTCGCCGACCAGATCCCGGTCTTCATCGCGGGGTGCCTCCGGCCCTGGCTGACTTCTGGTCTCCCGGCCGGGCATCCAGGTCGCGATCGCCGCGGCTCCGGCCACAGCGATCAGGACGGAGATGAGGGCCGTCAGATGCATCGCGTCCACGAACGACGAACTAGCCGCGGTCAGGAGCCGGTGCCCAGCCGGGCCGAGGTGCTGCGCAATCTGCTGTGTCTGGGCGATGGATACCGTCGCGCTTGCGCGCGCCCGGGCGGGCAGCACTCCGAGGTAGGGGGTGAGCCTGGACCTATACGCCTGGGCCAGTACCGAACCAAGTACTGCTACGCCAAGTGCGACGGCGACCTGGCGCGAGGTGTTGGTAATCGCCGATCCCGCGCCGCCCCGCTCGCGCGGCACGACCGACATCACGCCCTCGGTCGCCGACGGCATGACCAGGCCCATGCCCGACCCTTGCACCAGGAAGGTGAGTTCGAGCAGCCAGACCGAGCTGCCGGTGCCGAGGAAGTGATAGCCGACCAGCGCGATGGACATAATGATCAGCCCGGTCGTGCAGACGGCCTTTGCGCCGAACCGGCGCACCAGGCGCGCAGTGCGGGTCGCGAACAGCAACTGGCCCACCGCCAGCGGGACCGTCAGCAGGCCCGCGTGCAGCGGCGTATAGCCGCGCACGTTCTGGGTGTAGAAGCTGATGAAGAAGTAGACACCGCCCATCGCGAAGAACACCAGGGCGATGGCGGCTGCCGCGGAGGACAGCCGCTTATCCCGGAACAGCCTGACGTCCAGCGACGGGTGGTCGGTCCTGGACTCGTGCCAGACAAACAGCGCGATCGTGGCGAGCCCGGCTGCCAGCGGCCCAAGTACGCCCCCGGTCAGCCACGAACCGCTGTCGCCACCCTGGATGATTCCGTAGACGAGCAGCACCAGGCCGGCGATGGACAGCAGCACGCCCAGGTAGTCCACCTTCCCAGGGGCCGGGCTCTTAGATTCCGGCACGATCGCAGCGATCGCGGCGATGCCGATAGCCGTCAGCGGCACGTTGATCAGGAAGACCGAGCCCCACCAGAAGTGGTCGAGCAGCAACCCGCCGGCTATCGGCCCGATCGCGATGGCTACGCCCACCGCTGAAGCCCAGATGCCGATGGCACGAGCCCGTTCCCCTGGATCAAAGACGTTCGTGATGATCGAGAGCGTCTGGGGCATCACAGCCGCGCCACCGAGACCCATGGCTGCGCGTGCCCAGATCAGCTGGTCCGGGGTCTGCGCGTAGGACGAGATCAGAGACGAGAGCCCGAATAGCGCCATGCCGATGATGAGCATGCGGCGGCGGCCGATCCGGTCGCCGATAACCCCGAAGGTGAACAGCAGGCCGGCAAACACCAGGGTGTAGGAGTTGATAGCCCACTCGAGCTGACTCTGGCTGGCGCCCAGGCCTGCGCCAGGCTCCGAGATCGTTTTCAGGGCGATGTTGAGGACGGTGTTGTCCAGCACGATCGCGGCCAGGCTAATGATCAGCACGCTGAGTATCCACCAGCGCCGGTTGTGCACTGCCTGACTGTCCATGCCTTGCCCTTCAGACCTGATACCTGCCGGGATGTGACGCTCGGCTCCCAGCGTTCTGACTTGCGACGCCAGTATTAACAATACGGAACATCATCGTATTGCAACTGACGGAGCAAAATTCCGGTAGGCCGGTACAAGCCAGGTGGCGCTGGCAGCCTGCTGCAAGTCGTGCGATCATCGAGGAGTCCGGGGACGCCATGAGGGCGCAACGAGACGCGGAGGAAGCAATGACTGCTATTTCGGGCAGCCGTGAAGAGGCTGCGGTACCATCACGGCCTGAGCCAGGCGACCCGCTCTATGGCGGCCAGGCAAGCAGGCGACTCACGATCAGGGACATCGCGGCCGCCAAGGCCAGGGGCGAAAAGTGGCCAATGCTCACCGCCTACGACGCCCTCACCGCGCGCGTGTTCGACGACGCCGGGATCCCGGTGCTGCTGGTCGGGGACTCGGCCGCAATGGTGGTCTACGGGCACGATTCCACTATTCCGGTCACGGTCGACGAGCTGATCCCGCTCACGGCCGCGGTGGTCCGCGGTACCAGGCGGGCCTTGATCGTGGCGGATCTCCCGTTCGGCTCCTACCAGGCATCCGCCACTGCCGCCCTGGAGGCGGCAACCAGGTTCCTCAAGGAGACCGGCGCCCAGGCGGTCAAGCTTGAGGGGGGCTACCGGGTCGTACGCCAGGTGGAAGAGCTCGTTGCCGCCGGCATTCCGGTGATGGCTCACCTCGGCCTCACGCCACAGTCTGTGAACGCCTTCGGCGGCTACAAGGTCCAGGGCCGTGGCGAGGACGGCGAGCGGCTGCTGCACGACGCGAAGGCGCTGCAGTCGGCTGGCGCGTTCGCGGTGGTGCTCGAGTGCGTTCCTGCGTCGCTGGCCACGCGAGTGACCGAGAGCCTCGAGATTCCCACGATAGGGATTGGTGCCGGGCCGAACTGCGACGCGCAGGTGCTCGTCTGGCAGGACATGGCCGGCTTGTCGCCCCGGACAGCGAAGTTCGTCAAGAAGTACGCGGACGTTTCGGCCGTGCTGCGAGATGCTGCGCAGTCGTTCGCCGCTGACGTGGTGGCCGGCAGCTTCCCGACCGAGGAGTACTCCTACAGCTGACGAGCGCCGCTGCCGGTGCGGTGCGGTTATTGGTGTGCCGGGCCGGGCGCTGCGGCTGCGACGACTACGAGGTGGTCGCCGTCTTGCAACTGCCCGGCTCGAGGATCGTCCGCGGCCAGGACACGCCCGGCGCGGAGTACGGCGACGACGCCTGGTGCCACACTGCTCGGCGCCATCCCGATTTCCGAGCCGGCGCACGGCCGCTCGGTCAGATCCAGGCCCCTGCGATCCAGCAACTGGCCCATGACCATACCGACCGCCGGATCCACGGTGGATAGTCCGAGCAGATGCCCGGCTGCCGCCGAGGACACCACAACGTGATTGGCACCACTCTGGCGCAAGAGCGGCTCGTTCTCCGATTCACGTACTGCGACGGTGATGGGCAGCCTCGGGCTGAGCTGGCGTGCGGTCAGGGTGATCAGCACCGCCGTGTCGTCTCGGCCGACGGCTACCACAAGCCGTGCCGCGATGTCGATCTGGGCGCTGACGAGAACGTCCCGGCGGGTCGCGTCGCCGGTCACAGCGACTATTCCGGCGCGGTTGGCCTCGTCCGCAGCGG
>Ga0126371_10003433_pt1 | contig 13898 bp, 14 predicted proteins | sample PanSoiMetaPlot_4_FD_110145 | JGI IMG/M metagenome (GOLD analysis project Ga0126371, IMG submission 110145) | Tropical forest soil microbial communities from Panama - MetaG Plot_4 | ecosystem: Environmental > Terrestrial > Soil > Tropical forest > Bulk soil | place: Panama | collected 2016-02-17 | reverse complement strand
GATCGTCGCGCTCACGGCGCAGAACACGCTGGGAGTGACGGCTATCGCCGAGCAGTCACCCGCTTTCGTTAGGGAGCAGATAAGGATTGTTCTTGATGACCTCGGCGCGGATGCGGCGAAGACGGGGATGCTGTTCTCCACCCCCCTGATCGAGGCGGTAGCTGAAGAACTCACCGGGCGCGGGCTGCCGCTGGTGGTGGACCCGGTGATGGTGGCGAGCTCGGGGAGCCGGCTGCTGCTGCCCGACGCGGTGGGCGCGCTTGTCGCGCGGCTGTTCCCGCTGGCCACAGTGGTGACCCCGAACCTGCTCGAGGCGCAGGCGCTCACCGGCATGGACACACAAGACCGGCAGGCGCTCGCGGAGCGGCTGGTGGCGATGGGCGCGGGCGCGGCGCTGGTCACCGGCGGGCACGGCACGGAGCCGGTGGACCACCTCTTCGACGGGCGTGACCACCTGCGGATCCACGTGCCGCGATACGAGATGGCGGCCACTCACGGTGCGGGCTGCACTCATTCGGCGGCGCTGGCGGCCGCCCTGGCGGCCGGCCTTCCGCTGCCCGCGGCCGCCAGGCAGGCAGCCGCCGTGGCCGCCGACGCGGTCGCGCATGGCCTCTCGGGGCTTGGTAGCGGCGACGGCCCGGTGCACGCGCTGCATGGCCTATCGATGGCGCAGCCGCTCACATACAGGAGTGCCTGAGGAGGCATTCAGGAGACTTCCAGATCAGCCGCCTATGTTCAGTGACGGAAGGTAGCAGGCTGAGCATGGAGGCTAGAACCGTGCCTGAGAAGGTGACCGTCGCGTATCGGGGCGAGAAGTACGAGATCGGACGGGGGAAGCGGTATTACGGCATCTGGGTGACCGGCACGCCGGCGACAGACCCGATCGATCGCTGGCCGCAGACCCGCGACGGCTGGTCGCAAGCCTGGGCGCGCTTTACCGCCATCGAAACCCCCGGCACGATCGCCAAGGTCGAGTCCTCGCGCGGCGGGCTGAAGCTCCCGGGCGGGAAGCGGGCGCGGAGCTCGACGGCTAATGCCGCGCCCGGCAGGCGGAACAGGCTCTCGCGCGCCGCCGTCGCCGTCGGCCTTATCGGCCTCGGTATATTGCTCGGGCTGATCGGCCTGTTTCCCGCGTACCTGGAGCCGCAGAGCCTGGCCTCGCAGGCCGACCAGTTGTGGCCGCACCTGATGTACCTGGCCACCTGGGCGGCGAGCGGCACGCTGATCGCGCTCGGCGCCCGCCGGGGCCGGCACGAGACTGCGCGGCTTGGCGCGCTGCTCGGTACCGGGCTGAGCGCGGTGAGCTTCGGCTTGTTCTTCGCGGACCTCGGCCAGGTGATCTCGGGCGGCTCGAGCCTGCTTGGCACGGGCCTGGTGCTCAGCCTCCTCGGCTGGCTGGCATGCGCCGTCGGGTCGATCCTCCCCCTGACCGCGCGCACGCGCCCCACCGTGCCGGCCACGACGCCATCGCCCGCCGCGCCGTCCGGGCAGCCGCTGACCGGACCGTATCTCGCCGGACCCTCGTTCGGCACGCCGCCGCGCGGCCAGACCGGCTTTACCGCACCGGCCGGGCTGACCCGGCCGCACCTGGCTAATGCGGGACCGCTGGCGCTCGTGTTGCTCGCCGCGATCGGCGCGGTGGCCGCGTTCATCCCCTCATGGGACAGCTTCACGCTTAGCTCGTCGGCGACCGGGACCGCGCAGACCGTTACCGCGGGCAATGCCTTCTCCAACCCGGGAGCCGTGATTGCCGGCGACGTCGCAGTGATAATCGCGGTAATCGCGGTTGCGGTACTCGCAGGGCTGTGGCGTCCGGTCCGGCATGGCGCGATACTGCTCGCGGGCGCGACGGTTCCGCTGATCGCGCAGGCGATATCCGCGCTCATTCAGGTGAGCGAGCCGGCAACTCCGGCGCAGTTCGGCATCTCACCGGCGCAGGCGGCGGCGGCCGGGCTCTCGATTTCCTCAGGGGTCACGCCGATATTCTGGGTGTACTGCGTGTTCGTGATATCGCTCGTCGTATCGTGTGCTTGGATGCTCACCGCGCCGGGGTATCAGGCAATGCCGGCGGTGCCGCAGTCGCCGAACCCCGCGCCGGCGCCGCCCTCGCAACGCGTTGACGATGAGGCTGACGATAGTGATGACGACGACGCCGAAGACGACGCGGAATCCACATACACTCGGTTAGCCCCGCGCCCCTCCTCCGTGAGCCAAAGGGCGCGCCGCCGTCTGGACTGAGGAAGCGATGAAGCGAAGCTTCATCGTGACGAGGGAAGACGGCGGGCGAAAAGCGCCCGGCGGCGAGCGGGACTAGCAGAGCGAGCAGGACAGCAGAGAAAAAGCCCCCGGCAGTCTTGCCGGGGGCGTTATCTCTGAATACCGAACGAGGATCGGTACGAAACTACGTATTCCTACATAGCCGTCACTTACCGGTCGCGGCCTGGTACTTGGCGACCAGGTCGGCGGGCACGCGGCCACGGTCCTTAATGTCATATCCCTGCTCGCGCGCCCAGTTCCTGATCTCGGTGGTGTTGAGCGAGCTGCCGGCACCGCGGCTGCCCCTACCTGCACCGCGACCAGCGCGACGTGCGCTGCCGCCAACCTTGCGGGCGTGAGAGACGTACTTTCCGAGGGCCGAGCGCAGCTCCTCCGAGTGCTTCGCGTTCAGGTCGATCTCGTAATCCGTACCATCGAGCGCAAAGCGCACCGTACCTTCTGCCGCTCCGCCGTCGATGTCGTCGATGAAGAGGGTCTGTATCTTCTGGGCCACTTGGATTTCCGCCTTTCCTTGTTTCGACAGCCATCATAATCGATGACCGCGGCGTTAGCGGCGCCGGACCCACCCCATCCCGCACACCTTCGGCAATTGCTGGACTCCCCGCCCCGGCCGCCGAAGTCTTTGTGCTGTGCTAAGCCGACGTGATCTTATCTGACTAGCTCTGAGCTATGTGACATTTACGACAATCGGGGCGAGCGTGTCGCAGCCTCACCGCTATCGCGGTGGACCGCCGATCACAACGCTCTAACGGGAAGAACGAACGGACGGCGATACTTGTTACCGGTTTGGATTAAACCGGCCAAGATTCTCTGCGGTACCCCATGTCCCAGAACATCCACTCGTAACGGCTCGTCGTGCGGAAGTGACGGCGAACGAGCGCGCGCTCGGACTCGGAAAGCGACGCGCCGACCGCGTCGGTCTCGGCGATCACGTCCCGTACGACGTCGCCGAACTCGTCTCCGCCGTAGGTGTCAATCCATCGCTGGTATCGAGGATCGGCCGAGCCTTGGCTCACGAGTTCCTTGCCCACTTCCCAGTAAATCCAGTAACACGGCAGTACCGCTCCGACGCCCTCCGCATAGCTTCCGCCGCGAATGATGGACAGCAGATAGCTGGTGTACGCGAGGTTCGTCGGGGCCGGCTCCGCGGCAGCAGCCTCCTCGGCGGAAATGCCGAGCGCGGGAAGCAGTTGCGAGTGCAATTCCTGCTCGACCGCCACGGCATCCGCCGCGTGCCTGGCGAACATCCGCATCGCAGCGGGTTCTGGCGCCCGGCTGGCGACCGCGGCGAGAGCGCTCGCGTACTGCCTCAGGTAAAGCCCGTCCTGCACGACGAAGAACGCGAACGACTCGGCGGGCAGCGTGCCGTCGGTCAGTCCCCTGATGAACGGATGGGCGAGGATGGCGCGGTAGATATCGGTGATGCTGTCCCAGAGTTCGCCGCTGAAGGAGTCAGTCACCGCGCCACCATACGGCGCAAGCCCTCCAGAAAGAAAGTAAGCGCGCCTCACGGCGTGCCATGGACCAGGATGGAGCCCATGACGACTCTTGCCGCGATCTGCCGACCCCAAGTCCCTCCCGAACGGCTGCGCGAGCTCGCCCGCGCGGCGGACGACTGCGGACTTGACGAGCTCTGGCTCTGGGAGGACTGCTTCTGGGGCGGCGGCGCGTCGGCTGCCGCCGCGGTGCTCGCCTGGACAGACCGGCTGCGGGTCGGAATCGGGGTACTCCCGGTGCCGCTGCGGAACGTCGCGCTGACCGCGATGGAGACCGCCATGCTGCACCGGCTGTTTCCCGGCCGGGTGACGGTGGGCGTCGGTCATGGCGTCCAGGACTGGATGGGCCAGGTCGGCGTCCGCCCCGAGTCACCGCTCACCCTGCTGCGCGAGTACCTCGGCGCGCTTCGCGCGTTGCTGCGCGGCGAGCGGATAACCACGAACGGCCGCTACGTCAGGCTCGACCAGGTGGCTCTCGACTGGCCGCCAACTTCCGTCCCGGCCATCTTCGCCGCCGCGGCCGGCCCGCGCACGCTCCGGCTGAGCGGCGAACTCGCGGACGGCACCGTCATGGACTCGAGCGTTACGTCCGCCGCGCTGCGCGAGGCCAGGCAACTCATCGACCAGGGTCGCGCCGAAGCGGGCCGCACCGACCCCCACCCGCTGGTCGTCTACATGAGGGCGTTCGCTGGTACCGATGGCACCCAACGCCTGGCGCAAGCGATCCGCGACCAGCGCGTGGACCCGGCGTCCGCCGCCGCCGCGGGCGCCCCCTCCGAAATCGCCGCCGTGATCGAGAGCTGGGCCCGCGACGGTGCCGACACGGTAGCCCTTTATCCCCCATCCGACGACTCCGACCCGGTCGCCTTCGTCCGCTTCGTCGCCGAAAAGGTCCGCCCCCTCGTCAACTGAGTGGCAGTCCAACTCGCTACGTCATGCAGGGGCCGGGACCTTCCCCCATCAGGAACCGACCAAGGTCCCTTGGTTGCGGTCAGCCGCGCGGCATTGACTGCAGTCATGTTCGCGGCAGGCCAGCAGGTTATCGACGTGCCCTTCGGCATCGCGCAGTCCCGGCTCATGAGCTTGATGCGCGGGACCTGGCTCACTAATGCCTCTCACGAGGCTTATCAGCGCAGCGCCGACGACCTGCTGCGGGTGGGGCCGTTCGGCGACAGGCCCGGCACTTCCCGGCTGGTGCGCGTGCAGTTCACCGATCCCTCCCACTGGGGAGACGACGCGATGCGGGTCGGGCTGCGCTGGGAGGCGGTCGGGGTGACTGGCGGGCTTTTCCCGGCGCTTGACGCTGACATCAGCCTGACCGCCGACAGCGAGCGCACCCTGGTCAAGCTGACCGGCACCTACCGGCCGCCGCTGGGCCCGCTCGGCGCCGGCCTAGACCGCCTGCTCCTGCGCAAGGTCGCCACCGCCACCATTACCGCGTTCCTCAGCGAGTTGTGCACAGCCCTCGCGGACACTCCTGCCCCGGCCGGGCACGGTGCCCAGCCAGTCACGTAGCAGAGCTCAGTAGTAGATGTGTCCTACCGCGCCGCCGCCAGCGGCGATCGCGTCGCCGTTGATTGCCACGCTGACTGGCGAGGCTAGGAACGCGACAACCGTCGCCACCTCCTCGGCGGTGACGAGCCGCCCGATGCCGATCGAAGCACCGAGCCGCCGCTCCACTTCCGCCACGGACACCCCGGCCCGTTCCGCACGCCCCGCCAGGATCTCCGGCGTCTTCTCCGTGACCGTGACACCGGGGTGGACGACGTTGACGTTGATGCCGTGCCGGCCGAGTTCGTCGGCGAGGTTCTTAGTCAGCGCCGAGACGGCCACGTTGCGGACCGTCCCGGTTACCGACCCGGTCGACCGCGCGGCTAGTCCGCTGATGTTGATGATCCGGCCCCAGCCGCTCTGGCGCATCAGCGGCACGACCTGCCGGATGCACCGAAGGTAGCCGAGCACCTTCACGTTGACCTGCTCGCTGAACTCCGCGTCGACGAAGTCCTCGATGCCGACAACCGCACCCGTGTTGGGCCGCGCGGCGGCGTTGACGAGGATGTCAACGCCGCCGAGTCCGGCGACCACCGCGCGGACCATGTCCCTGACGGACTCCTCGTCACCGGTGTCAGCGCTGACGCTGATCACGCGCCGCCCCGATTCGGCGGCGACCGTCTCGCGGGCGGCCTCTAGCGCGGATTTGTCACGAGCGACGAGCGCGACGTCACAGCCCTCGGCGGCCAGCGCGCGGGCTGCCGCCAGCCCGATGCCGCGACTGCCGCCGGTCACGATCGCGCGCTTGCCGGTCAGGTGCAGGTCCATGCGGCGATCATCGCACGGACGCCGCCACTTAGCCGGTCACGACCAGCGACTGCCCCGCGGATGCCGAAGGGCCGAAACTGGCGCTGCCCGCGTACCTGGCGACGAGATGGTAGCTGCCCGCGGTGAGCTTGCTGGCGGTCAGCGTGCACGACCCCGCGCCCGACGCGAGCGTGATAACGCACACCACGGTCCGGCCCGCCGAAACCGTCACCTTGCCGGGCGGCGTGCCCGTGTACTGCGGCGCGACCCGGACGGTCAGCCGCTCGGCCTGCTCGTGACCGTACGCCACCCGGGCGGCGGACAGCGTGAGCTTCGTGATGGACGTTGCCCTCTTGAGCTGGAGGGTGGTCGAGGCGGTGGATGACTTGAACCCGGCGCCGCCGCTATACGAGGCGACGAACTTCAGCGCTCCCGGCGGGTACTTCGCGGTGTTCACCTTGCACGTCCCCTTGCCGGCCTTGACGGTCATCACACACACGACCTTGTTGCCGTATTTGACCGTCACGGTTCCGCTCGCGGGCAGCGCGTTAGGCCTGCCGGCGGGCCCGGCCTGGTGCGTTGTGGCCGAGCCCGTCGCGGCACCCGAACATGCGGTGGCTCCGAGCGCCAGCGCCAGCACGGCCACGCCGAGGGCTACAGATTTAGATCTCATGGATCCCTGTCAATACCGTCAGGACCGGACAGAACGTACCCAACGCGCATCCTCGCATGTCCCGCCCTCGCCCCACTACCGCCGAGGTCCGCATACACCATTTATTCACCTTGATGTCAAGCTGTCACAACGTAACCTCCGGCTCCGAACGCCGCGCGGCCTCGTCGATTTCCACGCCGGTGATCTCGCTCGACGGCTCGCCCCGGGTGTTCGCGGCGCGCAGCGCGATCAGCGCCGTCGCGACGAGGAAGATGCTGGCGATCAGCAGCGCGATGTGGAAGCCCGAGGCGAGCGCCGCCGCCGGTGAGGCGTGCGCGGCGAGCAGATGGTGCGTCCGCGCGGCGGCCGCGGCCGAGAAGATCGCCAGCCCCAGCGCGGCACCCACCTGCAAAGACGCGTTGATCAGCGCGCCGGCCAACCCCGCGAGCGACGCCGGCACGCCGGCGTTCGCGGCGGTCTGCACCGCGACGAACACACAGCCGAGTCCTAGCGCCATGACCATCAGGCCGGGGAACAGGTCGGTCCAGTAGTACCCGTGCGCCGGAATGTGGGACAGCCAGTACACGCCGCCCGCCGAGATCACCGCGCCCGCCACCATCACCGGCCGCGTCCCGGTGCGGGGGATCAGCCCGGTGCCGATTCCCGCGGAGACCGCGACCATCGCGGCGACCGGCACGTACGCGGCGCCGGCCCGCAGCGCGGAGAAGCCGAGCACGTCCTGCATGTAAAGCGTGGTGAAGAAGAACGACGAGTAGAACCCCGCCATGCCGATCACCTGCGTCGCGTCGGCGGCCGCCAGGCCCTTGATCCGGAAGATCGACAGCGGCACCAGCGGGTTGGGCTGCCGCAACTCGTTGACGACGAACGCGATGAGCAGCGCCGCCGCGGCCGCCAGTTCGCCGATCGTGCGGGCCGCGCCCCACCCCGCATCGGGCGCGCGCACGAGCGCGTAGATCAAGACCAGCATCCCGGCGGTGCCAAGGATCGCGCCTGGGGTATCGAAGGCCGAGAATTTTGTCCCGAACGAGCGGGGCCGCTGTCCATCGATAAGCCGGAACGCGGCCGCCAGCACCAGCGCGACCACTGGCAGGTTCACGAACAGAACCCACCGCCAGCCCGGTCCCGCGGTCAGCACGCCGCCGAGGAAGACCCCGAGGACCGAGGCCAGACCGGCCATGGCGCCCCAGGCGCCCAGCGCCTTCACCCGGTCGGTGCCGTAGTTGAAGCTCGTGGTGAGGATGGACAGCGCGGCCGGCGACATCAGCGCCGCGCCAAGCCCTTGGGTGAGCCGGGCGCCGACCAGCATGCCGGAGTTCTGGGCGAGACCGCCCACCAGCGACGCGATGCCGAAAAGCGCGGTGCCCGCGACCAGGACCCGCCGCCGCCCGAGCAGGTCGGCGCACCGCCCGCCGAGCAGCAGGAAGCCGCCGTAGGTGACGATGTAGCCGCTGAGCACCCACTGCAGGTTCTGCACGGAGAAGTGCAGGTCGCGCGCGATGGACGGGAGCGCGACGTTGACTATTGAGGCGTCAAGGAAATCGAGGAAGGCCACCGCGCACAGGAAGGCGAGGACGATCTTGCCCCGGCGCGTGGCGAGGAAGGACGACGTTGCGACCGGCGGTGAAGTCATGTCAGGTGAACCTCCGGAAGTAATCTTGTAATCAGTCAGTTAACCAACTTAGTAGAGATCTAACCCAACGTCTATACTCTGAGTGAGATGACTGACTCAATTCAGGTGCCCGGCGCCGCCGCACGCGCCGACGCCGGCCAGCAGGGAAAGCGCGAGCGGCTGGTCGCCGCCGCGCTCGAGATGCTGTACCAGCAGGGGATCGAGAAGACCACGCTGGCGGACATCGCCGCGGCGGCCGGTGTCCCGCTCGGCAACGTCTACTACTACTTCAAGACCAAGAACGACATCGTCCAGGCAGTTGTCGAGTCGCACATCGTCGAGGCACGCGCCATGCTCGCCGCGATCGAAGCCGCTCATGACGACCCGCGGGACAGGCTGAAGACGCTGTTCGGCGTGCTCGCCGGTCAGGGCGAGCTGGTCGCCCGCTACGGCTGCCCGCATGGCACGCTCTGCCTGGAACTGGACAAGCGCGCCGACGGTCCGGCCCTCGCCGCCCCGCTTATGCGCGAACCCGTCGACTGGGCCGAACGCCAGTTCCAGGCCATGGGCCGCGCTGACGCGCGCGACCTCGCCATCGAGGTCATCGCCAGGTACCAGGGCACCGCCCTGCTGACGACCACCTTTCGCGACCCGGAACTAATGGCGCGCGAGTCTGTCCGGGTCGCGGACTGGATCGACACGCTCGGCTGACAAGTCTTACGCTTCGCAGATGGCGCACGCGGTTTCCGGTCCTTCCCGGGTGCGCCAGCATCCGGTCATAGTTCCAGCGCTCGCCATCCTCACGGCGTGGGCGACCCTCGTGCTGGCGGGCCAGCGTTCAAGCATGCAGATGAGTGCCAGTGCGGCCAGCGCCTGGGCGTCGGCCGCGGCCGGCCTGCCGTCCTGGCTCTTGATGACGGTCGCGATGATGGGCCCGGCCGTCTTGCCCAGGTTCCGGTACGTCGGCGGTGCGGCCGCTCGCCCCTTCCTGGCGCTGACCGCCTTCGCGGTCGCCTACCTGACCGTCTGGGCGGCCTTCGGCTTTCTCGCCCAGGCGACCGCCGCGGCGCTGCCAGGCGTCCCGGGCCCGGCGCCGCTCGCCCTCACGCTGCTCGCCGCGGCCGCCTGGCAGCTCACCCCCGTCAGGCGGCACCTGCTCAGGCAGCACAAGAACCCAGCCGTCGCGCTGCCCGGCTCCGCGCTGGCCGGCGGGCTGCGGTACGGCCTGTGCTGCCTTGGCGCGTGCTGGTGCCTGATGCTGGTCATGCTGGCGGCGCCGTCCGGGCAGCTGCTCTGGCTGGCGGGCCTGACCATCCTGATAACCGCCGAACGCTTGTCCCCGGCCTCAGTCACACCAAACGCCGCCGCCGCGGCGCTCGGCGTGGCCGCCGTCGCGACGCTCGCGGTCGCGGGCCTGCTGTAACGGGTCACTTGGCTGCGGCAGCCGCCACGCCTCCGTTCGGGAAAATTGACTGTGCAACCTTGCAACCGGGCAGCGGCTTGCGGTGCTCTGCACTGCCGAGGAGGTGGGTGGTGAGCGCCGAATCGGACGAGGAGTTCCGTCAGTTCATGCGCGGCCGGTGGCCCGCCATGGTGCGGCTAGCCTACGGCCTGACCGGCGACGCGGGGCATGCCGAGGACGTCGCGCAGGCGGCGTTCGCCCGCGCCTACGCGTCCTGGAGCCGGGTCAGGCGCGCCGACGATCCCGAGGCCTACCTGCGGCGGATCGTGATCAACGAGAACCGGCGCCGGTTCCGCAAGCAGCGGGTCGCCGAGGCGCTGCCCGGCACGCTGCCGGAACGGGGCGCCGCGCTGCCTGGCCCGGAAGAACGGTCGGCGCTGATCGACGCGCTGCGGGCCCTCGCGCCCAGGCAGCGTGCCGTCGTGGTGCTCCGCTACTGGCTGGACATGTCAGAGGCGGAGACCGCGGCGGCGCTGAACTGCTCGGTGGGCACGGTCAAGAGTCAGGCCTCGCGGGCGCTGGCCACCCTGCGGGGGAAGGTAGTGGAGGGAGAGCTACGGTGACCGAGCTGCGGGAAAGCCTTGACCAGGCACTACGGGAGATGATCCCCGGCGATCCGCCGGTGGACCAGGCGATCAGCCGCGGCAAGGCGATGCGGGCCCGGCGCCGGGCGGCCGCGGCAGCGTCCGTGACCGCGGTGGCGCTGCTGGTGGCCTTCGGCTATCCGGCGCTGAAGCATATGCAGGCGGGGCCGGTACCGAGGCCCCCAGTGCAGCACAAGCAGCCCACAGTGACCGACGTTCCGCCCGGCCCGGGGGCGCGGGCGGGCGTGATCGCTGGCGGGCTTATGCGCGGCGAGTCCTGGCAGGTCGTCACCGGGAAGCCTGGCACGAACGGCACGCCGAAGGGCCAGGCATGCTTCGGCGCGTTCGGGCCCGCCTTCGGCGCCGGCGGTCAGTCGAATACGCAGTGCACTCCGCCGTCATCGCCAGACGCCGCCTACCCAGTCCTGTTCATCGGTTTCACCACCGGCGGGGCCTCGGTTAACGTCGGACAGGTCGACGCCAGCGTTCAGTACGTGTTTGTCGACTTGGCCGACGGCACGCAACTCAAGCTGATCCCGGTGACCGTCTACGGGACCCGCTACGTCGCCTTCCCCACCCCGCTGACCGTGCCCGTCGACAGTGCCAGCGCGTACTTGGACAACGGCCAGTACCTCACCGCGATCCCGTACACCACGCCGGAGGGGATTGCCGTCTTCGGGAGGTGGCTGCCGCCTGGCCAGTGGAGCCCTGCCCCGGCGACCGGGCTGGTCGCCTCAGGCATGGCTGACGGCACGAAATGGGCTGTCTATGTACACACCGGGCCATGGGGCACGTGCATCGACGACTCCGCGACCCTGGCGTGCTTGCCGCTCGCGCCGCCACTGGGCACGCAGCTGATCGGCACCGCGAGCAGTCATCAGGGAGTCATCTACGGGTCGGCCGCCGCCGACGTGTCCTATATCCGCGTGACGCTGACCGGCGGCGGCACGCTGCGGGTGAGCGTCACCGCCGTGGGCGGCCAGCAGTTCTTCGCGTTCTACCTCGGCAAGGGGCAGACGATGCGCACGTGGACCGCCTACGACGCGGCCGGCAAGCAGGTCGCCTCGGGTACGGTTCCGGCGAGCCCGGCTAGCTGAGCGCGCGCTCGAAGAGCATCTTCGACGCGCCCGGGCCATCGTAGCCGTCGACGGGCCCGGTCACGGTGAAACCCATCGCGGCGTGGAACGCGATCGAGCCGCTGTTGACCGGCGCGGTGATCGCGCGGACGACGCGGCGGCCGTCGGCCGCGGCAAGGGCGAAGAACTTCTCGTAGAGCAGGCGGGCCAGGCCGCGACCGCGCAACCGCGGGTCCACGCCCACGAAGTGGATGTAGGCGGTGTCGTCGGCCGACGGGGAAAGGAAGCCGACGAGGAAGCCGGCCAGCGCGCCGCCCTGTTCGGCGACGAAACTCGTGGTGTGGAAGTGGTCGAGGAACACCCGCGGCAGCACCTGCCGGACCGGCCGCCCCCACCAGTCGTCGACCACCGCCACGATCCGGTCGTAGTCGTCAGCAACCGCGGTGCGCACACCGATATCGCTCTCGCTGGCCATGCCGACAGATGCTACGCGTGCTGAGTAGGCTCGCTCGCTCCGCGAGCGCGGCCTAGCCGGCGTTACCGGCCGGCGCGGTCTCTAGCGGCGCCTTCGCCGTGGAGGCAGGCAGCGTCTTGGGGTCGACGAACGTGCTGCCGGTCGGCCCGGCCTGCACGGCCTCGTGCAGCGCGCTGCCCTTCAGGTACTGATTCCAGCTCAGGAACCACTGGGTATAGCCGTTGTCCCAGGTGCCGCTGCGCGGGCTGCCCTTGATGGTGATCGGGTCGCCGGGCACCGCCATGTTGTAGTAGATCTGCGCGTCCGCTGGCGATAGGTTGACGCAGCCGTGGCTGACGTTCGCGAAGCCCTGCTCGCCGACCGACCAGTAGGCGTCGTGGTAGTAGTCGCCGCTCCAGGTGAACCGGACCGAGTACGGGACCTCGAGGGCGTACCCCGGACCCTTCATCAGCACCGGGTTTTCCTTCTCGATGGTCAGGTAGCTGCCGTTCGGCGTGTCGTCGCCGGGTCGGCCCGAGCTGATCGGCCAGTTGTACTTCAGCTTGCCGTCGACGTAGATCTGCGTGCGGTGCGCCCTTGTGTTCCCCACCGCGATCACCGACCGGCCAATGCTGAATTGCTGGGTAAGCGTGTGGTAGCCATAGACACCGGGCGCGCCCTCGATGCCGTCGAGGCGCCCGATGAAGCTCACCTTCGTGCCAGTCGGCCAGTAGTCGCGAGGCCGGAAGTAGGCGCACGTGGCGGCCATGCCGCAGGGTTCGTCCCAGTACCATGCGCCGACCACCGGCTTGGACGTCGTGATCTGCAGTGCGCGTTCGACCGCGGCCCTGTTAGTGATCTTCGCGCTGAAGTACAAGATGATCGGCATGCCGACGCCGTACGTCTGCTGGTAGCCCTCGACGATATGAGTGCTGAACGTCGAGGTCGGCGTGAGCGTGCGGAACGTACTCGTCGTCGTAGTGGTGGCACCATTGGCGGCGGCCGCGGTCGCGGTGACCGTGTAGGACTTCGACACGTTGAGCGTCCAGGCGCTGTGCCAGGACTTGTTGCCCCCCGAGTAGGTCCCGGTGACCGGGTCGCCTGACGTGTGCACGCTGACGTCCTTCAGGGTGCCTGACGTGGTGACCGTGATGCCCTTGGCTGGATCGGCACCGTTCGCGCCGTTCGACGGCGTAATGGTCACCGCCGGCCCGGACGGTGTCGGCGACGCGCTCGTCCCGTTGCCCGCCCCGGTGTTGCCCGCGTTATTGACCGTAGAAGTTCCGCCGCTGCCCGTGCATCCGGCGAGCGCAATCGCCAACGCCGCGAGTGCGGCGACCCCCGTCAGCCTTCTCATGTCAGAACCATTCCCAACATCGCGAAGCAGCGAACGCCGACATTTATCTCTAAGCGTAGGTAGTGCCCGCAACTGCCCCGCCAGAAATTCGCCGTTGTAGCGTCGTGTCACATCCGGCCGGTGCTGCCCGTCATAGGGGTATGACGAATCGCGACAGGAACGGCGACTGAGACATGCGTGACGACGACTGGCTCGCCGAACGGTTCGAGCCGAATCGTGCCCGGCTGCGGGGGATCGCGTTCCGGATGCTGGGCTCCCTCACCGACGCCGACGACGCGGTCCAGGAGACCTGGCTGCACGCGTCCGCCGCGTCTGCCAATGGCGTGTCGAACCTCGACGGGTGGTTCACCACTATCCTCGCGCGCGTGTGCCTGGACATGCTGCGGTCGAAGAAGTCGCGGCGCGAGGATCCGGCCGGGGACATCGAGGATTCGCTGCCACCGGGCCCCGGCGCCCCGGGTGCGACGGCCGCCGCTGGCGCGCTTGGCCCAGAGCAGGAGGCGGTGCTCGCCGACTCAGTGGGGCTCGCGCTGCTTGTGGTGCTTGACACGCTCGCGCCGGCCGAGCGGGTGGCGTTCGTGCTGCACGACATGTTCGCGGTGCCGTTCGGCG
>Ga0126371_10003432_pt1 | contig 13901 bp, 19 predicted proteins | sample PanSoiMetaPlot_4_FD_110145 | JGI IMG/M metagenome (GOLD analysis project Ga0126371, IMG submission 110145) | Tropical forest soil microbial communities from Panama - MetaG Plot_4 | ecosystem: Environmental > Terrestrial > Soil > Tropical forest > Bulk soil | place: Panama | collected 2016-02-17 | reverse complement strand
CGGCGGAATGCGTAGATGTGACCCGATTCCGCAGCGTCACTCCGCCGCCAGCGTCACCACCGCGTTCTCATAGGCGCCGTTGCCGGTGCCGTCCGGGAAGATGCCCCGTTCGGCGATCCAGCGCTGCGATTCCTCGAAGACTTCCTTGGTATAGGGTTCGAAGACGATGCGTTCGCCGGGTCCCCAGCGCCGCGTGTCCATAATCGCGTGGAAACGCTTCGGAAATTCCTTCTGGTAATAGTGCGTGTAGAGTTCCGGCCGAAAATCGATGTCGCGCTGCGCGCGTCGCAGCGCCCGGAAATACTTGCGCACGTCGTTGGATTCCGGATTGCCGTTGATCATAGACGCCATCATGAAGGTGGCGTCGATCACCTTGCGGAAGCCGAGCTGTTCGAGGAAGTAATAAGGTCCGCTGAACACGGTGACCGCGGGCACCTTGCGGTCGAACAGCAGTTCCATGCGGCTGAACAGCAGGCCGTCGGCGAAGCTGAGCTTGATATCGCTCAACGGCATATACTGCTCGAGCGCCTGGATCGTCGCGTAATGGCTACCGGATTGATAGCCGACTGATATCGGCACGCCCTTGAGATCGGCGGGTTCCCTGATCGGCGATTCCGGCGGCACGAAGATGCCGGCAGGCGACACGGAATAAGCGTCCGCATAGAGCTTGGCGTGGCCTTTGGCGGCTGCGACGTTAACAGTCCAATGGCAGGCGCCGCTAATGTCGCACGCCCGGCCCTGCTCGATCGATTGGAACGCACCAACCTTATTGCCAAGCTGATGGCCGTGCCCGGTGCTTGAATCCATCGTCTCGCGGAATTCGTATTCGAGCCCTTCGTCGCGGAAATAGCCTTTCTCTTCGGCGACCCATTCCTGCAGCCGGAAGTGCGGTGCGATGACGAATTTGCTCATGGCTTCCTCCATTTTCTCGTTCGGTTCAGCAAACTGCGCCTTGCTTCGCCGCGCCGCGGCCGAATTGGTTGGTCCGGCGCGCGCGGATCATCTTGACGTGTTCGTCCATCAAGCGGCGGGCCGCCGCAGCATCGCGTGCCTCGATCAGCGCGACCAACTTGTGATGGATTTCGAGAATGTGCAGCGCGACGGTCCGCGTCAGCGCCGGATTTCGCGTCGGCCACGACACGTGCTGCAGCGAGCGCAACTGCGCCGCCAGCACGCGGTTGTGCGAGGCCTCGGCGATTGCGAGGTGGAAATCGAGACAGGCGCGCGTGAACGCCGGAACGTCGTCGATCTGTCGTTCGGCGGTGACGAGAAGGCGCTTCAAGCCGGCGAGCTCGGCGGCGGTGGCGTGTTCGGCCGCAAGCTCGGCCGCCAGCGTCTCGATGGCGCGCTGCGCATCGAGGATTTCAGCGGCGGTGATCCCGGCAAGGTCGAGCTGGACGGCGAGCGCCTCGGCGAACTGGCGCGGATTGCCGTGCGCGATACGCACGCCGCCGCCGGCACCGACCTTGATCTCGACGACGCCAAGCGCCGCCAGCGTCCGCAGCGCGTCGCGCGCCGCCATCCGGCTCACGTTGGCGCGCTGCGCGATGTTTTTCTCGGTGCCAAGAAAATCGCCGGGCTTGAGGCGCTTCTCGAACACGGCTTCGCGCACTTCGGCGACGAGGCGGGCCGATAGCGTGCCGCCTTCCGGACGCTCGCCCGTCTTGAACAGGACGTGCACCGCCACCGCGACCCTCCGATCCAGGCCGCAATCCTAGCCGCTGGCGCAAATATAATAAAATAATATATTTAGGGCAGCATCTGCGACATAGTTGTCCGCTCGTCGCGCTTTCGCTGGCCAGCCGTCGTCTTATGATCGGCGTGAAAATCGGGACCAAGCCATGACCAAGCTCGGCATTGCCGTCGCTGCCATTCTCGCACTCGCCGCTGCTTCGGTGGCGGTATGGGCGTGGATTTCGTTGGGTGCGGTCGAGGTTTCGACCTCGGGCTATATCGCGCTCGTTCTCGGCGGCCTTGCGACGCTTGCGCTCGCCGGCGGCCTGATGGCCCTGCTGTTCTATTCGCACTACAAGGGCTACGACGACGCGGCCGGCGGTCGACGCGACGACCGGCGTTGAAGCGACATCCGCGATCGGGCGGATTCAGTGTTGAAGGATGTTGTGCCGGCATCGCTGCCGGCCGAACGCCATGCTGTCGCGGCGCGACCGCTTGGGCTAAGAAAGCGCGGCGAGGTGGGGGATGAAAAAAGCCGGGCTACGCGTAATGCTGCTGCTGGCCGCTCTGGTCGTCAGCCAGCCGGCGTGGGCGCTCGATCACGTCGTCTTCGGGACCGATTGGCGCGCTGAAGCGGAGCACGGCGGTTATTACGCGGCAATCGCCGAAGGCATCTATGCCCGGCACGGCATCGAAGTCGAATTGCGCCAGGGCGGGCCGCAAATCAACCAGACGCAGCTGCTCGCCGCTGGCCGGCTCGATTTGGCCATCGTGTCGAACAGCTTCCTGCCGCTCAATGTCCGACAACAGAACATCCCGCTGGTTGCCGTGGCGGCGCTGTTCCAAAAAGATCCGAGCGTGCTGATCGCCCATCGCGCTGCCGGTTTCAAAGATCTGACGAGCCTCAAGGGCAGGCCGATCATGATTGGCGGCGACACGCGCGTCGGCTGGTGGCTCTTTCTCAAGGCCCGATTCGACTACACCGACGCGCAAATCCGACCCTACACGTTCAACCTGGCGCCGTTCCTCACCAATCCGCAGGCGATCCAGCAAGGCTATCTGACCAGCGAGCCGTTTCTAATCCGGCAAGCAGGCGGCGACCCACAGGTCTTTCTGCTCGCCGATTCCGGGTACGCCAGCTATGGCTCGCTGATCGAGACCTCCGCCAAGCTGGCGCATGACAATCCCGGCTTGGTACAGCGTTTCGTCGACGCCTCGATCGAGGGCTGGTACGCGTATTTCAACCGTAATCCGGCCGCGGCGAATGCGCTGATCAAGAAGGACAACCCCGAGCAGACCGATGCGTTGTTGGCCTATGCGCGAGCGACCATGGCGGGTCACGGCATCGTCGACAGCGGCGACGCCAAGACGCTCGGGATCGGCGCGATGACCGACGCACGCTGGCGGACGTTTTTCGACGTGATGGCGAAGCAAGGCCTTTATCCAGCCACCATGGACTATCACCAGGCCTATACGCTGCGCTTCGTCGATCACCGCGTCGGTCTCAAGACCAAGCCCTAGGCGGACGCGGCGTGGCCGAGACCCTGGTTGCCGCCGCCGCACTGGCAAAGTCGTTTCGCAACGGCGTTGCCGCCCTGGCTGGCGTCGATCTGGCCGTGGCGGACGGTGAGTTCGTTGGCGTGCTTGGCCCGTCCGGCTGCGGCAAGAGCACGTTACTGCGCATTATCGCCGGGCTGATCGAGCCGAGTGCCGGCCGTCTCGAGCGCTCTGCCGCTCTTGCCGGCCGGATCGGTTTCGTCTTCCAGGAACCGACCCTGATGCCTTGGGCGACGGTGTCGGACAACGTCTATCTGCCGTTGCGCCTTCAAGGCGTATCACGCGACGCGGCTGCGCCGCGCATTGCGGCGATGTTGGAATCGCTGGGTCTCCGCGAATTCTCTGCCGCCTATCCGCGTCAGCTTTCGGGCGGCATGCGCATGCGCGTCTCGATCGCCCGCGCGTTGGTGACCGAGCCGGCGCTGCTGTTGCTCGACGAGCCGTTCGCCGCACTCGACGAGATCACCCGCTTCAAGCTCAACGAGGATTTGCGCGCTTTGTGGCGGCGGCATCGCTGCACGGTGATTTTTGTCACCCACAGCGTTTTTGAATCGGTGTTCCTGACGAATCGTATCGTCGTGATGACCAAACGGCCGGGGCGCATCGTCGCCGATCTGCCGATCGATCTGTCCGAGACGCGCGACAACGCGTTGCGGCTGAGCGAGCGCTATGCTGACAGCTGCCGCACCGTGTCGCGCCGTCTGGCGGAGGCGATGGCATGAACGGCAGCGCACGCATGGCGCCGATCGTCGGGCCGATCGTTGTCGGTGCTCTCGTCATCGCTCTCTGGCAAGGGATCGTGTGGTGGTTCGCCATCCCGCCCTATGTCCTGCCCGGGCCGGGCGTTATCCTGCACACGCTGTGGAGCGACGGGCCGAGCCTGTTGACGTCGCTGCTGGTCACGCTTCGGATCACGGTCGCGGCGCTGGCAGTGGCGGTGGCGCTCGGCGGCAGCCTCGCGGTGCTGTTCTCGTTGTCCAAGACCATCGAGCTCAGCTTCTTCCCTTATGCGGTCATCCTCCAGGTGACACCGGTGGTGGCGATCGCGCCGCTCATTATCATTTGGGTCAACAACGTCTTCGCCGCACTTTTGGTCTGCGCCACCATCGTCGCTTTCTTTCCGATCGTCGCCAACACCACGCTCGGCCTGAACAGCGCCGATCGCAATCTCATCGATCTCTTCCGGCTCTACGGCGCGTCGCGCTGGCAGATGTTACGGCTGCTGCGGCTGCCGTCGGCGCTGCCGCTGTTCCTGGCTGGTATGCGTATCAGCGGCGGCCTGGCGCTGATCGGTGCCGTGGTCGCCGAATTCGTCGCCGGTACCGGCGGCGCCGAGACCGGCTTGGCGTCGCGCATCATCGAGGCGGGCTATCGCCTCGAGATTCCACGGATGTTTGCCGCGCTATTCCTGTTGTCGCTGACCGGCATTGCAATTTTCGTCGTGCTGTCGTGGGTGTCGCGCCTGCTGTTGCGCCACTGGCACGAGAGCGCGCTCGAGCCGACCGACTAATTCGGCACCAGAACCGCGACCAGTTCGGCGACGCAGGCCGGCCGCTCGTTGCCGTCGATCGCAAATCGGGCTTCGGTCGTCACGCGTGCGCCCTTGGCGATACGTTCGACGCTCAACAGCTTCAGCGTCATATGCACCCGTGCGCCGCTTTTCACCGGCTCAGTGAAGCGCACCTTGTTGAGACCGTAATTGATCCGGAGCCGGATGTTGTCGACCTTGTAGATCTGGTCCATCAGCCGTGGCGCCAACGCTAGAGTGAGATAACCGTGCGCCACTGTCGTGCCGAAGGGCGAGGTCTTCGCCCGCTCGCGATCGACGTGGATCCATTGGTAATCGCCGGTCGCCTCGGCGAACTTGTCGATGGCGTCCTGGGTCACTGTCACCCAGTCGCTGGTGCCCAGCGTCTCGCCCGCGGCCTCGGCGAGCGCGTCCAGTGAAACGAAATAGCGCATGCAGTTTCCCCCTCGCGGCCAGCATCTCACTTGACGAGCGGAGTCAGGAAGGGGTAGGCATAACGCTGTGATCGTGGTGATTTGAAGCCGACCGGCTTGCGGCCACGTAAAATAAACCGCTAAAAGGTCGGAGGCTTCGTTGAAGCCCTGACCCTTGCGGGACAGGGCTTTTTTGTTGGCCCGGTTTTTTACGTGGACCGCGCCGGCGATGGATGGAGAAGAACGATGCCTTTGACGCCCCCGCCGCCGCCCGCTTCCTGGCGTCCGCGTACCGTCGCCACCCGCGGCGGTTTGCAACGCAGCCAATTCCTCGAGACCGACGAAGCCATCTTCATGACCTCGGGCTTCGTCTATGGTTCCGCCGAGGAAGCTGAGGCGGCCTTCGCCACCGACGGCCAGCGCTTTGTCTACAGCCGTTACGCCAACCCGACCGTGTCGATGTTCGAGGAACGGCTGCGGCTGCTCGAAGGCGCCGAGATGTGCCGCGCCACCGGCAGCGGCATGGCGGCGGTGTTCGCCGCGTTCGCCTGTTTCCTCAAGGCCGGCGATCGCGTCGTCGCGTCGCGCGCGCTGTTCGGCTCGTGCCTCAACATCCTGACCCAGATTCTGCCGCGGTTCGGCGTCGTGACCGAGTTGGTCGACGGCCGCGACCGCGCCGCCTGGGAGAAGGCGTTAGCCAAGGGCGCGCGCGCCGTTTTCGTCGAAAGCCCGTCGAACCCGACGCTCGAGATCATCGATCTCAAAGCGGTCGCTGATCTCGCCCGCGCCAAGGGCGCGCTGCTCATCGTTGATAACGTGTTCGCTTCGCCGCTGTTGCAGAAGCCGCTCGCGTTCGGCGCCGACATCGTCGTCTATTCCGCCACCAAGCATATCGACGGCCAGGGCCGCAGCCTTGGCGGCGCCATCCTCGGGCCGAAGAAATTCTTCGACGACCATCTGCTGAATTTCCTGCGGCACACCGGCCCGTCGCTGTCGCCATTCAACGCCTGGCTGCTGGTGAAGGGGCTCGAGACGTTGGAGATGCGCGTGCGGCGCCAATGCGAGGTGGCGCTGGCGGTGGCGCGGTTCCTGGAAAAGCACCCGAAGGTCAAGCGCACGCTTTATCCCGGCCTCGCGTCGCATCCGCAGCACGATCTTGCCGCCAAACAGATGACCGGCTTCGGCAGCGTCGTCTGCTTCGAGGCCGGCGCGTCGAAGGAGTCCGCGTTCCGCGTCATGAACGCGCTCAAGATCATCGACATCTCGAACAATCTGGGCGACACCAAGAGCCTCACCACCCATCCGGCGACGACGACGCATCGCCGGCTGTCGCCGGAGGAGCGCGCGGCGGTCGGCATCTCGGATGCGTTCATCCGCATTTCGGCCGGCATCGAGGACGAGGCCGACCTGATCGACGATCTCGATCAGGCGCTGAAACAGATCTGATCGCCGCACCGGCGTCCGCCGTACGCTCGATACGGTCAGGCGTCAAATGAGACTGCGTTCGCGGCTTACAGCCAGCGCCACTGGCCGATGACGCGGCCCTGGATATAGGCCTCGGCCAGCGTACGCTCGTAGGCGTCGTATTTCGGATTGTCCGAAGTGATGCGTACGCGCGGCGGCGCGCTGTGCGGCACCACCTGACAGCGTTTGACGACGAGCCCGAGCCCGTCCCAGACGACGAACACGCCCGGCGGGCTCGGATTGCGATCGCCGGTGTCGACCAGGATGCGTTGGCCCGGTTGCAGCGTCGGCTCCATGCTGTCGCCCATCACCGTGATGATGCGCAGATCGCTCGCTGGCGCGGTCGAATAGTGCCGCACCATGCCGCTCGGCAGGCTCCACTCGTCCACCACCTTCTCATTGCCGCCGGTCAATCCGTCGCCCGCGGCGGCGCGCACATCGAGCTCCGGAATCCGCAGCATACGGCCCGCGGCCTCGCTTTTTGTGCCACTGGCCGTGGCACTGCCGCCGCTGGCCGGCCGCTCACCGGTGGCATCGACGCCGGCAAGGGCATAGAGCTCGACCGCGTCGATGCCCGCCGGCGCGAAGATCGGCACGAGCTTGAGCACGAGCTCCAACGGCAGCAGCGGCTTTTTGAAACGGTCTTCGTAGTGCTGGTACGAGCTGCCGTATTCCATGCCCAGCGCCTGCGCCACCTGGCGGATCGACAGGCCGGCGCGCTGACGCAGCTGCTTGAGTTTGCGCGAGGCGGCCGAGATGGCGGGCATGCGCCGAGTCTGTACGCTGCTGCCGTCCATTTCTATACGCATTTTGCGTTGACATTGGGGTGGTTCGAGCGTACGTAGATGCCAAGCGGCAGGGCGTGGGTTGTGCATTGGCCGCGTATTCCCAAGGGAGACAGGCCAATGGAGGAGGGAGTCCGGTGCCATGAATGCACGTTCCAAAATGAGAACAAAACAAGTACGACTATAGCGCGCCGTGCGTCGCCTGTCACCGCTTGCGGCGCCGCGTTACGGCGTCGTGTCGGCCTTTGCGGCTACGTCATCGCGCCGGGCGCCATGCCATTTTGCGACCGGCCGGCGCTGCCCGGCGGTTCTTACTGCGCTTGGCATCACGCGGTGTGCGCTGTCGCGCCCGCAAGTCCGGATTTCGCCGCGCTGGCCATTGCCCAGATCGCAGCGGCCGATGCACCGGCGCTGCCGCCGCCGGAACTCGGCTGGCTCAGCGCGCCGCCGCCGCCGCCCGAGCCCGTCGACGACGACAACGACCTCGCCGGCCTCGATCTGCCGCCGCCGGCGATTGCGCACGACGAATGAGGGACACACCATGACCCGATCGCCGAAATTCCGTCCGCCGCGGCTCGAGGCGCTGGCGCCGACGCCCGAGCGTTGGTCGAAGGGTGATCTCGCCCTGTTGCCGCGCGCCATCGCCGACGAGCATGGCCGGCCGGCACGGCCGTATCGCGCCGAAGACACGCTGGCGCGCATGCAGCGCCAGGGCACGATCACCGGCGAGATGCGCCAGGCCGGTGACGATTTCCACGCGCTCTTCATGTTGGCGCAACTCGATCCGCTGGGATCGCCGGATCTCCGCCGCGTGCCGCAAGGCGTGCGCGAGCTGCCGGCGTCGGCGCGCGCCGAAGAGGCGCGGCGCAAGGTGTGGGCGGTGCTCAAGGCGCTCGGCGGCGCGGCGTCGCCAGCCGGCGCCTGCGTCTGGCACGTGCTCGGCTGCGGCTGGACGCTCAAGGAATGGAGCCTGCGCGCCGGCTGGAACGGCCGCGTGCTGACGCCCGAAACCGCGTCAGGCATTCTCGTCGCCGCGCTCGGCGCGCTGCAGGCATTCTACGGCTTGTGATCCGCGGCCGCTGGCGTCTTCGGATCGAGCACGGTGATCGCGAGCAGCATGTCGACGTCGCGGCCGTTTTGCGCCATCGGCAGGATCAGCCGCTCGATCGTTCTGTGCTTGTGATCGATGGCGTAGACCGGTGGCCCGCGATAGAACGCCACCCGCGCCTGTTCGGCCACCGCAACGAATTGCGGATAGGCGGTCGAGCTGCGAAAGCGCGGATGGACATCGTTGTACCACCGTCCGGTCGGGTTCGAGCCGGCGGCGTCGACGTGCACGGTGCCGACCAGCCGGTATTTGAATCGCAATGGCTTGCGCTGTATATCGACCAGCCAGATCCATTGCAGCAGCCGCGGAATGTCGGTCGGATGGAAGTTGGCGCGGCCGGGAAGCAGGTCGGACGGCGGTCGGATCGATTGCCAATAGCGGTAAAGATCGCCGAGTCGCTTGTCGCAGGGCGGCAAGTCGGCGCCTGGCGCCAGCAACGTCAAGACGTCGTCGCTCATCCCGCTAGAGAATCGCGCGGCGCGTTGTCGGTAGCGGCACGAAGCCGACATGCGCCGCAAGCTGCGCCGGATTGGCGATCGTCAGGCTGCCGCCGCTGATGTCGGCCAGCCCGTGCGCCCGAAGCGCGCGCAAGGCGCGCATCGCGTGGACCTTCGACAACCCCACGGCGTCCGCAATGTCGGCGCGCCGCAGCGGAAACGCGCAACGGGTCTCGTCCGCCATGCCACGCCGGCGCAGCTGCTCGAAGGTCTCGACCAGGAAGTATCCGACGCGCTCTTCGCCGTTGAGGCGCCCAAGCATGGTCAGTCGTGCGTCCGTCCGGCGCTCGTTTTCGAGCTGCGTGCGCAATACGTCGGCGGCGAACGCCGGCGAACTCTCGAGCAGGGCGACCACTTGCTTGCCGTCAAGCACGCACAACGCCGCCACCGTCAGCGCGCGCACCGAATGCGTGCCAGCACCGAGCAGGGCTGAATCGAGCGCGATGGCCTCGCCCGGCAGGATCACGTCCAGAATCTGGCGCGCGCCGGATTTGAGTTCGTGAAAGCGCGCTGCCCAGCCGTCGAACAGCGTATAGCAAATCCGCACGCGCTCGCCGCTGCGCACGATGTCGGTGCCGGCGGCGACGACAAGGTGTTGCTGTTTCATCGCCGCAACCGCCACCAGCTCGTTGGGGCTGAACGGCCGGAACAGGCGCTTCCGGCGCAGCATGCAATCGGCGCAGCGCACGCCCGTCGCATGCGCGTCGCTGCGGCGCATGGTGATTTCCCGCGTGTCGCTCAGGGCCGGCCTTCCTTGTGGCGGCCGATGGCGCGGACCCCCACGCCGTTCCTTCGGCCGCAACGTCGCTGACTATACTGTGTAAGGAATATTACACAACTAGCCGCGACGGCGCGCGTGTCGTGTGCGTGCCGGCCGTGTCAAAATGTCGTCGAGCGCGCCGCGTACGATTGCATAGCATTCGCATGCGGCGTCCTCGAGGCCTGCGCGGTCCGCGATGGTGACGGCGCCGCGGCTGTAACGGATCAGCCCGCCCTGCTGCAGCGATCGCGCGGCCAACGTCACGCTCGGCCGCTGAGTGCCCAAGGCATCGGCCAGGAACTGTTGCGTGAGCCCGAACGTGTCGGTGCCGGCGCGGTCATGGGCCATCAGCAGCCAGCGTGCGCAACGCTGGCGGACGCTGTGCAGCCCGTTGCAGGCGACCGATTGCAGCACCTGCACGAGGAAAAAGCGTACGTAGCCGAGCAGCAGGCGGCGCGCTGCCGGATTGCGGTGCATCGTGTCGAGCAGCCGTGCGATCGGCAGACGCGTTGCCGTGCCGCCGACCTGCACCAGTATCTGCTGGCTGCTGGTCGTTCCGCCGAGCAGTGCCGTGAATCCGACGAAGCCTTCGGCGCCGATTGTCGCCGTCTCGGCGACGCCTTTGCGCAGCGCCGCCATCAGGCAGATGACGCCGCCGTGCGGAAAATACGCATAGCGCAGCCGCGCGCCTGCATCGGCCAGGATCGTCCGCGGCCGCAGCGACACGATCTCCATGTGAGGCATCAGCCGCGCGAGTTCGGCCGCCGGCATCGCGGCGAGCAGCCAGTTGGCGCGGTGCCTATCTTTCTCCGCTTCGGCCCCCCATCGTCAAGTGAACGTCCCCACCGCCGTCCTGCGGTATCATTTGATACCGCACGTCAAAGTCGTAACACTTGGCTGCGCAGGTTGTTAAGCGCTTTTCGCCAACGGCGCCCGACGCCACACTGAGGCCATGCAGATTCGACCAGCGGCCGCACACGACGACGACGCGATCTGGCGCATCATCGGTCCGGTGATTGCCGCCGGCGAGACCTACGCTCTGCCACGGGAATGGACCCGGGACGAGGCGCTGGCCTATTGGCGCGCGCCCGGCCACGAGGTCTTCGTCGTCGAGGATAACGGGGCGCTCGTCGGCACCTATTACATGCAGCCGAACCAGCAGGGCGGCGGCGCGCACGTCGCCAATTGCGGCTATATCACCGCCGCCGAAGCCGGTGGCCGCGGCGTCGCCCGCGCCATGTGCGTGCATTCGCTCGAAGCGGCGCGGGTGCGCGGCTTCCGCGCCATGCAGTTCAATTGCGTCGTCGCCACCAACGAGCGCGCCATCCAGCTGTGGGAACGCTGCGGTTTCGCGACGGTCGGGCGGCTGCCCAACGCCTTCTGCCATCCGCGTCTCGGCCTGGTCGACGCCCTGGTGATGTACCGGACGCTTTAGCAAGATCGTCGCCCGCCTGCTGACTTCGCCCGCGCCGGGCGCTACAGTTCGCGCGCACGGGGGGAACTACGAGGCACGCCATGGCGATCGATCAGGCCAAGGTCGAAGAACTCAAGCGGCGCTACGTCAAGCCCAAGGGCCTGTCGTTCAAGATTGGCAAGCTCGGTCACATCGTCATCAACTGCGCCGATCTCGAGCGCTCGATTAAATTCTATACCGAGATCATGGGCCTCGAGGTCTCCGACATCTATCCCGCCGATATGGCGCCGGGCGGCATGGCGTTCCTGCGTTGCGGAAGCGACCACCACAGTTTGGCGCTGGTCGGCTCCATGGAAAAGGACAAGCCCAACGACAATTTCGAATTGAACCACATCGCCTTCGAGGTCGCGACCTTGGACGAGGTGCTGGCGGCGCGCGCCCATCTCGAACAGCACAAGATCCCGATCGACTTCGAAGGCCGTCGCCGCGCCGGCGTGCAGATCGCGGTCGAGTTCCGCGATCCCGACAACCACCGGCTTGAGATTTTCTGGGGCCTCGATCAACTCGCCGCCGGGCAAAAGGCGCGGCCGCGCGAGGAATGGAAATGGGCGCACTCGCTCGAAGAGGCGATCCAGAATCCGGTCAAGGGCCAGGATACCCGGCTCAAGAACCCGACGTTGATGCGCAAGCTCTCGGCCAAAGCGATCCAGCGCCAGAAAGAACACTCGCTCGAGACCCAGGGCAAGAAGCTGGGGAAGTGACGCCTCTTGGCGTCATGGCCGGGCTTGACCCGGCCATCCACGTTTTAGCAGCCGGGTCGGCGCCGTATCCTTCCGCAGCCTTGAGTTGTGCCGCGCTTTGGCTTGAATGAAGGGGCGAGAACACAGCAAGGGGGGGTGCCATGAACGACGCATTGCTGCTGATCGGGCGCGTGCTGGTCGCGCTGCTGTTCCTGATGACCGTCTTGGTCGGCGGTCCCAGCTCCGGTTATCTCAACAGCCTCGGCTTTCCGGCGCCGGACGTGTGCAGCGTGATTGCCCGCACGGCCGAGTGGCTCATCATCCTGTCGATGATCCTGGGCGCCGCCACGCGCACCGGCGCGCTGCTCGGCATCGTCTATGTCGTCGTCGCGACCGCCGTCGCGCACCGCTACTGGGAGGTGCCGCCGGCCCAGCACCTCTTCCAGTACACCAACTTCTCCAAGAACCTCGCGATCCTCGGCGCCTTCCTCTTCATCTATGTCACCGGCGCTGGCGCGTTGAGCGTCGATCGCCTGTGGCGCAGCCGGCGGGCGGCGGGCTCCTAGACCGGCGCGAACGCGCGCTCCGCCGGGCGTTCGCTCCGGCGGCCGGCGTTTTCGAGCAACGCGGTGACGGTCACGCCGACGCCGCTGCCGAGCTGCTGCAGCGCGATCGTCGCGCCGTTAGCGAACCGCACGCCGTCGCGCCAGGACCCTTGGTCCAGGTGCACCAGCGTCGCATCCTCGGCGGCGTTGACGCCAAGCCGCGTCTGCACATGGGGCGGAATGTCCTCGATGTGCAGCGCACTGTCGCACGCGACGCAGACCGGAGTCATGACGTCGCCGGGCGCCGCCAAGCCGATCGAGCCGCTGGCGAAACGGGTCGTCACGTAACGCTCGCCCTCGCGGGCCGGGCGCGTTCTGTACGCTTCCAGGGAATAATCGCACATGCTGACCTCCTACCGACAACACACACCGGCAGGTCACGTGCTTGCTCATAGGGCAAGCGACGTGCTTGCCGTCTTTGATCTCATGCCTCGGACTCGTTCGAGTCAAGGCCTCGCCTTCATCCATCGCTGCCACGAAAAAGCCCCGAGGGGTTTTTAGCCTCGCCGCCCATGGCTTCATCGCGGGTTGGCCGCGTTTCCGTTCGCAAGTCGCAACGTTGGCGCGATTGGCACGCCATCCGCCGCCGGATCGAGCGCGGACGAAAGCGCCTGCGCCGGGCGTGGCGCAGGCTCGCCGCGCTGCCGCGCACCGTGCGCATCGGGATTGTCGTCGCCGTGGCCCTCGCGGTCTTCTCGGCGGTCAATCTCGCCTATCACGTCGTCCGCAAGCCGACCGAGCTGTTCTTTCCGCTCGGCGGTACGCTCGCCAAGACGCCGGACGATGCCTGGCGGAATTACGCCGATCTCTTCCGCCGCTATTCGACGCCGGCGATTCCGCCCGCGCTGCTGGCGGCGCTGGCCGAGGTCGAAAGCAACGGCAATCCGGTCGCGCGCACCTATTGGCGCTGGCGGTTCGCATGGAATCCCTTCGGCCTCTATGCGCCGGCCTCGACCTCCGTCGGCATGTATCAGATGACCGACGCCGCCTTCGACGAGGCGCGGCGCTATTGCATCCGCGATCACGCCGTGACCGACGATTGCTGGTTCACCGGTCTCTATACGCGCGTGTTGCCGCATGACGCGATCGAGCTCGCTTCCGTGTATCTCGATCGCAAGGTCGCGGAGATTCGCGCCGCTCAGCCCGCGCTCGCGGCCAGCCCGCGCCAGATTCAGGATCTCGCCGCGGTCGTTCAGCTTTGCGGCATCGTTCCGGCGACGAATTTCGCGCGCCGCCATTTCCACCTGGCGCCCGGCGAGCGCTGCGGCGACGAGCTCGCCGCCGCCTATCTCGCGCGGGTCGACGCCATGAAACGGCAGTTTCTCAGGCTGGAGGCGGGGTACTAAGTCGCGCGTG
>Ga0126371_10003430_pt1 | contig 13902 bp, 13 predicted proteins | sample PanSoiMetaPlot_4_FD_110145 | JGI IMG/M metagenome (GOLD analysis project Ga0126371, IMG submission 110145) | Tropical forest soil microbial communities from Panama - MetaG Plot_4 | ecosystem: Environmental > Terrestrial > Soil > Tropical forest > Bulk soil | place: Panama | collected 2016-02-17 | reverse complement strand
GTGCCGCATGATGATGCGGTTGTCATTGCTACCGATCGCACGCGCCGCTTCGCAGAACTCTTTCTCGCGCAGACTCAAGAACGCACCGCGCACGAGCCGCGCGACCGGCATCCACGAAAGCAGGCCGATGATGAGCACGATGCTCGTGAAGTTGAGCGCCGCTTTCGTCGAGGATGCGGCGACGATGCCGGTCAGGACGAGGAGCAGCGGCAACAGCGGGATCGACAGGAATGTGTCGGTCAAGCGCATCATCGCCCAGTCGATCCAGCCGCCGTAGTAGCCGGCGATCGCCCCGATTATCGTGCCGAGCACGACTTCGATGAGCACCGCGAAGATCGCGACGGTCAGCGATATGCGTCCGCCGAAGAGCATGCGCGCCCACAGGTCGCGACCGAGGTTGTCCGTGCCGAGCCAGTGCCCGAATTGACCAGGCGCGAGCGGCGTGCCGCTCCAGTTCGCGTCGATCGCGTTCGGATCGAAATGGGTGAATAGTGGAGCGAAAATCGCGCCGACCGCGATGATGATGAGCGCGACCGCTCCGACCATCGCGAGGTAGTGGCGCCGGAACTTGCGCCACGCCTGATGGCGCTCGCGCGAGAACTCGGCGTCGTGCGCTTCTTGCAGCTCGCTCGGCGCGGAATCCGGCGGCGGCGGTGCGACGAGATTCGGTCGTACTGCCATACTAGTCGTACTTCACGCGAGGGTCGAGCCAACCGTACGCAAGATCGGCGATGAGATTGAAGAGCACGACGAGCACCGAGATCAAGACGAGGTAGCCCATGAGCAATGAGAAGTCTTGCTGCGTCAAGGCCGTGTAGAACAAGCGGCCGAGCCCAGGCCAGGCGAAGATCGTCTCGGTGATGAGCGCGCCGCCGACGACGCCGGGGAGCGCGAGCGCGAGAACGGTGACGACCGGCATGAGCGCGTTCTTCAAACCGTGCTTGAAGATGATCTTCCAGTAGCCGAGCCCCTTCGCAGCAGCCGTGCGCATGTAGTCTGTGTGAAGCACTTCTTGCATCGACGCGCGGGTGAAGCGCGACCACGTCGCGATCTGGATGAGCGAGAGAACGGTGACCGGCAAGATCAGATGCCGCACACCATCGACGAAGCCGCCGCCGTCCGTGTCGTAGCGTCCGGCTGACGGCAAATTGAAGTCGATGCGATAATCGGAGAACGGGATGCGGAAATGGATGCCGTTCACAGCGAACGCGATCTGTAGCAGGATCGCGAACCAGAACGTCGGCATGGACATCCCGAAGAACGCGAACGTCGTGACGAAGTAGTCCCACAGCGAGTACGGCCGAACCGCGGCGAGTATGCCGAACGCTAACCCGATGATGAGCGAGACGACGAGCGATACACCCATGAGCTCGAGCGTCGCGGGCAGTCGCTCGGCGATCGCCTCGGTGACGGTCGTCGAGTTCATCGTCGACCAGCCCCAGTCGCCGTGTACGTACGCGCCGAGCCACGACAGATATTGGACCCACACGGGGCGATCAAGACCGAAATTATGCTTCAGACGCTCGATGTCGGCTTGCGTGATGTGCGGATTCTGCATATACGGCGCGAGCGGTCCGCCCGGCATATTATGCAGGATCGTGAAGAGGATGATGCTGATGAAGACCATCAGCGGAATCGCCTGGAGCAGGCGCCGTATCGTGTAGATCAGCACGTGGACAGCGGGCCTTCTGCCGGCCTCTTGCGCCGGCCTGCTCGGTTCGGCGCTATTGGCGCCGTTGCGTCGTCAGCCTGCGGCCGCCGGGGCCGCGCACGTCGGCTGAAAGCACCCAGCCGAACTTGCCGCGCGCGTCGCCGGACACGACCCGTACACCGATCAAGTAGATGATCGACGTCCCTAGTGCGGCGCCAGTGGCGCTCGGATGGACGACTTGCTTGCGGCATCCAAGCGCATACGCTTTGCTGAACGCGTGGACGAGAACCGTGTGTTTGAGGACGGTTTGGACGTCGTAATCACCGGTCGCGTAGTGGACGAGGCGATCGGCTGAATCCCACAGGAAGACGTCGGGATCGAGTTCTTGCGAAACGAGAACGAGCGAGGCACCGCGTGAGACGGGGCACGCGTTTGCGGAAGTGCCGCTCGCGAACACAGCGGAGAGCGCGAAAACGGCGACGCACACAGCGCGGGTGATGCGGTCGGGCATTTTCACTTGCAAGATTCGAGCGAGCGCGTGACGCATCCCGCTCGGCATGGATGAAAACGATGGATGAAATCGTCGCGGCGTTCGCAGCGGTCGAGATCAGGACGGGCACGGTGCTCGAAGCCGAACCGATCGCCGGCGCTCGCAAGCCGTCGTACAAGTTGCGGGTCGACTTCGGCCTTGCGACGGGCACGCGCACTTCGAGCGCGCAGTTGACGCGACGCTACCAAGCGAGCGAGCTCATCGGAAAGCAAGTGCTCGGCGTCGTCAACCTGCCGGTGAAACGCATCGCAGGCGTTGCGAGCGAGGTGCTGACGCTCGGCGTCGAGGATGAGGACGGCGCGGTCGTGCTTATCGTGCCCGAAAACCGGGTTCCGAACGGCGCGCGGTTGTTCTAGTTCGCTCCCCTGACCTGACGGAGCACGTATTGCAAGATGCCGTCGTGGCGGTAATATTCCGCCTCGTCAGGTGTGTCGATGCGCGCAGTGTTCGTGAACTGTTTCTTATTGCCGGCAGCATCGGTCGCGGTCACGATGATCTTCGCGCCCGGTTTCACACCGCCGGCGATGCCCGCGAGATCATATGATTCCTCGCCGGTGAGGCCGAGCGACTCGGCCGTCTCGCCCGCCGCGTACTCGAGCGGCAAGATCCCCATGCCGATAAGGTTGCTCCGATGGATCCGCTCGAAGCTCTCGGCGATCGCGGCGACGACGCCGAGGAGGCGAGGTCCTTTCGCCGCCCAATCGCGCGACGAGCCCGCTCCGTACTCCTTGCCCGCGAGGACGATGAGCGGCACGCCGTCTTTTAGATAACGAGTCGACGCGTCGTAGATCGTCATCTGCTCGCCGTCGGGCATGTGGCGCGTGAACCCGCCCTCGGTTCCCGGCGCGAGGCGATTTCGCAGCCGCACGTTGGCGAACGTGCCGCGCACCATCACTTCGTGATTGCCGCGGCGCGCGCCGTAGGAATTGAAGTCTTTCGGTTCAACGCCGTGCTCGATGAGATATTGGCCCGCGGGCGTCGACTTCGGAATGCTGCCGGCCGGCGAGATGTGGTCGGTCGTGACGCTGTCGCCGACGTAGGCAAGCACGCGAGCGCCTTTGATGTCGGCGCGCGGTTGCGGCTCGCGCGGCATGCCGTCGAAAAACGGCGGCCGCTTGACGTACGTCGACGAGTCATCCCATTTGAAACGCGTGCCGGCAGGCACGGCCATCGACTTCCATCGCTCGTCACCGCCGAACGCATCGGCGTATTGGATGCGGAACATCGACTCGGCGACGCATTCCGCGACGACTTTGTTGATCTCAGCCGATGACGGCCAGAGGTCGCGCAGATAGACGGGCTTGCCGTCGTTGGTGCCGAGCGGCTTCTCGGTCAGGTCGAAATCCATGCGGCCTGCCAGCGCGTAGGCGACGACGAGCGGCGGCGACGCGAGATAGTTCGCGCGCACCTGCGGATGGACGCGCCCTTCGAAGTTGCGATTGCCCGAAAGCACCGAGCAGACGATGAGATCGTTGTCGTTGACCGCTTGGGCGATCGGGTCGGGCAGCGGACCGCTGTTGCCGATGCACGTCGTGCAGCCGTATCCGACGAGGTAGAAGCCGAGCTTCTCGAGATACGGCGTGAGACCCGCCTTGGCGAGATAGTCGGTGACGACTTTCGATCCGGGCGCGATGCTCGTCTTCACCCACGGCTTCGTCGAAAGACCTGCCTCGACGGCTTTCTTCGCGAGCAGACCCGCGCAGACGAGGACGCTCGGATTCGACGTGTTCGTGCAGCTCGTGATCGCGGCGATGACGACGGCGCCGTCGGCGATCTTCTCACTTCCGGACGGACCGTACGTCACCGTTCTCTTGCCGGCCATCGGGTTGAGCGCTTCGTTGCCTTCGGGATCGAACGTGGCCGCTTGCGCGACCTTCGCTTCGCGCCGCTCTGCGAGTTGCGCGAACTGATCGCAGAACGAGTCTTTCGCGGACTTCAGCGCGACGCGATCTTGCGGACGCCGCGGACCCGCGAGGCTCGGCTCGACGTTTGCGAGATCGAGATGCATGACGTCGGTGTAGAGCGGATCGGCTGCATCGTCGGTGCGGAAGATACCCTGCGCTATCGCGTAGTCGCGGACAAGGGCGATGTGCGCTTTCTCGCGGCCGGTGAGGCGGAGATATGTCAGCGTCTCTTCGTCGATCGGGAAGAGCGCGGCGGTCGCACCGTACTCCGGGCACATGTTGCTGACCGTCGCACGATCGGCGAGACTGAGCGTGCTCAATCCCGCGCCGAAGAACTCGACGATCTTGGCGACGACGCCGCGCTTGCGCAGCATCTCCGTGCACGTGAGGACGAGATCGGTCGCGGTTGCGCCTTCGGGCATGCGTCCGGTGATCTTGAAGCCGATGACGTCGGGGACGAGCATCGACACGGGTTGTCCGAGCATCGCCGCTTCCGCCTCGATGCCGCCGACCCCCCAGCCGAGGACGCCGAGACCATTCACCATCGTCGTGTGCGAGTCGGTGCCGACGAGCGTGTCCGGAAATGCGATATGTTCGCCGTTGCGTTCTTCGAGGAAGATGACGCGCGCGAGATATTCGAGATTCACTTGGTGGACGATGCCCTGGTCGGGCGGCAGCGCACGGAAACGACGCAGCGACTGCTGACCCCACTTGAGCAGCGCGTAGCGCTCGCCGTTGCGCGCGAATTCCAACTCGGCGTTGATCTTGAACGCCTCGCGCGAACCGAACGCATCGGCGATGACCGAGTGGTCGATGACGAGTTCGACGTCCTGGAGCGGATTGATGCGTTCGGGGTCGCCGCCCATCTCGGACATCGCATCGCGCATGGCGGCGAGGTCGACGACACAGGGGACGCCTGTAAAATCTTGGAGCAGAACTCGCGCGGGCCGAAACGCGATCTCGCGCTCGGGCGGCTTCTTCGGATCCCAGTTCGCGAGCGCTTCGATGTGCGCTTTGTCGACGGAGCGGCCATCCTCGAAGCGCAAGAGGTTCTCGAGCAGGATCTTGAGTGCGACCGGTAATCGCTTGACGTTCGGTCCGGCGGCCTCGACCTTGTGATATGAGACCTTTTTGCCGCTGGTCTCGAGGGTCGTCTTCGAGCGGAAACTGTCCATGCCGGTCGCCACTATCTCGTCCTTTCCGTCAAGCGGTTCTCGTTTCGGCGGTGAAGGACCGCGCGCCCTGCCCTGGCGCGCTTTAGGATAGTGTGCTTTAGGGCGATATGTAGTAGGCCGAGCGCAGCTCGGCTAGCCGACCTTCGGTCGGCCTACTACACCTGGGATGCAGATGCGCTACTCGCCTTGGACGATTGAGTACCCAGGTGCGCCGTCGAAGGCGTACAGATTCTCGGTTTTGATCGCATCGAAGCCGGCGCCGGCGATCCACCCGAGCAGCGAACCGATGTCCGAGTGCGTGACGGTGCCGTTTTGCTTCTTGGACTTGAAGCGCAAGCGCCACTGATCGGTCGTGAACGTTTCCGGCAGTCCTTCGGGCCACACTTTTGTGCCGCGATTCATGATCGCCGCGAGGCGCAGATCACCGCCCCCCAAGCGCGCGGCGATGTCGTCGGCCTTTCCGCCTGCGAGATCGATGAAGATATCGACGCCGATGAGCGTCTTCAACTGCGTCGATGACGCGGTCGTGCCGACCGTCGGCGGCTTGGCCGTCTCGACCGGATACGAAACAGCGCGCAGCTTTTCCGGACGCTGACCGACACGCGCGATGACCGCTTGAGCGAACTCTTTCGTGCCGACTTTCTCTTTGCTGATGTGCGGATCGAAGATGTCGTACGTGTGGATCCCATCTTCGATGGTGCGCAGCCACGCGTTGTGGACGAGCGTCGCGATGTCGCCTTGACCGATGTGGACGAGCATGAGGATGCCGCCCAGCAACAGGCCTGATGGGTTCGCCAAGTTTTGACCGGCGCGCCGCGGCGCCGATCCGTGGATCGCTTCGAACATCGCGCACGACTCGCCGATGTTCGCCGAGCCTGCGAGACCGACCGAGCCTGCGATCTGCGCGGCGACGTCGGACAAGATGTCGCCGTAAAGATTCGGCAGGACGAGAACGTCGAACGCCTCGGGTGTGTCGGCGAGTTTCGCCGCGCCGATGTCGACGATCCAGTGCTCGTGTTCGATATCAGGATATTCCGCAGACACATCGTCGAAGATCTTGTGGAACAGCCCGTCCGTGATCTTCATGATGTTGTCTTTGGTGAAGCACGTGACTTTCTTGCGGCCGTTGCGCTTCGCGTAGTCAAACGCGAACCGCACGATCTTCTCCGAACCCGGCTTCGAGATGAGCTTGAGGCATTCCGTCATACCTTGCGTCTGGCGGTACTCGATGCCGCCGTAGACGTCTTCTTCGTTCTCCCGGATGATGACGACGTCCATCATCGGATGCTTCGTGCGAACGTAGGGCGCGTACGAGACGCACGGTCGCACGTTCGCGTAGAGACCGAACACCGTGCGCGTCGTGACGTTGAGGCTCTTGTAGCCGCCGCCTTGCGGCGTCGTGATCGGCGCTTTCAGGAAGACCTTCGTCCGACGCAGGCTCTCCCACGCGTTCGGTGCGATGCCCGCCGGATTGCCTGCGAGGTAGACCTTCTCGCCGACTTCGATGACCTCGATGTCGAGGCGCGCGCCCGCCGCCTTGAGGATATCGAGCGTCGCGTTCATGATCTCAGGGCCGATTCCGTCGCCGTACGCGACCGTGATCGGTGTGTTCGTCGCCATGCGGCGGCTTTCGGTCGGGTGCGACGAGCGTCCTATCCGGTGCGACGGCGCCGAAGGGCGCAAAGTCGCAGTGGACAAACGATTGCAGCGATGAGCAGCGCTAATGTCGTCACCGCTACGTTCACATTGACGCGCAATGCGACCGCCGCCGTCGATTGGTTCTTGAACCAGTCGATCGATCGCGATGCGGTCAGCATTCGAGTCGCAAGCAAAGGCGAACAGCCGCGGTCGCCGCGCGCGGGAGACAACCGTCGCGCCGACCTGACGTGGTCCGTCAGCGTCGATCTATCGCGCGCGCGGCTCAACAAGCGCATCGTCGTCGAGACGATGAAACGCGAAGGCGGAAAGCTCTAGGGTTCGTCCGCTCTAGTTCGAGAGCGTCGCGAGAAGCAGCTTCGCGCCGCCGAAATGGAAGGGCAATTCTCCGACGCCCTGCATACCGGCACGCCACTCGTCATCCTTGAGGAATATCCGCGCGACCGGGTCGCCGAGCGAGTCGTAGACGAAAAACGTCTGACCGCCCTCGTCGTAACGGTAGTCGTGCACGCGGCCCGCTTGATCTTTCGGCGCGAGATAGAACCCGACGTGCGTCGCTCGGTATGCATACGCGTGCGGGTCGGAGGCGCTCGCGAAGAGCGCATCGACGATGATGCGGCGCGCGAGCGGAAGGCCGATCTTGAAGTCGTTCATGAAGCTGCGGCCAAGCGTGCACCGGACCGCGCTGAGTATGCACGGTCCGTTGCGACGCGCTCTCGCGTCGTCCACTTCATGCGGCCGCGTTCGCGCATTTTCCGGCGCTTGCCTTGCGCGTGAGTCGCGGTGTGATTGGGCCCATGTTCGAGCGAACATGGGCCTTACGTTAAGAGCTGCTAAGCCCTTACTTCGTCGAGCGCCGGCCCTTCGCCGATCGCGCAGACGGCAGCGGCATCCCAACGTATGCGTTCGCGGACGAACTCGTTGAACTGCGCGATTCCGACGTTGTCGAGCATCGCACGCTCTTCCGGTGCGGTGACGAGCGGCTGATCGATGAGCGCCAGCTCCGCGTAGCGAGCGGCGTTCGCGAACGGCCACTGAGCACCAAGGTCGATCTGCGCGGCGAGCGCTTCTTTGCCGCGCGCGAACTCCTCGACGCTGAAGCCGCGCGAAGTGTCTTCTAGCAGTCGCTTCATCTCGCGCACCGCGACGCCCGCGCGATTACGTCCGACAGCAGCCATCGCGCTCATGACGCCGACGTCCGAGTAGAAGTCGAGAGTCGCATAGACCTCGTACGCAAGACCCATGCGTTCCCGCATGCCGTCCCAAAGCCGGCTGCCGTCTCCATCGCCGATGAGCACTTGTGCGAGTTGCGCTTGAAGCACGGCATCGTAGCCGTCGGGGTACGACGGCGTCGTCGTCGACGCGGAGAACCACACTTGCGACGTGCCCGAGCGACGCAGCACCTTCGAGCGGCGCCGTTGGAGTCCGGCGGGGGCGAGTGGTGCGGCGGCGTGCCTGCGAGGCGTCGCGGCGATCGCGGATGACTTCCACCCTCCGAAGTGCCGGCGCGCCAGCGAAAGCATCTCTCGCTCGCTCATCGCACCCGCGATGCTCAGTACGGCGTTGCGCGGGTGGAAGTAACGTCTATGGAAGCGCCGCACTTGGTCGCGTGTGATCTCACGGACCGTCGAACGCTTACCTCCGATGTCTCGACCCATCGGATGCGCGCCCCACAGCGCGGCATCGGCGAGGACCTCGATGCGCTTGCTCGGCGCATCCTCCCAGTCGCGGAGCTCCTCGAGCACGACGAGCCGCTCTGTCTCGATATCGTCGGACGCGAAACGCGGGCGTTGCGCGACGCTCGCGATAAGCGCGAGCGCCTCGTCCACTTTCGAGGACGGCACGCTCCCGGAAATCGCGATCGCCTCTTTGCTCGTCGCCGGGTCGAAGCGATTGCCGCAGCGCTGCATGGTCGCCGCCAGCTCGTGACGCGTGTAATCGTCGGTCGCTTTGAAGACCAGATGTTCGAGGAAGTGGGCGAGACCGCTCAGCCGCGGCGGGTCGTAAATGGATCCGGCCTTGACGGCGAGCGTAAAGCTGACGCTTCCGGCCGAGGGCATAGGGGCGGCGACGATGCGAAGGCCGTTACGCAGCCGAAACGCGCCGGGCGCAGGGATTCGAAGTGGGCGGGGCATCGGGGTGGCCTTTACCGGGGGATGAGATGGCGGAGGCTTCTATTATTCTGCCTTATCGAGGCGGAGGTCCGTCTCGGCTAGGGACGGTGATAAGAGGCTTTCCGGGGTCGAGCCGGGACGACTATGGCCCATCTCGTCCCGCTGCGCCTAGACGGTGTCCCTTGGCCAGGTAGCTATACCTTGCGAAGAGGCCGCGGCGGTCGAGATAAATCTCGACCGCTCCTCGACCATATTATTAGGCTGCGGAGCGCATGACGATCGCCGCGTTGAGGCCGCCAAATCCGAAACTGTTCGACATGACGACGCGCTGCTTCAACTCCATCGGCGTTTCCGGCGAGTAACGCAAATCGCAGCCGTCTCCAGGCGTCTCGAGGTTGATCGTCGGGGCGACGAGCGCGTCGCGAATACCGAGCACGCACATCGCGATTTCGACCGCGCCGGTTGCGCCGAGCGCGTGACCGGTCATACCTTTCGTGCCCGATACGACGATGTCGTCGGCCCTCGCCCCGAGCGCTTGCCGGATGGCCTGGCTCTCGGTCGCATCGTTGAGTGGCGTCGATGACCCATGCGCGCTCACGTGATCGACTTCCGACGGATCGACACGGCCGTCGCGCAGCGCGAGCGTCATCGCGCGCGATGCCTCGCGTCCGTCTTCTCGCGGCGCTACCATGCTCTGACCATCATTCGTCAGCGCGTAGCCGACGATCTCGCCATACGGCGTCACGCCGCGACGGACGACGTCCTCTTCATTCTCCAACAGCAGCAGACCAGCGGCTTCCGCCATGACGAAACCGTCGCGGCCCGCGTCGAATGGGCGGCTTGCAGTAGCGGGATCGCCGTTGCGCGTCGACATCGAGCGGATGACGTCGAACGCGTCGAAGATGAGCGGCGTGAGCGGAACTTCGACGCCGCCCGCGAGTGCCGCACGGCAAAGACCGCTTCGGATCGCGCGGAACGCATCGCCGATCGCGACGGCGCCGGCCGCGCACGAGTTCGAATTCGAGATCGTCGGACCGTGGAGTCCGAAGTGGATCGCGACATTGCAACATGCCGCTGCCGGAAAAACGCTCAGCGCGAGGATCGGGCTGATCGCCTTCGGCCCTTTCTCGTAGTAGCTTTTGAACTCGCCCTCGGCGAACGCAGCGCCGCCGAGCGCGCTGCCGATCCAGACGCCGAAGTCGCCGTCGTCGCCTTGCGGCGTGTAGTTCGCGTCGTCAAATGCCATTTGCGCCGCTGCGATCGCGAATTGGCTGTAGCGATCAGTGCGCTGCGTTTCGCGGCGCGATAATAGCGCGGATGGATCGAAGTCGTCGACCTGCCCTGCCACCTGCGAACGGAACAACGAAGCGTCAAAGCGATCGATCGCTTTGACACCGCGCTTGCCGTCGAGCGTGCCGCGCCACATCCCATCTCTGCCCGATCCGATGGGCGTTATGGCGCCGATACCCGTTATGAAGACGCGATTAGCCATTGCGCTCCTCCGCGAGCTGTTTCATGCGCGCGAGCGTGCGGCCCGCGATCGACTGTATGAAGAAATCGCCGACGATGCGATGCCCGAACCAGCCTCGCAATAGCGGCCGGACGTTCTCGTCGAGGTCGTGAGCGATAGTCACCCGCGTCCCTCCGGCGTACGGCGCGAACGTCCACGCGACCGCCATGCCTTTCGTCCACCCGGACAAATGCTTGAACTCGATGCGCGGTGTCGATGGGTCGAGCGTGACGCGCGCGGTCCATCGCACGGGGATCCAGTCTCGACGCGCCGCCATCTCGACATCGCGTTCATACCCGTTTTCGCGTAGCACCTTCACGTAACGGTAGTGCGGGAGTATCGCCGGCCACGCCGCGACGTCCTGTGCGAGATCGTAGATGGTCTGCACCGGTGCGGCGACGTCGACCGAGCGTTCGAGATGCATCATGCGATGAGACCGAGCAGCGATCGCGCGTTGAGCGCGGTCTGCGCCGGCACGGCTCCGGCAAGCGCCGCGAGCACGGACTCGGCATGAGACGGATCGCGGCGAACCGCACGCTCCGCGCGATCGCGTAACGGCCGCATCCGAATGACGGTGTCGACGGCGGCCGCGAGCATCGTCCGGGGACGCACGGCGCGACGTCGCGCTGCCGCGAAATCGCGCGCGACGCGCGAAGACCCGACTCCGCGGAGCAATGCATCGACGGCAGTCACGACCGATGATGACGTTTCGAGCGCGATCGCCATGCCCTGACCGACGAAAGGATCGAGGAGGCCCGCTGCATCGCCGGCCAGCAAGACGTGTTCGCGCGCAACAACGTCTGCCGAGTAGCGCAATGGGCCGACGGCGACGCGCTTTTCGAGCTTGTCTTCTTCGAAGCGGCACTTGCCTTTGGTCAACTCGATGACCGTGCGATCGGCATCGGCACCTCGACGCGCGTCGGGCATGACGAGCATCGAGTTCGCCTTGCCGCCGCCGAGCGGATTGCGAGCGTAATAGCCGCCCGGCCCGACGTACATCTCGAGCGCATCTTCATCTTCTTGTCCGATGAGATGTCCGCCGACCGCCCAGCGGCCACCGCCGCCGCGACGTCGCGCCATGCCCGCGCGCTGAGCGACGGTCGAAAACGCACCATCCGCTCCGATGAGAACTCGACACTCGATCGTACGCGTCGATCCCTCGCGATCGCGATACGATACGGAGATGTGGTCGCGCGATTCTTCCAGCTCGAGGAACGATCCGAAGACGGTCACCGCACCAGCACCGCGCGCGGCATCGAGCAAGATCTCATCGAAACGGCTGCGTGGGATCGAAAGCGCTCCGCGATCGGGTAAACGCAGGCGGACCGGCTCCGTGCCGAAACCGGCGAGAGCGATCGTTCGCAGCGCGAACGCTTCGGACGCCATCGCGTCGAGTAGACCGAGCTCCGAAAGCACATTGCATGCGCCTGGGCTGACATACTCACCGCACACCTTCGTCCGTGGAAACGGCGTCCGTTCGAGCACGCACACTTCAAGGCCGGTTCGCGAGAGCCGGAGCGCCGCAGATGATCCGGCCGGTCCGCCGCCGACGACGAGCACGTCCGTCATGCGGTTCCACCGACGAGCGCCATGCGATAGCCCGGATACTTACGAACGGCGATCCTCGCCCAGCCGGCCGCCTTCGCGATCGCTGATATCTCGTCCGGTGTATACGCGCGAAGCACGGACATCGGCCCGTCCGACAGCGTGAACCTGTTGCGTGTGAACAGCGGGAACGCGTACTTCGCAAAGGCCCAAGCGATCCGGCTTCGGCGCAAGTCGTTGACGATCACGTTCTTGCCGACTCGAGCGAGTTCGCGGAGCACCGCGACCGCCGCGTCGCCGTCGAAGTGATGGAAGGCGAGCACGATCGTCGCGAGGTCGAAGCTTTTGTCTGCGAATGGCAGCGCGGTCGCGTCGGCTTGCTGCAAGCGGATATCAGCGCGCCCGGCGACACGCTCCGCCGCGATGGAAAGCACCTTTGGCGAACGGTCCACCGCGACGCACGTCGCGGTGACACCGCGTTCTTTCAAATGATCGAGCATGAAGATCGGAAGGTCCGCGTTGCCGGTGGCCACGTCGAGGATCGCCTGCGGCGGAGGATCGATCCGGTCGATCTCGAGGCGCAGGAGGCGGCGGCCACCGAGCAGCCTATTGACCCTTGCTAGGTCGTGCAGGCTTCCGCGCCAGACGGTGGGGTCGCCGCTCGTCGTGTCATCGTCCATCAATTCGCGGGCGATCAGGCGCGGCATCGTCCTCGCATTCTAGTCCAGGGTGATGAAAAACACCTTAGCACGGGTGAGGGTGTGGTTCCCGTCGGAACGGCCCTTTAGTGCAAGCGCCGTCACTTCTAAGCGGCGCCTTTGTTGGGTAATATGGGTGGCACGCCAACCCGAGATCCTTCGCATAGGTGAGCAATGAACGAAGCGTCCCAGACACCGCAGCCGCAGCCGCAAGCCTTCGATCCGATCCAGTTCACGGTGACTCGGCCGCTCGCTTCTCCGAACGAACTCGCCATCGCGTTCGGTCAGCTCATCGACGGTATGGCCGACATCAGCGGCACGTCCGTCGAACGCGTCATAACGCCGAGCCTCAGCGCGATAACGATCTCATGGCTCAACCGTTCGGTGCCGTCCGACGAATGGCTCGGCGACGTCGAAAGCCAATTGCGCTCGTTCGCCGCATGCACCGGCGTCGAGGTCCACTTCCGCCGCCGGTAAGGGTCGCAGCTAGACCGTCGCTAGGGCGTCAGCTCGTTTTTTCGCTGACGCTCTTCGCTTGCAAGAACAGCAGCAGGTAGTCCGGGCCGCCCGCTTTCGAATCGGTCCCCGACATGTTGAAACCGCCGAACGGGTGGACGCCGACCATCGCGCCCGTGCTCTTCCTATTGAAGTAGAGATTGCCGACGTGGAACTCGTCGCGCGCGCGCTCGAGCTTTGCTCGATCTTTCGAGTAGACCGAACCGGTCAGTCCGAACTCCGTGTTGTTCGCGATCGCGAGGGCGTCGTCGTAATCCTTCGCCTTGATGACGGCGAGGACCGGACCGAAGATCTCTTCTTGTGCGAGCTTGCCGTCCGGCGGGATGTCGATGAAGATCGTCGGTTCGACGAACCAGCCGTCGTCGCCGACCCGCTCGCCGCCGAAGACGAGCTTGCCTTCCGCCTTGCCGGCTTTGATGTACTCCTGGATCTTCTTCATCGACGACTCGTTGATGACCGGCCCCATGCCCTTATCGGGATCGGTCGTGTCGCCGACGGTGATCTTGTCGCCGCCACTCAGCAGCAGCGGCGCTTGGACCCGCTGACCGTTGACGAACGTCCCGTTCGTCGACCCGAGGTCTTC
>Ga0126371_10003429_pt1 | contig 13902 bp, 15 predicted proteins | sample PanSoiMetaPlot_4_FD_110145 | JGI IMG/M metagenome (GOLD analysis project Ga0126371, IMG submission 110145) | Tropical forest soil microbial communities from Panama - MetaG Plot_4 | ecosystem: Environmental > Terrestrial > Soil > Tropical forest > Bulk soil | place: Panama | collected 2016-02-17 | reverse complement strand
CGTCCTTTCCGCACGCGTCGAACAAGGCCAGCCTGTTCAAGCACTTTGAGATGTTTGGACACAGCATTTAGCGACATGTCGAAAGGCTCTGCGATGTCAGTGACGCGAGCTGATCCGCCAGAAAGCCGAGTGATCATTGCCCTGCGGGAGGGGTGCGAAAGCGCAGATAGGACGCCGCTTAATGTGTCCATATTATTATTCAACCTAATGGTTGAATAAATGTCAAGCCGGGGGCAAGTCTCCTTCCGATGGCGCTCGCCACTGCGGACGAGATGATCGAATAGGCGTGCGGGTTTGCAGCGGTGCGCAAGTCCGCAGTTGATGCTGTGGGCAGATTCTCACCGATACTCGGGTGCCACCGAACCGGGGCTCTTGCGAAGGAGCGGCGTATTCTCAGGAGCCGGGGACACCAAGGTGGCCGTCACGGTACTCGGTTTTCGACATTGCAAAGTCGATTTTTCGAGGCCACGGCGCAAAGCCGAGCGGACGCTAATCATGCGGGCCACCGGAAAGCGCCGCTATGTCCTGCCATTGTTCCAGAAGTAGCCGCCATGCTTGTCGGTGTTGAGCCTGCCCGTCGGCCCAATACCGGCGGCACGAACTGCGCTTAGACACGGTGTGCCTGAACCCGCTCGCCGGCGTTTCTTTGGTGCGTTGCAACAAGGGCGCGCCCGCCCCCTCGAAATCGCGCGGCGCGCAGAACGCGTCCCTTTTTGGTCGCAGCGGATGAGGCTTTGCCCACAGGTTTGAGCGTTCTGTCTAGACAGATACCAAGGCGGGGCGAAGGCCCCTAATATACCAATGCCTCCGCCCGGTGAGAAATTTGCGATCCCCAGAAATCTCAGCACGGCGATGTTTCATCGGTTTCATAATTAGCAAACTTTTCGGGCCGTGCGAACATCAATATGGCCTTTAATTGCTCTCGGTGATATAGATCCGTGGGGCAAAACAAAGAGGAAGCGCATGCCGCAAGATGACGGCCTCGTTGCCGACGTCCAATCACGCGCGAGCGGTGCCCTGTACAACTGGAATCGACCTTTCAACGATCAGAGCGTTGCCTATTACAAAGCCAGGCATCGCGAAGACATCGAGCTAAATCGCGCGCGACGCACCCAGCGCGCTGCAGATATTCGCGACATCAGCTACTATCGGAAGCGGCAGCCGCATGAACCGCGCTCGCAGTCTATCATTCCTGAGCGGGACGCCGAACCTGCGCCATGGTGGACAATAGTTCCACGCCCGATCTAATGACGACGAGGCCCGTCGTTCTCGGAACCACGCTCCGAGTGGGCACGGCATTGGACGGATGGTCGCGAGGCGGTCTTGTCGGTGTTGATGAGATCAGTTTAATCCAGCAGCAGAAGTCGAGCGCGGCGGCGAGATCGAAACAGCGGGCCCTAACGCAGCAGGACGCTGACGCGCTAACGCAGCAACGGTGGTTGCTGTCGGCGCGGCTATAGCTCAACGCGCTACGGGTAAACTCATCTGCAAGCGAAGGCTTCGCGAAAGAAACGCACGCGGCGAGCACCCGTTCGTGGTAGACGAAGCGCAATACGATCTGTTCACGAGCTATTTCGTCCCTCCGGAGCCCGGCGAGGGCTTCAACGTCGTCGTGCACACTCCCTAACCCAGCAGTCGTTCTTTGCGGCCGTTTCTAGCACGTTCTGACCTCGCTCCAGCTTCGCAAAATTTCGTCGGCCACTCAGGGATAAAGCAGACGTGCGCGGGAACGTTGCCAATGAGCTGCCATTGCCCCACTCTGGACATGCCGCTCGAACGGAAGGCGGCTACAACCTCCGGATCAGAACTGGTAAGCTGCGGCTCCGCCGGTTGCCGGTAAATCGGCGCAGGGTTGCCCATGCAGCAGATTGCGGAATGGCTGGCGAATATTGGCTTGGAACGATATGCGCCGGTATTTATCGATAACGATATTGATGTCGAGGTGCTGCGCTATTTGACGGATGCGGATCTTGAAAAGATCGGCGTCTCGTTGGGGCACCGTCGAAAGTTGTTGGCTGCGATTGCCGAACTTGGCGGCCGCGCAGCGGCGCCAGCGCAGCCTACCGGCGAACCAAATAAACAAGAAACGGCCGAGCGTCGCGAGTCGATCCCGGCCGTCGTGACGCCGGTTCCGCCTTCCGCATCAGCCGACGCCGTTGGCGAGCGTCGCTATCTCACGGTCATGTTCTGCGATCTTGTGGGTTCGACCGGCATTGCCGCGAAGCTTGATGCCGAGGAGTGGCGTGACCTGATCGGCGCCTATCTCGATGCTGCCTCGGCGGCGGTCATGGATATGGGTGGTCACGTGGCCAAAAAACTTGGCGATGGGCTGCTTGCGCTGTTCGGATAGCCGCTCGCGCATGAGGACGACGCGGAGCGCGCGGCGCGGGCGGCGTTATCGATCCAGCGCGCGCTTACCGAACTCAACCGCAAGAACGTCGGCAGCGGCAAACCGGAGTTAACCGCCCGCATCGGTCTTGAAACCGGGTCGGCGGTGGTCGATGCGGCCGGGGAGATTTACGGCGACGTCGCCAACATCGCGGCGCGGGTACAGGCGTTGGCCGAACCCAGCGCGGTCTTGGTCACGGCGGGGGTGCTGCGACAGGTCGCCGGGCTTTTGTGGCGGAAGAGCGTGGAACGCATACCCTCAAGGGCGTGCCAGAACAGAGGGTTCTGTACCGGCTCGTCCGTGCGAGCGGCGGCGGACGCCGCTCCGGACAACGCCAGCTTACGCCGCTTGTTGGGCGCGATGACGAAATAGGGATGCTGATGCGGCGCTGGGAGCGAGCACGGCAGGGCGACGGCCAGCTGGTCATGATCGTTGGCGAGCCGGGCTTGGGCAAATCGCGGCTGATCGAGGAATTTCATTCGCGGCTCGCTGCGGTGCCGCACACCTGGGTGGAATGGAGCTGCTCGCAACTTCTGCAGAACACGCCGCTGCATCCGGTCGCCGAATGGGGCCGCCAGCAGCGGCGCCGACGTGCCGGCTGAACGGCGGCTTGCGGAGCTGGAAAGCTCTTTGGCGCAGGTCAGGCTCGATCCAGCGGAGAATGCGCCTCTCCTTGCGCCGCTCCTCGACATTCCGCTGCCAAAGGAACGCATTCCGGCCTTGGCGTCGGGGGAATGGCGCCGCCGGCAATTGGCCTCGCTGACCAACTGGGTGATCGCCGGCGCCAAGGTGCAACCGGGGGTGCTGGCATTCGAGGATTTGCATTGGGCCGATCCGACCACACTCGACGTTCTGCGCGGCATTGCCGAGCGCGGTGCGCTAGCCCCTCTCTACACCGTGGCGACCACACGACCGGAATTCCGGCCGCCCTGGGGCATGCGCTCGCATCACGGCACCATTTCGCTCGCGCCGCTCGATCGCCAACAAGTGCGCGACATGGTGGCGGAACTCTCTGCGCGCCACGCGCTCGCCCGCGATGTTGTGGAGGGTGTCGCCGTGCGCACCGGCGGCGTGCCGCTCTTCGTCGAGGAAGTGACGCGGAAGCGCAAAAACGTGTCAACTACTTCAAACATGCTCGGTACGGCCTTAGCTGACCTCCACACGTGAATCGTCGCCCGAACATGATACGGGGGTGCAACAAGCTACCAATTATCGTAGTTGTTCCTCTCCCTGCAATCGACCATAGACGCGGCGCATTTGCGATCAAACATCGTAAATGTTCATAGCCGTCGCTCCTCGGATGGATCGGCTTGCCCGTATTGAATCTTATCCTAAACAGGTGTGCTCCCCGAACCGATCCCCTTGTGTGGTGAGGAGAGTGACGAATCCTGGATGGGGACCTTCAATGCCGGATAACCCGGGCGGTCGTTGAAGAGTTCTGTTTTCGGCGACTCTTGGGCGCGTAGAGGTCCCGAAGGCGCCAACTATTCCGATCGCAACCGATCGAGCTACAGTTAGCGGCGCAGAAAAGCACGCGAGGGAGGAACTATTCAGGTCCCCTGAAGTTGTTGAGGCAGGTAGTAAGTTTCACGCTGGTGATGCGGGGGAAAGGAGAAACCAATGTCATCCCGCGAGATTGGAATTGCTCTGGGCTTAGCCGGAGTGATAGCGCTAAGCGCGTCAACGCCTTCAACGGCGTCTATGCCGACTGCTGTCGCGGCCATTAAGACGGCACCTTCAACCGATATTGTCGATGTGCGCTGGGGCTGGTGGCCCGGGATCGGAGTCGGCATTGGATTGGGCTTGCTTGGAGCTGCAATCGCAGCGCCGTATTATTACGGTTACGGCTATCCTTACTACGGCTATCCCTATGGCTATGCCGGCTACTACGGGTACCCGTACGCCTACGGGGGATACTATGCGCGGCCGTACGGGGGGTGGCGCCACTATGGATGGGGGTGGAGACGCCATGGATGGCGGCACTATGCATGGGGAGCGCGGCACCGTGGGTATTACCGCTAGCCGGGGTTAGGCCCTGCTGGCGTGGTTCGGCGGCGGCAATGCCCCAGGCCTTGCCGTCCTCGATACCAACTGACCGGTTGCCATCGAAGATGCCTTCGGTCGAGACCGTAGGATACCAGAAGCGAAGTATCCTCGCGGACGCGTTGCGTTGTCTCCGGCGTCGGATACGCGCGCACGAAGGAGTATGGTCACCCCTGCGAGAATACGGCATTGATGAGCGCGATGGCCAGTCCTGCGACCGCGAGTGTTGTTCGGATCATTGTTTGCTCCTCACGACTTGCGCGGTCACCCTTGCCGCCTGCCATTTCACCACCTCCGCGAGGATGACTGAGGCGTGTGTTAAGCTTTTCATGTCCCCCCTGATGACGAGACAACCTGCTTGATCGGCTACGAGTCTGCCTCGGCAATGCGCTCCTTGGACCGCTTCAAAGGGATGGTTACATCATGCGGGCGATCGCCCAGTTGATGCCGCGTCTATCCGCATAGGCAATTCTTGAACGCCCGCCTTATTTGGCCAGCCAGTTGAGTTTCCGAGGCAGTCCGGACTCGAAGCCCTCCCACGAGCTCTTCAGCCAATGATCCATAGGCGATTCCCTCGCGCAACAGACACGCTGAGCTGTGTATAAGAGCGCCGTGAAGGGTCGCTCGACCCAGCCACCAAACCGCTGATCGGCTACCCGCGCAAGATCATCGCTGGCGTTCGTAGAGTTCGTCTGGGTAGTCCTGCAAAACGATGGGTAGGGCAGGGCACCTTGCCCACTATCAAGCGTCGTGACGTACCAAATCGCCTCGCGCAGTATGCCGAGCCGAATGCGTTGCGGCTCTCGTGGGATGACAATACAGGTGTCAGAGAGCCGCATCGATACCAGGTAGATCGTCCTGCCGAGGAGAAGCCGACGGCACGATTGGCCGGCCTGCTTGCAGAATGGCGCCTACTTTTTGAGATGGGCAACGAACCAATCTCTAGCCGGCGTCGAAGCTTCCTCGAAATCTTTCACGTAGGCGTCGAAATGGCCTCCGGTCAATGTGACGAGTTTCTTTGGCTCAAGCGCGCGTTCGTAGGCAGCGAGCGCCTCGTCGGCGACGGTCAGGTGGTCACCAAGAGCTACAACCATGAGGAGCGGTGTCGGGCTGATGAATTTGATGTAGGTTCCGGGCTCGTATTCGGTGAACATCTCGACGGAGCGCAGCGTTACCTCGTTACGCCAAGTCGGCGCGCGCGTTCGTCCGGTCTCCGTGAACCACGACCACGAATCCGGGGTTGGAAGCGCTGAGGGCGCAAGTGGATCCTCGGCGACAACGGGGATCATGCTTGGCGGCTTGCCGGCGTAACGGTTACGCCGGTCGTCGTCGAACATGCGATGCAGGCCGGCCCAAAAGTCGGCCCGGATCAACCGCCGTGCGTTGTTGTGGCCGCTGATTAGCGGGACTTGGCAAGCCACGCATCTGACTCGGCGATCGATAGCACCGAGGACCAGCACATGGCCGCCACTGTAGCTCGATCCCCAGATGCCGATGCGCTCGGCGTCGGTCTCCGAAAGCGTCTCGGCGAAGGTGATCGCGTCACGGTAATCGCGAACCTGCACCCACGGGTCGATCTCCTGCCGCGGCTCGCCGCCGCTCGCGCCGAAATTCCGGTTGTCGAAAACCAGAGCGCCGAGGCCAGCCGTGCCGAACACCTCGGCGAACCTGTCGAGATACATTTCTTTGACCGCGGAAAAGCCATGGGCCATTACAATCGTCGGCACTTTCCCGGAACGCCGGTCGGGCAGATAGTGCCAGGCTTTGAGCGTGACACCGTCCTGTGTCTTGAAGTCGACATCCTTGCGCATAGTCTTCCTCCCTCCATGCTGACTAAAAATTGCGTCCGATACCACTCAGTGCTCTGCCCTAAACACGAAACCGCATCGCTTGAGCTCCGGCGGAAAACGGCAATAGGCAAATTGAAGGCCGCCGGCCGTTAGGGTCAGGCAGGTAAACGATGGGCGTGAATTCGCGATTTGTCCAGGCGCGTCAAAAGAGAGGCGTGGTCCTCCGTATGCCAATTGAGGGCGTCGCTCAAGGGCACCCAAGTAGCAATTAGCGTGCGGGCTCCGGGTCGGCTGTCCACTTCGCCCGCCGCGCTGCGTCACGGGACGATCGGTAGCACCACCCGAGAAGGATACTGACCATTGTGCAGGATTGTTTGGGCCGCCCTGACCATTTCGGTGGCCGTTCCTAACTTCGCCCCTGTATTGAGGTTACGATCGTAGTGGGGGAAGTTGCTGCTGGAGATCTCGATCCTGATTTGATCTCCGGAAGCAAACAGATTGCTCGTCGGCCAAAGATCGATCGTATACTCATATACCTTGTCTGGTTCGACGGCAATTCGCTGTTCCAGTGACTGCCGCGAGCTTGCCCGAATGATGCCGTTGCCGAGATTGTAGGCTTTCCCGTCTGGATGCACATCAACGAGTTTCGCGGTAAAATCGGTATCCGGCGCCGATGAGGCAGCGTAAAGGATCACTTGAACCGGGCCTGTTACTTCGGTCGGCTTCTCGAGGGGACGAGTACTATAGACCAGCACGTCCGCTCGGTCCTCGACCTTCACTTGATCGTATGGCCCAACTGGTGCGACGTCGGGCGTACAGCATGAATGCCCGCCAATACTGGGAACCGGGTTAGCTGGGTCGTAGAGAAAATGATCGGCGGGCTGGCTGGACTCTGGCTTGGTTAAGCTTAGAACGCCGTTGCCGTACCGGGTATTGGCTTGGCCGAGACTCTCCAAATAGTAGTTTGTGAAGACAGTTCCAGGAATCGGCCAATCGTCGGCCTCGCGCCATTTGTTAGCCCCCATCACGAATACGCGTACCGGCTTTTCGCGGTCGACACCGTTATCTGCCCCCTTAAGCCAGTGATCGAACCATCGCAACTGCAGAGCGTCGACGGGATTACGCGCCTCGGCTCCGAAATCGATCTCACCGACTTTCTGTACCCAGGGCAAATGAATCCAGGGACCGATGAGCAGGTGCTGGCCAGAGCGCGCGATCTCCCCGCCTCCCCATTTGCGCATCCCGGTAAAGTTCTCGATTCCGCCACGAAGGAAAACGTCATACCAACCTGCAAAATTCAGGGCGGGAACCTGAACATCTTGGTATCTCGTTCTAATGCTCCATCGCTTCCAATAGGCGTCCCAGGTATCATGGGCCACCCAGTCGAGGTAGTAGGACGCGATCCTCGGTCCCAACTTGGAAGGACCGAGATAGTCCGCAAGCGGCAAGTGCTGATAAACATCAGGCAATTTTGCCGTGGCACTGCTGATCTGGTCCAACAGCGCTTGATCGCCGAGGCGGCGCACGGCCGACAAGGCGATGGTGGTCAATGGCCAGCTTTCTTCAAAGGCGAGGGAGAATGCGCCACCCTCGTAGCTCCATCCATCGTAATAGTCGGACGAGGTCTGGGCGGGCACGATGGCGGCGAGGTGAGGAGGTCGCTGCACTGCCGCGAGCCACTGCGTCGCCCCGACGTAGGAGAAGCCGTACATGCCCACTTTTCCGCTCGAACCGGGCAATGCGGCGGCCCACTCGATGGTGTCATATCCATCAGCTCCCTCGTCGCGGAATGGATAATATTCGCCGCCAGACTTGTATTGGCCCCGCACATCCTGAATGACCACGATGTAGCAATGCGAGGCATAGTCCTGCGGCGGCGCGTAAACGTAGGTTTGAGCGGCATCTTTGTTATAGGGAAGGCGCATTAAGATAACGGGGTAGGTCCCGGGTTCCTTCGGTCGGTAGATGTCGGCCATCAATTTTGTGCCGTCGCGCATCGTGGCCGATACATCCGTCTGGCGTTCGACCGCACAATTTCCTTTCGCTAACTCCGCGCGTGCCGTACCGTGGAGCACTCCGACCACAGCTAAGATAGCGGCGCAAGCGGATCTTGATCCTCCCAATCGTCTGATTTTCATGAAGAAGGTTCCCTGATGGTGTTTCCGGCGATAGTTGACCTGTCTTCGAACTGCTGCAGACTAACGACAACCAGGACGCCCTTCAATGCCGCCGTCGTCTCGCGGACCCACCGACTTATGCTGGCGCCTATTGGCTTTGTAGTTGATTGGCTATCCCAGGGAATCCCGGACGGACACGATCAAGCACTTGATGCGCACGAGAGTCGGACGGGCCGACCCGCTGATTTACGTGGCTGCCAGGTCACTAAGTGCCGATGTTCTCTGTGGAACCATATCGAACCGAGCCCGGGATCTGGCAAACTTCACACCCGGCCACTATGGCGGAACCGCGGAAACAGGGTGCGAGCGGAGAGAGGCCCATTGAACGCGTACTCGACGAACGAAGTTGCCACTCAGGAGCCAAACCGCGACCGTGGCCACCCGTCAGCGTCCAATCGGGCAAAACATCCACCGAGGCTAGGCCTCAGCTGCATATAGCGCACATCGTCCCAGGAGCGACTTTGCCCGTTCTGCCGGACGACGCAGTGCTCGCCGCAGCCTACTTCGACATAACCCTTTGTGTGTGGTCCACTCTTCCAAACCACGGTATCTTCTGCGACCTCGGTTTGAAGCAGATCCGACGGACATCTCTCCGAGCATGCGACTCGCACGTCGAATCTCGGCAGGTCGCGCCGATCAGCATTGACCCAATCTGCTGAAATGCCCCTCCATCCAAACAGATACTCAGCCTGTCGCTCGCCGGATCGCATGAGGATCTCGAGCTTCGTGCGCAGGTTGGTCCGGGCGGCAAGCGACTCCCCCGGCGGGCCGCGCCGAGCGTGAGAGCAGCAAGAGCGGCTACAAAAGGCGGAATGCCAAGTAAAGTTGTGGCGCACGCTCATTGCGTCATGCCGCTGCAAACTAAAAGTGGCCTCGAATCTCATCGACAGTGCGACCGAGGACGTGGCCGCGGTATTCAACCGTGTCGGCGGTGCGCGGAAGGTGCTGGCGACCGTCACCAGCGTCGAGGCGATGACCTCGGCGATCGGCGGGCTTGCGGTGCGCGGCCGGCTCGTCGTGGTGGGCGTCGACGCCAAGCCGATCCAGGTCTCGCCGCTGCAATTGATTGGTGCGAGCCGCAGTGCTGTGGGCCATGCCTCCGGCGCATCGATCGACTTGCAGGACACGCTCGCCTTCAGCACGTTGTCGGGCGCACGTGCGATGATCGAGACAATGCCGCTCGCGCGCGCGGCGGAGGACCTATGCGCGGATGATGCAGAAAATGTCAGCAAGGATCACGCCGGGCGTAGGTGCAGCACGGCAGTGTGTGGGAATCGGGCGAAGGCGGCGGCGCATCGAGCCCGCGCGTGGCGGGGCGCTGACGATCGGCTTGATTGAGGCGCCGCTCGATCCGCAATCGCTCGCGCAGCGTCCAACGTCGGTTCTTCAGCCCGTATGCCGTGGGCTTGCCAGCAACTAGACGCTCAGCGTACGCACGACGGTGACCTTGTCTCGAATATTGAGTTGTCGGCGGCAGACGACACGGACCATTGACAGGAGAGCACTTGCCTCCGCCTCGAGGATCTCGGTCTCGCCAGCAACACGATTGTCGCGTACACCTGTCACTCGATCACTTCGTCAGCGCGGGCGAGCAACGTTACTGGTTCGGTGACACCAAAGGCTTGCGCGGTTTTGAGACTGATTACTAGTTCAGCTTTAGCGCTCGGTCGGTTGGGGAAGGCAGCCGGCACCGAATTGGTTTTCACGAGCAACGCGATGGCACAGGAGCTGGGAATGAGTTCATGGAGGAGTTCCGTCTGCTTAAAGCCCAACTGAGCAAAGACGTCACTTTGGTAAGGTTGCCACCAGGTTGGTTGAAACTGTCGACGAGGCGCAAAACTAACTCGGGCGGCGCCAACCGCGACGACGACGGGAACGGTGCTGCGCGCGGCTTTGGTCTTGCTCCACCGTATTTCTACGGCAGCTAGGCAAGAAAGTGACGGAGAGACCTAACGCGACGCATGACCAAAGGTTGTGTTGATTCAAAAGACCGCGTGTTTTCTTTTGTCAAAACTAACATTGGCGACAACGACGGTCACGGATATCATCGATGCTCAAGCCCGCAAGGGAGGGATAGATGACTGATCTTGTTCACGATGGTAGCGATATAGCGCCGCGCCGAGGCTTTTTCCGCCGCTTTGGCGGAGCCATGGCTCTTGGACTTGCAGGACTCGCATCGAAGCCTCTGCACGCGCAAAACTCGTCGGCAGGTGCAGAGGGTCCTAGTTGGCCAGGAACGTTGCCGGGACGCCATCGCCAAGTGGTCGATGCCTACACGACTAATGCGGGATATCCGCTCGCGTTCGCGTATACGTTTCTGGTTACCAAAGAATCAGCCACAGCGGTCGTCGTTTTGCGTCATGAAGCCTTCGCGATCGCACTGGGCAGCGCGATGTGGGAAAAATACAAAATTGGCGAGTCTTTCAAGATCGTTGATCCGGAGACCAAGGCACCAGCCACTAAGAATCCTTTCCTACACCCGAAGGCCGGAACATTTGTAGTGGACGATATAGCTGTTGATCGCCTCCTCACGAAGGGGGTCGTCTTTGGCGCGTGCAATGTGGCGCTGCGTATTCACAGTAAAATGTTGGCAGGCAACGCTGGTGTTAGTGCCGAAGAAGCCGCAAAGGAATGGACGGCAAACGTGATCCCCGGGATCACGGTCATCCCGTCGGGAACATGGGGTGTGAATCGCGCCCAGGAAGCTGGCTGCACGTATTGCGCCGGCGGCTGAGGTCTTCGCACGAAAACTTGGCATCGAGGCCTAACCCTGTCGACATTCGTCACGTTGGCCTCGAGGCTTGATCGACGGGCGGCAATGTAAGCAAGCCATACGTCAGGCAGGCATGCGCGTTTATTGATGTGCGCGCGTGGAACTTCGCAAACGTCCCTTGATTGAGCCAGCTGGCCTTTCCGAGGTATTGCGCAGCAAATACGCTCGCCGTAAATCTTACTGGACGAGCCAAAGCCCACTTTGGCCAATCCCGTCGAGGTCCAAGCGCAGACAACGATGGCGAGATTTGCAGGCAGGGGTGAACGTGAACTCAGCGAGATGGGCGTACCACCCAAGCTATTGACCTCGTTGTCGGCTAGGCGGCGGCCTTCAAATCAAGTCGCATACATTTGCTGCCCGCCACCGTGCTAGCGACTTTGCGCTGCGGAGCGCTATTCCGAGTAGAACACGGTTCGCAACGCGGCATTGGCTTGCGCAATTGCACCTCGCGCAGCCCCAGAGTCGGCCAATGCGTTGAGCACGACGAAATCGTGGATCGTATTGTTGTAGCGGGTCGAGGTGACGTTTACCCCCGCCCGGATCAGCTTTCGCGCATAGGCCTCGCCCTGACCGCGCAAGACGTCGTTCTCCGCGACGATGATAAGCGCGTCGGGAAGGTCATTGAGCTGCTCGAGTGACGCCTTAAGGGGAAACGCCGTGACCTGCTGGCGAGACGCGGAATCAGGAAAAAACGCATCGAGGAAGTCACGAACGGCCGATCTAGTCAGCCAAAGGTCATCCTCGAACGTCGTATTGTCACCGGTATCGATCACATCGCTAACCACCGGGCAAAACAGCAACTGAAAGACAATGTTCGGACCGCGGCGCTCCTTCGCCAGCAGGGTTACCGCCGCCGCCATGTTGCCGCCTGCGCAGTCGCCCGCGACCGCGATGCGCCAAGCGTCGACGTTAAGCGAGTTAGGATTCTCCGCAACGTATTTCAGGACCGCGTAGCCCTGCTCGTTCTGGACTGGGTATTGGGCGAGCGGTGCCAGGGTATAGTCGACAAAGATGACCGCTGCCTGGGCCCCGTTGGCCAATTCATGCACGAGACGGTCATGGCTCTCCTTTCCACCCATCACCCAACCGCCGCCATGGAAATACAGGATGGCTGGGAGTAGGCCATCCGCATCTTTGGGCCGGACAATGCGGACGCCGATAGCACCCGTCGGACCGACAGGAAGCGTCCGATCCTCGACCACACACGGCAGCTCGGCGACAGGTCCGGACTGCAGGCGCGTGAGCACCCTATGCGCATCAGTGAAGCTGACTGTGTGGACCGGCGGTATGCGGCTGGTCTCAAGGCGGTCGATGAAGGCCTGCGCGCTGGGCTCCAACAGCGGCCGGGTAGGGGCCGATGACCCGAACGTGGCTTTGGTGTCCGACGGATGGGGCATGGGGTAGTATTACCTGTAGCTGTTTACTATTCTGATAACAACTGTGGAGAGAACCGATCCATGTTCATCCGCAGCTCGTACTATGCTGGAGAGCATGGCCGAGGCTCGAGCACGCCACGAGTAAAGGGATGAAAATTCTTGCTATTGAGGTCAAAATCCGCATCGCCGAGTAAGGGCTGACGTCGCTCACGCTCAAAAGTGCGAAGCAATCCACCTCTCTACCGCGTGGATGTCGGCTCTAAACTTGCGGGGAAGACAACATTTGCCCAACTCAACATCAGGATCAGTGGGACCGCTGATCCTTTCTCGTGCTCGCTACGTACTGAAAACCATTGCTCCATGCTGATTGCGAGGTCGGTGTCTTGTCCGAGCAGGTGCTAGTGTTTGGGCCTTTTCAGCTTCTGCCATTCCGGCGTGCGCTGCTGGAGGCCGGCGAACCGCTGCGGCTGGGGAGCCGCGCGCTGGAAATCCTGATTGCCCTAGTCGAGCGCCCCGGGGAGCTTATCACCAAGGAGGAACTGATCGCTCGTGTCTGGCCTGACACATTCGTGGAAGAGGCGAGCCTCAGGGTGCACGTCGCGGCGCTGCGCAAGGCGCTTGGCGATGGTCGGTCGGGCAACCGCTACATCGTCAATGTGGCCGGCCGCGGCTATCGCTTCGTCGCACCGGTGCGGCAGCAGGAGGCCCTGGACGCGAAACCCCCAGCGGTCGAGCATACTCACAACCTGCCCGCGCCTTTGACGCGAACGATCGGTCGCGCCGATATCATCGGGGCACTGACGGCGCGGCTGCTAGAACGGCGGTTCGTGACCATCGTCGGTCCCGGCGGGATCGGTAAAACCACAGTCGCGTTGGCGGTCGCCCACAATCTGCTCTCGGCCTATGCGCATGGGGTCCGTCTTGTCGACTTGGCATCGTTGAAGGATCCCACGCTGTTGCCGGGTGTCGTGGCCTCCGCACTCGGTCTCGCGATCCGCTCCGATCAGCCGGTTCGCGCTTTGATCGCCTTTCTGCGCGACAAGCAGATGTTGATTATTCTCGACAGCTGCGAGCATCTTGTCGAGGCGGCGGCAGCATTGGCGGAACAGGTGTTCAAAGCCGTGCCAGGTACGCATATTCTCGCAACCAGTCGCGAGCCATTGCGGGCGGAAGGCGAGTGGGTGCAGCGTGTACCGCCGCTGAGCTTCCCGCCCGCTTCAGCACGCGTTAAAGCGGAGCAGGCCCTCGTCTTTCCGGCGGTTCAGCTGTTCGTCGAACGTGCGACGGCGAGCCTCGACACGTTTGAGCTGAAGAATACAGAAGCGCCGATCGTCGCCGACATTTGCCGCCGGCT
>Ga0126371_10003428_pt1 | contig 13902 bp, 11 predicted proteins | sample PanSoiMetaPlot_4_FD_110145 | JGI IMG/M metagenome (GOLD analysis project Ga0126371, IMG submission 110145) | Tropical forest soil microbial communities from Panama - MetaG Plot_4 | ecosystem: Environmental > Terrestrial > Soil > Tropical forest > Bulk soil | place: Panama | collected 2016-02-17 | reverse complement strand
CGGCGCGCGTCGCGACACTGGCCAAGGAGCGCGCCTCGGCGGCCGGCGCACTCGCGGCCGCCGAGGCGCAGTGGCTGGCGCTGAGCGAGGACTACGAGAGCGCCGGCGGCTGACGTTTTCGCTGACTACTCGCCCGTCTGCGCCGGGTTCATCGCGGCGCGGAACATCGCGGCGGCGTCGTCGTGCAGCGATTTGCGCGAGGCGTCGCGATTGTAGAACATGTGGCCGCCCGCATAGACCGCCAGCTTCACCCGGTCGGGCGAGCCCATCACCGGCAGCTGGTTGAGCAGCAGCTGGTCGGCGAAATAGGGCGTGACCAGGTCGTTGGCGCCATGCGCCACGAGCACGCGCAGCAACGGATCATTGGCCAGCTCGTTGCGCAGATCGTCGAACGCCTCCGCGGCCATGCGGCCGTGGCCCCATTCCCAGCGCTGGGACACCTGACGGTTGAGCAGCTCGTAGGGCCGGTCCACCCGCCAATTGAGCACGTGCTGATAGAGGTCCGTCATCGCGGTGGTGATCGGCGCCCGCGTGTCGTCGAGCACCGGATCGGAATAGTGCGAGTCCGCCGCCGTTGGATTGGGATCGTAGGCCGTGATGTTGGGATCGTACATGCTGCCGACCAGCCGTTCCGACCGGTGCAGCTCGCGCCGGAACGTGGCGACGTCGATCCGCCCGCCGAGGCGCTTGACCAGCGCCGGGTCGAGCCCGGTGAACTCGGCGACGCGTCCCGAGATGCGGGCGGTCGCGGCAGCGTCGCGCTCGCCCTTGAGCAGGTCGAGCAGGTAGTCGCCGGCCGCGTAGCGCTCGACCTCGCGCAAGGCGTCGCGGCTGTATTGCCCCTTGGCGTCGAGCGCGGCCGCGGTCATCGACGGCAGGTGCGTGACCCAGGACATCGGCGCCTGACGGCGCACGCCGAAGCTCGCAAAATCGATGACCGGCGAGATCAACACCAGGCCGCGAATGCCGACGCCCTGGTCCTGCAACTTCCGCGCGACTTTTGGCGCGCGGAAGCCGCCATAGCTTTCGCCGGCGATGAACTTCACCGATCCCTGGCGGCCGCTCTGCTCGATCCATTTGCGAATGAAGACCGCAAGCGCCTCCGTGTCGCCGTCGACCGACCAGAAGTGGCGGCGCGCCTCATCGCTGCTTCCCGCGATGCGGCTGTAGCCGGTGCCGGGCGGATCGATGAAGACGAGATCGGTGAAGTCGAGCCAAGTCTCGGCATTGGGGCCGAGCGCCGGCGGGCTTGACACCGCGAGGTGACCGAACGGCAGGCGCCATGGCCCGACCGCGCCGAGATCGAGATAGGCCGAGGCCGCGCCCGGTCCGCCGTTGAACACGAAGGTGACCGGCCGCGTCGAGGACGACTTGGCGTCGCCGTCCATCACGTAGGCCACGTAGGCGACCTCGGCCAGGAGCGAGCCGTCCTCGCCGTTGTTGAGCGGGATCGAGCCGGCGGTCGCCTTGAAGCGCAGCGTGCGCCCGGGCAACTCCACCGCCTGGTCGGTCGTCGAGTCGGCGGGCAGCTGGCGCGCCGACTGGCCCGACTGGCCGCCGCCGTGCGCCGGCGCGCCGCCGGCGGCCGGGGTCGACGGCTGCTCGGCGTGCGGCGCGCGCTGTGCCCAGACGGGCGGCGCACCCGCGAGGGTTGTGGCACCGATTGCCGCGAGCGCGAGCACGCAGGCGAACGCGCGCGCCCGCACAGGAGCGGATCCCTGTCGGCGTCGGCGACGCGAGGGATCGAAGCAGGACTCGTTCATGCGTTCTCCTGGAAGCCGCCCGTGGCGATGATCGCGGCCGAATATGGCGTCGTGGGGGCCGCTCTGCCAGATGCGGCGTAAGCGCCGCACCCCCACGGGGACGTCCCCGTCAGCCTATGTCGCCGCCTTCTTCTTCGCGGGCTTTGCGGGCTTGGGAGGCGGCGGTGGCTCGGGTCCGCGCTCGAGCGCGGTCAGGCGGCCGGCAACGAACTCGTAGGTGCCGGCGCGCTCGCCGGCCGTGAAGACCATCACCACCTTGCGGTCGCCGCGATCGTTGTTGCCGATATTGACCGATTGCGGCGGACCGACCGCGCGCACGACATCGCATTCGGTCATGTCGAGACCGACGGCTCCCGGCACGGCGGGCGGCGCAGCCGCCGGCGCCGGCGCCGGCGCGCCTGCATCCGAGCCCTGCGGCGCGGCGGGCGCGATTCCGGCGCACATCCCCTGCGCATCGACCAGATCGGCGGGCCCGACCGGCTTGGACGCGGTCGCGGAGACCGGCGGCACATAGGTGCCGGAATTCGACGGCAGGAAGTTGCGCGGCTGCGGCAGCTTGACTTGGCTCACGTCGGGCAACTGCGCCGAGCAGCCTGCGAGTGCCAGCGCGAGCACCCCGCCGCGCACGAGCGTACCGCACGTATGCACCACCGCCATCATCCCGACTTTCGAAGCCATGCGCGCGCCTCCTGCGACCCGCGCTCCCGAGCTTGACATGATAAGGAAGCACCTGCTCTTTTTCAAATTACGGCAGCGTGGCCAGTCGTTCGTCGGCGCCCATGATGCGGCCCGCGTCGATCGATCGATGGGCGCGAGAACGAGGCAGGCGAACGCGACATGACGGCATCCATCTGCGGCCTCGGTTGCGCGGACCGCGTCCCATGACGCGGCGCGCGACGTTCCTCCTCATCATGGCCGCCGCGGTGGCAACCGGCCTTGCGTTCGGCCTCGATCCGCAGCTCGATCTGCGCATCTCCGCCCTGTTCTACGATCCGGCGCAACGCACGTGGCCGGCGAACGCGAGCGCGCTCATCGGCCATTACCGCGACGTCAGCAGCGTTGTGGCCGTCATTCTTGTCATCATTGCGGTCGGCGCGCTTGCTCTCGCCGCGATCCGCCGGCGGGCGGGCGCCCTGATCGGTCCGCGCGCCGCCGCCGTGCTGCTCGGATCGCTGGCGCTCGGACCCGGGCTCATCACCAATGTGCTGCTCAAGCCGCAATGGGGCCGCCCGCGCCCCGCCGAGGTGATCGAGTTCGGCGGGCAGCTCGCCTTCACGCCCTGGTGGAACCCGTACGGAGGATGCGGTGGCAATTGCTCGTTCGTGTCCGGCGAGGAATCCGTGGCCGCCTGGCTGATCGCCTGGGCGGTCGTGCTTCCGCCGCGCTACCGCGGCGCCGCCATGGCGGTGGCGCTGCTCCACTGCGCCTTGATGGGCTACTCTCGCGTCGCGATGGGCGGTCATTTCACGAGCGACGTGCTGTTTGCCGTCATCTTCACGGCGCTGAGCATCTGGGCGACCTATTGCGTCGCGTTTCGCGGGCCGCAGGCCGCGGCCCCGCGATACGGGTCGCGCGCAGCCCTCACGCCTTCCTGAGCCAGCGGCCGTTCTCGTCCGCCTGCCAATAGGTGACGTCGTGGCCTGCCGCCTTCGCGGCGCTCCAGCGCGTGCGCGCGGCGGCGACCGCGTCGTCATCGGTTCCGTCGAACATGAGAACGATCCGCTGATAGGCCGCGGCGTCCGCCGGGACCGGCGCGCCGTCGATCAGGAAACGGACCGCGGCGCCGTTCGGATTGTCGTCGTTGACGGTGAGGAGGATCGGCTGGTCGGCCGCGCTCGCCGCCTCGCGGTGGGTTCCGTGCGGCAGAAAGCTGTCGTCGCGAAAGGTCCAGAGCTGGGCATCGAGCGCCTCGACGCGCTCCTCCGAGGAGGACTGGACGACCACGCGCCAGCCGCGCTCGAGCGAACGCTCGACCAGCGTCGGCAGCACCCGCTCGATCGGCTGGCCTTGCAGATGATAGAACAGCATTTCGGTCATCGTGGTCAGCGCTCGTAATAGTCCTCCACCAGCTGGTCGAGCAGCTGCACGCCCCAGCCCGAGCTCCAGCTCTTGTTGACCTCGGTCTGCGGCGAGCCGAGCGCGGTGCCGGCGATGTCGAGATGCGCCCACGGCGTCTTGCCGACGAAGCGCGCCAGCAGCTGCGCCGCCGTGATGGCGCCGCCCCAGCGGCCGCCGGTGTTCTTCATGTCGGCGAACCGGGAATCGATCATCTTGTCGTATTCGGGCCCGAGCGGCATGCGCCAGACGCGCTCGCCGGTCGCCTCGCCGGCCTTGACGAGCCGCTCGGCGAGCTTGTCGTCATTGGAGAAGAGGCCGGCATATTGCTGCCCGAGCGCCACCATGATGGCGCCGGTCAGCGTCGCGAGATCGATCATGAATTTCGGCTTGTACTTGCTCGCGACGTAGTGCAGCACGTCGGCGAGCACGAGGCGGCCTTCCGCGTCGGTGTTGATGATCTCGATCGTCTGCCCCGCCATGGTGGTGACGATGTCGCCCGGACGCTGCGCCTTGCCGTCCGGCATGTTCTCGACGAGCCCGATCGCGCCGATCGCGTTCACCTTGGCCTTACGGGCGGCGAGGGCGTGCATGAGGCCGACCACGCAGGCCGCGCCCGCCATGTCGCCCTTCATGTCCTCCATGTTGGCGGCCGGCTTGATCGAGATGCCGCCGGTGTCGAAGCACACGCCCTTGCCGATGAAGGCGAGTGGCGGCACGTCGCGCTTGGCGCCGTTCCAGCGCATCACCACGAGCCGGCTGTCATGCGCCGAGCCCTGGCCGACGCCGAGGAGCGCGTTCATGCCAAGCCGCTTCATGGCCGGCACGTCGAGCACGTCGACCGCGACGCCGAGCCGCTTGAGCGCCGTGGTCCGACGGGCGAACTCGGCCGGATAGAGCACGTTCGCGGGTTCGTTGATGAGGTCGCGGGTGATGAGGACCGCATCGGCGAGCCCGCCCCGCGCACTCCACGCGGCGCGCGTGCGCGCCGGGTCGGCGACGCCGATGTCGACCTTAACGCCGCGCGGCGCCTCGTCGTCGTCCTTGCGCTTGGTCTTGTAGCGGTCGAACGCGTAGCCGCGCAGGCGCGCCCCGAGCGCGAGCGCGGTCGCCTGCTCGGCCGTCATCGCCTTGTTGGGCAGCTCGGCCACGATGGTCGCAGCCGCGGCCGACGACGGCACCTTGCCCATGGCGACGCCGCCGAGCTTGACGAAGTCCTTGCGCGTCATGTCGGCGGGCTTGCCGCACCCGATGACCACCAGGCGGGCCACTTTCAGGTTTCCCGGCGCCACGAGGTCGAGCGTGGTCCCGCTCTTACCCTTGAAACGATCGGCGGCGGCCGCCCGCGCGACGAGCGCGGCCGTGGCCCCGAGCAGGCCGCGGGTGGCGGCGCCGAGCTTCAACGCGTCGTCACAGAACACAATGAGAACACCCGCGGCGGGCATCGCATAGGGGGAGAATGCAATGGTCGGGCCGTCGGCCATGACGAAGTGTCCTCTGCGCGGGCATGGAAACAGGGCGGCAAATCGGGCTTCGCGGAGGTGTCTTTATGGCCCGGATGGGGCGCGCCGCCTAGTCCCGTGACCGATCCGCAACAGTCTCAAGTTTTTCACCATTACCTGTGGAATCTCAACGGGTTTTGCCTTGTCGTGGCCACTTTGTCGGGCGAACTTGGTGAAATCGCGGGGTGGAGCGGTGCGAAGGGGCGCACCGTGATCGGTCGGGTCCTGTCGTCAAGCCGAGACGGCAGCGGGGGAAGTTCGCGCCATGGGTTCGATCGGCTGGTCCATCTTTCGCACCACGCTGGGCGCATCTCTTTCGATTCCGCGAACGGCTTCTCTCCGCCACTCGCTCTTCGCCATTCGCGCTTCGCTCTGCGTCGGTCCAACGTGAGGGCCGCGATGTTCGCAGACGCGCTCTCACGCTACATTCCCCTGCCCTTCCTGCGGACGCGCACGCTCTCGCGTTATTTTGCGATGCGCTTCCTCATCACCGCGATCCTGGTGTTCGGCGGACTGCTCTCGCTGATCGCGCTCGTCGATTACATCGAGATGATGCGCAAGACGGCCGGGATGCCCAACGTTCCGGCCTCGGTGGTGGCGCAGACCTCGCTGTTTCGCGTGCCGCAGATCGCTGAGAACATCATGCCGTTCTCGATCCTGATCGCCGCCATGTCGTGCTACCTCAACCTGTCGCGCCGCCTCGAGCTCGTGGTGGCGCGCGCGGCCGGCATGTCGGCATGGCAGTTCGTCGCGCCGGCGCTGGTCGTCGCGTGGGTTCTCGGCGCTCTCGCGACCGTCGCCTACAACCCGGCGGCCGCTGCCTTGCAGGAGCGCTCAAAACGGCTGGAGGTGCAGTATCTCGGCGGCAACGCCGAATCGGGCCTGCAAGCCACCGGCGGCGGCGGCTTTTGGGTGCGTCAACGCAATTCCGACGGCCAGGCGATCATCAATGCGCTGAGCAGCAGCGACCAGGGTGCGCACCTCGGTGGCGTGACGGTATTCACGTATGATACAGAGGGCCACTTCCTCGAGCGAATCGAGGCGAAGAGCGCCGAGCTCGCCGAGGGGTTCTGGCGGTTGAGCGAGGCGCGCGTCTATTCCACCAGCACGCCGCCGGTCGATCGCGGCGAATATCGTCTCAAGACAAGTCTCACCCGGGAGCAAGTGACTGAAAGTTTCGCCACGCCGGATACCGTGCCGTTCTGGCAATTGGGACTGTACATCGAGATCGCGAATAATTCCGGGCTGGGCGCTGCCGGCTACCGGCTGCAATACCAGAAGCTGCTGGCCCGTCCGTTCGTGCTTGCCTCAATGGTACTCCTGGCGGCCGCGGTTTCATTGCGCTTCTTTCGCTTCGGCGGCGTTCAGAAAATGATTTTGGGTGGCGCCGCGGCGGGCTTTCTGCTTTATGTGCTCTCCAAGGTAACCGACGATTTGAGCAAGGCCGAGCTGATGCATCCGATGGCAGCAGCTTGGCTTCCGGTCTTTGTCGGGGGGCTGACGGGGGTCGTGGCGTTGCTGTATCAGGAGGACGGGTGATGGCCGGTTCGACCACCCCTCGTCCACCACCATTGATGCGCGCGTGGAACGCGGCGCCGGCGATCGCCGCCGCGATTGTGGTGTTGTGCGCCTGCCTGATTGGCTCGCCCGCGGCGGCGCAGGACGCGTTCCTCACCTTCCAGCAGCAGATGCGTCCCCAACCGACCGGGAAAGGGCTGCGCAACGGCGCCACCGGCGACAAGCCGATGCTCGTGAAGGCGAACGAGATCGACTACGACTACGCCAACAATCGCGTCGCCGCCGTCGGCAACGTCCAGATCTATTACAACGGCGCCACCATCGAGGCCGATCGCGTCGTCTACGATCAGAAGACGAAGCGCCTGCACGCCGAAGGCAATGCCCGCCTCACCGAGGCCGACGGCAAGGTGACCTATGGCGAGATCATCGACCTCACCGACGACTACCGCGACGGCTTCGTCGATTCGCTCCGCGTGGAGACTGCCGACGACACCCGCATGGCAGCGGTGCGCGCCAACCGCACCGAAGGCAACTTCACGGTCCTCGAAAACGGCGTCTACACCGCCTGCAAGCCCTGCGCCGACGATCCCAAGAAGCCGCCGCTGTGGCAGGTCAAGGCGGCGCGCATCATCCACGACAAGACCGAGCGCATGATGTACTTCGAGGACGCGCGCCTCGAGTTCTTCGGCGTCCCGGTGGGCTACTTCCCCTACCTGGCCGAGCCCGATCCGACCGTGAAGCGCAAGACCGGCCTCCTGATGCCGGTGTTTTCCACCTCGACGGCCTACGGGGCCGCGCTCGAGACGCCGTATTACTTCGCCCTGGCGCCCAACTACGACCTCACCATCTCGCCGCGCTTCATGACCATGCAGGGCGTGCTGCTGCAGGGTGAGTTCCGCCATCGGCTCGAGAACGGCATGTACACGATCCGCGCCAGCGGCATCGAGCAACTCGACAAGGACTTCTTCAACAGCAACAACGCCGCCACGAGCACGGGTTTCCGCGATTTCCGCGGCAGCTTCGAGACGAGCGGCAAGTTCGACCTCACCTCCAACTGGGCCTGGGGGTGGGACGCGATCGCGGTGACCGACGCGACCTACCTTTCGGACTACCACCTCACCTCGCTGCAGGCGAAGAATCCCGATCCGTTCGGCGCCGCCCTCACCGAGGGCACCTCGCAGATCTTCCTGACCGGGCGCGGTGAGCGCAGCTACTTCGATGCGCGTGCCCAGCATTTCCAAGGCTTCACCACCGCCGACGTGCAGGGCGAGCTTCCCAATGTGCTGCCGGTCATCGACTACAACAGGACGTTCGACCAAAAGGTGCTCGGCGGCGAGGTGAGCGTCCTCAGCAACTTCACCAGTATTCAGCGCGACCTTGCGAGCTTCGACGCGATCAGCACGAATGCGGTGAACGGCAACCTGTGCACCCAGGCAAGCGCCGATCCAGCCGTCAAGACCCCGGCCAACTGCCTGCTGCGCGGCGTCCCGGGCGACTACACGCGCTTCACCGGCGAGGCGCAATGGCGGCGGCAGTTCACCGACCCGTTCGGCCAGATCTTCATTCCGTTCGCGTCGGTGCGCGTCGATCTCGCCACCGCCTCGATCGACAATCAGGTCGGCGTCTCGAACTACATCCAGACCGGCGAGACCGACGTCGCGCGCGTGATGCCGACCGTCGGTCTCGAGTACCGCTATCCCTTCATCAACGTGCAGTCATGGGGCACCCAGACGATCGAGCCGATCGGCCAGGTGATCGTGCGGCCGAACGAGCCGGACATCGGCAGGCTGCCGAACGAGGACGCCCAGAGCCTGGTGTTCGACGACAGCAACCTGTTCAAGGTCGACAAGTTCTCCGGCTATGACCGGGTCGAAGGTGGCGGACGCTCCAATGTCGGCGTCCAGTACACCGCCCAGTTCAACCGCTACGGCAATTTCAACGCGCTGTTCGGCCAGTCCTATCAGCTGTTCGGCACCAACTCGTTCGCGGCCGCGAACCCGTCCAATACGGGCATCGATACCGGCCTCGACACCTCGCGGTCCGACTACGTGGCGCGGCTGCAATATCAGCCCAATCGCATCTACCAGTTCACGTCGCGCTTCCGCTTCGACGAGAACGACTTCACGCTCAAGCGCCTCGAGATCGAGGGCACGGCCAATTTCGATCGCTGGCGGTTCACGACGCTGTACGGCGACTATGCGGCCCAGCCGGACCTGGGATTCCTCACCCGCCGCCAGGGAGTCCTCGGCATCACCTCCTACAAGGTCAACCCGAACTGGGCCGTGTCGACGGCGCTGCGCTACGACATCGAAGCCGGAAAGTTCGACCAGACGCGCGTCAGCGTCGGCTACATCGACGATTGCTACATGCTGAGTCTCGTCTACATCGGCGACTTCCAGAACAACGGCAATTTCTTCTCCAACAACACCGTCATGCTGCAGATGAGTCTGCGCACCCTCGGCGGGACGGCCCAGCAGTAGTAGGCGCCCGGCCGGTAATGCAATAATGTTGCCACCATCGGCGCCTACGGCCCTGGTGGTGGGAATCAGGGCCCGAGAGGCGCACCTCGCAACGCCCGCGCAGCGGCGCCTACAAGGGGGGATCGGGGCCCCGACGGCCCCACTGACGCGATGAGCATTTCGATGCGAAAAATGCCGACACGATCGGCGGTCATGCGCCGCCTCGCGGTGGCCGCGGCGATCGCGGCTGCCGCCGCGCTCCCGCACCGCGCCTGCGCCCAGCAGGTCGCCGTCATCGTCAATGGCGCGCCGATCACGACCTACGACATCGAGCAGCGCATGAAGTTCAACATGCTGGCCACTCACAAGCAGCAGTCGCGCCAGGAGATCATCCAGGAGCTAATCGACGACAAGCTCAAGGTGCAGATCGGCGAGCGCTACAAGCTCGAGATCACCGATAGCCAGGTCGACGGCCAGTTCGAGTCGATTGCGCAGCGCATGCGCACGAGCGCGCAGCAACTCACCCAGCATCTGGCGCAGGCCGGCGTGGATGCGCGGACCCTGAAGGAGAAGCTGCGCTCCGATCTCGCCTGGCAGCAGATCGTGCGCGGCAAGTTCCAGTCCAGCTTGCAGATTCGCGACAAGGACGTCGTCGCCAAGCTCGCCGAGAGCAATCAGGGGGAAAAGAAAGAGAGCGGATACGAATACACGCTGGTCCCGATCCTGTTCATCGTGAAGGCCGGCTCTCCCGAGGGGACGATCGACGGACGCAAGCGCGAAGCCGAGCAGCTGCGGGCCCGCTTCGAGAACTGCAAGGACGGCACTGCCTTCGCGCGCGCCTTGCGCGACGTCGCTATCCGCGATCCGATCGTCAAGTCGTCCGCCGACCTCGGCCCGACCTATCGCAAGACGCTCGACGAGCTCGACGTCGGCAAGCTGACGAGCCCGGACGTCACGCCGCAGGGCATCCAGATGTTCGCCCTGTGCCAACGCAAGCAGAAAGAGGTCGATGCCGCCGCCACCCGCGAGGTGCGCGACCAGATGTTCGCCGAGAAGTTTCAGCAACAGTCCAAGCGGTACCTCGAAGAGCTGCGCAAGAGCGCGATGATCGAGGTCAAGTAGCGCACCGTGTCGCCAGCTTCAGCGCGCCGGCTCCCCCTCGCGCTCACCCTCGGCGAGCCCGCAGGCATCGGTCCCGATATCACGATCGCCGTGTGGCGCCGGCGGGCCGAGCTCGGCCTGCCACCGTTCTACCTCATTGCCGACCCGGCGCACCTCGCCCGACGCGCCGAGCGGCTGGGCGTCGCGCTTCCCCTGTGCGCGGTGGAGCCGCGCGCAGCGGCCGACGCCTTCGCGACCGCGCTGCCTGTGGTCAAGCTCGAGCTCGCAGTCAGCGCCGAGCCGGGCCGCCCGGACGCGTCGAGCGCGCCGGCCGCAATCGCCGCGATCCGCCGCGGCGTCAACGACGTGCTCGCGGGCGAGGCGAGCGCGATCGTGACCAATCCGGTCGCCAAGAACGTGCTTTATCAGTCCGGCTTCGCCGAGCCCGGCCATACCGAGTTCCTGGGCCGCCTCGCCGCCGAGGCGCACCGATCTCGGGTCTACCCGAGATCGGCAATCATTGATGCGCAGGTCGGGCAGGCCCGACCACCGATCCCGGGCTTGCCCGGGATCGGCAATAGTCATGCGCAGGTCGGGCAGGCCCGACCTGCGGACGTCGCCGCGCATCCCGTGATGATGCTGTGGTCGCCGGAGCTCGCGGTCGTCCCCGTCACCATCCACCTGCCGCTCGCCGAGGTGCCGGCAAGGCTCGACCGCGCGCTGATCGAGGTCACCGGGCGGATCGTCGATCGCGATCTGCGCGACCGCTTCGGCATCGCCCGTCCGCGCCTCGCGGTCGCCGGCCTCAACCCGCATGCCGGCGAGGAAGGCGCGCTCGGGGCCGAGGACCTCGCGATCGTCAAGCCCGCGGTCGAGCGCCTGCGCCAGGAGGGCATCGATGCGCGCGGTCCGATGCCGGCCGACACCATGTTTCACGCCGCGGCGCGCGCCTCCTATGACGCGGCGCTCGCAATGTACCACGACCAGGCGCTGATCCCGATCAAGACGCTCGCCTTCGATCACGCCGTGAACGTCACGCTCGGCCTGCCCTTCGTGCGCACCTCGCCCGATCACGGCACCGCCTTCGACATCGCCGGGACCGGCCGCGCCGATCCGTCGTCGCTCATCGCGGCGATCCGCCTTGCGGCGCGGCTCGCGGCGCGCGCCCACGCCGAAGTCTAGCGCATGTCGGACATGCACCCGGATTCGCACCCGGATTTGCGCCGATGACGGGCCCGATCGACGACTTGCCGCCGCTGCGGGAGGTGATCCGCCGCCACGCGCTCAAGCCGCGCAAGTCGCTCGGACAGAATTTCCTCCTCGACCTCAATCTGACCGCCCGCATCGCGCGCGCCGGCGGCGCACTCGCCGGCGTCACGGTGGTCGAGATCGGACCGGGTCCGGGCGGGCTCACCCGCGCGCTCATCGCCGAGGGCGCCCGCCGCGTGATCGCGGTCGAGCGCGACCCGCGCGCGGTTGCGGCGCTCGGCGAGATCGCGGCGCGCTATCCGGACCGGCTGCAGGTGGTCGGCGGCGACGCGCTCGAGTTCGACGCGCGGCCGCTGCTCGGCGAGGATCCCGCAGTCCGCGTCATCGCCAACCTGCCCTACAACATCGCGACCGCCCTCCTGGTGCGCTGGCTCAGCGTCGAGCCCTGGCCGCCCTGGTACGACCAGCTCGTCCTGATGTTCCAGCGCGAGGTCGCCGAGCGCATCGTCGCGGCGCCCGGGTCGAAAAGCTTCGGCCGCCTCTCGGTGCTGGCCGGTTGGCGCACCGAGGCCAAAATCCTGTTCGATGTGTCGGCCTCCGCCTTCGTGCCGCCGCCCAAGGTGACCTCCTCGGTCGTGCGGCTGGTGCCCCGGCAAGCGCCGCTCGCCTGCGACCGCCGCCTGCTCGAGCGGGTGACCGAGGCGGCCTTCGGCCAGCGCCGAAAAATGCTGCGCCAGAGCCTCAAATCGCTCGGCGGCGACCCACGCGCTTTGCTCGCCGCCGCTGGGATTGCCGAGACGGCGCGCGGCGAGGATATTCCGGTCGAGGGCTTCGTCGCGCTCGCCCGCGCGCTGGCCTCGTAGCCCGCATGGAGCGGCCGCGCCTTCGCTCGCTTTGCGAGTACGGCGGGTTCCCGGCAAGCGAGTCCGCCGGAGCGCGGAGTGCGAAGGCGGAAGCGGAATGCGGGGAAGGCCGCGTGTGAGCTCCCGCATTGCAGCGCTCCGCGCCTCCAGGCGGGCGACACGGCCGGCAATCACGAGGTATAGTTCTCGTCCATGACCGAGCTCGTCCGCCAGTCGCTCGTCGCCTACGGCGCCCCGCTGTGCGAGACCGTGGCCGACTGCCCGCAGCCGCGCGGCAGCGAGGTGCTGGTGCGGGTTGACCGCTGCGGCGTCTGCCATTCCGACCTGCATGTGCAAGACGGCTATTTCCGCCTCGGCGGCGACAAGCGTCTCGACATTACCCAAGGGCGCGCCCTGCCGTTCACGCTCGGCCACGAGATCGCCGGCACCGTCGCGGCGGTCGGCGCCGATGCCGCGGCCAAGCCCGGCGACAAGGTCGCGGTCTACCCCTGGATCGGCTGCGGGACCTGCGCGGCGTGCCGGCACGGCGAGGAGAACAACTGCGCCGCGCCGCGCCATCTCGGCGTCTATGTCGACGGCGGCTACGCCAGCCACGTGCTGGTGCCGCATGCGCGCTACCTCATCGACTACGCGCCGCTCGCGCCGGCCTTTGCCGGCGCCCTCATGTGCTCGGGCCTCACCGCCTATGCGGCGCTGCAGCGCCTCACCGATCGCGCCGCGCGCGGGCCGGTGCTGCTGGTCGGCCTCGGCGGCGTCGGCTCCATGGGGCTCGCGCTTGCGCGCGCCCTGTTCGGCGAGCCGCCGCTCGTCGCCGACATCGACCCGGGCAAGCGGCAGGCCGCGCTCGCGGCCGGCGCCGCCGCCGCCTTCGATCCGGCCGACCCGGGCGCCCGCAAGGCTGTGGTGGCGGCGACCGGCGGCGTGCATGCGGCCTGTGATTTCGTTGGCTCCGACGCTTCGCTCGCGTTCGCGACCGGCGTTCTCGCGCGCGGCGGCAAGGTGGTGGTCACCGGCCTCATCGGCGGCAGCTTCACCACCGCGGTCGCCATGTTCCCGATCAAGGCGATGACCATCGAAGGCACGCTCACCGGCACGCTGGCACAGGCACGCGATCTCATCGCGCTCGCGCAGGCCGGCAAGCTCGCGCCGATCCCGATCCGCGAGCGGCCGATGCAGGAGGCGCAGGCCGCGCTCGACGACCTGCGCGCCGGCCGGGTGGTCGGCCGCGTGGTGTTGACCGCGTAGCGCGGCCATTCCGCGGCTCATGCGGCAGTATCTGCCCCTATTCGGGCGGGACCGAATACCGCTTGTCGACCGCCGCCTTCACGTGCGGCACGCGATCGTATTGATGGACGATCGCCGGCACATGGCCGTCGGCGGTGCGCACCACCCCATCATCGCCGACCGCATAGGTTTCCGGCTCGAGCCCCAT
>Ga0126371_10003427_pt1 | contig 13903 bp, 9 predicted proteins | sample PanSoiMetaPlot_4_FD_110145 | JGI IMG/M metagenome (GOLD analysis project Ga0126371, IMG submission 110145) | Tropical forest soil microbial communities from Panama - MetaG Plot_4 | ecosystem: Environmental > Terrestrial > Soil > Tropical forest > Bulk soil | place: Panama | collected 2016-02-17 | reverse complement strand
CAGTGAACGTCGCCGAGCGGCCGGCCGCATCGACGATGCCGAGCTGACGATCGTCTCGATGGTCGTCAGAATCCGTGAGCCAGCTGATCGCCTCTGCTGGCGACTTACCTTCTTGCAACAGCGCGAGACCGCGCGGACCATACGTTGTATTCGCCCACGCCTGCGTCGCAATCGCCCCTACGCCGCCGATCACCCATGGCACCGCAGCGCCAACCGAAAGAAATTTCGATTGCACGGCTACGCCGACTTCGTTGAAGTCCGGATCGCAGGCGACTATGGAAAATGTCGATGGATGCGACATGGTTTCGACAGGTACGCTCGCACGGAGCGTTGTACCTACGGGACGCGGGGTGGAGCAGTCCGGTAGCTCGTCGGGCTCGAAACTCAAGCGATCGCGAAGCGCTCATCTGCTGAAGCGCCATCCATCAAGAGTCGATCGCCATGTGGGCTCCGCAGGAAGCGATTCTTGCGGGATACCTGTCAAAGTCGGGGAAGCCGGTAGCAGGGTAATCCCGAGCCAAGCCTCACTGATGTGAGGAAGGTGTAGAGACTTGACGGCAGGCACCCAGACGCCAGCGTCGGGGTGAAGGGAAAGTCCAGACTACGAATCCATCTGATCGGTGGAGCGGCGAAAGCCGAAGTAGCAAGCATAACCCGAAGGTCGCGTGTTCAAATCACGCCCCCGCAATAATCGAGAAGCGCAATCCCTTGCAGTGCAAAGGATTGCGCTTTTGTTCGCCCGTTGGCGGGGCGATTTGAACACGCTACACTTTCGCGACGTTCCGTATTCCTACGGACGACCCAAGCGCTTGTTCTCGGCTAGCATGCTGGCATGGATGCTACATTCTCAAGTGCCACGGTGCCTGACGAGGCAAGCACATACGCACGCAACATAGAGAACTACGTCGGGGTCGCGCGTGTACCCGTCGGCATCGCCGGACCGCTTCGGATCTTCGGCTCGGCGGCTCGAGGCGCGTATCCCATCCCGCTCGCGACGACCGAAGCCGCGCTTGTAGCCTCGTACAATCGCGGCATGCGCCTTATTGCGCTTGCCGGTGGGTGCAACGCGGCGGTCCTGGATGAGCGCATGGAGCGTACTCCGGCCTTTGTGCTTCGGTCTCTGCCCCACGCGATGGCTTTTGCCCGCTGGATACGCAATGCCCATGTCGATCTGACGGCGGCCGCCGAACGCACCTCGCGTCATACGCGTTGCATCGCGATCGATCCCATCATCGAGGGCAACCACGTATACTTGCGATGCGGCTTTCTAACCGGCGAAGCGGCTGGACAGAACATGGTCACGTTTGCCACGGCCGCTCTCTGTCGTCACATAGCAGAAAACTCTCCAGTCGAGGTGATCGCACAGGTCGTCGAAGCGAACTGTTCCGGCGACAAGAAGGCGACCGCTCGGGTCATGTCGTCCGTACGGGGTAGGCGAGTAAGCGCCGATATCTGCCTACCCCGCCCGCTTGTCTTCGAGTATCTGCGCGTCGAGCCTCGCCACATGGCCGACTACTGGCGTCTTGGAGCTATCGGCGCCGCGATGTCCGGATCAGTCGGGATCCAAGGACACTATGCAAACGGTATCGCCGCGCTTGCGATCGCAACCGGTCAAGATGTCGCCTGCGTCGCAGAGTCCGCTTGCGGAATCACGAGATTTGAAGTCGACGAGCGCGGCGATCTCTACGCGTGCGTCACCCTCCCGAACGTGATCGTTGGAACGGTAGGCGGCGGCACCGCCCTCCCCACGCCGAAGGCGGCGCTAGACCTGATACGTTCCGGTGGGCCGCTTGATGCCGCGGCACTCGCCGAGATTGTGGCTGGCGTCGTGCTTGCCGGCGAGCTGTCAATCTCCGGTGCGATCTGCGCGGACGAGTTCGCGGCGGCGCACCAGCGTTTCGCTCGAGGAACGGTAGCATGCTGAAGCGGCTTTGGATCTACCAGCGTGAGCGCTTTCCGCTTCTCACGCACGGGGTCGTCATCGCTGCGTTTAGCGCATCGGCGATCGCGTACTCGGCGTGGGCGCGGCACGCACAGCTCCCCGCGTGGTGGATCCTCGCGGCGGGATTCCTTTCATCGCTGATCTTCTTTGCGCAGATGCGTGTCGCAGATGAGTGGAAAGACGCGGCGGACGACGCGAAATTCCGCCCGTATCGCCCGGTCCCACGCGGGCTCGTCACATTGCGCGAACTGGCTTCGGTGGCGATCGGCGGCGGTCTCGTACAGCTCGCCATCGCCCTCCTCATCGCCCCCCGGCTCCTCCCGATGCTAATCGCGGTTTGGGCGTACTTCGCGCTGATGTCTCGAGAATTTTTCGTCGGCCGATGGCTGCGGTTGCATCCGGCTGCCTACATTGCGTCCCACATGATCATCGTTCCGATGATCGACTTCTACATCTCATCGTTCGATTGGCTCGTCGCGCACGCGGCGGCGCCGCACGCACTCCTTTGGTTCTTGGCTGTGACGTACTGCAACGGCATCGCCGTCGAAATCGGCCGCAAGATCAGGAGCCCTCAAGACGAGGAACGTGGCGTCGAAACATACACCTCGCTTTGGGGTGGTGCCACAGCTACGACGGTTTGGTGCGCGGCCATCTTGATCACGGTCATTCTAGGAATTGCCGCCGCATCGATCGTCGGGTTCGACCGATACGATACGCCGATCTTCGGCGTCGCATTGGCGAGCGCGATCGGAGTAGCGGGCCTGTTTCTGCTGCGACCAACGCGCGCTGCCTCGCGCATCATCGAGGCGTTCTCGGGAACGTGGACCGTGGTGCTCTACACATCGCTTGGCCTGTTACCGTTCGTAATCGGTGCAGCGTCGTGATTGGGGGTAAAGCAAGCGCCTTGTTCCGGCTGCAAAAGGCCGGCTTCCGCGTTCCGCCGTTCTTCGTCATCCCGCCGGACGAACAGCTCGACGAACATGTCATCCGGCAGCGCTGCGCACGCCTCGCTCGAGGTTCGGCATCGGCCACGTTCGCGGTCCGCTCTTCGGCGCAGTCAGAGGACGGGGCAGCGAGATCGTATGCCGGGATGTTCGAGACGTTTCTCTTCGTCGGCGCGACGGAGGTCACGGCCCGCGTTCGCGAAGTTCGCGAGTCCGGGGCGACGGAGCGTGTCCGTGTCTACGACTCGTCGACCGATCCGTCGCTTAGACACATGCCCGCGGCAATCGTCCAGCTGATGGTCGAATCGGAGCTGTCTGGCGTCGCGTTCGGGCGCGACCCGGTCGACGGCGAAGACCGAGCCGTTGTCGTCGCCACCTACGGACTGGGAAGCGGCGTCGTCAGCGGAGACTGCGACACCGACACGTACTACGTCTCGCGCAGCATGGAAATAGTTGAGCGGCGGATCACGCACAAGACCACCGCACACCGCCGTGCGAGCACTCTTGCAGGCGTCGACACGGTCGCCGTGAAGGCCGATCGAGCCGACGCGGCGGCCTTATGCGACCGTGCGCTGTTAGAGGTCGTCGAAGTCCTACGACGCGTCGAAGCTATCTTCGGCGGCGCCCAAGACATCGAATGGGCGGTGTCCGATGGGGTGCTGTACGTCCTTCAGGCCCGGCCCGTCACAACCCAGAACGCGGTCATCTGGGATAACAGCAATATCGCGGAGAGCTACGGCGGCCTCGTTTCGCCGTTGACTTTCTCATTCGCCCAGTATGCATATGCCGGTGCGTACCGCCAACTGATGCGCGTCTTCGGAATCGATCCGAAGAGTATCGACGCCAACGCCGATGCTCTCGCAAACATGCTCGGGCTCGTGAGCGGGCGGATGTATTACAACCTGCTCAACTGGTACCGTCTACTCGCTCTCATCCCGGGCTTCGGTGTTAACCGGCGCCTCATGGAAGGCATGATGGGAGTGCGTGAATCGCTGCCACCGGCGGTCCTCCACGAGATCGCGCGCCGAGGGAAAGTTCGCGACGTCTTGGGCGTCACTCGTATGGTCGCCGCGTTGCTCTATAGATATATGCGTGTCGAAAACGACATTCAACGATTTCACCGCCGCGTGCAGTCAGCACTATCGACTTCACCTCGCCTTCAGAATCTCGAACCACGCAGTCTCATCGCTGAGTTCTCGCGCTTGGAAGCTGCTCTGCTCGCGCGTTGGGATGCTCCGCTCGTCAATGATTTTTTCGCCATGGTTTTTTATGGCTTGCTTCACGCGATGACGAGCCGTTGGTGCGACGATGCGGAAGGTTCTCTTCACAACGATCTCATGTGCGCCGCTGGAGACATCGTGAGCACCGAACCGGCGCTGATCATCGCGCGGTTGGCCGAAACAGTCCGCGGCGACGAGGCGCTTCTCAGAGCGATCGAAGCAGGCGATACGCAGATCGCACTGGCCGCTATCCGCTCGCACCGAGAAGCCCTCGACGAGTACACGACGTACCTCGAGCGCTTCGGTGACCGGTGCCCCAACGAACTGAAACTCGAGAGCATGACGCTCCATGACGATCCGCGGCCTCTGCTGCAATCTATCTCGCGTGTGGCGCGGCAGGTCGCCACGGACTCTCCTAAGAGCGACACCGCGCGCGCAACCCGTCGCAGGGCCGAGTCGAGAGTCGCTCGGGCTTTGCGGACGCATCCGTTGAAGAGGCTCGTCTTCTTCTTCACCCTCGACCAGGCACGCCGCCGGATACGCGATCGCGAGAACCTGCGTCTCGAGAGGACGCACGTCTTCGCACGAGTACGGAAGATCATGGTCGAGGTTGGAAGGCGGCTCTGCGAGCGCGGCGATCTTCTGAGCCCGCGCGACGTCTTCTACCTCGAGTTGCGCGAGCTTCGTGACGCCGTCGATCGACCCGCGAAGTTCGCGAGCCTTCGTGAGCGCGTCGAGAAGCGGCGAGAGCAATATGCCGACCACGGCCGCCTTCCCGCGCCTCCGGACCGCTTTGTTGCCACTGGTGCGGTCGCGCCCGCGCCGTCACCCGAACAGCCTGGTGCAAGTGATGGATCGACGCGCACGGGTGTCGGCTGCTGTGCCGGAAACGTGCGCGCCCGAGTACGCATCATCAAAGACGTCTGCGCCCCCTTGAAGTCTGGCGAGATCCTCGTCGCCGAACGGACCGACCCCGGCTGGGTCGTGCTCTTCCCCGCGGCGGCCGGCATCCTAGTCGAACGTGGGAGCCTCCTTTCGCATGCTGCGATCGTGTCGCGTGAGATGGGGATTCCCAGCGTCGTCGGCATCACCGGCCTCACCCGCTGGCTCCAGGATGGCGATCTCGTCGAGTTTGACGGGAGTTCGGGCCTCGTGAGGCGCCTCGAAACCGCCCCGGTTCCGTAGTCCTACGGACGCGCTGAACCTAGCGGACGCATACAATCAGATCATGGAACAAGCGGTAGTCCGATACGCACAGTGCTGGGAGGACGCAGACGTCCTCATCGAGGCGATGCAGGTTGAGCCGCACCATTCCTGCCTCGCTATTGCCTCTGCAGGCGACAACGTGCTCGCCCTGCTCTCGCGATCGCCACGCTCCGTCGTCGCGATCGACTACAACGCATCCCAGATTGCGTGCCTCGAGCTACGGGTCGCAGCCTATCGCTCGCTCGATCATGAGGCGTTGCTCCGCTTCAGCGGTGCTCGACCCGCCACCGACCGGCGCGAGTTGTACGCAAAATGCCGGCCACATTTGTCGATCGGCGCTCGAACATATTGGGATGCACGGCCGCGGTCAGTCGCGCGGGGATACATGGCCGCCGGTAAATTCGAGACATACCTCACGGTGTTCCGGAAGGCTGTCCTACCCTTTGTCCATTCATCCGCGACCGTTCGAGTATTGTTGGATCCGAAGTCGCGCGATGAACGCGCTAACTTCTACGACCATGTATGGAACACGCCGCGCTGGCGCTTCGTGTTCGGGTCGTTCTTCTCGCGCCTTGTCATGCAGCGACTGGGGCGCGACCCCCGATACTTCCGCTACGCGACCGCCGATCTCCAGACGCATCTGGCTCGACGTCTGCGACACGCGTTCGTCGACCTCGACCCGGCATCCAACCCCTATCTGCACTGGGCGCTGACCGGCTCGCATGGTAACGCTCTGCCGTACGCGCTGCGGCCCGAGAACGTCGCTTCGATTCGCGCCAACCTCGATCGCCTGTCATGGCAGGTAGGCTCCCTCGAAAGCTACCTGGCGGATCCGCCGGCAAGGTTCGATCGCTTCGCGCTCAGCGACGTCTTCGAATACATGGACGACGCGGCGTACGAAGGGCAGCTCCGCCAGATCGTCGCGGTCAGCTCGCCGCGGGCACGCCTGGCCTACTGGAACATGTTGGTCTCGCGCACGCGCCCCGAGCGGCTGGCGAGTGAGTTGACGCCGCAAGACGCGCTCGCGAGCGCGCTGCACGAGATCGACAAGACGTTCTTCTATTCCCGCTTTGTGATCGAGGACGTATGCTGAATCCCATTTCGGCTGGTCTGCTCGTGATCGCGTCTCTTGGCGGCCTGATCGCGGCGGCGCAATACGCACGCAGGCGATGGGGCTTGCCTGCAGAGTGGTCGCGGAAGTGCGTTCATGTCGGCATGGGTCTGGTGTGCGCTACGCTTCCGTGGCTGTTTTCGACCGTTGCGCCGGTGATTGTCCTTGCAGTCATCGCGGTCGCCATGATGCTGGCCATACGGGCGATTCCCCGTTTGCGAGCGACGTTCGGCTGCGCTCTGAGCGACGTGAAGCGCAACTCGTACGGGGAGTTCGCGTTCATCGTCGGCGTCGCGAGCACGTTCGTTCTTGCGCACGGAAATCTACTAGAATATCTGGCGCCGCTCTCGGTGCTGACCTTCGCGGATTCGCTCGCCGCCATCGTAGGGCAACACTTCGGCACGTTCACGTTCCCGACGCCCAGTGGCGCAAAGACTGTCGAGGGATCCGCGGCGTTTTTCGCGGTCTCATTCGCAACCAGCGCGGCCGCACTTCTCATGGTTCACGCGCCGTACGCACTCGTTGCGGCGATTGCGGCAGCCGTTGTCCTCACTTTGGTCGAAGCGCTCTCCTGGAACGGCTTCGACAACTGCGCGATCCCGATCATCGGCATGCTGTTGCTCCGGCTGCTCGCGGGAGCTGCCGGACCGGTGGTCGCGTCATGACGCCCGACGATGTCCTCGAGGTCCGCGCGGACGGCGAGACTATCGCCGAGTGCGCCCTATGGTGGACATCGACGCCGACTTTGGACGGCCGTCGCGTCGGTTACGTTGGTCGATTCGCCAGCCACGACCGACGCGTGGCACATCGTGTGCTCGAGAGCGCCAAGGTGCGGCTTGCGCACGCAGGTTGCGCGGTCGTCGTAGGACCGGTTGACGGCAATACTTGGAACCGCTATCGGTTCGTGACCGAGCGCTTTTCGGGTCCGCCATTCTTCTTGGAGCCGGACAACCCGGACGAATACCCGCAGGACTTTCGCGACTCCGGCTTTTCACCGCTGGCTCGCTTCGTGTCGGCCGAAGAAACGTGCTTGGATCGCGTCGACGAGAGAGCGGCACGCTCGCTTCGACGACTCAGCGCTCTCGGCGTTACGATTCGACGCCTAGACCCGCTCCGATACGCCGACGAACTCGACAAGATCTACGACGTCGCATGCAAGAGCTTCGCCGGTGCCTTACTCTACTCACCGATCTCGCGTGAAGAGTTTCACGGCCTTTACGAGCCGCTCCGCTCGTACGTCGATCCCGATTTCGTCCGAATCGCCGAACATGACGGCCGCGCCATCGGCTTCGCATTCGGCATTCCAGACCACAACGCTCACAGCCGTGGTGAGCCGATCGACACCATCGTTGGTAAAACGCAGGCGGTGTTGCCCGAATTGCGCTACGGCGGGCTGGGTGCCGTCATGCTGGAGGACGTGCGCCGCGCGGCCGAACGGCGAGGCATGCGGCGCATCATACACGCGCTCATCCGAGACGACAACGCTGCGCTCAACGGCAGCCGGCGTGTCGCAACGACGATGCGAGGCTATACCCTATTCGGTTGCGGAGTGGAGCGCGGATGAACGTCGTAGAGTTGCTGCAGCAGCAGGCTGCCGGCGTCCCCGATCGTAACGCGCTGATCGATTTGACCGGTCGTTCCGTACGCACGCTGACGTACGCGCAGTTCGAGCGCGCGGCCGCAGTCGCCGGCGGTGTTTTCAGGCGCAGCGGTCTGGCTGCCGGTTCGTCCGTCATGGTGATTCATCCGGTCAACGCCGACTTGTACGTCGCGCTCGCCGGCATGTTGCGCGCGGGCCTCATACCCGTCGTCTGCGATCCCGGAGCCGGACACCAGCAATTCAATCGTGCATGCTCGACGGTATCGCCGAAGGCGGTCTTCGCAAGCGCCGCGGGGTGTCTCTTCGCGGCCACAATCCCGGCACTTCGAGGCGTGCGCTACCGTTTTTCCACCGCTGGCTTCCTGGGCTCGATCAAGATCAGTCGTGGGCCAGCCGACCCGACGATCGTTGCGCGAGCAGACGACGATCCAGCGCTCATCACCTTCACGAGCGGCAGCACGGGATTGCCGAAGGCTTTGATGCGCACGCACTCAGTGCTGCGTGCCCAGCTCGATGCTATCCGAGCGACGCTGCCGCTCGAGGGCGTCGAGATCATCACGATGCCTGTCGTCCTTCTCGCCAACCTCGCGTCCGGCGCGACAAGCGTGATCCCGAGCATCGACCTTCGCAAGCCGGGAGCGGCGAGTGCGGACGGCTTGGCCCAAGATATCCTGCTCACCCAAGCGACCGGCATCGTCGCACCACCCGCGATGCTCGACGGGCTGTTGCGCGCCGAGCCGTCGAAACTTCGCTCGCTACGACGCATCGTCACGGGCGGCGGTCCTGTCATGCCCTCGATGGTCGGCGCTCTGCAAGCGATACTACCAGCAGCCGAGGTCCACAGCATCTACGGAAGCAGCGAGGCAGAACCCATCGCGTGCCTTGCGTGGTCTTCGGTGTCCGATGTCGACGTGGAGGCGATGCGATGCGGCGCGGGGCTGCTCGCCGGAACGGCCACTCCGGGCTCAACTGTGAGAGTTCATGACGGCGAGATCATCGTCGCGGGCAGTCACGTCGTGCCGGGATATCTTGATGCGAGCTTCGACGCGGAGACGAAGCTTCGTCTCGACGAAAAAATCTGGCATCGCACGGGAGACGGTGGCTATGTGGATCCGTCTGGCCGGCTGTGGTTGACCGGCCGTATCGGTGCCGTGATCAGAGACCGCCATGGAATTATGGAGTCGTTCCGCGTCGAGTGCGCGCTGTCGTTCAATGGCGCTCTCCGGCGGAGCGCATTGATCGGAACCAGCTCGCGACGAACGCTACTCGTCGAACCGCGCCGCGGCGCCGTCGTAGATGAGATGTCAATACGCCGAGCGATCCCCTGGGCACACGTCGACAACGTTCAACGAGTGGGGCGACTGCCGGTCGACCGACGACACAATTCGAAGATCGACTACCCGGCGGTGCGTCGGATGCTCAAGCGATGATCGATGAAATACTTCTTACTCATCGGGGCCGGACGGACCGCGCGACGCTGCTCTTGCACGGGCTAACGGCGAGTCCGCTTCAATTCGCGGCGATCGCCCAGTACGTTTGGGAACGCGGCGACAACGTCTACGTGCCCCGACTCCCGCGGCACGGACACACAAATCGGCTCACCGAGGCGCTGTGCGACCTTCGTGCAGACGAACTGAGGTCGCACGCAGAGGAAAGTCTCGACTACGCTTTTCGTCTCGGGCGCCGCGTGAGAGTCGTCGGATTTTCCCTCGGCGGCCTTATGGCTGCTTGGATCGGTCAACGGCATCGAGTGGAGCAGGTCGTATCGATTGCGCCGCTCCTTGGACTTGCCATGATACCGCCGCGGTTTACCGGCGCGACGGCCCAAACTTTGCTCGCTCTGCCGAATGCGTTCGTTTGGTGGCATCCGTTGCTGCGTGCCCGACGGCCACCGATGCACGCATACCCTCGCTTCGCAAGCCACGCGGTCGCGCAAGCACTGCTCGTCGCGGAAGAGGTCTTTGTTAAGACGGCTTCGCTCGGAGCGTCTTCTCCAATCGTCTTCGTGACCAATGCGGGAGAGACGACGGTCAGTAACGCGGCCGTCGCTCGCCTTGCGCAGCTATGGGAGGCCAACGGCGCCGCTCACGTCGAAAGGTGCGTCATCGCCGGCCTCGGGCTATCGCACGATATCATCGAGCCTTTTCATCCGTGCGCAAAGATCAAGAAGAGCTATCCGGTGCTGCACACCCTGCTCGATCGAACGGCAGGATGAGTTCGGACTGCATGCCTCGGGCGCGAGTCGAGGGCGTCCTTCGAGATGCTGTCGAGTCCGCACGCCTGACCGTACTTCAAGCGCCCCTAGGCTCGGGCAAATCGTGTGCCGCCGCTACCGCCTTCGCTGACCACGGCATGGTCGCGCACATGCAAGCCCAGCCCTGGCACCGAGTATCGTTCGTCGCCTCATTGGTTGATGCGGTGAGGCTAGTGCGGCCGGGATTCGGGCGGCTCACTCTCGGCGCCGCTGAGGCGAGCGCGAGTTCGAGCCATATCGGTAGGACGTTCGCGCAGGAACTCGCGCACATCGACGCGCCGATCTTGATCGTGGTCGACAACGTGCACGAGTTTGCGGGCGAGACCGGCTTTGCTCGATTCACCGAGGCAGCCGTGAGCGCTGCTCCACCGTCTGCTCGATTGCTGGCGCTTGGTCGTTCACTTCCCAACATTGCGCTCGGGGAAAGCCTTGTCCGAGGCGATATACGGATTTTGACCGGCGAATTTCTGGCTTTCGACGCGGAGGAGGTCCTCGCGCTCGCACGATGGATCCGGCGGCCGATCAATGACGATCAACTCGCTCGAATCCTCCGATGGACCGAAGGTTGGGCTGAGGGAGTAGCGCTCGCGCTGACTTCCGCTAACATATCCGCCCCCGACAATGCGTCCCCGCGAGTTTGGGCCGAGCGGTACTTGACGAAGCACCTGTTGAAGGCGCTTGACACGCGCACGCTGCGATTCTTGGAAGAATCCTCGGTTTTCGAAACGCTCGATATCCGCATTCTCGAACCGATCTATAGCGTCGACGAGGTCCGGGAACATATCTCAAATCTTGCGCGTGCCGGCGCGCTCGTGACCGAGGTCGGGTCGGGCCGGTACCGCATTCATCCGGTACTCCGCGAATTGGTCGAGGGGCGCTTGAGCGCGCACGGCGGCGTGCAGAATGCGCATGTTCGCGCATCACAGGCGTATGCCAAGGCAGGCTTTATCGCGGCAGCGATGTTCCACGCGAGCGAAGCCGGCGATATGCAAAACACGGCAGAGCTATTGCGCGCCCACGCGCTAACGGCGCGCGCGACCGGCAACAGCGACGCACTTCGAGGACTGGCCTCACAGATCGACCCCGATGGCCCTGACCGCGATGTACGTTTGTACGTCGATGCTTTGCTCGAGAAGACTCGGGGATCCACCCACGCGCGAGACGTTTTCGCCGATGCGGCGGCAGCGGCCAAGACGTCCGGCGATGACCAGATGTATTTCAAGGCTCAAGCGCAGGTGCTCGAGTACGACCTCGGACGAAACCTCCGAGGCGACTCGGAGATCCTCGCAGATCTCCAAGGAAGGTCCCAGCGCCTTGACGAGCACGCCAAGTCGACGGTTGCGATGCTTACGGGATGGACCGCCGCGATCGGCTACAGCTTCGAAAAGGCTCTGGCGGTCGTTGCTCCGTTGGGAGCGCTTCATGACCCAGATGCCCAGTTCAACTGCAACATCCTGAACGCGTACGCTTATACGGCGCTCGGGGCAGTCGATGACGCGGAACGCACCTTGGACTCGCTTCTGCACACGCTCGAAAACCAAGGCAGAGCGGTGATGCAGACGCTGACATTGATCTGGTTCGCTCGCCTCGCACTTCTCTGGGGCCGAACGACAGTTGCGGCGGACGCGGCGTCGCAAGCGTCACGCATGGCCGAGACGCTGGACCTTCGAGCGGAGGAGGCCGCCCTCTACATCGCGCTGGCCGAGGTCGCGACGCACTTCGGTACCGTAGTGAGCGTAGTCGAGAATGCCGAACGGGCGTGCAATCGGAGCGAATTCGCATGGTATGCGACGGACTTAGAGCGCGTGCGTGCATTCGCCGAGATCGCGATCGCGAGGGCGGCGTTCCTGGGCCACGACAACGCGATTGCACGCGACCTTTCCTTACGCGTCGCCCTCGCCCCGAAGACGCCGCCAGTCCAACGATCGCTCGCGCTTGCCGAGTGCGCCGTGTATACATTGTTGTGCGACCCGCCCTCGGCGCTGGGCACCATAGCGGACGCGCGCGCCGCAGTCGCGAGCGCTCGGCCGACCGACGCGGCAGACGCTGTAGCGCTCGACATTTCCGACGGTATCCTCGCGTTCTTAGACACTGCCAATGGGCAACCGCATCAATCGGCTCTGGTCGGTTGCGAGCCGTTCGCGGGCTTGCTCGCGTATCGGCGCGGACTTGTTACGCTCGAGCACGCGGGTATCGCGGCAGGCAACGCCCGGAGAGGAATATCGCCCGATGGCTCCTTCGAAATGGCATACGCGCAGCTTACGCGAGAAGGCCCGCGGTTCGAGGCTAGACTTGCCCGTGCGTACGTCTCTCAGTTCATCAAGGTCGACAAACGCAAAGCGAAGGCGGCGCCTGACTTTGACCTCACGGCTCGCGAGCGCGAGATCCTTGCGCTCTTGGTCGACGGCCTCGCGAACAAGGAAATCGCGCAACGCCTCGTTCTCAGCCCTCGGACGATCGAGACGCACGTGGAGCGCGTGCTCGGGAAGCTCGAGGTCGGCTCACGGTCCCGAGCCATCGCAAAAGCGCTCCGACTCGGCATTGTTTCGTTGGATTAGGCCTTCTGCATAGTTGAGGGGCTCATGCTTCATATATTTATTGCGTCGTCGATTGCGTTCTCGCCGGTGCACGGCGGACCGGCTGGCCGCGGCAACCCGGCGCGCGCTCAGACGAAAGCCTTCGTCCAAGCTTCTTGCCCCATCGAAGGGCCGGGTTACGGGATGTACATTTATGATTCGCCTATGATCACATCGAGTCGCGAGGTCGGAATAGTCGAGGGCGCCATCGGGTGGTGGCTTGGCGAATTGGACGAATCCGCCGACGGGCGACAGCAACTGACGATCCTAAACGGCGATGTGTCGGGGCCCGTAAAGTCGGGGGATATCGCCGCCGAGTACGGCTCGATGCGTCACGACTTCCTCATACAAGGCTGGCCTGTACCTGACAACGTTGTAAATTCGGCAAAGAGTTTCGCGCTAGAGACGTGTGCTGGGTCGCGTAACCGGCCTGACGAGTCGTTCAGGCGGGTAGGCGCGTGCCCTCTCTCCCGCGAGCCCGGAGACTTAGCGTTTCCGAGCAGCTCACCGGCCGACGCGATCAGAACCGAGCGAGAGGCCGGTGTAATGATCGGCAACAGTGGCTTTTGGATCGGCTGCATCTACGACACCGGTGGCGGGCACCATTATTTCCAGGAGTATGGATCCGCGGCAGTCGCGCGCATGCCTGGTCGAGGAACCGACGTTTTCTCGGCGCTCCAGGCGACTTGGCGCGCAAGTGAAAAGGGGCAGGACTCGACGGGTTACCCTCTCGATTCGCTCACCATCGACTCTCACTACTACATCGTGCCGCTGCCGGCGCCGGGCCGACTGAAAAAGCCGACGCAACCACGTGGCTCGTGTTACGGTTCACGCGAGCCAGGCCTGGCCGCGATACCCAAGAGCGGTCAGACCTCGGCGATATCGACCGTATCTGAGGTCGGGATGGACATCCCAGGCGGCGGTTATGAAACGGTCGGACTCGTTTACACGGATCACCGCGGGGAATCGTATTTCGGCCCTGTGCGAGGCGCGATGGCCGTTACGCCGATGCACAACCCATCGGACGTGTATGATGCACTTGATGACCTG
>Ga0126371_10003426_pt1 | contig 13903 bp, 10 predicted proteins | sample PanSoiMetaPlot_4_FD_110145 | JGI IMG/M metagenome (GOLD analysis project Ga0126371, IMG submission 110145) | Tropical forest soil microbial communities from Panama - MetaG Plot_4 | ecosystem: Environmental > Terrestrial > Soil > Tropical forest > Bulk soil | place: Panama | collected 2016-02-17 | reverse complement strand
ATCCCAGCGAAAACGCTGAGGCCGGCGCGCGCTATCTGCGCGAGCTGCTGTTGAAGTATGAGAAGGACCCGCACCAAGTCCTCAAGGCAATTGCCGCATATAATGCCGGCCCCGCAGCGGTCGAGAAGTACAAGGGCGTTCCGCCCTATGCCGAGACCATCGAGTACGTGAAGCGCGTCGTGCAGGAATACGAGCGGGAACAAAAGAATCTCGTCCCTGGCTCCAACTGAGCGCCGCATTGGCGTAACTAACCACGGGCTCCCTCGAAAGGACATAGCGCCTGGGCGCTGGTACTAGAGTAGGCGGCTTGACACTCTAAACCGAACCGAGGCTGAAGTAGCTCGGCATCCGTTTCATCGCCTGCTGTGGGAGATTCGCCCATTTCAGCTCCCCAGAAGGCACGCGGATTGCTCGGTTTGAAGCCGAGGACCCGGCTATGCCGCAAACACAAGCAAAGAGTACGAGGCCTTTTCTTCCTGCGCGAAAGACACTAGCCGCACTCCGGGGCGCCATCCAGGAATGCCAGGGATGCAACTTGTACTGGTTCGCGACCCAGGCGGTTTTCGGCGAAGGACCAGCGCTAGCACCCATCGTCATGATCGGAGAGCAGCCGGGCAATGATGAGGACTTGCGAGGGCGTCCTTTCGTCGGACCAGCGGGCAAGCTCCTGGACCGCGCCATGGAGGAAGCGGGAATTCTCCGTTCGCAAGTCTACGTGACTAACGCCGTGAAGCACTTCAAGTTTGAAGAACGCGGCAAGCGGCGCATACACAAGAAGCCAAGCAGCTCGGAGGTAAAGGCGTGCTGGCCTTGGCTCGAGGCGGAGCTTGCAGCGATAAAGCCGAAAATCGCGGTATGCCTTGGCGCGACTGCCACTCTGGCCATGATGGGTCCGGCATTTCGACTGACAAAGGAGCGCGGGAAGTTCTTCAACCATCCGAGCGGCGCCAAAGTAACAGCGACGGTCCACCCATCGGCAATCTTGCGCGCACCGGATGCCGCCGAACGGCATGCTCAGTATCGCGATTTCGTCGCGGACTTGCGTCATGTCCGCGAGCGTTTGGCGCTGGAAACCATGCAGCCAGCGGTTCGGGGAGCTAGCTAGACACTAGCGTTAGCTTTTCATCGCCTCGATAGGATCAATTCACCGCCAGAACATCTACTTCTCCGCTCCTTCGCTCTACTGTCACAGCAACTGCATTACCCGAGCGAAAGAGCATGAGGTCCACCGAAGCGTCCCCCACTTCGATGTTTTGGATCCGAACGCTTTCCAAGAAGGACGGCAAGACAGGAGAAGTAAGCACGATGTGATTCTCGATAGCGTCGATGGACAGCCCGATCGAGGATTGCAATAACAGAAACACCGCTCCGGCCGACCACGCTTGCGGCGAGCAGGCCACTGGATACAACGTCGGACCTTTGCCAGGCCGTCTGCTGAACCCGCAAAATAATTCGGGGAGTCGATTCAGTGACATCATTCCCGAGGCATCGAAAAAACCTCCGAGAATCCGGGCCGCCAGCGGCGTAAGACGATATCGCGCCAGCCCGGCGGCAATCAGAGTGTTGTCGTGCGGCCAAACGGAGCCGTTGTGATACGACATCGGATTGTACCGGGACTCGGAGCTGGCGACGGTTCGAACACCCCAGCCGCTGAAAAAGCTATCAGTGCCGAGTTGGCCGGCAATCTTTTGGGCGTGCGCTTTACCGGCAATTCCCGTGAAGAGACATTGGCCCGCGTTCGATGTTTTCACCTGGCATTGCCGCTTTTCGCCATCCAGCGCCAGAGCATACATCGAAATAGGATCACACCAGAACGCTTGTTCGAACGTCTCCTTGAGATCGACCGCCTCGGATTTTTTTCGCTGCGCGATTTCAAGGTGCCCCAGGGCCCCGGCGATATCGGCTACGCTCAGCTTGGCTTGATAGACGTACCCTTGCACTTCGCACAGCGCGATCGGCCCTTCGGCCAGCCGGCCATCGGCGTGGAAAATCGCATCGTGCGAATCCTTCCAGCCCTGGTTGACAAGGCCCTTGTCGGTCTGGCGGCGGTATTCAACAAAGCCGTCGTGATCGGCATCGCCATATTCGTCGATCCAACGCGATGCCAGATCGATGTTTGGCCAGAGCGATTGAATGAACCCAAGGTCGCCTGTACGGCGATAGTATGCACCGGCCAACATCAGAAACAACGGAGTCGAATCGATGCTCCCGTAGTATCGGCCGAAGGGAATCTCGCCGCTCGCGGCCATTTCGCCTTCGCGCGCTTCGTGCAGTATTTTTCCAGGTTCGGCGTCCCGCTCCGGCGAAAGATCTTTCGCTTGCGTTGCCGCCAGGTACGAGAGCACACCGCGAGCGATCTGCGGCGCAAGCCACAGACACTCGAGCGCCGTGATGATACCGTCCCGGCCGAACGGCGTGCTGAACCACGGGACGCCTGCGTAAGGATAGAGCCCGCATGGACCTTTCGTAAGCAGCATGTTGAGGTCGGCACGCGAGCGATTGATCCAGGCGTCGAACTGGACGTTGGAGGTCGAAATCCGCGGCGCCAGTCCTGTCGCTGCCTCGGCTGAGCTTGCGGCTTCGAGTCCGGAAGCGAAATCCGAGCAGGCCGCGGTTCGATGATCCAGTTCGAATGCAAAGCACAATTCCACGTGTCGATCTTTCTCCGGCGGAAGCTCCAGCCTGAAATGGAAGCCGGACGCCAGGATCGCCTCCGGCGGAGGTGACGAACGAATCACGGTGTGTCTGGTGGCTGAATCGAGGCCACAATATTCGAGTACGACGCCGCCTGGCACCACACGGGGATCCTTCAGAACCCCCCGGTGCTCCCGGCGTTGTCCCCGAACCTCGAAGATGTCGGCGAAATCGGCGCCAAACTCCAGCGCAAAGCCAATCACTACCGGCGTCACGGCATAGTTGCGGACGCTCAAGCTGACGTACAGGCAATCTTTCCAAAGGAACTGCTGGCGGTAAATGTGAAGAGTTCCGCGCGAAAGCAGCAAACTGCCATCGCTAAGAATGTCGGGATTGGTCATATCGGCGGCCAGCAACACGTTGTCGTTGCGAACCGTCGAACTCAGCAGCAAAGGGCGGCTATCGAGGTGCGTCAGTTTCAAACGAGAGAGATACCGCGTTCCGTGAAAGTAAACGCCTTCCTGGCTCCGTTCGGTCGCGTCGATGTCGCCGTAGCGGTCGAAGATTCCGAAGGTCTCCTCGTTCTTCAGAACCAGCGCCTCATAATCAGGCGGTGCGCTGGTGGCTTGAATGTAGTACGTTACACTCGCAGCCGCCGTTTCCGGACGTCCGGTATCGGTCCCTGCACTATGCGTTTCCATCTCGCGCTTCGAGGACAGTCAGGCGACTGTGTGTTTGGTGTGCCGAGCAGGAAGCGGCCTGCGGAGGCATGCGTAGGTCTATTTCTTTGGGAGCGTGTACGCTGTCGCTTTGAAGGCGGTTATATTGCGCCAAATAGTTCCGCGCCATTTGGGCGCCCGTGAATCGCCGGTCGAATGCGGCGCGGCAGGCAGCGCGGTTCAGTGTCCCGACTCGGCCAACCGCTTCGACCGCCTGCTCCACGGACTCAACGATGACACCCGATGTCCCCTCCTCGACAATTTCAGATACTGAACCATGCCGGAAGGCAATCACGGGTGTTCCACAGGCCATCGCTTCAATCATCGCTAACCCGAACGGTTCGGGCCAATCGATCAGAAATAACAGCGCGAACGCGTTTCCAAGCAACTCCTGCTTTTCGCTCTCGCTGATTTCGCCGACGAATTCCACGAGTGAGTGATCGAGCAGTGGTTCGATCACCGCTTTGAAGTAGTCGATGTCTGCGCGGTCCACTTTGGCTGCGATCCGGATGGGCATGCCAGTTCGCTTGGCGACCTCGATGGCTCGATCGACTCGCTTTTCGGGGGAGATGCGACCGAGGAAGACCAGGTATTTTCCGGCCTCGCTCTGGAAAGAATAGAGATCTTTCGGCAAGCCATGAAATACCGTGGCGCGCCAGTTCGCCCAACTGATGGGGCGGCGCTGCGCGTCGGAAATCGATATCAGCGGCATCTGGCAAAAGTGCCGGTAGACGTAAGGCAGCTCAGGAAGATCCAGCCGGCCGTGGAGCGTAGTCAATTGCGGCGTGGGATGTTTCGCCGAGATAGCGAAATGCAAGTAGTCGATATGAAAATGAATAACGTCGAAATCGGAAGCGCGACGGTAAAGCTGGTCCAGCATGATGATGTGATACGCGAGCGGATCGCGGCAGTCTGGATCGAGCCGCAAGGACCGTTCGCACGGCGACACCAGCTCGGCGCGCGTGGCAGAGTCGCCGCTGGCGAAAAGAGTGACTTGATGCCCCTGCCGGACCAGCTCCTCGGTTAGATAAGAAACAACGCGTTCGGTTCCTCCGTACAAGCGCGGTGGAGTTCGTTCATACAAGGGGCTAACTTGAGCAATTCGCACTTTCACTCCTAACGGTCAAGGGACAATGCGCGGTATTTGCTGCGGCGGCGCAACGTGAATCGATATGTGTCCTGCGGCTTCCGCTCGCCTCGGCGCGCAATTCGCCGACATCGGAGCCGGCGCTCGCCTCTTTACAAATGGAAGATGCCCATGAGCATGAGAATCAAAATAATTACTAGAATCAGTCCGACGCCGCTAGTAGGATAGTATCCCCAGCCTCTGCTATACGGCCACGTCGGGAACACTGCCAACAGCAGGATGATCAGCAGAATCAGAAGTAGCATTTTCATTCCTTTCCTCGGCTCGAGTCTGCCGTGCTCCAATCGGTATTTCCGTCCCGGGGACTTGCTGATGATCCTAAAGTGCCGAACCGATGATCCACGGCGGCTCAAACAAATTCGATCGTGCGGAAAATTGTCGCATCAGCTAGCGGCACGCTTGAAGTATTGAACGGCACGCTCGTGTTTCTCAGCCCCTGCGCGCGTCGGGAACGTACCCAGGTTCTTGCGTCGACCGGTTTTCGGATCTTTTTTCATCGAATAAAGCCGATACTCACCATTTTTCAGTTTGCGTATCATGCAACCTTCACATGCAGCGCGGCTGCCACTTGGCGTTAGCAACCGTAACACTCCGTGACACGCGCAACAGATTCGCTCTGCGATGTTTCTACCTTATGGAGGTTTATCATCCAGCATGGATCCGCAAAAACATAATCAACCGGAAAAGCAAGGTAATCAGCCCAATCGTGGACAAGAGCACCAGCCCGCTCAGCCGGGTCATCAATCCGGCCAACAGGGTCAATTTGGAAACAAGGAACAAAAAGGACCGAACGATCCAAAGAAAGAACGCGAGCCCCAGCCCAGCCGCTAATATCCGACAAGGCCGGGCCGAGGAGATTGTCTCCCGCCCGGCCTGAAGACCTACCGGCAAAGAATTTCCGTAAAGTTGTCCTTCCGATGTAAAATTCTCTCGTTTAACCACGCCGCGCGCGAGTGCGCGCAGCTTTGCGAGCCGCCCTTTTTCGATTCGCGGAGCCACGCCTGGCTGCGCTTGCGTGCGCATAACGGGACAGAGCCGATCGCGACGCCGCGGTACGCCCCTCGTGTTTCAAAGCGCCGCTCGTCGCACGCGATCTGGTTCGCGAAGTCGACCTGACGCGATGCGACCTGCTCATAGCGCTATCCCGTCGAGCCTTCTTGCGCGTTCTCTCCGACGCCTGACCTTTCCGCGGTGGCTTTAAGTCGATTCCCGCACGGCGAGCTTTCGAAAGTCCGATAGCGATGGCTTGCTTGGCGGATCGGGCTCCGTGTTTTCCTTCGCGAACGTGATCCATCTCTTCGCGCACGAATTCGCCGGCTTGGGTGCTGGGCGACTTGCCCGCTCGTGCATCTCGTCGGGCTCGCTCGATAGTCTTCTTTTCGGGCATGCATACCTCCACCGAGCCTCCGTTGCAATTTTTATTCCGCCATCGGCATAAAACTGTGATCTTTCTCGGTCGTGGACGCCGCTACGTTGACGCGACGCGAGTGGGTTTGTTGTGAGAGGCCGGACGCCACACCCGTCGCCGTTTTCCGCCGTGGTGGTTAACAACGGTTTTGCGATGTTACACGGTTGTGCTATGATCGATTGTGCCAAGCAGAACTCTGGGCGTGATCCCTGCCCGGTTCGCCTCCTCACGTTTCCCTGGTAAGGCCCTCGCCTCTCTCGCCGGCAAGCCCATCATACAGCACGTTTTTGAGCGAGCCAGCCTGGCGCGATATCTGCACAACGTCGTCATCGCCACCGATGACGAGCGCATTCGCGACGCCGCCCGCTCGTTCGGTGCGCCCGTACGCATGACGAGCGCCGACCATTTGTCGGGAACCGACCGCGTGGCCGAAGTCGCCGAATCGGAAAAGGCCGGCGTGGTCGTGAACATCCAGGGCGACGAGCCGCTGCTCGATCCCGCGGCGATCGACGCGGCCGTGCTTGCACTCGCAAATGATCCCGAGGTCGAAATTGCGACGCTCGCCACGCGCATCGAAGATCCGTCCGAAATTTCCGATCCCAACGTCGTGAAAGTGGTAACCGATCTTCGCGGCGACGCGATCTATTTCTCGCGCAGTGCCATCCCCTATGCTCGCGAGGGACGCGCGGCGCACTTCAAACATATCGGTCTTTATGTGTACCGGCGCGATTTCCTGCTCGCCTATTCCGGTCTTCCAGTAGGTCCCCTCGAGCAGGCTGAGCACCTCGAGCAATTGCGGGCGCTCGAAAACGGCCATCGTATTCGTGTGGTCGAGGCCAGCTACGAATCGTTCAGCGTCGATACGCCACAAGACTTGGAACGCGTCGCCTTGCTGTTTGAACCGTCATTATTGAAGTAGGAGCCAGAATCCATGCCAGCCACCAAGTACATCTTCGTTACGGGGGGCGTAGTATCGTCTCTTGGTAAGGGCATCGCCGCGGCATCCATCGGATGCCTGCTCGAAAGCCGGGGGCTCAAAGTAACGCTCCAGAAGTTCGATCCATATCTGAATGTCGACCCCGGCACCATGAGCCCGTTCCAGCATGGCGAAGTCTTCGTCACCGACGATGGCGCCGAAACCGATCTCGATCTCGGACACTATGAGCGCTTCACCCACGCCCCGCTTACACAAAGCAATAACCTGACTTCGGGCCGCATTTACGAGCAAATCATCCATCGCGAGCGGCGAGGCGACTACCTCGGCAAGACTGTGCAGGTGATTCCTCACGTCACGAACGAAATTAAGGCCGCAGCCCGCAAGGTGGCAGCCGACGTCGATGTGGTGATCGTCGAAATCGGCGGCACGGTGGGCGACATCGAATCGCTGCCATTCCTCGAAGCCATTCGCCAGCTCCGTCACGAGCTCGGCCGGGATAACACCGTATTCGTTCACGTCACCCTGGTTCCATGGATCGCTGCCGCGCAAGAGCTGAAAACCAAGCCCACGCAGCATAGCGTCAAGGAACTGCGCGCCATCGGTATCCAGCCCGACATGCTGTTGTGCCGGTCCGAGCGTACGCTCCCGGACGACATGAAGGAAAAGATCGCGCTCTTCTGCGACGTGGATGTGGAAGCCGTCATCACCGCCACCGACGTCAACTCGGTCTACGAAGTGCCTTTGGTCTTCGCCGAGCAGCGCGTGGACGAAATCCTGCTGCGTCTGCTGCGCACTGAAGCCAAACATCGCGATCTCAGCCGCTGGACAGGAATGCTGGAGCGCATGCACAATCCGGAAGGCGAAGTGGACATCGCCCTGGTCGGGAAATATGTCGAGTACGAGGACTCATACAAGAGCCTGAAGGAAGCGCTGCTGCACGGCGGCCTCGCGCATCGCCTCAAGGTGAACATCCACTGGATCGAATCGGAGAACATGGTTTGGCCGGATTGCGCTCACGATCTCCAGAAATTCGATGGCATCCTGGTTCCTGGCGGATTCGGCAAGCGCGGCGTCGAAGGTATGATTACCGCCATTCGCTACGCTCGCGAATACAAGGTTCCGTATTTCGGCATTTGCCTGGGAATGCAGACCATGGTGATCGAATTCGCGCGCAACGTGTGCGGTCTAGTGAACGCCAATACCACCGAGGTGGATCCGTCCACGCCCGACCGCGTGATTTACAAACTACGCGAATTGAAAGGCGTTGACGAGCTGGGCGGAACGATGCGCCTCGGCGCATATCCATGCCTGCTCACACCAGGCAGTTTCGCTGAGATCGCTTACGGCGCGCCGGAGATCAGCGAGCGTCACCGCCATCGCTACGAATTCAATCGCGACTACGAGCAGATCCTAACCAGCCACGGCATGCGCATCGCCGGCCAAACTCCCGATGCGGTGTATGTCGAGATCTGCGAGATCCCCGACCATCCCTGGTTGCTCGGCTGCCAGTTCCATCCCGAATTCAAGTCCAAGCCGCTCGAACCGCATCCGCTCTTCTCGGCCTTTATCGGCGCAGCGCACCAGCACCACTTGAATCGCATCAAGTCCCAGGCGAGAACGCGAGCTGAACAGTTCTCGCACGCCGATTGAGCACCCTCCCTGAAATCGGACCTGGGCGCCCGCTCGCATTGATTGCTGGGCCGTGCGTGATCGAAAGTGAGGAGCACGTCCACTTCCTCGCGCGCGAGATTCGCAAAATCGCCGGCCAATTCATTTTCAAGGCATCGTTCGACAAAGCGAATCGCAGCAGTGGCGCGTCATATCGCGGCGTCGGGTTGAACGATGGCGTCCGAATCCTGGCCGGGCTCCGCAAAGAGGGATTCTCAGTGCTCACCGACATCCACGAGCCTTCGCAAGCGGAAACCGCCGCCGAGGGCGCCGACGTTCTCCAGATTCCCGCGTTCCTCTGCCGCCAGACCGATCTGCTGCTCGCCGCCGGCCGCACCGGCCGCGTAGTCAACATAAAAAAAGGCCAGTTCCTCGCCCCCGAAGATATTCGCAACGCCGCGGAGAAAGTGGCGTCCACCGGCAACAACAAAATTCTCCTTACTGAACGCGGCACGTCGTTCGGTTATCACGATCTCGTCGTGGATATGCGCGGCCTGGCTATTATGCGCGACTTCGGATGGCCCGTGATCTTCGATGCCACCCACAGCGTACAAACGCCCGGCGGCCTCGGCAACGCGTCCGGCGGGCAACCGCGCTTTATCCCAACCTTGGCTCGCGCCGCGGTCGCGGCCGGAGTGGACGGCGTTTTCTTAGAAGTGCACGAAGCGCCCGAAAACGCACTGTCGGATGGCCCGAATGCACTACGGCTCGATCTTTTATCCGTTTTGTGGGAGAAGCTACAATCGATTCATCGCGCCGCGGCCACCTAGAAACGCGAACTACTCGAAAAACACTACCCAGTGAGACCCATCATAAAAAGCCGTATGGCTCTCACGATCATCTAGGTGGTTGCCCTTATGGCCAAACGAACAAGAGGTTAGAAAAATGTTAGAAGAAACGGTCGGAACCATTCTCGAGCGTGGCGCAATTAAACTATGAGTGTGGACTTTTGATCCCTCCCAGCTCCAGACGCGGGCGCATGTAAACTCGCACGCGACGGATTCGTCGAAGAAAATGTGATGAGCCGTAACCGCCGACCAGGGGAACGCGTAGAATCTTACGTAGCTGTACAAACGGAATTAGTGGTGCTCGTCGCGCCTTAGTAAGTAGGGCGGAATAAATGAGCAATCGGAGGAGTTTTCGGATAAGTGTATACCAAGACAATTGGCTGGATATCGAGTTTCGCGGTACTTTTCCTAAGCGCGGCATCGAATGCATCGGGCGAGGTAAGCGTTCTCACGGCCAACTACGATAACAACCGGACGAATTCTAACACGAGCGAGACGCTGCTGAGCCCGCAAACGGTGAACAGCTCAAGCTTCGGCAAGGTTGGCACGTTCCCGGTTGACGGACAGATTTACGCACAGGCTTTATACGTTCCCGGAGTCAAGATTTCCGGAGTTACGCACAACGTGGTTTATATCGCGACCATGCACAACAGTGTGTACGCGATTGACGCCGATACGCCGCAGTCCGCAAAACCGCTCTGGACCGTTAATCTCGGCTCTCCTATTCTCTCGAGCGTATTCAACTTCACCGACATTCTGCCCGAAGTAGGCATTCTGAGCACGCCTGTGATCGATCCGGCGCGCGGAGTGATCTACGTCGTGACAGACACGCTCCAAAACGGAGCCCCCGCGTTTTTTCTGCATGCGCTTTCGCTCGTCGACGGAACCGAACAGCTCAATGGACCGGTGCAGATCACGGCATCGGTCGCCGGATACGGTGCCGGAACGGACGGCAACGGGACCGTAGCTCTCGATCCTCTATACCATCTGCAACGTCCCGGCTTGGCGTTGAGCAACGGACAGCACTACATCATGTTCGGTTCCCACGGCGACGCAGGATATTGGCACGGCTGGATTCTCGGCTACGACGGCGGGAACATTCAGCATCAAACCGCGGTCTTCAATACAACTCCCAACGGCGCGGCCGGCTCCATCTGGCAAGGCGGCCGAGGGCCGGTGATTGACGCGGAAGGCGACATCTACGTCGTGACCGGAAATGGCGACTACGATGGGGCCACCGCTTTTAGCGAATCTATTCTCCGTTTGTCGCCAGAGTCTCGCTCCTTTCTCGGCACCACGCAGCTCAACATGCGCGGTTGGTTCACTCCGGAGAATTGGTCGGCCCTGAACGATAGCGACTGGGATCTTGGATCGTCGGGAGCGATGCTCATTCCCGGAACGAGCACACTCATCGCCGGATCGAAGGCCGGACTCTTGTTCACGCTCCCGACAACTCAGATGCGCAAATCCAGGGTCTGGAATCCCGCACAAACGGTGCAAGCCAATCAGTGGGGCATGTTCGATATGGCTTTGTGGAATCACGACGGAAGCCCGATCGTTTACGAGGCCGAGCCTTATAACGCGGTGAAAGCTTTGCCGATCTCGAACGGTTTGCTCGCTAGCACTCCCACTTCGCAATACATCATTCCATCGTCCTTCTTCGTAGGCCTTGCCGTTTCCGCCGATGGCGGAAAGGAGGGCAGCGGCATCCTTTGGCTCACTACCGGCGATAATACTATGCCGGAAACACCCGGGATGTTGCATGCTTTCGACGCAGGCGATCTGACCAACGAACTTTGGAATAGTAGCTGGAACGCGAATCAGGATGGGCTCGGGCGCTTTGCCAAGTTTGTCGCGCCCACCGTGGCCAATGGAAGAGTGTACGTGCCGACGTTCTCGAACGCTCTGGTGATCTATGGACTCTTGAACGGCGGCCCACCGCCTCCTAGCGCTCCGCAGATTTCTGCGCTAGCCAACGGCGCCAGCTTCGTCGGAGGTCCCGTTGCGCCCGGCGAGATCGTTGCGATCTTCGGCGCAAACCTCGGCACTTCCAATCTCACGCAGTTCCAGCTGGACAACAAGGGAAACGTTGCCACAGAGCTCGCCGGGACCCAGGTCCTTGTGAATGGCAGCCCGGTACCGATGTATTATGTGTCCGCCTCGCAGATCGGGGCCATTACGCCGTTCAGTTTGGCCGGTCCTACGGCGCAGTTTCAAGTCGTCTATAACGGACAAACGTCCCCGCCAGTGACGGTGCTCGTCGCTGACGCGGCGCCGGGCCTATTTTCCGCGGACGGCAACGGCGCCGGACTCGGGATATTCAACGACACCGGCGGTACCATTGATTACACTCAGCCCGCAACGGATGGCTCGACCGTAACGTTCTATGCGACTGGTCTTGGCCAGACTTCGCCGGCCAGTGTCGACGGCACCATCTCAACCAGCGACAGCACCGCCACGCCGGTATTGCCGATTGCCGTTTTGGTGAATGGCCAAAATGTCGCCGTTAGTTATGCCGGTCCAGCCCCGGGAGTGGTGGCAGGCACATTCCAGATCAATATCGTCGTCCCCATGGGAATGTTCGGTGACGATTTGCAGGTCACTCTCCAGGCCGGCAATTACCTCAGTCCAAATTTTCTCTGGCTGTACGCGCAGTAGCCTTTCGGTGCGCGCTTAACCCCGAAAGATTCCCTTCCCTGGGCGACTATTCAGGCCGCACTGCCCGATGAGTTAGCATGATTTTGCAGCTCATATGGCTACGCGATTTCTTCGCGCGAACGGCGCCCTGGTTGCCCTCGCCATTTTGGCCTTCTGCATCGTAATCGTCCGTGCGTGCCTGCAATCGATTACCCTCGACGAAGCCGGCACCGTCCTGGGTCTTGCCTTAAAACCTTGGCCAACGCAGTGGTGGCCCGCTTCCGACAATCACGTGCTGAATACGATGCTGGAGCGTCTCGCCTTCGCGGTCTTCGGCGTCAGCAACCTGACAGCACGGCTTCCAGCGATTTTGGGTGCTCTCGTTTACATAACGTCGGCGATATATCTAGTTGCCGCCCTGACCACTAGAACTGCTCTCCGAGCGGTGTTCTTTATCTGCTTGGTCTACAACCCCTTAATACTCGACTACTTGGTCGCGGCCCGTGGATATAGCCTCGCAATCGGATTTTTTCTCGCGGCAATTGCGGTAATCGCCAGTTCGACGTTGCGCAACGATGATCCTCGATTGCGAACCCATCTTGCTTGGGTCTCCGCCCTGCTGGCGCTGTCCTGCGCGGCAAACTTCTCGTTTTCGATCGCCGCGTTCATCGCGTTAATAACTTACGCAGCCTGGGCCGCCTGGCCCTACAGAGCTTACACAAAAGAGCTGGCATCGCTAGCTGCGTGCACTTTCGTCCCCGGACTCGTGATCGGCTTCGTCCTGTGCGGGTCCGTCCTCCCGGTGTTCCCAAAGCGCGAGTTATATTTTGGGTCGAAAAAGCTTTCCGAGATGTGGAGCGGCTTCGCCAGCGGAAGCTTCGACGCGTTAAATCCCAACATTGTCAATCCTCTGCTCATGTCGTGGCTAAAACCAATCGGCAAACTCATTCCGCACGTTGCGCTGGCAGGCGGGCTTTCTCTTCTCGCATGGAGCGAAATCATTGGCTGGAAAAATCGCACAGGCGAACCAGGGCAAGTGTCGGGCCTTACAAGAAATTTCGTTCGGGCAATTTTCTCAATTTCATTGGCAGCACTACTCCTGCATTGGCTTGCTTTTCGGATTCTGCAGATTCCGCTCCCGAAAGACCGGACCGGGCTGTTCTTTCTTCCGCTCTGGACCCTCACCATCTGCGGTTCGCTCGCTGCCATCCTTCAAACTAAGATCGGGAGGCTCGTCCCACGACTGGGGATCATGATGCTCACGCTCATCGCTGCGTACTTCGTCGGATGCCTACGACTCGACTACTTCAAAGAATGGAAATTTGACAGCGACACGAAGCAGCTGTACTGGATATTGAATGATCTCCATCATCGCTGCGGAATCGACAAGTTTGGGATCGATTGGCGATATCACCTCCCGCTCAACTTCTATCGCGAGGTTTACCGGAACTACGAGCTGAAAGAATTTTCCATGTTGACCAGCGCTGAGCTTCCCGTGGACCGCGATGCCTACGCCGTCTTCTTCCCAACGAGCGGAGAATTTCTTCGTCAACAGGCATTGCGCGTGATTTATCACAATGAAGACTCAGACGCGGCAGTAGCCGTTCGCTCCTGCCCGGCGGCAGCGAAGTGATCGCTTGGTATATTGGTGAACCGAATATCCGGTTTAAACCATGAACCCACAACAACGGTTTCGGCCTTTCGTCCCCGAGAATGTCCAGATGCGCGAGTTCACCGCGCGCGCCCTCTTCCTGGGCCTGATCCTGACAGTGGTTCTCGGCGCAGCGAACGCCTACCTTGGCCTGCGAGCAGGCATCACCATCGCCGCGACGTATCCCGCTGCGGTCGTTGGCATGGCCGTGCTGCGCCTCTTCAACGGATCGGTGCTCGAAGAAAACATCACGCGCACTGCGGGAACCATTGGTGAGGGCCTCGCCGCTGGCGCAATCTTCACTCTGCCCGCTT
>Ga0126371_10003425_pt1 | contig 13903 bp, 6 predicted proteins | sample PanSoiMetaPlot_4_FD_110145 | JGI IMG/M metagenome (GOLD analysis project Ga0126371, IMG submission 110145) | Tropical forest soil microbial communities from Panama - MetaG Plot_4 | ecosystem: Environmental > Terrestrial > Soil > Tropical forest > Bulk soil | place: Panama | collected 2016-02-17 | reverse complement strand
TGCGGTCCCAATAACGCGACACCGGCTTGAGGCAGTCGTTCACCGAAATGTCTTGCGTTTGTGGCGATTCGAGTTGCTGAAGGACGGGCGCAACATTGCGGCGGGCGAAAATGTCGCCGGGAAGAAGGAGCACCGGGAGGCGGTTGATCGTGGCCGTGGCAGCGCCGGTAATCATATTGGTCGCGCCCGGACCGATGGAAGTGGTGCACGCAAAGGTGCGTAAGCGATTGTTCATCTTCGAGAAGGCTACCGCAGTGTGCACCATGGCCTGCTCGTTTCGGCTGAGGTAGTACGGAAATCCAGAATTCTGCTGGAGGGCCTGCCCGATTCCTGCGACGTTGCCATGCCCAAAGATCCCAAAACAGCCGGCGAAAAACTGCTGCTCGACTCCGTCTCTCTCGACGAATTGGTTTCTCAGGAACTGGATCGTCGCTTGCGCAGCCGTCACTCGACAAGTGGAAGCCAAAACGCCACCTCGAAGGGCGCCCGATTCCAGGGCATTCGCGGAAATCACAGGCCCGCGAAAGAAGCTGCGGGAGCGGTGCACCCCGCTCCCGCGGGCACGCTAGAAGTACAGCTTCAGGGCAAATTGAATCTCCCGCGGATCGCCCGGCCCTCCCGAATCGGTGCCCAGGATAGGCTGAAGCGTGCTGGAGACCTTTCCAAATCCTGGGTTTCCTGCTGCTCCACCAGGGAGAAGAAACGCAAACGGATTGGCGAAGTTGGGGTGATTGAAAGCGTTGAAGAATTCCGCCCTGAATTGGAGCTGGTATCTCTCCGTGAACTTGAACTGTTTGAACAGGCTAAGGTCATACATCTGAATTCCCGGGCCATAGAACTTGTAAGGAGCGCACGTTCCAAAAGCTCCGTCCGCTGGCACGGAAAACGCTGCCGGATTGATCATGAAGCCGGACGTTGTGTACAGGTTGTGATTGGAGGTTGCACCCGCAAAGGGATTTCCGGTGCAATCCGCATAAAGGCTGTGAACACCGGTGATCACCCCGTCGTTCGCGGCATTGACGCTATAAGGAGTTCCTGTCTGCAGCGTCACGATTCCATTGAACTGCCACCCGCCGAGCCAACGGCTCGCAGCGTTCTGGCCATTGAGGAATCGCCTGCCATCGCCGAATGGCAAATCCCAGATGAAATTTCCGATGAACCGGCTGCGGATGTCGAGAACTGAATTGCTCATCTCCGAAGCGTAGTCGTACGAGTTTTGTGGAAATGCTCCGGCGGTCAAATTGTCTGCGTAGTCCGCAAGCCCGTGACTCAATGTATAGCCCAAGTTGAAGCTGAGACTCTTAGACATGCGTCGCCGCACAGAAAGTTCAAGTGCGTTGTAATCGGAATTTCCATCATTGCTGGCGAGCTCGAGGAACGCGTGTTGCCCGGTCGGCGCGCACCCCGTGCCTGTAAGTGTGTCCACGCGCGACACGGTATTCAGGTTGGCGAACGGATACTGCAGAATCGGGCATCCGGCGTCAAAGCCCGTAACTCGCGGCATATTGGCATCGCGGAGCCGGTTCATTTTGCGAGCCCAGTTCCCCACGTAGATAGCCGACGCTACCGTGTCGCCACTTACCTGGTATTCCAAACCAAAGCTGGTCTGCTCCACGTAACCGGTGCGCTGGTTCGGATCCTGAGCGCGAATTTGGAGTTGCGTCAAATCAACCGTCGATCCCCCGAGGGAGCTGGGATACCCATTCCTTAGCAGGAAGACTGTGCTGCTTCCGCCCTGGCTGAGCTGCGAATCCAGAAGAAACGGCGGGTTTAATTGAAGCAGGCTTTCCGAGCCCACGCGGCTGTCGTGCTGGTAGAAAACACCATAACCGCCCCGCCAGACCAGCTTATTGTTCATCTGATAGGCGAAACCAAGGCGCGGGGCAAAATTATTCAAATCCGGATGAATGAGCGCACGGTTGAACCAACCGGAGGCACTGCTGGCAGCCGTAACGAGCCCTCCTCCATTCGCCGGCGTGAAGTTCGTCGTGTCGTTGCTCCTATCCAGAATGGGGGCAAACAGCTCATAACGAAGCCCGTAAGTAAACGTGAGTTTAGAAGTAAAGCGCCAAGTATCCATGCCATAAAACGAGTGTCCCGGCTGGTAGTAGTGAACGACGTGGGGGGTGGTAAAGTGCAGGCCGTCCACATCCCCTAGCAAGAAATCCGGCAGCCCAAACGCTCCACCGGTGGTGTAGACGCCATCGACTTGGATTTCGCCCTGGGGCGCGCGGATATCCAGGAAATTGTCCGACCTCTTGAGATACTGATAGCCGAACTTGAAGCTGTGGTTGCCCTTGAGCCAGCTTAAGTTCTCAATTAAATTCCAAGCCTGCGAAATCTGGTACTGCGGCCGCCAAGGCGACGTTCCTATCCTGGTTAGTCCGTTGATTTCGATGGGGGGCAATCCCGCCGTGCCGGGACCCGCAGGGACTCCTGATAGACCGATGAGCGATTGCGCCTGAGAGGTTCCCAAGGCCACACCGATGGGATCGCTATGTGCAAAATCGCGGTTCCAGCCAAAACGCGCGTCGTTGACTAACGCGCTTGTCAAAGTGTGGGTCCAGCCGAGCGACAAGAGCTGATCGTGAAGACGGTACTGAGTGGCAAAGTTACCGTTTCCGACCACCGCATCGCCGGTCCACGGAGGATCCTGCCGCGTCAGGTGCCGATAGCTGTAACTGCCGTAGAACTGGTTCTTGGCGTCCAGATTGTAATCAATGCGGCCGTCGGTCGAATAGACGTCGTCGGGCACGGCGGAGGCAAAAACGTAGTCGGGTGGACCTAGGACAAAGCTGTTCGGCGTCCCCTCCTTAGAGACATAAGATGCCACGTTCGGATTGGGAAGCAGAGCCAGGGTTTTCGCCGCGACAGGGTCGAGGCAGGTCTGACCGGTTGTACTCTTGGCCTGAAGAACGTTCCCGACATAGCAGCCAGACTGCCCGGGGACGCTGGAATTGCCGACAGCAATGCCCTGAAGCTCTGTGAAATTCCCCTGTTTCATCAGCGGCGTAGGAACGACGCTCGAAACGGTCGTGGACTCTCGGCTGCTGAAGCGCTCGTAATCGCCAAAGAAAAAAAGCTTGTCCTTCAAAATAGGCCCTCCCACCGTTCCGCCGAACTGATTCTGGGTGAAGTGGCCCCGTGGCAGCCCGTTCAAATTGTTGATCCAGCTGTTCGCGTCCAGCGACCTGTTTCGGAGAAACTCGAACACATCTCCGTGGAATCCATTGGTTCCTGACTTAATGCTGGCGTTGATCACCGCGCCAGCGGAGTTCCCGAATTCCGCCGAGTACGTCCGCGTTTGGATCTTGAATTCCTGAACGGCGTCCGGGGGGGGCTGCACGACTTGTACCGAGAATTCCTGGAGGTTTTCCGACCACGAGTTATTGTCAATTCCGTTCAGCAGGAAATTATTCTGCAACTCGAGGTTGCCGTTTACGCTGAAACGGTCGGGGGCCGGGTTATTGGCGGCGTAGAATTTCTGGACACCCGGCTCGAGCAGGGCTAAATCCGCATAGCGCCGCCCATTCAGGGGTAGGTCGTTGACGCGCTCCTCATCGACCACGCTCCCCACATCGGCATTCTGCGTCGCCAGCAGGGGCTCCCCGGCACTGACCACGACTTCTTGGTTTACGGCTCCGACCTTAAGGGTAAAGTCGATGGAGAGGCGATCTTGCACGTGAACTTCTAGATCATCGTGCACGGCGCTCTCAAAGCCCTGCGCACTCGCTTTCACGGAATATTTGCCCGGGATCAAGGCTAGGACTTGGTATTCGCCAGTCTCATTCGCGGGTGTAGTCAAGACCACGCCGGTATCTTTGTTTGTTACCGTAACATTGGCCTTGGGCACGGCAGCGCCGGAAGCATCCAAGACTTTTCCGGTGATCGCGCCGCGATCAATCTGCGCAAATGCCGGCACGACACCCACCAGTAGCAGAGCTAGAACCAACAAAGACGAGCCAAGGAACTTCTGTCTCCCCGCCTCTCGATTCATTGCAGCCTCCTCTTGTTTCGATCGACCAGCAGCCCTCGACTGCACACATAGGTCGGTCACTCCCCCAGTGGGTGGCCGTTCCGCGTGGAACTACAATTAAATAAACTGTAAGATTCGGTTTTGCCCCCGCACCCCGAAACTGCCGAAGTCGGCCGCCTTCACTAACGCGCAAAAGCCCCGCTGTGGCGCGCATACCGAAACGATTCGGCTAAGAATTGTGTGAGATTTAGCACCGGTCAAAAACCTTTGTCAAGCTTATTTTTCCGAGGATCGTGTTGGTTTGCGTGGGAACTTGCAGCAAAGCAACGCGGCATCGAGACAGAATCTCGGATTCATGCCAAAACGTTTTGGGATTTTCGTTGACAACGCCGCCCGCAAACGTACAATTCCGGTACTCCAACACATGCATGCAATCTACATGAAGGAGAACCCATGCCATTGTGGTCCAAAAAGATTTCCTTTCTGACCCTCATCGGAGCTTTGGGCACCTTTGCCTGGCTCGTCCCTTCGTTTTCGCTCGATGCGCAATCGCCGAATGCGGCGACCGCCGTGCCGCGCGTGGCCGCGCAGCCATTGCCGATCGACAGTGGCTCGACAGCGCTCTGGCAAAGCCTGCAAAAACTGCATACGCGCGCCAGTTTGCTTATGGTTACCGCTCATCCGGATGATGAGGACGGAGGCATGTTGACGTACGAATCGCGACGAGTGGGCGCGAATGTGACGCTGTTGACCTTGAACCGGGGCGAAGGCGGCGCGAACGTTATGTCGGCTGACTACTTTGACGGCCTGGGCCTGGTGCGAACCGAGGAGCTGCTTGCGGCTGACCGTTATTACGGCACCCAGCAGTTCTGGACACGCGTGGTCGACTATGGCTTTTCCAAAACCAAGGATGAAGCGCTCGAAAAGTGGGGGCACGACCGGGTCCTCGCGGACGTTGTGCGCGTGGTGCGCATGAGCCGGCCGCTAGTCATCACTTCGGTTTTTGTGGGAGGCCGGACAGACGGACACGGCAATCATCAGGCTGCCGGTCAGATGGCTCAAGAAGCGTTCAAAGTGGCCGGCGACCCCAATGCGTTTCCAGAGCAGATCAAGGAAGGGCTGCGTCCCTGGAAGCCGTTGAAAGACTACGCTCGCGTGCCGTTTTCGCCTATCACGGACAAAGGCATCTATGACTATGCCGACGGAAAGTACTATCCCGCCGAATTTCACAATTATACCGACGATACCGTACTCAAAGGAGCGCTGAGCACTGCGGTGGAAGTTCCGGTTGGCGAGTACAACCCGCTGCTCGGACTGACTTACGAGCAGGTCGCGCGGCTTGGGCTGGGCCACCAGCGATCCCAGAATGGCGGTACGGGCTTCGCACCGCCCGAAGAACAAATGAATCCGTACCACCGGTTCGCCTCCAGGGTTCCCGCTGCTGAGCAGGAAAAGACGTTCTACGATGGAATCGATGTTTCGCTGGCGGGTATTGCGACTCTTGCGGAGAACCAAGGCAGCAATGCAGATTTTCTGAAGGAAGGCTTGGCGCGAATTAACAGCGCGGTGGAAAAAGCCATCAAGGATTTTTCGGCGCAACAGCCCGAGGTGATTGCCTCCACGCTGGCCGAAGGTCTGAAAACGACAAACGAACTCATCGAGAGCGTTGCCGGGAGCAATTTGAAGGAAGAATCCAAATATGATGTGAACCACGAACTGCAGCTCAAGCGAATTCAGTTCGAAAACTCGCTCGCGGAATCGCTGGGACTTTCTGTCCTTGCAACCGTCACTCCTGAAAAAGAACCTACCGGGCCGTTCGCACGTTTCTTTGGCAATCCCGAAACGTTCCAAGTAGCCATCCCCGGGCAGACTCTCTGGGTGAAGGTCCATACCACAAATCCCACGAATCTTCCGGTTCAACTGCAGACCGTCGCTCTGGAAACTCCGCAGGGCGAAGCATGGAGCACGGATCCAGCGACGCAATCCGGCGGCACCCTAAGAGCGAACCAATCCGCGGACCTGCGTTTCACGGTGCACGTTCCGCCGAATGCAGGCTACACGAGGCCTTACTTCACACGTCCGGATATCGAGCAGCCTTATTACGATATTCCAGACCAAAGATATCTCAACCTGCCAATTGCGCCATACCCTCTGTCTGCGCGGCTGCGATTTGTTTTTGAGGGAGCGCCGTTTGAAGTTTCGCAGATCGTTCAGTCCGTGAAGCGCCTGACCGGTCCGGGGACGCTGATCGAGCCGCTGATTGTGGGTCCGGCAATTTCCGTTTCCATAGCACCAAAGGCCGGAATCGTTCCTTTGAGGTCAAAATCTTTCGACCTAACGGTGACGACTCACAGCAATGTCAAAGGCCCGGCGAGCGGCATGGTGAAACTCGATTTGCCTGCGGGTTGGAGTGTGCCGAGCCAGCAGTTCTCCACGACAAAGGACGGCGACGAGCAAACCCTCAATTTTCATGTGACGCCTTCGGGTCTCGCAGAGAAGCCGTACACCATCACGGCTGTAGCCACGTACGATGGTCATGAATACAAGGAGGGCTATCACACAACCGGTTATGCGGGGCTGCGCCCGTACAACCTCTACCGGGCGGCGAGCTATCACGCCAGCGGTCTCGACGTGAAGGTGGCTTCGCGGCTGAATGTAGGCTACATAGTGGGCGCGGGCGATGAGATTCCACAATCGCTTGTGAATCTCGGCATCAACGTCCATTTCCTCTCCGCGGAGGATTTGGCTTCTGGCAATCTCTCGAACTTTGACGCCATTATCTTAGGCGTGCGGACCTACGCCGTTCGCGAAGACCTGAAGACCAACAACGGTCGCCTTCTGGAGTACGTGAAGAATGGCGGTGTGGTGATCGTCCAATACAACACCCCTGAGTACGACCACAACTACGGTCCCTATCCGTACAAGATGGGCCCCAATCCCGAAGAAGTCACGGACGAGCACTCGAAGGTTGATATCCTAGCGCCGGAGAACCCCGTTTTCACTTGGCCCAACAAAATCACGGAGAAGGACTTTGACAATTGGGTGGAAGAGCGGGGCTCGAAATTTCTTGAGAGTTGGGACGCGGCCTATCAGCCGCTTCTGGAAACGCACGATCCCGGTCAGGCACCCCAAAAAGGCGGCCTGGTCTATGCAAACTATGGGAAAGGCGTGTACATCTATAACGCGTACGCTTTCTACCGGCAGATGCCTGAAGGTGTGCCCGGGCCCTATCGCATACTCGCCAACATGATCAGCATGAGGAAAAATCCGCAGTTGAATGGGGCGGTGAAATCCCGCGCGCCCATGAAGAAGCCGACGCCGTAGCGTGCCGTATTGCTTGGGCAAATCTCGGGACTTGACGCGTCATTGCTTCGAACTCTGCGCCTCCCTTCGGATGGTGTACACAAAGGCCTTCATGGTTTCATCTCGTCGTGTGTTTTCATCTGCCTGGCGTCGCGAAGCACCCTCGTAGAGTTTCATTTCTTGCTGCGACTTTTCCAGACTGCCTAGGCGCCGGTAAATTTGCGCGAGGCGGTAGTGGGCCTCCGCGGAATTGACGTCCATGCGCGCGCACCTTTCCGCTTCCGGCAGCGCCTCGTGCCAGCGGTCCATTGAGCGATAGACTTTGGCAAGTTCGCAATGGGGCGCGGGGTCGCTGGCAAGAATTTCTGCGGCTTCGCGCAGCCTTTTCACAATTTCATCGACATGCGTGCGGTTTCCGGCGACGTAATCCTGCTCGAACAGCAGGGCGCCGCAATTCAATTGCATTTTTCCATTTTGGGGATGGTCATCGGAGTATCGGCAAATATGATCGACTGCGGCGGAATCGGGAACCGAAGTTTGGCTCATCTGAATGTCTCCCAAGAATGTGAGAGCCACCTCGGGGTCAGGGGCCAAGTCCGCGGCATGTATCAGGATGGACGAGGCCGTTGCGTCACTTCCTGTAAAATACTCCACCATTCCCAGAGCAAGCTGAATCCGCCAGGACCTTGGCTGCGATTCCTCCGCCTGTTGCAGCACAACCTTCGCGGCGTCAAAGCCTTGATGCTGCATCAGTTCCACCGCCAGCGAAATCCGGTATTTTTCTTCCTCCGGGGCCAGCTTCACGGCCGCCTGATAACTCTGGACCGCCATAAGGTTGTCGCCACGTTCTTCCTGGATGTCGCCGATCAGATCCTCCACCTCGGCGGAATCTGTAAGGGCCTTGGACTTTTCCGCGCTATTGAGCGCCCCATCGAGCTGCCCTGCTTTGAATTGTGCCAGAGACAAATCGAAGAGCAGGTCCGCGCGGGCCGGGGCAAGTTCGGCGGCTCTCTTCAATTCGTCTATGGACTCGGAGACATGTCCGTTAGCGATCAGCAGTTCCGCAAGCCGCTGCCGGAACGCCACCTCCTCGGCTTGCGGCACAGCCGTGTTGCGAAGCTGCTCCAGTAGTTGATGAACGTCCCCATGCGATCCGAGAGTTGCTTCCAGCACGAGCAAGCCGGCCGAAGGGTCCCGTGTTTGAGTGAACACAACGTTTGCCAACTCCCCAGCGCGCTGCCAATTCTTGCGCTGCAACTGTGCCGCGGCGGTAGCCAAGAGCAGCGCTGGATCCTGAGGTTTCAGCGCCAGAGCCTTTTCCATCTCAGAAGCAGCGGTTACGGAATTTCCAAGTCCCGAAGCCACCGACGCCTTTAAACGGTAGAAGGCAATGCGCTTTCCCGAGTCTGCGGGCGGAGCCAGACCGGCCAACGCGCTTTGGGATTCTTTGTATCGGTGCAGCCGCGCGAGAACGATGGCCCATTCCAAACGGATCTCCGGCTGGTCATGGCCGGCTTTTGCGGCGCGCGCCAGCATGGCCTCGGCTTTCTCGGGCTGTCCGGTCTGCTCATAGATCTCGCCCAACGCGGCGAGCGCGACAAAGTTTTCTGGAGCCATCTTAAGCACATTCTGAAGTTCGGACTCGGCCAAGTCGATCTGGCCGGCCAGCGCATACGCTTGACCCAACATCAGCCGGGCGGAAGAATCGCCTGGCTGGATTTGCAGATGATCTGAGAGAATGCGAATAGCGCCCTGGGAATCCCCGTGCGTAAGAGCGGCCTGTGCTTTCGCAAGAGCAGGAGCCGCTTCCTTTCGGCTGGTTTGGGGGGACGCCTGATCCTGCGCGGCCACGCGAATGCATCCAGATCCGAGGCAGGAAAAAAGGCCCGTAAGCAGCGCTCCGCTTTGCAGCTTTCTCCAAATCATCGCACTGAGCTACCAGCTTCCTGGCGCTTCGGCGTGACTAAGCCAATTGTCGAGGAGCTTCAAAATCCCATCTTCTGCCATTTGCACCAACTTGCGCCCTTTTTCCGCCGAAGCTTCGCTTACCTGGCCGGAGTAACCGGGCCAATCTGTCGCCGCGGATTTCTGCAAGAAATAAGGAGGGCCACCGGAAAGATCGGGTGGCTCGGGCAAGTCACGCGCTTTGTCGAGGTGAACCAGATCAGGCCGGAACGCAGCGACTGCCGATGTCTCGAGCGGTCCGCCATGTCCATGGCCGCCGTTGCGTTGATGAAACAGAGCAGCGGCTTTCATCGTTTCGCCGGAAAGGAATTCCCACCAGCTTGCCAGCAGCAAGGTCGAATCCTTCGTTTCGTCGGCCACCTGGGAGATGGCTCCGCGTCCGGGTCCGATATTTCCGTCGTGCCCGTTGAGAATGAACACTTTGCGAAATCCGAGGTGGAGAATATTGCGAAGGATGTCCGCAAAATAGGCGGTCATCACTTCAGGCCGGACTGAGAGCGTCCCTTGAAAGTGCGCGGTCTGCGCCGGACATTGGGTGAACGTGACAGTCGGAAAAAGCAACGCATTTGATCGTGCCGCCACGCGCTCCGCGATCGCGGAAATAATGATGGAGTCCGAGCCAAGCGGATTGTGCGGCCCATGATATTCGAGGCTGCCCAACGGCAGCAGTGCCAGCGCGTGCTCCGAGGCCATTTGCTGCACCTCAAACCCGCAAACCTCCTCGAATCGTTTCGGCTTTCTCGTGCTTTCTCCGGCCGGTGTATCGATGTAGGCGGCTTCGACGATCGCCGGCAGGGCAAGCCCCGCCCGCAATGCATCCCTTCGCGTGATTAGCGCCATGTGTCCCCGCTTGAAATCTCATGCAGGTTAGCCCATGGCTCTAGACAATGTCCACGCATTTCAAAGAAACGCTCACGGGCTCGCTAAGGAATGCTCGGTACCGACCAGGGGTGCGCCGCTTCTTCCCTTGCCCGCGATGAGGGACGCTGTTATATTGCCGCCGCGCTGGTCGAACTCGCAAATTGAATACGGGGACACTCCTTGCCCGAAAGCTCCGCAGCGAATCTTCCGCCCGACGATGCGCGCACTTCCGAAAAGCTTGTCCGCGGGATGGGTTTAGTCCAATCCACCGCCGTAAACATCTTGAATATGATCGGAGTCGGTCCCTTCATTACGATCGGATTGATTCTTTCCGCCATGGGAGGCCCGCAAGCCATTCTTGGATGGTTCCTTGGTGCCTTGTTCTCCATTTGCGACGGAATGGTTTATGCGGAACTTGGGGCCGCAATGCCTGGAGCGGGCGGCGCCTACATTTACTTCCGCGAGGCGTTCAATGCGCGCACCTGGGGAAGCCTGATCTCCTTTTTATTTTTGTGGGAGACGATATTTACGGCGCCTCTCTCTATTTCTGCAGCCTGTGTTGGATTTGCTGAATACTCGCATTATTTCTTCCCTGGCATGAATCATGCAGCTGTGGGCATGCTCGCGGCAGGCGTTTGTGCCGTAATCACCTTTTTGCTCTACCGTCCGATCAAAACCGTGGGCCAGCTTTCGGTGATCATGCTTGCCGTTGTACTGGTTGCGATGTTCTGGGTCATTGCGTCCGGCGTCGTTCATATGAACACAGCGATGGCCTTCGACTTTCCTCCCGGGGCGTTTCACCTGTCCAGGGCGTTTTTCTACGGCTTAGCGAGCGCGACTTTGATCGCCATGTACAATTACGGCGGGTACAGCAATATCACGTATCTCGGCGGCGAAGTGAAAAATCCGACCAGAAACATCCCGCGTGCTATCGTGCTTTCCGTGTTAGTGGTAGCGGTACTCTATCTATTGATGAGTGTCGTGATTCTCGGGACGATTCCCTGGCGTGATGCCGCGGTTTCGCACGCGGTGGTATCCGAGTTTATCGGCAAGCTCTATGGGTCACGCGCAGCCTCGGTCATGACCGGCCTCATTCTTGCCGCAACCCTGGGCGGCATCTTTACCCTAAGCCTGGGCTACTCGCGAATTCTTTACGCCGCCGGTGCTGAAGGCAATTTCTTCCAAGTCTTTGGCCGCGTCCACCCGGAAGGACACTTCCCCACGGTCTCCCTTTTGGCCATCGCCGCTTTGGCGATTCCCATGTGCTGGTTTTCTCTTGAGCGCCTGGTGTCTGCCTTAATGATCATTCAGATCGTTTTTCAGTTTATTCCCCAGGTGCTTGCGATTTTCGCGATCCGCATCTATCGCAAGGAGATTGTTCGCCCTTACCGAATGTGGCTCTATCCGATTCCGGGAGTCATTGCGCTGGTGGGCTGGATCTACGTCGCAGCGACGCCGGATCAGCGCCAATACCTCGGCAGCGCCTTAGTGCTGCTGGTTTTCGGATTAGCCGCTTTCCTGACCCGCGCCAAGGCCGTCAGGCTGTGGCCGTTCAGCGAACTTGCGCCTTCTTCGGTGGAGAGCACGAGTCGCGGACGATGAGTCGCGTCGGAAGCAGTGCCGGCGTCGCCATGCTTGGGCGTCCCTCGATGTGATCGATTAACATGCGCGCCGCGATCATTCCTACTTCCCTCGCCGGCTGGCGCACAACCGTGAGCCTGGGACGCAGGAGCGTCGCCCAATAAAAGTCATCGAACCCCAGCAGGCTGACTTCTTCGGGGCAAGCAAGCCCCACCTCTTGAATGGCCGCCAACGCGCCCAGAGCCATCAGATTATTCGTGCAGAAGATCGCCGTGGGACGCTGAACTCCCGTTAGGAGCTGCATAGCGTGAAAGTGCCCGCTTTCCATGTCATTGTGACCCGTGTGAATCAGGGAACGATCCGGCCGGATCTTTGCGCTGCGCATTGCGCTGAAAAATCCATGCAAGCGGTCCACGGATGTCCCGGTAGAGGCATCGCCGGTAATAATCGCGATTTTGCGATGGCCCAGGCTGAGGAGATAACGTGTGGCCGTGTCTGCGGCCTTGTGATTGTCCACCCCCACTCTTCCCAGATAGGAATCCCGCGCAAGAGGATGGCGGTCCGCGTACACCACCGGCAAATCGCCAAGAACGGAGCTGGCTTTTCCGCCCACGGCGTCAATGGCCGGGATGCGCACGACGCCGTCTACACGCCGCCGGTGAAAAGAATCCAGATAGTTCCGTTCCTCTTCCCAGCTCTCCCTGGAGTCGCCAATCAGAACGGTGTAGTTCGCCGAAGCCGAATAGTCCTTCGCGCCGCGTACAACCTCGATGTAAAAGTTGTTCGACAGATCCGGGACAACGATGGCAATTGAATGCGTTTTCTGCAGCCGCAATCCGCGCGCAAGATCGTTGGGACGATACCGAAGTTGCCGGATCGCACCTTCGATCCGGCTGCGCATTTTGGCGCTGACATAGTCCGAGTTGTTTAGCGCAGCGGAGATTGTGGAGACCGATGCACCAGCCGCTCGCGCCACTTCGCGAATCGTAACGTGCCGGGTTGCCCGCTTCGCCTTCGACCTCAAGCCGTTTTCTCCGTTGTCCCCGAAAGCTTTCGACAATGCCAGGAACTGTTAGAGCTACGATATGTTAATACTCCGGCGTGAAACCGCCAAATCTTAACCCGCTCGCAACACCAAAACGTTTCGGGAAAACAACGCTGTCGTCACCGGGCGGTGTATACTCTACTCCGACGACCGTGGGAGTGTCGACGGTCATGGCCTATGGGGGGCACAGCCTCCAGTCCTTCTTGATCATGCGGTCGAGTCCAGCTCGCGAATGGGAGGATCTCATGACGCAGCTTTTGAAGTACAAGAGCCCCTTGCACGAAATGACCCAGACCACCCCCACCCGCCTGTGGAATGACTCCGCATCTATTCAGGAACTGACATACTCGATAGAGCATGGCGCGGTTGGCGCTACATGCAATCCCGTCATCGTGGGCGATGTCCTCAAAAAAGAGATGCATCTCTGGAAGGACCGCATCCAGGCATTGATCGAGGAAGTGCCCACTGCGACTGAGGACCAGATCGCCTGGAAGGTCATCGAGGAAATCTCATCGAAAGGTGCCGGTTTGCTGAAGCCGATCTTCGACGAGTATCGGGGAACCAATGGGCGGCTCTCCATCCAAACCGACCCTCGTTTCTACCGGGATACGAACGCCATCCTGGCACAGGTGATGCGCTTCCACACGCTTGCGCCCAACATGATCGTCAAGATTCCCGCAACGAAGGCGGGTATCCCCGCCATGGAAGAGGCCACTTATCAAGGCGTCTCAATCAACGCCACGGTGTGTTTCACTCTTCCCCAATGTCTTGCTGTCGCTGAGGCGGTTGAGCGTGGCCTGCGGCGTCGCGAAAGAGAAGGCAAAGACATCACGACAATGGGCCCGGTCTGCACCATCATGGTTGGGCGGCTCGACGACTGGCTCAAGGTGATCGCGGAACGCGATACCATCACGACCGATCCTGGCTATCTGGAGTGGGCCGGCGTGGCCGTGTTCAAGAAAACCTACCGGATCTTCTGCGAGAGAGGCTATCGCATTCGACTGCTATCGGCTGTGTTTCGCAATCACATGCACTGGAGCGAATTCATCGGCGGCAATGTCGTCATCTCCCCGCCCCACAAATGGCAGGTACGTTTCAATGCCAGCGACATCGAAGTGGTTCGACGGATCGACAATCCCGTGGATCCGAAGGTCGTGGACCAACTGCGGCTG
>Ga0126371_10003424_pt1 | contig 13904 bp, 9 predicted proteins | sample PanSoiMetaPlot_4_FD_110145 | JGI IMG/M metagenome (GOLD analysis project Ga0126371, IMG submission 110145) | Tropical forest soil microbial communities from Panama - MetaG Plot_4 | ecosystem: Environmental > Terrestrial > Soil > Tropical forest > Bulk soil | place: Panama | collected 2016-02-17 | reverse complement strand
GCTCGGGAGTTGGTCTCGGCGTCGACTGCAAGTCAGGACACCGACCCCGAGCTTTCCCTTTTGATCGCAGCGGAGAGTGTAGCAGTGACCTGGCCATGGGGCCATACTGTCCTAGAAGATGCTGAAGAGCAGTTGCGCCGCACCATCCTAGCCTCCCACGCGAAGCTAACCCTGCGCGGCTACGAAGGCTCCGTGAACTACGTGGCCTGGAGCCCGGACGGAAAGCGACTGGTAACCGCGAGCGATCCCAATGCAGCAAAGATCTGGGATGCGGCCAGCGGACGGGAAGGGTTGGTCTTTCCTGGCAATACCAGTGTGGCATGGAGCCGGGATGGGAAGCGGCTGGTTACCACAAGCCGTGACGTGACAGCAACGGTGTGGGACACAGTAAGCATACAAGAAGTATTGACCCTGCGTGGCCATACCGGCCCGGTAGACAGCGTGGCGTGGAGTCCGGACGGAAAGCGGTTGGCGACCGCTAGTGGGGACAAGACGGCGAAAGTGTGGGACGTGGATGGCGTCCAAGAGGTGCTCATCCTACGCGGCCACCGGGGTTCTGTAAATTGCGTCACCTGGAGTCCGGACGGCGAGCGCCTGGCCACCGCGAGCGATGACCACACAGCAAAGGTGTGGGACGGGGTCAGCGGCAAGGAATTGCAAACCTTACGCGGTCACATGAAGGAAGTGAACTGCGTGGCCTGGAGCCCGGACGGTAAGCACCTGGCCACGGGCAGCGATGACGAAACAGTGAAGATATGGGACGCGGCCAGCGGCAAAGAATTGCTGACGCTGCGCGGCGAAAATTACAATGCGGTCCGTCAGAAGGAGGAAGAAAAAGAGAATGAGGAATGGGCAAAAGAGGATCCTAAGATGAGTGGCTTGCTGGGTCATCAATTGCCGTTCCCGAATTATGTGAATAGCGTGGCTTGGAGCCCGGACAGCAAGCTGCTGGCCACGGCCGGCACCGACGAAACAGTGAAGATATGGGGACATAGCCAGTGGAGAGGAAGTGCTGACCCTTTCTGGCGATAGGAGTGTGGCCTGGAGCCCGGACGGCAAGCTGCTCGCCACCGCAAATGGCGATGATGTGTGTATGTGGGACACGACCAGCGGCCGGGAATTGCTGACCATAGGCGGCCACACGAGCGAAGTGAGGAGCGTTGCCTGGAGCCCGGACGGCAAGCGGCTGGCTGCGGCGAGCGATGATCGCACCGCAAAGGTGTGGGCCGCGGTCCGCGGGCAAGAATTGCAGACCTTGCGCGGCCACACGCGCCAAGTGAAAAGCGTCACCTGGAGTCCAGACGGCAAGCGGCTGGTGACGGCCGGTGACGACGGCACTGAAAAAGTGTGGGACGCCGCCAGCGGCCAGGAATTGCTAACGCTGCGCGGGCACAATTACTCCGTGAATAGCGTGGCTTGGAGTCCGGACGGAAAACGGATAGCATCGGCGAGTGCGGACCAGACGATCCGGATCGTCACCACGGTGTACGCTTTGGACGTCCACAACCTGATCGCTCTTGCACGTGAGCGTTTCATTGATGACCCTTCAGTAGACAGTTGCAAGAAGTACCTCCACGTAGACAAGTGCCCCAGCTTTCCTGAGCTTCCTTGGTGGTGAAGTTCGATTGCTGTCTGGAGTGAAGAGTTCCAGAAGATGTTCGAACCGGCGACAAAAAAGTTCTATCGAGGATTCGAATGACTCTCCCCCGCCAGGTAGTCTTTCTCTCCTCATTTCCCGGATTTGGCGGCGAATCGTGAATTCTGCTGAAAACAGAGAATCAGTATAGGCGGATCAACCGCTTCAGAATACCCATTTTCTCCCTTGGGATGAGTCAGGTTTTTGGCCAGAAGGTTCTCTGCGGTTCGAGACCTCGCTAACCTTACGTTTAATCCTTTGCGAACCACCTCGTAAGAAGTTCTATCTAGGAAACTTCACTGTGGTTCACTTTTCGTCTTCATGTCTGATATTTTTTCGGCCCTGCTAGCGACAATGTCGGCAACTCTTCGCTGGTGCGCTAAAGCAGGTAGCATCCGATTCATGTTGGCACCACTCTTGAGCCACTCTGTGATCCGATCCGGGCCCAGACTCCGTCAGGCTTTCTGGTCAAGGAGCCGACGTTGTACTGCATTACAGCCACGAGCCGGCAGGTGCCGATTCGACTCTTGATGAGATCTTGTCTATCGGCTGGCGGGCAAAGACTGTCCGGTCTGGTTTGACGATGCAGCCTTCACCTATTATCCATTTAATGCGCCGTGGCAAGAGATGACTGCCGCAGCCAAGAGCGGTAATCCAGCTCGATTGATTTCCTACAACAGTTGGATCCTTCCACGATTGAATGATTTCTATGAAGTCTATGCAGGTGAAAACGCATTTTCCCAAGAAATGATCAATGGTGATGGATATCTTCCGGTTGGAGGAACAGGAAAGTTTACCGGCGGGCCTCAAGCCGGTCTTCAAGGTCAGATCACAACCATAGTCGATGAAGATTGGGGTCACTTCCAATCCGACACTCCAATCGGTCCACCCAGGTACTCAGCAGAGATCATGATTGTAAAGATCAAGGATGCGATGAGCCGAAGAAACGTTCCTCTTTTTGATATTGAGATCTACCAGGATGGCTCAATCTCACCGCAGACCGCTCAGATGTTTGAAGCCATACGGCGCGCGATCAAATAGGCGCCGATATCGGCGGCGATACCACTTCGATCAACATCGTTTAAGTAACGGCAGCCACCGACAATAGATCAACTTGAATGCGACACCAGGGATTGATCCATCCATGTCAATATCTGTTCGCGCATTTCCGGTAGCTCCTCGTGCGCACAGTCAAAAAGCTCAATCTGGCAGTCTTGCTCGCGCCCATAGGTGCGATACAACGGCAGCAACTTGTTCCGGATCTTTTCCACTCCTTCCGGCGGAGTAAGTGGATCCTGGCGTCCGTTCACGCTGAGATGAGGTCGCGGAACCGTCAACTCATTAATCTGAAACGTATTGAAATGCTTGAGCAGCGAAGGCACAAAGTAATAAACTCCGTGGCCGCTCAATCCGTGAGCTTCAATCAGGGACTCGTAATCGGTCAAGCAGCAGACATCCATGGTCAGCTTTACCCGTGGATCAAGTGCACCGAGCCACCACGCCTTGGTGGCGCCCATGGACATTCCGAACGCGCCCAGCCTCGACGGATCCACCTCAGCACGTCCCGCCAGATACGAGAGGGCTCGAAACTCGTCCAGCATCATCATCCCCCACAGCACTCGCCCTTGCCATAGCATTTGCTTGAACGTGTTTTCTTCACCTTCATGCCCATTCGGCTCATGCTTACGCTCGCCGAAACACCAGCTATCGATGGCGAGTGTCACCAGGCCTTTTTCCGCGCAAACCGGAGCATACGCTGGTTGGACACTCGTTCCCCGAAGCAGTTGCTCCTTGCCCAAGTCATATTGTCCGGCGTGCCAATGGATAAAGAGCAGTCCAGGAGCGGGGTTCTGGCGACGATCGGGAAGGAGTAGCAGGGCCGGAACCGGCTCGATACCATTAAGGTCCAGAATCCAGCGCTCCAGAGTGTATCCGTCATGCTTCTCTTCCCGCACCAGCTGCGGTGGGGCAGCCTCATGGCTCCAGGGCAGATCGCCGAGCAGGTTCCAGAGTTCCCAGCGACGCCGCTCCTGGTAAATCGCGAATTCACTTTTGATGCTTCGCGAAGATTCAGAAGAACCAGCAGCCGCCGGCATCGCCGAAGCCGTTGACGCAATCAGCGAACCACCGACCATACCCGACGCCCAAAGAAACTCCCGTCGCTCCATGCCAATCAGGATAACGCTCACGACTCACCCATCCGATCCGGAGTAGCACGGCTCGGCGCTAGGATAGGGAAAAGGCAGTCCACGCCTGCCTCATTCGTAAATACGCATCTGATTGGTTCCGGAAATGCGATGAGTCGGGATCCTTGCCAGCAATATAACCGCCGTACCTGGAGAGATTATTTCCCTGATATGGCCTAGATAATTCCCTGTTTCGAAGTGCATCCAAATCAGCGGGGGAATGCGTAAATGCTTGGACAGTCAAAGCTGTAGAGGATTTCTCTGCTGTAACTTTGGGTCGAGAATCGAAAACTTCCCTGTATTTTTCCCTATCAGCAGGGAATTTGAGACTGGAGAATGGTTCGCCCCTGACTCCAATTCACCGCCAGGTAGTCTTGTCCTTCCTGATTTCAGAACTTCGCCGCCCTAAATTCCCCTGACTGAGGCGACAATTTCGCCTCCTAGGCTCCGGCTATGGCTTTGTTCTGGAGCACCCGCACAACTACGCGGCGATTCTCCGCCTGTCCTTCCGTCGACTTTGCATTGCCGACTTGTTCGCTCTCCCCCATTGCACCCGGCGCCAGCATTCTGGTGAGAGGGACTTTCCCCTGCTGGATCAGGATATTTGTCACATTGTTAGCTCGGTCTTCGCTAAGTTTCTGATTCATGGCTGCGCTGCCGGTTACCGAAGCGTACCCCCTTACTTCGATCATGTAACCATTCACTGTTTTGGCCTTCTCTGTCAGGGCCAGCAACTGAGAATTGTATTTTGGATCGACAGCTGTCTTACCATTGTCGAAATAGACTGTAACCTCGTCCATAATGTAGTAATCGTCCAACTGGCCAAAGCGGGCGACCGCAGCATCAACGGCCGCTTTATTTGCGGCGATCGCCTCCTGGTGCTGCTGTAAAGCTTCGTTCTGAGCCTTCAGTTCCGCATTGTGCTTTTCTAACTCGGCAGTGTTTTGCTGGGCCTGCTGCTGGGTTTCATGCATACCCGCTTGGATGGCTGCGGCTTGTTTAAGATCATCGCCCTTGAACCTTACCGTTCTGGCGATGAGCCGGGTTTCGTGATAATAGCCCTCCACCTTAACGGCCAGGCCCGGAATGAGAGCTGCCATGGACATTTTCTTGTTGCGAGCCTTAAACATTCCTTGCAGCTGGGCTACATCGGTGCCATCCGTCAGCTCGACGACGAGATCCGGATTATCCGTTGTCTGCACGATCATATTGTCCCCACTTCGTCCTTTGATCAGGCCTTCGATTTTTACGGTTTCTTGAGCGGCGAGTGTTGTGCTCAGGAGTGTGAGGCATACAAGCATTAGGATCGCAGGATGTGTGACCTTGGGCAGATTGAACCTTGTCATGATCGATTCCTTTCGTTACTGATCTTCAAACTCTGGCCTATCCGCTCAGAGATATCACAGGAGCAAGATGTACCCATTTACCTCGCGTCATAGTGTGGGCGAGTGAATATCTTCCAACGGAGTAAGAAAAGTCTTCACGTTGAATATTCAGGCGTTTTCACTGATCACATCAGCTCTTTGGCTTTGGCGGATAGTTTTTCAGGAGTTTCGTAATTGCCTTTGTGAGATTTTTCTGCTGCTTGTCGGGCTTCGCCTTCGGATCGATGGTCTTGCTCACAATGCCGCGCCACACCAAATCCTTGTTAGCGGAGTCGTTCATATCCAGAGCCAACTGCCCGGTGTAGATGGTCGACGTTTGTCCAGTTGTCATGCCGCCTCCCCCACCGTACCATCCACCCCGATACCAACCTGGGCCATAGCCCCAACCGGTATCGTATGATGTGAATTGTTTTTCAGTGCCAATCCCTGCCTGGTAGCCAATGAGCAGGTCAGGGTTATCTGTGTCCACCTTGCTCAGCCCTTTCGTCGCTAACTGAGCATCTACAGTGTCCTTGATCTGCTTATCAACCAGGTCGTTGACTGTGGCCGCACCTTTGAGGGCGACCCACTTATACGTTTTAAACTTCGAGAAATCTGTGTCTTTGTCGAAGTTGTAGCGAACATCCTGAGCGATGGCACTGCTCACAAGCATGAGCATCAGAGCCATCCAGATAAATGAAATTTTCTTCATATCCAATCTCCAGTCCATCGAGTTCCCTGCTCTTGCTTCAACGTTAGTTGTTGCAGTACAAATCTCATCGTTTTCGCGAATCCACACCGATGCTAAGGCGCTTACCTCATTGTGTGAACTGTCAATCTTGACAGTAGGTATTGGCTGGTTGTCAGATCTGTAGTTGGCGAAGGGCCCAAGTATTAGTCGCAAGCAGCTAGAAGGTTCTTAGACCTTTGCCTCGAAACTGTGTGCAGACTTCTTCAACGGCTTCGCGCCTACCGAGGAATCGTAGTTCTGCTGGCTAAAAATCACGAACGTTGATCTCCCTCTACAAGAGACCGATCCTGAATCCCGTGCCATCGTGAAATCATTGTCTCTGTTCAATCTGGTTTGAGGAGGCGATAGCTATGACAGGGCTTTCCCTGTTCTGCCGGTCAGGAAACCGGCTGCATCAATCCAAGTAGCAACCATGTATGTCGCGCGATCATCAGTTCCTCATTGGTCGGCACTACCCATGCCGAAATTTTGCTTTGCTGAGTCGAGATCCTCGGCCCTCCACTGGCATTGGCTTGTGCATCCAGTTCCAGACCCAGCCATGAAGAAGCTACGCAGATTCGCTTGCGAATCTCTGGCGAATTTTCTCCAATACCTGCAGTGAACACGAGGCCGTCGATGCCGCCCAGGACAGCAGTCAGGGCGCCGATTTCTTTGACTGCGCGATACACGAAGTAATCCACCGCGAGACAGGCTTCTGGCTCACTTCTGGAAAGAAGATCACGCATGTCATTGCTGATACCGGAAATCCCAAGTAAACCTGATTGCTTATAGAGGATGGTTTCGACTTCTTTGGCTGCCAGTCCAAGGCTCTGGAAAAGATACAGAACTACACCAGGATCAAGTGCACCGGGCCTCGTTCCCATGCACAATCCGTCAAGGGCGGTAAAGCCCAGACTGCTGTCTATGCTTTTCCCGTCTTTCAAGGCACACAGACTGGCGCCGTTTCCAAGATGGGCGACGATGACCCGCCCCTTGGCAATGTCCGGGCATATCTCCGGTAGAACAGATGCGATGTATTCATAAGACAGACCGTGGAAGCCATATCGCCGCAGACCTGATTTGCAGAGATTACTCGGCAGTGGCACCAGGTTTGCGACTTGGGAATGGCCGGAATGAAAGGCCGTATCGAAGCATGCGACCTGTGGCACATCGGGTAGACGATTGAAGACGGCCTCTATTGCCGCCAGATTATGAGGCTGATGCAATGGGGCCAGAGGAACTAACTCATGCAGTTGTTGAAGAATTTGCTTTGTCAGCAGCACCGGCCGGTCATATTGAACGCCGCCGTGAACAACGCGATGACCAACACCTGATACTCGCGCTCCTGCCCATTTCGAACGGAGCCACGATGCCAGCGCTTCAATCGCAGATTGTCCGTCCGTAACCGTTGCGGTTAAATTGCTCTTCACGAGCACGGCGCCCTGAGCGTCTCTTACTGAAAACTGCGGTACGGTTCCGATACCTTCAATCTGGCCACGGGCTGCAACCTCCCAATTCTTTTCGTCGAGCCGCCGGAAGAAGCAAAACTTCAGGCTCGATGAGCCGGCATTGAGCACAAGTGTGTAGTCTTCCATAGTTACCTATCGTTTCTTGCGGCGTGCATGAGCGGCCAGCATTGCCACTCCACAACTGGCAATCCGAGCGCGCACGCTGTCGGCGCGACTGGTAAGGATAATCGGTACTTTCGCGCCCAATACCAGCCCGGCACTGTCAGCGTTCGCAAGGAAACTTAGTTGCTTGGCAAGTATGTTTCCCGCTTCGAGATCCGGAGCCAGAAGAATATCAGCATCACCGGCAACTTCAGAGTGGATGCCTTTCGTACCCGCTGCCTGCTTGCTGATTGCATTGTCAAATGCCAGCGGACCATCGAGAACTGCGCCCGTGATCTGTCCTCGTTCAGCCATCTTGCAAAGCGCAGCGGCGTCTATCGTGGCTGGCATTTTCGAGGTTACTGTTTCAACCGCCGCCAGGATTGCAACCTTAGGCCTTTTGAGACCTAGCGCGATGATGAGATCAATTGCGTTCTGGCAGATGTCTGCCTTGTCCTCCAGTGTGGGAGCGATGTTGATTGCACCATCAGTAACAAACAGCACCTTGTGATATGTGGGAACATCCATGACAAACACATGACTGATTCGGCGCCCGGTGCGAAGCCCTCCTTCGCGCGAAACGACTGCAGCCATTAGCTCGTCCGTGTGAAGGCTGCCCTTCATCAGGAGTTCTGCCTTGCCCTCCCGCACCAATTCCACCGCATTTGCCGCAGATGCGTGGCTGTGGGGAGTATCCACGATTTCATATCCGCTTATATCGATTCCCGCAGATTCGGCGGTTGCTTCGATCTTGTCGCGCGGTCCGATCAAGATGGGAACAATGAGTCCGAGGTTCCCTGCCTCAACCGCGCCTGATAGGGCAGACATTTCGCAAGGGTGTGCCACTGCGGTCGGAACCGGCTTCAGGTTCTTGCACTTTGTCAACATTTGTTCGTATTTTCCGGTGCCGGTTTGTTGACTCACTCGCACCTCCCGAGTGGCTTCGATTGTCGCTATCTGGATTCGAGATGCATCCCTAAATCCTCTTGATACATTCGGCTACAGGTACTTTAAAACTGAGCGCGGATGCGCAGCCTTAACCGTTCGATACCAGCGGCACGCCGGGTAGAGCAGGATAAGCATTATGACGGAGACACCGTACGTAGCACGCATGCCGTCAATGTCTCGAAGGCCAAAATACGTTGCTGGCACTTCCAGCACCAGACGATGCGCGATATAGAAAAACATTGCGGTCTGCCCAAACACATAGAACGGTCCATTTTCGCGAGTGCCGATGCGCAATTCGAGTGCCCTTAGCATGGCAAGGCAGAGGAAAAGAATGCCAAGCTCCAGTGAATAGTAAGTGAGCGACGGTGGATACTTGCTGACATGCAGCCACTGCTGCCAGGAATTGTCCGAGCGATGTAGAAACATGTCGCCATAACCGGCAAAACCCCGCACTACTGCGAACATGATCAGGCTCACGATGCCGCAAATCCACAATACATTCCGCCCCGAAACCGTGCTCTGACCGGCAGCGAAACGAATGAGATGCCGGCCGAATACCCAACCGAGGACTGAGATGGCCAGCCAGGGAATCACCGGGTATTTGATGACTAAGATGTCGCTTGCATAGTTCGCCACGGTTAACGCAGCCGGCACAGAAGAATTGCCGGGCGGTGTCCAGACCCAGCCAGTCACGATCTCTCCAAGGAACATCCAGCCGACGGCCACAAATAGTAACGCCCATGTGGGCAGTCGTCGAAGAGGTACCATGCAGATCATCGATGTGCCTATTGCAAATAACACACCAAAATTCCAGTGGCCGGAACCGAGAGAGATGACAGTCAGATCAAGAAGCGCAATGATCAGGCCGCGCGTCAGCATGCCCTTATCAATTTCCCATGCATCGAAGCCCTTCACTACCCGGCGTTCCACGCTTATGGCCAGAGAGGTTCCCATGAGAAAGACGAAAGTGGGCGCGCACAGATGCGTGATCCACCGTGTGAAGAACTCCGCCGCGGGGAGAGCCATCGTGCTTGCGCCCGCATATATCGCGGAGTCGTTATCTAAATGGTGGGCATCGAATGCCATCGAAGCATGGTCGATGACCATGAGCACCATAACAAACCCGCGCATCCAGTCGATTGAGGCAACACGTTGCGATATTCGAGTATTTGTAACTTGGCTGCCGGGCTTCTGAGGCGAGACCTGAACTGTATTTCTGGTATCCATGTTTTGCCTACCCCAAGTTCCAATGAGAGGTGCACGTGTGGGCAACTGCTCAGTAGATGTAAAACAGGTTCTGGATTTCTGAGGTGGAGCGTGGTTTAAGCAGGGCCAGGGCCAGCAGAATTCTAGCCTTTTGCGGATTAAGTTCGTCAGACGCTACAAAATTCATTTCATCATCGTTCACTTCCACGTTACGTCCGACGCTTCCTGTTGCTACGCGGCTGCTTCTGACTACCACCACCCCCTTCTTGACGGCTCTCTCCGCGGCTTCCAGCGATGCCTTGTTCATGTTTCCATTCCCGACTCCGGCGATGACGATTCCCTTTGCGCCATTTGCCGTAGAAGCATCAATCAGATCTGGAGACATATCCGCATAAACATAAAGAATGTCCACACGAGGCATTCTGGAAATGCCAGCGATGTCAAATTCGCTTCCAGTCGTGTGCTTCCAAGGTGGCGTATTGAAGAAATCGTTTTTCCCATAGTTACAAATACCAACCAAGCCGCGCAGGGGAGACATAAAGGTTTGAACAGCGGTTGTACTCGTCTTGGTGAGAGAGTGTGCTCCGTGAATCCAGTCATTCATAACCACAAGCACTCCTCGTCCTTTTGCATTCGGATCGACCGCCACACCAACTGCATTAAAAAGATTCAATGGCCCATCCGCGCTGAGCGCAGTTGAGGGCCGCATCGAGCCCACCAGGACTACCGGTTTCTCACTCTTTACTACAAGGTTGAGAAAAAATGCAGTCTCTTCCATTGTGTCCGTGCCGTGGGTTACAACAATGCCATCGACATCGTTCTGCGACAGCAGGACATTGATTCGCTTGGCCAGTGTAAGCATGATTTCGAACGTCATATCTTGCGATCCGACATTTGAAATCTGTTCACCTTTTATGTTGGCGATATCCTTGATCCCGGGAACAGCCGCAAGCATTGCATCGATGGTCACCGCGCCGGATGTATAAGACGCTTGAGTCCCAGTGGGAGCAGCCCCGGCGATGGTTCCTCCGGTAGCCAAAATTACAACGCTGGGAAGTTTCTTTGACGGATTCGCCTGGGCTGGGGCCCGATCCGGATTTTCAAATATGACAAGTAAGAGGAGCAGGATTTCGAATCTCCATTTCCGCGTCATATATCTCCTTCAATTGGGCCAATAAGAGATTGCCTGTGCATACTCTGCACTTTCTCGCTTCCATGCCCAGGCGCGCCGGGCGCGCCTATAGCCCGTTAACCCCACAAATCTTGGTTTCGTCGCTTATGATCTTCCTTTATTGGGAACCAATGAACTGGTATTTCTGACAGTGTGAGCCTCCAGAGAATTCCTCTAAGCTTGACCCGACTTGGAATTGGTCGGACAAGACGTTTCTGCTGTCGGTCTAAGTTCTGCCTGTCAATATCAAACTCAAAGCAAGAATCCTGCATTGATCGGCGCACAACTCGCCGGCTGGAATAGAGGAGAGAACAAATGAAGCCCGTCGAAAAAACCCGTTCACCCCTTTCTTATATTGAGGTTGCAGAACAAAAAAGGCTGAATGATGCTCGTGAGCACGGCGTTCCGTGGAAGAAATGGGGACCATACCTCAGCGAGCGACAATGGGGAACGGTGCGTGAAGACTACAGCAAGGACGGCAACGCCTGGGATTACTTCACCCACGATCAGGCCCGATCGCGCGCATACCGCTGGGGTGAGGATGGGCTCGCAGGGTATTGCGACGATAAGCAACTGCTCTGCTTCGCCGTCGCTCTGTGGAACGGCCGCGATCCGATTCTGAAAGAGCGCATGTTCGGCCTGACGAACAGCGAATCCAACCACGGTGAAGATGTCAAGGAGTACTACTTCTATATTGACAGCACTCCGACTCACTCGTACATGAAGTACCTGTACAAGTATCCGCAGGCCGAATATCCCTATAGCGATCTTGTCGAAACCAACAAACATCGCTCCCGCGAAGAATTTGAGTACGAGCTTCTCGACACAGGCATCTTCGACGAAGACCGCTACTTCGATGTCTTCGTGGAATACGCCAAGGCCGACCCGGAAGATACGCTGATAAAAATCTCCGTCCACAATCGCGGCCCGGAAGCAGCAACCATCCATGTGCTTCCGACACTGTGGTTCCGCAATACCTGGACATGGGAGGAGGGTGAGCCGAAGCCTGTGTTGGGACAGATCGACGGAGGAAAAATTCACGCCTCTCATTCGAAGCTCGGAAATTACACCCTGCAATGTGAAGACGCATGCGAGCTTCTCTTCACCGAGAACGAATCCAATAACAATCGTTTGTGGGGACAGCCGAATGCATCCCCTTACGTCAAAGATGCCTTCCATCAGTATGTAATTTCAGGCGCGCACGATGCAGTGAATCCCGAGAAGAAGGGAACCAAGGCTGCCGCTCACTATGTGCTCGAAGTTCCGGCCGGAGGAAGCAAGGTCGTGCGTCTGCGCCTCAGCGCAAAGCCGTCGAACGACGCATTCAGCCTCTTTGATCAGGTTTTCAGGAATCGTCTTGAAGACGCGGATGAGTTCTACAAACGCATTACTCCGACGAACCTGAGCGAAGACGAGCATCGCGTTCACCGCCAGGCGCTCGCCGGGATGTTGTGGTCCAAGCAATATTACTATTTCGATCTCGATCGATGGCTCATCGAGCACAACTCACATCCCATGACGGGATCAGGCTCAGGCAACAGCCGTAATTCCGACTGGTTCCACATGCTGAACAGTGATGTCATCTCCATGCCAGACAAGTGGGAGTACCCGTGGTATGCGGCATGGGATCTGGCCTTTCACACCATTGCTCTCTCGCTGGTCGACTTTGACTTTGCGAAAGATCAGCTCCTGCTCATGCTGCGCAACCTCTATGCCCATCCCAATGGTCAGATTCCAGCCTACGAGTGGAACTTCGGCGATGTGAACCCTCCCGTGCATGCCTGGGCGACGCTGTTTCTCTACAGAATCGAGTTGGAACTAGGCCGCGCCGACATACGCTTCCTTGAACGTTCCTTCCAGGGGCTGATGCTGAATTTCAACTGGTGGGTGAACCGCAAAGATCCATCCGGGCGCAACGTCTTTGCCGGCGGATTCCTCGGATTGGACAACATCGGCGTCTTTGATCGCAGCTCGCCGCTACCGACCGGAGGCCACCTTGACCAGGCCGACGGCACTGCATGGATGGCGTTCTACTGCCAGTGCATGCTGGAGATTGCCCTCATACTGAGTGACTACGACCAGATGTATGAGGAGATCGCCTACCGCTTCATCGAACATTTCGCGTGGATCGCCTACGCCATGGACCGCATCGGCGCTTGCCACGACGAGATGTGGGATGAAGAAGACGGTTTCTTCTACGATCTGCTTCATTTCCCCAACGGCGATGCCATGCGCCTGAAGATTCGCTCGATGGTAGGTCTGCTCCCAGTAGGCGCAACGACCGTACTTGAGCACGATACTCTCGCGAGGCACCCGCGAATCGTCGAAATGGTGGATTTGTTCCGTAAGCGCCACCCGGAGGTAATTCAGAAGATTGCTTCAGCCGAGGACATAGAGAAAGGCGGCTATATGGGGCGTAGACTTCTGACGACCTGCAACAGGCCAAAACTGAAGAGCGTCCTGGGTTATATGCTCGATGAGAACGAGTTCCTCAGCCAATACGGCATCCGTTCTTTATCCAAATATCACCTTGACCATCCGTTCGTCTTCTATCTCGGCGGACAGGAATACAAAGTTCAATACCTTCCAGCGGAATCGAACACAGGCATGTTTGGCGGCAACTCCAACTGGCGTGGGCCTATCTGGATGCCGGTGAATGTCCTGTTGATGCGCTCACTGTTGTTGATGTATCCGTTCTATGGCCCTGACTTCAAAGTCGAGTGCCCGACTGGTTCGGGAAATCAGATGACATTGTTTGAAGTATCAAAGGAGATTGCTCGACGGACTGCAAGCATTTTTCTCCGAGACGCCAATGGAAATCGCCCCGTCTATGGAGGAACAAAGAAGTTCCAGGACGATCCTCACTGGCGCGACTATATCCTGTTTTACGAATACTTCCACGGGGAGAATGGTGCCGGTTTAGGGGCAAGCCACCAGACGGGTTGGACGGGGCTGATCGCCCGCGTTCTTGATGTCTTTGCACGCTTAAAAGCTGAGGACCTTATGCAAGCCCCTAAAGCAGTGATGGCTGAGATGACTCGACAGCAGGTTGC
>Ga0126371_10003421_pt1 | contig 13908 bp, 11 predicted proteins | sample PanSoiMetaPlot_4_FD_110145 | JGI IMG/M metagenome (GOLD analysis project Ga0126371, IMG submission 110145) | Tropical forest soil microbial communities from Panama - MetaG Plot_4 | ecosystem: Environmental > Terrestrial > Soil > Tropical forest > Bulk soil | place: Panama | collected 2016-02-17 | reverse complement strand
GCGTGGTCTTGCCATGATCCACGTGCCCGATCGTCCCGACGTTCACGTGCGGCTTATTCCGCTCGAATTTCGCCTTCGCCATGAACTCCCTCAGTAGTTACGGTTTGCTTCTCGACGTCTTGTTTCTCGAGGCCTTCTTGTTTTTCAAGCTCGCGACCGGGATTGAACCGGTGACCTCGTCCTTACCAAGGACGCGCTCTACCGACTGAGCTACGCGAGCGACTCACTTCAGAGCGGGCGACGGGACTCGAACCCGCGACCCTCAGCTTGGAAGGCTGATGCTCTACCAACTGAGCTACACCCGCGATGTCGCCTCGATGGTGGGGGAAGGATTCGAACCTTCGTAGGCTGACGCCGGCAGATTTACAGTCTGCTCCCTTTGGCCGCTCGGGCACCCCACCGACGTCCTTCCCCTGCTGACTCCCACTGACGACGCACCCCGCGTGCGGTACCCGCGGGGTGTGTGTTGTTCGCGCGTCGCCTTCCTTGCTCCTTCGGCAACGTGAGCTGACGAAGGGACTCGAACCCTTAACCGGCGGTTTACAAAACCGCTGCTCTACCAGTTGAGCTACGTCAGCGAGCCGGTCGTGAAACTTTCCAGAACGGAAGAGTAACGGGGGTGGGGGCCTGATGCAAGGGATGGGCCAGAAAGGAGTTACCGCCGCCGGCGCCTCCCCGAGGGGGCTGGAAGAGCCACGGCCAGAGCAGGATTCCGGTACCGGACATCCAGAGCGTCCAGCCGATGGACATCCACGGTCGAGAGGCGGGAGAAGAAGTTCTGGAAGTCCCCCGTCCCCTGCTGGATCCAGAGGACCTCGGACAGCGCCTCCAGACGGGGGAACGCCATGTACTCCACGTGCTTGGGATCAGGGATGTACTCCGTCCACACCTGACCCTGTGCCCCCAGAATGTGCCGGGCCTGATCGGGCGTGAGGGCGTGGGGCACGGGGTTGTAGGCATACACCGAGTCCAACGGCAGGAAGCCGCCGATGGCCAGGGGCTCGGCGTCGCGGTCACCGGACTGATAGTGGTCGAAGTAGGTGTATTGCCCCGGTGCCATGACCGCGTCGTGCCCGGCCTGGGCCGCCGCGATCCCGCCATCGATGCCCCGCCAGCTCATCACCACGGCGTTCGGTGATAGCCCGCCATCCAGAATCTCATCCCACCCGATCAGCGTCCGGCCGTGGGCGTGGAGAAACGCGTCGATCTGCGCCGTGAACCATCCCTGCAGCGCATCCTCGTCCTTCAATCCGAGCTGCTTGATCCGCGACTGTGCGAGGGGGCTCGCCTTCCACTGATCCTTCACCGCCTCGTCCCCGCCCGTGTGAATCCACTTTCCGGGGAAGAGTTGCATCACCTCGGTGAGCACGTTCTCCATGAACGCGATGGTAGAGTCGGACGGCGACAGAATCCACGGACTCACGCCCCAGTCTTCCTTCACCTTCACCGGCTGACCCGTGCTCCCCAGTTCCGGGTACGCGGCAATCGCGGCCTGCGAGTGCCCCGGCATTTCAATTTCGGGGACGACGGTCATGAATCGCGCCGCGGCGTACGCCACGACTTCGCGGATATCGTCCTGGGTGTAGAAACCGCCATGCCGGGTGGAGTCGTACTTCGCTCCGGCCGTGTCGTCGGGCTCGCGCCCCACCAGCGTCTGCGCCCGCCACCCGCCCACCGACGTCAGCCGGGGATAGCGCTTGATCTCGATCCGCCACCCCTGGTCATCGGTCAAGTGCCAGTGGAAGCGATTGAACTTGTAGAGCGCGAGGAGATCGATGTACTTCTCGACGAATTCCTTCGGCATGAAGTGGCGGGACACATCGAGGTGCATGCCGCGCCAACCGAAACGCGGATAGTCGACGATCGACACGCAGGGGATGCTCCACTTCATTCCCGCGACCGGCGCCTTGCGAAAAATGTCGGGCGGCAAGAGCTGCCGGAGCGACTGAATGCCGTAGAACACGCCCGCCGGCGACGCGCCCTGAATCGCGACCTCCGCCGACGAAACGTCCATCGAATACGACTCAGGACCGTGGCCCGCCTGCAACGAATCGATGCCAAGCAAAATGATCGACGGACTGGACCCCGCTTCGGGCGGCAGCGTGCTCTCGGTCGTGATGATGAACTCGTACCCCGTCGCAGGTCGCAAATACGCGACCGCCTGTGCTGCCAGGGGCCTGAGCGCTTCGGTGGTCATGACGACCACTTTGGGACGAAGCGTGAACGACCCCGGATGACGCACCACCACCACAGGCTTGGGAATGATGGCGATCGAATCGTTGGAGGCCGTCGAGGCCGTCGGGGACGACAAGGTCACGGTGAGAGCAAGTAATAGAGGATTGATCATCGCGTTCCAAGATCGTGCCCCGCTTGCCGCCTCCGCAAGCGCCCTCCACATTCGGACATGGCTCAGGCCCATCTCGCCGGCATCGACTACGCCATCATGGCGGTCTACTTCGCGTTCGTGCTGGGGATCGGCGTCGTGCTGCGCCGCTCCGTCCACACGGGCAACGACTTTTTCCTCGCCGGCCGGGCCGTCCCCGCCTGGATCGCCGGACTCGCCTTCCTCTCGGCGAACCTCGGCGCCCAGGAAGTGATCGGGATGGGAGCGTCGGGTGCCAAGTACGGAGTGGCGACCAGCCACTTCTACTGGGTCGGCGCCATCCCGGCGATGATCTTCGTCGGGCTGTTCATGATGCCCTTCTATTATGGATCCCGCGCCCGCTCCGTCCCCGAATACCTGAAGCTCCGCTTCGACGAAAAAACCCGAGCCGTCAACGCGGTGTCCTTCGCCGTGATGACCGTGTTCAGCTCCGGAATCTCGATGTATGCCATGGGCAAACTCTTCAACCTGCTCCTGGGGTGGGACTTCACCGCGTCGGTCCTGGTCTCCGCCGCGATCGTCCTCGCGTACACGTTCCTCGGCGGCCTGACCTCCTCGATCTATAATGAAGTGCTGCAGTTCTTCCTTATCGTCTTCGGCTTCGCGCCTCTCGTTTTGCTCGGTCTCAAGTCGGTCGGCGGTTGGACCGGACTGCAGGCCAGGCTGGCCCAAGTGTCGACGAGTCAGGGATTCGCGCCGGGGGCGTACACGCAGGCGTGGCGGCACATGGACGCGGCCGCGCACAATCCCGTGGGGATCGAGTGGTTCGGGCTGGTGATGGGATTGGGGTTCGTGCTGTCGTTCGGGTACTGGTGCACCGATTTCCTGGTCGTCCAGCGTGCGATGGCCGCCGATTCGATGACGGCCGCACGACGCACACCGCTCGTCGCCGCATTTCCCAAGATGCTCTTCCCCTTTCTCGTGATTCTGCCGGGCATGATCGCGCTCGTTGCCGCCGGAGGGCATGGGGTGATCGGACTCGTCCCGCAGAAGCTCGACGCGATGGGGCATGCGGTGTTCACCGCGCAGGGCGCGCCGGTCGCCGACTTCGATCTCGCCACGCCGATGATGCTCGTCCACTACTTCCCGGCGGGCATGCTCGGGCTCGGCATCACTGCCCTGCTCGCGTCCTTCATGTCCGGGATGGCGGGCAACGTGACGGCGTTCAACACGGTGTGGACGTACGATCTGTATCAGAGCTACATCAAGAAAGACGCACCCGACGCGCACTATCTGTGGATGGGCCGTGTCGCGACGGTCGTGGGGGTGCTCCTCTCGATCGTCGCCGCCTATGCGGCGAGCCGCTTCAACAACATCATGGACATGCTGCAGCTGGTGTTCGCATTCGTGAATGCCCCGCTCTTCGCGACGTTCGCGCTCGGCATGTTCTGGAAGCGCACGACCGGGCATGGCGCATTTACCGGCCTCGTGGCGGGCACCCTCGCCGCCGCGATCCATCATGGCCTCACACTGCCCGTGTCGGCGGTTCCCGGCATCAAGGGCGGATTCCTCGGAGTCGTGACGACCTATCCGAGTGACCTGGCCCAGACGTTCTGGACCGCGATCGTCGCGTGGACCACCTGCTTCGTAGTAACCATCCTCGTGTCCCTGGTGACGCGTCCGCGGCAGGATGCGCAGCTGAACGGACTGGTGTGGTCGCTGACCGATCGCCCCAAGGATGAGCACCTGCCCTGGATCAAGAGACCGGTGACGCTCGCGCTGGTCGTGCTCGCGCTGACCCTCATCCTGAACCTGATCTTCGCCTAGTAGCAGAAAGGATTATGGGACTCGATCTTCGTCTCCCCATCGGCGCCCTCTTTCTCATCATCGGGCTCCTCCTCGCCGGGTATGGCTGGATGACCGCGGGGATGGAAGTCGACCGCTGGTGGGGCCTCGTGATGGTGGTGTTCGGATTGGTGATGGTCACGCTGGCGCGCCGAGGGCGGAGCAAAGTCTGACCGGTCGACGGGAATTCCTGGCCACCGCCGCGAGTGTCGGGGTGGCGCTTGCACGGCCACGCATTCCCCTCACGTTTTCTCCTCCACGTCTGGCTGTTCCATCCGCGTCTCAGCTCGCTTGGCACCGCGGAGAGATGGGCCTCTTTCTCCACTTCGGCGTGAACACCTTCACCGACCGCGAGTGGGGCTTGGGGAACGAGGCCGAGAGCGTCTTCAATCCCTCTGCCCTCGACGCACGGCAGTGGGCGCGCGTGGCCAAGGCCGGCGGATTCCGCCGGATGATCCTCACCGCCAAGCATCATGACGGGTTCTGCCTCTGGCCCAGTGCGGTCACCACCCACTCGGTGAAATCGAGTCCGTGGCGGGATGGCCATGGGGACGTCGTCCATGAGTTCGTGAATGCGACACGCGCCGAGGGCCTCGAGCCGGGACTCTACCTCTCCCCGTGGGACCGGCACGAGCCATCGTACGGTGACTCACCACGCTACAACGACTACTACTGCGCTCAACTCACCGAGCTGCTGACCCGCTATGGCCCGCTGGTCGAGATCTGGTTCGACGGCGCCAATGGCGAAGGCCCGAACGGGAAGAAGCAGAATTACGACTGGGACCGGTATCACAAGCTGATCCGTCAACATCAGCCCCGTGCGCTGATCTTCTCGGACGCCGGTCCCGACATCCGCTGGGTCGGCAACGAAGATGGCTCGGCGGGAGACCCGAACTGGTGCGCCGTCGACCCCGTCGTGGTCCCCTACCCCGGTGCCGAAGGGGACGCCGTCACGAAGGAGCTCCAGCATGGTGATCCGCATGGATCGGTCTGGCGCCCCGGCGAAGCGGACGTCTCCATCAGACCCGGCTGGTTCTGGCACGAAGCGGAAAACGACAAGGTGAAGTCACCGTCGCAACTGCTCGACCTCTACGTGTCGTCGGTGGGGCGCAACGCGGGGCTTCTCCTCAACGTGCCGCCGAACCGGGCGGGCCTCCTGAGTGACCCCGATGTGGCGAACCTCAAGGCCTTCGGCGAGGCGAAGAGGGCCTGGTTCTCCCACAACCTCGCGGGCTCAGCCTTTGTTCGTCACGAAGAGACGGACGTGGTGCTCACACTCGCGAAGCCCGCAGAATTCGACACCGTAGTGATGCGCGAGGAGATCGAGCGCGGTCAGAAGGTCGAAGGCTTCACGGTGGAGACCGAAGACAGCGCCAACTGGAAGACGATCGCCTCGGGCACGACCATCGGCGCCAAGCGCATCGTGCGGGTCAACCCGGTCACGGCGGCCCGCGTACGGGTCAGCATGCAAACCTCCGTGGGCCACCCCAGTCTTGCCGAAGTCGCGCTGTACAAGGGCATGCTGTGAGCGGCCCGACGCTCGTGTTGCTCGCCGCCGGGATGTCGACCCGGTATGGCGGCGTCCCCAAGCAGCTGGAGCCGGTGGGCCCCGGCGGTGGGACGCTGATGGACTACTCCCTCCACGATGCCCGGCGCGCGGGATTTTCGTCCGCGGTGCTGGTGATCCGCCGGGAGCTCGAGTCGGTGTTTCGCGAACGATTGATCCCGTCGTGGATGCCCACGCTGCCGATTTCCGTAGTCTACCAGGAGATCGTCGCGCCGCGCACCAAGCCGTGGGGCACGGGACAGGCGGTGCTGGTCTCGAGACCGGCCGTGAAGGGTCCGTTTGCCGTCATCAACGCCGACGATTTCTACGGCCGGTCGGCCATCATGTCCCTCCGGAAGTTTCTTGGAGAGCCCGCCGGCCATCCGCCGACGGCGGGTCTGGTCGGATATCCGCTCGCGGCCACGTTGTCGGAAGCGGGTGGCGTAACGCGCGCCGTGTTGCACGCGGACGGCTCGGGCTGGCTCGACTCGATCACCGAGGTGCGAGGGATCCGCGATCCCGCCGCCTTCTCCCCCGGCACCGTGGTCTCGATGAATGCCTGGGCTTTCCCGGCGGCGGTGTTCAACTTCCTCGACGCGCGCTTTGCAGAGTTTCAGATGGCACACGTCGGCGACAATGAAGAGTTCCTGCTTCCCACCACCGTGCAGGACCTGATCCGCCGGAAGAGTCTCCGCGTGAAGGTCCTCTCCGGCGGCGAGCGCTGGGTCGGCGTGACGTACCCGGCGGACCGGCCTCGCGCCGAAACGTTCTTGCGGGCAGAGACGGCGGGGGGAACCTATCCGGCGGAACCATGGCGCTAGCGGCTGACCCCGCACTCGACGCGGCGCACGCCTTCGCCACGCCGGGAACGCTTGCCGCCCTCGAGCCCTTTGCGGGCGGGCACATCCACGCCGCGCACCTCGTCACCTACCGGCATGGCGGCGGGACCACGCGCTTTCTCCTGCAGCAGCTCAACACGCGCGTCTTCCCCCACCCCGAACAGGTGATGGGCAACATCGAGCGCGTCACCGCGCACCTCGGCCAGGCACTCGCCAAAGCGCGAGTGCGTGATGTCGACCGCCGCAACCTCGCGCTCGTGCACACGCGCCAAGGCGCGACCTGGCATCGTGACGCCGATGGCCGCGTCTGGCGCCTCTATCATTTCATTGAAGGAACGGTCGCGAGGGGCCAGCCCCGTGATGCCGAGGATGCGGCGGCGGCGGCGCAGGCATTCGGTGCTTTTCAGCGACTGCTTGCGGATTTTCCAGAGCCCGCCCTGCACCACACCATCCCCGATTTTCACTTCACGCCCGGACGCATGAAGACCCTCGAGGAAGCGGTCGACACCGACGCACTCGGCCGCTGCGACGCCTCCCGCGGGGAGATCGAAACCGTCTTTGCCACGCATGGGTTGTCCCACGCGCTCATCGATGCACACCTGCCGACCCGCGTGACCCACAACGACGCGAAGATCTCGAACCTGCTCTTCGATGCGGAGAGTGGCGCCGGCTTGTGCGTCGTGGACCTGGACACCGTCATGCCGGGGTTTGCGGTCTACGACTTCGGCGACCTCGTGCGGTCCATGGCGACGCGCGCGGCGGAGGATGAACGGGACTTGTCGCAGGTGAAGCTCGAACCGGGTCTGGTGAAGGCGATCGCCTGGGGATACCTGAAGGAAGCGGGCGCGTTTCTCTCGTCGACCGAGCGGGCACTGCTGATCACCGCGGCCCGGGTGATCATTCTCGAGCAGGCGGCGCGATTTCTCGCCGACCATCTCCAGGGGGATCTGTATTACCGGATCGCCCGGCCGAATCACAATCTCGACCGTGCTCGCACCCAGATTCGATTGTTGCAGGAGCTGGACGCGAGTGCCGGCGCGCTCGAACGCGAGGTGGCGAAGCTCTAGGTCGACTAGCCGCGAAGGGCGATGAGCAGCACGCCGGCGACGATCACGAGCGCCCCGACCACCCGCCGGCCACCGAAGGGCTCGCCCAGAAACCGCCACCCCAGCAACGCTCCTGCCAGGATGCTTGATTCCCTGATCGCGCCGCCGTACGACACCGGCGCGCGGGCGTAGACCCAGAGCACGACGAGATAGCCGGCGAGCTGCATGACGCCGATTGCCAGAATCCGCAGAGGCTCGAGCGTCAGCACACTCCGGATGCCCTCCCACCCCTCCTGCCCCATCAGCACCGGTGTGAGCAGCAACGTCACCACGAAGAACATCGCCGCCGTGTAATCGACCGGATCCACCCGTCGTACCGCGGCGCCGTCGATGATCGAGTAGACGGAGATCACGATGGCGAGCAGCAGGGAAAGCGCCAACGCCTTCGACGGCTTGCCGATCCGCCCCGACCATCCGACCACCCCAATCCCGGCGGCGATCAGCAGAATGCCGATGACGCCGAATACCGATGGCCGCTCCGACAGGATCAGGATCGCCCAGATCGCGAGCAGACCGGGTGCGGTCCCGCGCGCCACGGGATAGACGAGCGAGAAGTCGCCGACCTTGTACGCGGCGGTGAGGATCAGGTAGTACGATGCTTCGAGCAGGGCGCTGACCGCGAGCAGGGGCCAGACCGACAGGATCGAGTGGGGACGGGCAATCAGGATGCCGGCAGAGCAGAGATTCGTAATGATCAGGGCCCACCACACCACGGGGCGGCGGTGATGGGTGGTCTTCAGCAGCAGGTTCCAGACGGCATGGATGACGGCGGAGCCGAGGAGCGCGGCGACGAGGAGACCGTTCAGAGGTGCTCCGCCCAGCGCCACTCTCCGGTCCACCCCGGGCTTGCGCCCGGGGATATGAACGACAGGCCTCGCATTGGATGGGCTTACATAACCCCGGACGCGAGTCCGGGGTCTACATCGACGCCGGCCGGCCTTCTCACGCGCGCTCTCCCCTGAACATCGCCGCGATCACCCGGTAGAGCACCACCCCGCTGACCACCGCCATCGCGAAGCACACGGCGGCCGTCCCCGAGCGTCCATACAGCGCGTTCCCGGCGCCGAAGAGCGCGGAATAGACGAAGGCACACCCCGCGGTCCAGCCCAGCATGGCCTGCGGCAGCGAGTCGGGAGAGGGCGGGAGCTTGGTCCGCTCGCGCAGCGCCTTCCAGCCGGGCCCCGCCGGACGAGTGAGGACGTAGAACTTCTCGAGGGTCGCATCATCCACGGGCGGCGTCATCATCGTGACGGTGACCCACACCACCGTGGTCACCACCACGACGACGATCAGGGTCAGCGTGTCGGAGATGGCCCACCCGAACGCGTGCTTGCCGACGAACATGGTGAGCGAGCAGGCAAACGAACCCAGCATCGCCGCGATCTCGCTCCAGGCGTTGATCCGCCACCAGAACCAGCGGAGGAGATAGATCAATCCCGTCCCCGCTCCGATCGACAAGAGCAGCCGGAAGCCTTCGCTGGCGGTGGAGATGAAGAGCGTGAAGACCCCGCAGAGCACCATCAGCGTGGCCGTCAGGCCGCGTGACACCCAGAGATAGTGACGCTCGGATTTCCCGCGGGCCACGAAGCGCTGATAGAAGTCGATGACCAGATACGACGAGCCCCAGTTGAGATGGGTCTCCATCGTCGACCGGTACGCCGCGAAGAGTGACGCGATCAACAACCCCTTCATCCCCGCGGGCAAGAGCGTCAGCATGGCGGGATACGCCAGGTCATTCCCGATCAATTTGGGATCGACATGCGGGATGGCGCGCTGGATATCACCGAGTGTCGGGAACACCAGCATCGAGGCGAGTGCCACGATGATCCAGGGCCAGGGACGCAAGGCGTAGTGGGCGACGTTGAACCAGAGCGTGGCGCCCAACGCGTGCTTCTCGTTCTTCGACGCCAGAATCCGCTGCGCGATATAGCTCCCACCCCCCGGCTCGGCGCCTGGATACCAGACGGACCACCACTGGATCGTCACCGGAATGATGAAGACCACCACGGCGACGTCCCAGTTCGAGAAATCGGGGAGCAACGAGAGGACGTGGGGGTCCGTGCGATGGAGCAGATTCACGAGCCCGCCCACCTGCGGTTGATCGAGCGCCACCACGGCCGCCGCGATCACGCCGAACATGGCGAGGGCGAACTGAATCATGTCGGTCACCAGCACGCCCCACAGCCCCGACACGGACGCGAACAGGATGCAGGTGAGCCCACCGACGATGATCGTCGTTTCCCGGGGCCAGCCGAGCATGACGTTCGCGATTTTCACGGCCGCGAGCGTCACCGTCGTCATGATGGTCAGGTTGAAGAACAACCCCAGGTAGATGGCGCGGAACCCGCGGACCACCGCCGCCGGCGTGCCCGAGTAGCGCAGCTCGTAGAACTGCAGGTCGGTGAGCACCCCCGAGCGCCGCCAGAGCTTGGCGTAAAAAAACACGGTCGCCATTCCCGTCAGGAGAAATGACCACCAGGCCCAGTTGTACGAGACGCCATGCGAGCGGACGAAGTCGGTAACGAGATTCGGCGTGTCAGTGGAGAAGGTCGTCGCCACCATGGACGTGCCGACCAGCCACCACGGGGCCGCCTGCCCCGACGCAAAGAACTCAGCGGTGCCCTTGCCCGATCGCCGGGCGAACAACAGCGCGGGCGCGAAGCAGACCACGATCGAAACGATCGCGATCACGACGTCGAGACGGGTGAGTTCCATGGGGGCCCAAGATAGCGCCCGTCGTCAGTCGTGCCACTCCGCGCGATACAGGGAGGCGTACCGGGTCTTGAGGATGTCGAGCTTGGGCAAGTCGTTGGTCACGACGTACGCGTCACTCAGGTGCCGCTGCATGAACCCCTGATGCTCCGGCTCCGCCGGGTAGAACGCGCGGAACGCCACCACCTCCGTCACGATTCTGTCTGAGTAGACGTGGCGACGCTGAAGGCTGGCGATGGCATCCTCCACCGACTGCTGCTGCGCCGAATCCCTATAGAAGGCGATCGACCGATAATCTGCCCCGACGTCAGGACCCTGCCGGTTCAGCTGGGTCGGATCGTGGGCCACGTTGAAGAAGACTAGCAGGAGCTGATCGAAGCTCACCCGCGCCGGATCGTAGATGATCATCACCGACTCGGCATGACCCGTCCCGCCGTTGTAGACCTGCGCGGAGGTCGGATTCGCGAGCGTCCCGCCCGCGTACCCCGACACGACCTTCACCACACCCTTCACATGCTCGAAGATGCCCTCGACACCCCAGAAACACCCGCCCGCGAGTACAGCCGTATCGAGTGGTGCGGCATTGGGTGCTGAGGCCGGTGGTGTGGGGAGAAGTGCTGCGAGGATGGGAAGGACGGCGTACATGGGATCTCCCGTCAGGATGTCACATCCTACCCAACGGGGCCGTCGGGGGGGAGCCGTTTCGTCGCGCCGGCTCCGCCGTTCGGCGCGCTATTTCCAGGAATCGCGATACAGCGCGGGAAAGGCTTCCTTCAGATGCGTCACCTTCGGCGCGTCGTTGTACACGATGTAGGGCTGATCCGGGTGATGCTCCATGTAGTGCTGGTGATAGCCCTCGGCCTCATAGAATGTCTTGAGAGGAATCACCTCCGTCACTACCGGCCTCGAGTACATATGCTGCCGCTGGAGCTCGGCGATGAACGTGTTGATCGCCGTGTGCTGCGTGGAGTCCCGGTAGAACGCAATGGACCGGTAGTTGGTCCCGACGTCCGGCCCCTGCCGGTCGAGCTCGGTGGGATCGTGCGCCACCGTGAAGAAAATCGCGAGCAGCTGGCCATACGACACCTGCGCCGGGTCATAGACCACGCGCACGGCTTCGGCATGTCCGGTCTCACCGCTCGAGACCTCCTCGTAGGACGGCGACACCGCGTGCCCACCGGCATACCCGGCCGTCGCGGAGAGGACCCCACGGGTGTGCTCGAACACCCCTTCGATGCCCCAGAAGCATCCGCCCGCGAACACCGCCGTGTCGGCGGTGGCGCGAGGAGCAGGAGTGACAACAAGAGCGAGTAACAGCGCGAGTGGCATCATTTCGTTCTCTCCATCCGCATCAATTACGCTGATCGAAGACCCTGGCAGCGTCCAGATTCCGTCAGCGGTCTCAGCCGAGTTTCCATTTTGTACCGCCCGGCGTGTCTTCGATATCCACACCCTTTTCTTTCAATTCGGCGCGGATCCGGTCCGCTTCCTTGAAGTCCCGTGACTGCCGGGCCTTGGTGCGAGCCGACACCCGCTCCTCCACCCATTGCGACAGATCGCCGGCGACCGCCTTCCTGGTCGGCATGAGGTCCAGGACCTCCATGACGTTGTCGAGCGATCCCTGGGCCGTCGGTGCGCCACCCGCGCCCGCGTCGATTTCGCGGTTCGCGGCGCGGACGAACTCGAAGAGGTGCGCCAGCGCCCGGGGGGCATTGAGATCGTCGTCCAGCGCCTCGCGCACCCTCTTCTCCATAACAACGCCGAGTTCCGCGAGGGTCCCGTTGCGATCGGGCCGGGCGGACCGGAGGCGATCCTGAAACTCGCCCAGCCGGCGCACGCCCTCGGCGGCCGCCGCCAGCGCCTCGTCGTTGAAATCGATCGACTGGCGGTAGTGCGTCTGGAACAGGAGCAGGCGCACCGAGGCCGCGTCCACGCCCTGCTCTTTGAGGTCTCGCGCCGTGAGGATGTTCCCATACCGCTTGGACATCTTGGTGCCGCGCAGGTTCAGGAACTCCCCATGCAGCCACAGCCGGGCGAACGTCTGGCCCGTCGCCGCTTCCGACTGCGCGATCTCATCCTCGTGATGCGGGAAAATCAGATCGATGCCGCCGGCGTGGAGATCGAGCGTCTCGACCTTGAAGCGCTTGCCGATCTCGTCCAGGGACATGGCCGAGCACTCGAGGTGCCAGCCGGGACGTCCTCTCCCGAACGAGGCGTCCCACGCGGCGCCCACCCGCTCGTCTTCGTCGTCGGACTTCTTCCAGAGGGCGAAATCCCGCGGATCATCCTTGGCGTATTCGTCGGAGGCCACGCGGGCGCCGACCTTGATCTCCCGCGCATCGAGGCGCGACAGGCGCCCGTACGTGGGAAACTTGCTGATGGCGAAGTACACGGAGCCGTCTTCGCCCTTGTAGGCCACGCCCTTGGCGAGGAGCTTCTCGATCAGCGCCACCATCGGCGGCACGGACTGCGTGGCGCGCGGATACACGTGCGCGGCGCGGATCCGCAGGAAGTCCCGGTCGGCGAAAAACGCCTGTGCGTATTGCGCCGTGTGCTCCGTCAGCGTCTTCCCCGCTGCGGCTGCCGCCTTGATGGTCCGGTCATCCACGTCGGTCAGGTTCATGATGTGGAAGACGTCGTACCCGGAGGCTTCGAGGTGTCGGCGGAGCAGGTCCTCGAACAGGAACGTCCGGAAGTTGCCGATGTGCGCGTAGTTCCAGACCGTGGGACCGCACGTGTAGAGCGTCACCCGGGGCGGATGCAGAGGCTGAAACGGCTCGACGGCACGGGACAGCGTGTTGAAGAGCTTCAGGCTCACGTCGCGGCCCTCTCGTTCACCACGTGGACGACGTGCTGGGGATACGGCATCTCGATTCCTTCGCGTTCGAATGTGGACTTGATGCGCCGCAGGAGCTCACTCTTCACGTCACCCTGAGTGCCCGGCTGGGTGTTCGCCCATGCCCGGATGGTCACCGCCGAGTCGCCGAGCTGCTGGATACCTGAGACCGCGCTCTCGCCCGTCAGTCGCGGCGACCAGGAAGGATCCTTGGCGAGGTCGGCGATGATGGTCCGGAGCACACTCGTGACCTTGTCGATGTCCGACCCGTAGGCGACGCCGACGTCGACGACCGCCCGAGACCACGTCCGGGTCAGGTTGGAGACGACCGCGATCTGCCCGTTGGGAATGAAGTGCACCACGCCCGAACCGTCCCGCAGCACCGTCGCCCGCAATGTCAGGTGCGAGACCGTGCCTTCCACACCCGCGATCCTGACGGAGTCGCCGAGCTGGTATTGGTTCTCCAGGAGGATGAAGAATCCGGCAATGACGTCCTTCACCAGACTCTGCGCGCCGAACGAGACCGCCAGCCCGGCGATGCCGACCGTGGTGAGGAGGGGCGTGATATTGAAGAAGAGGGACGCGGCCATGAGGAAGGCCGCGACCGCGATCACCGCCGCACCCACGCTCTGAATCAGCCGGGCGAGCGTCTCCCCGCGACTGACGCCATGCCCATGTCCGTGCGCCACCCGCTCCACCCG
>Ga0126371_10003420_pt1 | contig 13911 bp, 13 predicted proteins | sample PanSoiMetaPlot_4_FD_110145 | JGI IMG/M metagenome (GOLD analysis project Ga0126371, IMG submission 110145) | Tropical forest soil microbial communities from Panama - MetaG Plot_4 | ecosystem: Environmental > Terrestrial > Soil > Tropical forest > Bulk soil | place: Panama | collected 2016-02-17 | reverse complement strand
CGTCTTGGCGGCATAGACCTTGTAGGCCCGCAGGACCTTGCCGATCTCGCGCGGGTCGCCGGTCAATCCGATCAGCCGCGGATGGAACTGGGCCACATAGGCCTTCAGCTGGTCCGGCGTGTCTGTCTCTGGATCCACGGTGATGAAGATCGGCTGCACCGCGGCGGCGAGCGGACCGAGCCGGTCCAGCGCGGTCGCGATCGACTGCAGGTCGACCGGGCAGGCGTCGGAGCAATAGGTGAAGCCGAAATAGATCAGCAGCAGCTTGCCGCGGAAGTCGGCGTCGCTGCGCGGCGTGCCGGTCTGGTCGACGAGGCGGAAGGGGCCGCCGATCGGCTCCTTGCCCCACATCACGACGTCCATCAGCTCCGCAGCGCTGCGCTGCGGCGGCTCGGCCGGCTCCCGCGGCCAGACGAGCCAGCCTGAAGCGGCGGCGAGGACGCCGCCGGCAAAGGCCAGGGCCAGCGCGAGCCTGCTCACGCGGTGAGCTCCCGCGCGCGGGTGGAGCGCCGCCTCACGCGCCGAAGGTCAGCCGCGCGCCGGTGGTCGGCACCAGGAGCTTGTCCGGCATCTGCGCGCGTACCTCGCGGGTGAAATTGTCGCCGCTGCAATGCATCGGCACGATCACGTCCGGATTGAGCTTCTTGATCTCGCCGACCACCTGGCGGAGGTAGTCGTCCGGCGCAGGCCCGAGGTGGAAGCCGCCGACCAGCGCATGCACCTTGTCGACGCCCGATACCGCCATCGCCTGGCGCGTCGAGTTGACGATGCCGACATGGCCGCACGAGCTGATCACCACGACGCCGCGGTCCTTCACATCGAAGCAGGTGGCGTGCTCGTGGATGTGCTGGTCCGGGACGATCTTGCCCTGCATCTCGGCCGGCAGATAGTGGCTCGCGTCGCAGCCGAGCCCGTCCTTCATGGCGAACTCGACCTGCGTGTTGGGCAGCACCTTCTCGATCCCGTTGCGCGTGATCTTGCCGGTCGTGAAGGCATGGCCGACCACGACCGGGCTTTCCGCCAGCATCACCTTGACGTTGCGCTTGGCGAGCTCGCGCCGGTCGAGCGCGCCGAAGTCGGCGAGCGTGCCGCCCGGCGGGCCGTTGAAGCGGTGGCAGAAATTGTCCTCGCCGCCGGCATAGAGCGTGAGCTCGGCGGGGAGCGCGTCGCGATGCTTGTCGAGGAAGCCGAGGAGCCCGCCGTAATGGTCGAAATGGCCGTGGCTGACGATCAGCGCCTCGATCTGCTTCGGGTCGCCGCCGACCATCTCGAAATTGTTGAGGAGCGCCTGCGGCGTGTAGCCGAAGTCGAGCAGCACGGTGTGCTGCTCGGCCGCCTTCTGCGAATTGACCAGCAGCGAGAGGCCCCACTCGTTGTGCAGCGCGCGGCGATAGTCGGCGCGCGGCGCCGGCTCGACCTTGACGCCCTTCACCTCGCCGGGCCGCAGGAACAGGTTGAACGAGCCGTCCACCAGGACGCGCAGCGACAGGCGGTCGACCACCGGCGCCTGGATCGGTGCCGCGCCGGCAAGCTCGATGCAGGAGAACCCGCCGGCGGACGCGGCGGCAAAGGCTGCAGACGCTTTCAGGAAATCACGTCGCTTGAACATATGATCCTCCGGAATTCGATTGCATCGATATGACCAGCGCGGCCGCCAAATGGCAAGCCGGCGAAGTTCGGAATCGGGATACCATCCGAATGGCCTCTTGGTGCGAATGCAAGAAGCGGCTGGTCACGCCGGCGCCGGCGTGGCGCCCTTGGTTCCGATCCGGAATGCCTTCTCGCGTCCGCCAGATCGCTCGATCAGCGCTTTCCGACCGGCTTTGGCGCCGGTCGGCGGCGACCGGATCGACGATGCGCCGCAGGTCGCTGCGCATCGCGGTTCGATGCCTAGCTGAGCAAACCGTCTCCTGATTTTGGGATCGGCCAAGCCTGCGGTGACCTCGGCCCGCATGTGCGCGCCGGCACCCTACGCGCGCTCGCGGTCACCAGCACGTGGCGATCGAGCACGATGCCGGAGCTGCCGACCGCTCAGGATCGACGGGTTGTGGCGGTGAAAGGAGATCACTCACTCGGCACGTTTTTGCCCGAGCAGTTCGCCCCTATCCTATCATTGGTTCGCTCCCATCCAAGCCGAAGTACGCCAGGCTCGTTATTCCATCGGCTTCGAAATCTGCCCGGTGGGCGTATCAGGGGAGGAAATCCATGCGTGCTCGGCTGGCGGTCATTAGCGTTCTCGGACTCGGAATTCTGATCACCGGCGCTGCACCTGGTGAAGCGGCCGATTGCGACCGCTACGGGACTCCATTTCAGCAGCAGTTTGCGATCAACTTAGGCGGCAAGTTCTTCTTCCAAAGCATTCCGGTCGCGACCAATGTCAGCATCGTTATCGACCAGATTTCCGGCCAGTTTCATAGAACTATTCCCGCTGAAGTCCCTGCGGACTTCCAATTGAACCTGCTCGTGACGACAGTGGTAGGCGGCCAGACTGCTGATCACAATCTGCCGATACAGGTCCTCCCATTTAGCAAGAGCTCTGATTTAAACACCGCCTTTTGGATCTTTTTGTTGCGGGACCTTGACATCCCGGCGGACGCCGGCACCAACATTGCGCTCCTATTAGATTCAAATGACAATACCGCGGTGGGCGAGCTGACAGTGTCGGGGTTCCTGTGCAAGCGTCCGGTTGTCCCTCCTTTTTTCCGGCCGTTCCCGCAATGATCCAGAGGCCATGCTTCACCGGGATTCAGTCGACTGAAAGGTCTGCTTCGGATCAACCGGCAACGCAAAGGGGCTTGCAGGTAGCACCGAAGCCGAGCAACGGCACAGGCACCCTCACAGCCGCCAGGTGAGCGCCTGCTGGACGCTGGTCCGCGTCGCGCCTGCGGTCGAGCCAGCGCCGGCGCGGCCGCAGGCCGAGATGGCGGCGGCGTGACTGCGCTCACGTCCTCACACGGGCGCGGGCGTGGCGCCCTTGGTTCCGATCCGGAATGCCTTCTCGCGTCCGCCAAATCGCTCGATCAGCGCGCGCTGATCGGCTTTGGCGCGGCGGTCCGCAGCGACCGGATCGACGATGCGCCGCAGGTGGCTGCGCATCGCGGCGACGACATCGGCGCAGGCCGGGTCGTCGGCGCGGTTGATGCGCTCGTCCGGATCCGCCGCGAGGTCGAACAGCTCGCACGGATATCCGACGTACTCGTGATATTTCCACCGTCCTTTGCGCAGCATGAACGCGCCCGCCGGCGCACCCACCGCGTGGTACTCGGAAAAGCTCGCCCGCGCCGGATCGGCGGGGGCGCGCGCGATCTCGAACAGCGAGCGGCCGGGAAGCCCCGCATCGGCGAGGCCGAACGCCGACAGGAAGGTCGGCGCGAGATCGATCAGGTTGACCGGCGTGTCGGAGCGCCCGCCGGCCGGCACGTCGGGCCCGGCGATCACCAGCGGCACCTGCGTGCACTCGTCGTAGAGGTTCGACTTGCCCCAGTGGGCGCGCTCGCCGAGCGCTTCCCCGTGATCGGAGGTGTAGATCACCGCGGTGCGCTCGCGCGCGCCGGCTTCTTCCAGCGCCGCGAGAATCGCGCCGACATGGCCGTCCATCATGGTGCAGAGCGCGTAGTAGGCGGAGACGGCGCGGCGGCGCTTGTCGTCGTCCGTTCCGAACTCGACGTCGGTCGGCATGTACGACTCCTGCGCGGCGAGCCAGGGATGGCGCACATAGCCGTTGTGCGGCGTGAGCTTCGGCAGCGGCATCGCGGCGGGCGGATAGAGATCGACGAACCGCTGCGGCGCGATCAGGGGAAAATGCGGCGCCACGAAGCCGACGAACAGCATCCAGGGCCGCTCGTCGCGCGCCGCATCGCGCAGCCACGCCACCGCGGCGTCGCGGATCGTCTGGTCGTAGGCATTGTATTTCGACCAGCCGGCGCCGACCTCGCCGAACCGGATGATGTCGTCGCGCGCGCCCGGAATCGGGTCGCGCACCGAGCCCCACACCTGGCCGACACCCTCGGCCAGATGCATCGGGTGGTGCTGCCGGTCGAATCCGGTCGCGACGTCGCCGTCCGCGTAGTGCAGCTTGCCGATCGACTCCACCCGTACGCCGGCCGCCTGCAGGCGCGCGCCCCAGCCCGGCACGCGGCCGTCGTAGCCCATCGCATTGTCCCAGTAGCCGATCTCGTGCACGTAGCGCCCAGTCGCCAGACTTGCGCGCGCCGGCACGCAGATCGGGCAGGGCGTGTAGGCGGCGGTGAAGCGGGTGCCGCGCGCGGCGAGCCGGTCGATGTTCGGCGTGCGCACGATGGCGTGGCCCGCGCACGACAGCGCGCGCGCCTGGTGCTCGTCGGAAATGATGAACAGTACGTTTCTGGCGCTCACGCGGATGCCTTCAATCGAGCGCCAGGGCGTTCTGCTTCACGACCACGGCCCATCTGGCGATCTCGCTCGCGAAGAATTTTTGCACATACTCCGGCGACCGCCGGTCCGGCGCGACGAGATTGCCGCCGATCCTCTTCATCTGCTCCTGGACGGCCGGCGTGTCGAGCGCCGCAAGCGTGGCCTCGTGGAGCTTGCGGACGATGCCCGGCGCCGTCGCCCGGGGCGGTGCGAGCGCGAACCAGTTCGACACGTCGACGTCGGTGAGGCCCTGCTCGTACGCGGTGGCGAGGTCGGGCAAGACGTGCGAGCGCTCGCGCGACAGCACCGCGATCCCCTTGATCGTGCCGGCCGCGATGAGCGGCGCCGCCAGCACGTCGTTCGGACACTGATAGTCGGTCCGTCCGCCGATGAGATCCTGCATGGCGGGGCCGCCGCCGCGATAGGCCACGTGCGTGACGTGAACGCCGATCGTCGCCTTGAGCACCACGCAGCCGAGTTGATTGAGGGATCCGACCCCGGGCGAGCCGTACTGCATGCTGCCCTCGTTCGCCTTCGTATAGGCGATGAACTCCTGCAGGTCGCGAACGGGGAGATCCTTGCGGGCGACCAGCAGCACGGGTTGCTGCGCCACCAGGGCGACCGGCGCGAAATCCGTCGAGGTGTTGTAAGGGGGATGCCGGTAGAGCGACTGGCTCTGGGCGAAGCTGCCGCCGCTGCCGAACACCATCTGGTAGCCGTCGGGCGTGGCCTTGGCGACGCGGTTGGTGCCGAGCGTGCCGCCGGCGCCGCCGACGTTCTCCACGATCACCCGCTGGCCCAGCACCTGCGACAGGCCGGCCGCCAGCACGCGGCCGAGCGGATCGACGGTGCCGCCCGCCGCGAAGGGAATGATCATGGTCATGGGGCGGGTCGGCCAGTTCTCGCCTGCCACGCAGGGCGGCGCGAGAAGCGCGAACGTGGCGGCAATCCCGATGGTGTCGCGCCGGAGACTTCGTCGGCCCATGGTCTCCTCCCACAAGCAGCCTGAGCGACTTCGACCGCGACGATAAACGAAAGCGCGCAATTCAGGGAAATGCTATTGTTCGATGCAGCTATATCGACCCTGATATAGGGAGGAGGGCACCATGGGCCCGCTCGACCGCATCGAACGCCGCCTCAAGCTGCACGACGTGCGCGTGCTGATGTCGGTCGTGGAGGCCGGCAGCATGGCCAAGGCGGCGCAGCGGCTGGGCGCCTCGCAGCCGGCGATCTCGCGCTCGATCGCCGATCTCGAGCATGCGCTCGGCGTGCGCCTGCTCGAGCGCAGCGCCTGGGGCGTCGCGCCGACGCAATACGGCGACGCCATGATCCGGCGCGGCATCGCCGTATTCGACGAGCTCCGGGCGGGCGTCAAGGACATCGAATTCCTGACCGACCCGACGGCGGGCGAGCTGCGCATCGGATGCCCGGAGCCGATCGCATCCGGGCCGGTGCTGGCGGTGATCAACCGGCTCTCTCGCCGGCATCCGCGCCTCGTGTTTCACGTGATGACCGGTAACGCGCCCTCGACGCACCGCGGGCTCATGGACCGCACGATCGAGGTCGGCATCACGCGGCTGGTCGGGCGCCTGGACGAGGACGTGCTGCGCGTCGAGAAGCTGTTCGACGACGAGCTGGTGATCGCGGCGGGTGCGCGCAACCCGCTGGTACGGCGGCGGCGGATCGAGCTCGCCGAGCTCGCGCACGAGAAATGGGCGATGCCGCTCAACGACAGCTTCACGACCGCGCTCGCCGCCGAGGCGTTTCGCGCGCAGGGATTGGAGCCACCGGTCGCCACGGTCGTCACGCCATCCCAGAGCCTGCGCAACCGGCTGCTGGTGACCGGCGGCTTCCTCACCATGATCCACGGCTTCGCGCTGGCCGTCCCCAACAAGTTTCCGACCATCCGGCCGCTGCCGGTGGCGCTGCCGACCGCACGGCGTCCGATTGTGATCATAACCTTGCGCAAGCGCGTGCTGAGCCCGCTCGCCGAATCCTTCATCGCCAACATTCGATCGATCGCCAGGCCGCTGGCAAGGAGCCCCTGAGGCGCAGGCGCTCACGCGCTAATCGCGCGGAGGCGACTCCTCGCCGTCTCCGCGGCCGGCCCGGGGAATGAAAAACGAGAACGTGGCGCCCGGGCCGTCGTTCGCCTCGGCCCACAGCCGCCCGCCATGGCTTTCGACGATGGAACGGCTGACCGACAGGCCCATTCCCATGCCGTCGCTCTTGGTGGTGTAGAACGCGTCGAACAGCCGTTCGATCGCCTGCGCATCGAGGCCCACGCCGGTGTCCTTCACCACGAGGCGCGCGCCGCGGTCTTCTTCCCGCTCGGTCCTGACCAGCAAGTGCCGCAGACGCTCGTTCACGCCGCACATCGCGTCCGAGGCGTTGCGCACCAGGTTGAGAATGACCTGCTGCAGCTGGACGCGGTCGCCGGTGACGACGAGAGGATCGTCGTCGAGCTCGGCCCGTAGGACGATCCGGTTTCGCATGAGGTCGTTGGACAGGAGCGACAGCACTTCGCGCGCCGCCTCGTTGAGGTCCACCTGCTCGGTCGCGGCCGCCTTCCGGCTGAACAGTGAGCGCAGCCGCGTGATCACCGCCGCGGCCCGCTTGGCGTCGCGGATCGTGTGGCGCGCGGTTTCGCGCGCGCTCTCCACGTTGGGCGGATCGGCCGCCAGCAGGCGCACGCAGACGCCGCCGTTGGTGACGATGGCGGCGAGCGGCTGGTTGACCTCGTGCGCGATCGAGGCCGCCAACGCGCCGAGGGTCATCACCCTGGTGACGTGTGCGAGCTCGGAGCGCACCTTGTCGAGCGCCGCGTCGCGCTGCGCGCCCTCGATCGCGATCCGCGCGATGTGGGTGAATTGCCCGATCAGCTCGAGCTGAAGCGGGCTCGGGCTTCCGGGCTCGCGCTGATAGAGGGCGAAGGTGCCCAGCACCTTTCCGGCCAGTGATATCAGCGGCGTCGACCAGCACGACCGCAGGCCGTGCGTCTGCGCCAGCGCGCGCCATCCGTTGCGCCAGCGCGTGTCGGAGGCGACGTCGGACATGATCACCTGGATCTTGTCGCGCGCCGCCATGACGCACGGGCCGCCGACGCGATGCAGCGGCCAGCCGCGCACCGAATCGTTGAACGTGGGCGCGATGCTCGGTGCGATCGCTTCCTGCAGCTGCGCGCCGTTCGGATCGACCAGCACGATGCTGCAGTAGCATCCGGTCGCGATGTCCTCGACCAGCCGGCAAAGCGCGTCCAGGATCTCCCGCATCGGACGGCCGCTCGCGACCATCTCGAGGAGCCGCTTCTCGCCCGCAAGCAGCGCCGCGGACCGGCGCTCGCTCGCGCGCAACGCCTCCTCGACCTGCACGCGCTCGTCGATGTCGCTGCCCAGCCCGTGCCATGTGGCGGCCCGGCCGGATGGATCGGCGGAAGGTTGCGCGCGAAACAGGAACCAGCGGTATCGTCCGTCCGACCCGCGCACGCGCACCTGCGTCTCGATCGGCGCGCTCGCCGCGTCGTCCGGTCGCCAGCCGGTGAGCAACCCGGGCAGGTCGTCCGGGTGGATGGCAGCCTGCCACCCGCGGCCACGCGACGCGTCGAGCCCGAGCCCGGTGTAGTCGCACCAGCGCTGATTGACGAAGTCGAACTGGCCGTCGGCGGAGGCCGTCCAGACCAACCCCGGGAGCGCACCGATGACGCGGCCAAGCTCGCTGTCCATGGCCTTCTCTTTTCGGCCGATTTGGCCGCCTGAAGATGCGTCACCGGCCGCGACAGGGTCGATGAGACTTTGGTGTAGGTTTTCGCCCCGAGCCGGGGCCTCTCGGGGGTCATCCCGGCTTGATATTGGCCGTCCGGATGACCTTGCCCCATTTCTCCGTTTCGTCGGCCAGCATCTTGCCGAACGCGGCCGGCGAGAGCACGAGCGGCGTGCCGCCCAGCTTCTCGATGCGTGCGATCAGCTGGGGATCGGCGAGGGCTCCGGCGACCTCCTTGTTGAGCCGCTCGATGATCGCGGGGTCGGTCTTGCGCGGCGCGCCGACGCCGAACCAGTCGCTCGCCTCGTAGCCCGGCACGAACTCGCCGACGGTCGCCACATCCGGCAGGACCGGCGAGCGCGCCGCCGCCGTGACCGCGAGCGCGCTCAGCTTGCCGCTCGCGACATGCTCGAGCGAGCCGGCGAGCCCGATGATGGACATCTGCACCTGTCCGCCGAGCAGATCGGTCAGGGCGGGACCGGCGCCGCGATACGGCACGTGCACGAATTTGACGCCGGTCATCATCTGGAAAAGCTCGCCCGCCAGGTGGCCGAACGAGCCGACGCCGGCCGACGCCATGGTGATCTTGCCGGGATTCGCCTTGGCGTAGGCGATCAGCTCGGGAATGCCTTTCGCCGGCAGCGCCAGGTGGACGAGGACGATCTGGGTCTGGCGCAGGACGCTCGCAACCGGGGCGATGTCGCGCAGGAACACGAAATTGAGATTGTCGTACATCGTCGCGTTGGTGGTGGCGGCCGGCGAGACCATCAGCAGCGTGTAGCCGTCGGGCGCTGCCTTCGTCACGAACTCGGTCGCGATGTTGGGCGCCGCGCCCGGCCGGTTCTCGATGACGAACGACTGCCCTATGCGCTCCGACAGCCATTGTCCGATCAGGCGCGCCGCGATGTCGGTCGAGCCGCCCGGCGCGAAGCCGACGACCAGCCGCACCGGCCGCGTCGGATACGCCTGCGCCTGCGCACGGGCGGGCACCATGCGCGTGGCGACGAGTGCGGCGCCGGTGGCGAGAAAGCTTCTTCGATTCATCCATGCACCCTGTCTTGTCGCTGCGGGCTCAAACCCCGTCAGCGGCCTGGCTCAGACAAGGATGCCGCCTCCCTCAAACGGGTTGCACGACTCCACCCAGCAATAATTCGTGCAACCGCCTCCGGGTACGCACACGCGGTTGCAGCAAAGCCTGTTCCCTCTGAATGTATAGGGTCCGACCCGGTAGGCATAACAGGTCCCGCATGACGCTGCGGCCGGCACCACCTGCAAGGAAGCCGGATCACCGGCCATCATGCGATAGCCTGCCCTCGGCGTGTAGAGCGAAGCCTCTGCGGCAAATCCTGGCATGGTCATCTCGCTGCTCCTGATGGAGTTGTTGCGAATTTACCCGGACGACTTCCGCGGCGAGGACGCCGTCAAAGATATTCCACCTCCCCAATTCGAGTTGGTCGCTGATTGGCGCTCAGCCCGGTGGGGGAAGAATCTCGGGTGGCGCATTTGGATCGCATGGAATTTGGCAGAAGTCGGAGCAAGTTTCAGGGTAGGGGCTGTGATCTTGGCACCAAGAGAGGCATTCCCAGTCCATACAGGTTTCACCACTCTGTTGAGGCACGACGCCCTTTACGGGCTCCGACGACGAGGAGCCGCGCCGATAGTGCCGTGGCGAACGAAAAACAGCAGCTTCTGCGGTAAACCCGGGAAGAAGCATTTCACCTCTGCTGAAGTGTCGTCAGCAATCATTGAGATTGCAGGACGCCGGCAACAGCCTTCATCGAAGGCCTGGTGCCCCCGCAACAGCAAAAGGAGGAGCGATCAGCGAAGAACAGAGCCACAAGACAAGCCGCCTGACGCCAGCCCGCTCACCGCGGCTCTGTCAGCGATTACCTTCTGCATCCACACCTGCGCAGGCAACTCGGGGGGCACCTTCCAACATACCGCAAACAAGCTGCCCTTTGCCCTGCGGGGAGCTCGTCGCAATCAGATGCATCGGGACAGCCAGACAAGCAATCATCAACACAAGTCCAATCGCAAGCTTGCGGCTGGATGGCGCTGGCGGCCTGTCCAAAGCTTCTGAACGCAAAATACGGCGGGCGCGTCTTGTAAAGCGATGCTTCTGCGGTAAATCCTGGCAAGTTCATTGGTTCCTCCTATCGGGTTAGTCGGAGCATCGTCAGCTTCGTCACCAGCAACCGCGGTTTTCGCGGCGCGTCCGATCAGGCGCCAGTCGCAATCTGGCGCCATGCGGTGCAACGTTCGGCGGAATCCGCCATCGCTATCCTTGATTACACCAGGCATTCTTCACAACACCAATCTCCGCCCCATCCGCAGCGCACGCAGCATTGCCCCGATCCGAAGCGCCGGGCAGGAACGATATTCGCCATGCCGGGAGAGCCGACAGACGCGCGCGTCAGAAATCGGCGCTCGCTGCTGTAGAGGGATGCCTCGGCGTTAAATCCAGGCATGTTCGTCATGCTCATTTCAGAACTCTTCGTCGTGCTCATTTGAGTCTCCTCTCGGGTCAGGTTCAACGGTCATAGTAGGGCGACAGCTTCGTAACCAGGAACGGAAACTCCTCGGTCACGTCGACGCGCACGAAGTGCTTCTCGGTAACGTCGGTCTGTCGATGGGTATAAGCGAAGACGACATCGACGATGTTGCGCGTGCCGCTCAAGGGCGAGGGGCTCACCCCCACGCCGGACAGCGAGCAATCGTAGCCGAACTGCTCGGCCGCCTTGGCGTAAATGGCCGGATAGCGCATGGCCAGATAGTTCAAGGCGCGATGCTCGTCAGTGGCGCCGGCGTTATCCGTCAGCTGCATGATGCGGCCGAACAGCTCCTCGGCCGCCGGGGAGAACTGCTCGGCGGAGATACGTTCCGGTCTCGGAATGGCTTTGACGAGTGCGTCGCGTTCGAACGAATAAATCTGGTCGAATGCGACGATCGGCACCATCAGTCCATTGCACATCTCCGGCGGGGCGATGGGGCCGCGCAGGCCGATGACGACATCGACGTCGTTGGGGCTGGTGGCCGGGCGGATGGCTTCCACCAGGAGATCGAGGTCCATCGGATCGCGCGGCACCAGCAGATAGGTCTCGAGCCCCTGGACGGTGAGCACCCAGCACAATTGGCGCGCAAGGTAGCGGCTTTCGCGCCTGGACAGAACGGAGTGGAAGGCCGCCCGGTCCGTCTTGCCGGCGGTTTCCGCCCGTCCGGTCGCCTGGGCAAATTCCTTTTCCGCGGCAAGGTTCGGGAAGCGGGCCTCGACGCGGCCGATGGCGTAGACGAAGGAGGGCGCCGCGGCGCCATTGGGGCTCGCACCAGCGCCGCCGCACGTCGGACATCCGGCTGGCGGCGCGATCGCGGCACTCATACGCGTTTCCGCTGCGGGCGCGGCGGCTCGCACTCCATTTGCTCGAGCGGGTTGCTCGATCGCCGGGTCCATTGTTGCCGTTGGTTCATTCATGTCGGTCCTCCCTGTGAACGCTCACAAAATTCCCGGGACGCGAAACGAGCGGTTCCCTCATCTGCCGCGCCGAGGGTTGAAAACCAGCCAGCGGTTGAGGGCGGCCGCCCTTCCTTCACAACCACCGCACGGTTTGATGCCCACGTACGACGTCGCACGTGTGACCACATCGCCGAGGCCGATCTCCTCGTCCGCGATGAATCCGGGCAGGCGTACCTGGTGTCGCGGACGCTCACTCTGGTGCGTGGAGTCCTTGTCTTCGCTTTTCATCGACATGCATTCATCTCCTCGCATTCCCAGCCAGCAGGATATTGTAGCTGGCCCAGGCGTCCAGCAAGGGCGGCACCACCGAGGCTCGCCGCGGCGTGGCGGCCTGGGTGACGGCGAGCTTGATTTGCGCCGCGCTTGCGGCGGGAAATTCCGACGACAGGAGCGCAATCGCACCGGTCACGAACGGCACCGCGACGCTCGTTCCTCCAAGCGTGAGCGGTTGTCCTTCGGCGCCCAGACTGGTGACTCGGTCACCGGGGGCGCTCAAGCCGCGCCTGCCGATCGAATTGCCGAAATTCGACGCGCCCAACGGGCGGCCTTGAAGATTGCAAGCCGCGACCGGGATGACCCAGGGATGTCGGGTGATGGCGGAGCTGCCAAGCGTGCCCTGATTGCCTGCCGCCGCGACCACGATCACGCCGCGCCTGACGGCCTGATCAAGCGCCTCGTCCAACTCCTGCTCGCCTTTGGTGGAAGGTTGCGCAAGGGAGAGGCTGAGGTTGATCACGCGCGCGCCGGCGTCGATGCATTCGACGATCGCCGCCGCAAGCTGCTGCGGTGTCGCGCTCGGCATCCGTTCCGTGCCCGTACTCTTTTCCGCGAACATCGGGCGGATGAGGAGAGTGCAGTCGGGGCAAATGGCGGGAGCGGGCGAATTCCGTTTTGCGGCGAGGATGCCTGCGACGAAGGTCCCGTGCTGGCACGCGGCGCTGTCGGCCTGCGTGCACGTGGCCCCGTTATGCCCTGGAATCTCGCGCAGGTGTCCGCCCACCAGATCGGGATGTTCGGTCACGACAGGCCCGTCGATGAGCCCGATCTGCACGTCGGGGCTGCCGCTGGTGCGTTCCATCAACGCTGTGAGCCTGGCCAACTCCAGAGGGACCATAAGGTCTTGTCCTCGTTGCTCTTCCCGATCGGCTCAGGAAGAGGCCTCACGGCCGCTCTACCGGTAACGGGTTGCCGAGGGCAGTCCCTCGCCGCAAGCCCGCACAGGATGCAACGTGCGGATGTCAGCGTTCGCGCTTCAGGTGTGGTTATCGTCACTGCTACAGTAACCTGCATAGCTCGAACTCGCAACCTGGGTCCGCGCAGGTCGGCGTGGTCCCCTCAGAGCTTGCGCGCGTCGGCGAACGAGCGCTCGAGCGCGCGCAGCCGCGACAGCCCCATCAGCTCGTTGAGCTCGCCGAACGGCACCAGCAGGTCGGGGCGGTCGATCACCCGGCCCTCCTCGATCGACTGGCCGAGCACGGCGAGCGCCTTCTTCATGCCCTGGATCGCGGCGGCGGTGAGCAGGCGTGGGAACGATACCGCCTTCACGCCCATGTCCTCGAGCTGCCGGACCGAGAGGAGCGGTGTGGTCGGGCGCTGGCGGATGCCGAACCCCATGTTCACGGTCAGCGGCTTGATCACGTTCTTCGCCACCGTCGCGATGTCCTCGGCCGAGAGCAGCGCGTCGGCGAACAGGAGGTCGGCGCCCGCCTCGGCGTAGAGATTGAGCCGGCGGATCGCCTCGCCGATCCCATGGATCGCGGTCGCGTCGGTGCGCGCCTTGATGACGAAATCGGGATCGCGGCGCGCCTCGGCGGCCGCGCGGATCTTCTCCACGCCCTCTTGCGCCGAGATGACCTGCTTGCCCTGCATGTGGCCGCAGCGCTTCGGCCACACCTGGTCCTCGATCATCAGGCAGGCGAGCCCGGCGCGCTCGAACCCCTGCACCGTGAAGTAGACGTTGAGCGCGTTGCCGTAGCCGGTGTCGCCGTCGGCGGCGAGCGGGATCGCGCTGATCGCGGCGAGCGCCGCCGAGGCGCGCAGGTTCTCGGCGTAGCCCATGATGCCGACGTCGGCGAGGCCGAGATTGCTCTCGCTCAGGCCGGCGCCGGAGATCGCCGCCGTCTTGTAGCCCATCTGCTCGACGAGGCGCAGGCTGAAGCCGTCGTAGACGCCCGGCGCCACCATGATGCCCGGCGCGGCCAGAAGGGCGCGCAGCCGCGCGCCCGGCGAGCTTGGATTGACGGCGGCGT
>Ga0126371_10003419_pt1 | contig 13912 bp, 13 predicted proteins | sample PanSoiMetaPlot_4_FD_110145 | JGI IMG/M metagenome (GOLD analysis project Ga0126371, IMG submission 110145) | Tropical forest soil microbial communities from Panama - MetaG Plot_4 | ecosystem: Environmental > Terrestrial > Soil > Tropical forest > Bulk soil | place: Panama | collected 2016-02-17 | reverse complement strand
GACGGATGGTATGGCCGCGACCCTTCATACTCGAATTCGCAATGGACGTGGGGAACCATTAACCAGGTTCATACCATCCTTTCCCTGCTCACTCCGGAATATCAGAAGCGCATGGTGCAAATGAACTATCACGAGGGCGTCGATAATGCTCCGCAGTGGAACGCTTCCTTCTGCTATCCGGAAGGATTCATGCGCTGGTGGTCCCAGGCCTCGCAGGGCGGGAATTTCCAACTGGTGATGAACGTGAACCAGGTCCAGCTCCTGTCCGGGATCGCCGCCAATTTTCTTCGGCAGGTTCTCATCGGCAAGGAGCATGTGCAACAGGTTCCGCAGTGGTATGGCGAAACGATCGGATTCTGGGCTGGAACCACTCTCGTGACATGGACTGCCCATGTTCAAGCCTGGACCATCTCGCATTCGATGTTCGAGTACAGCGATAAGCTGGAGACCATCGAAACATACGCGCCCGCGTACGACGCCGGCGGCAAGTTTATCGGCCTGGATCACGAGGCCGTCTTCTACGATCCGGACGCGTTCATTGCGCCGCTGCATCTCACCATGCGGTTTCTTCGACAAGCGACCCTGGACAATCCTGCCCGGCGATATACCTATATTGAATGTTTGAGCAACCTGCGGAACGTCGAGGGCCGGCCGGTCCAGCTCTCGCCGGACAGCGATCGATTCGTCGATTACTATGGCCGGCCGTGGGCAAAGGATTGGGAGAAATACTTCGAGGTTGGTTGGGAGAAACCGCAGGACGATCTTCCCAAAGAAATACTGGACATCTTTAAATGAGCAAGGGAGCACAAATGATCAAGAGAACACTCACTACTGTGGCGGCTGTGGCGCTCCTCTTGGGGCTATTCGTTACGCCTGCCTTATCGCATCACTCGTTTGCGATGTACGATCAGAATAAAACCGTGACGCTGACCGGCGTGGCGAAACAATTCGTGGCTCAGGCCAATCACGCCGAAATCCATTTCGTGCTGATCGCGCCGGACCGCAAAGGACTGGCCAAGGCGCCCGACGGAAAATACGTCGAGTGGGGCGTTGAAATGGCGGGCGCGGCGGCGGTGGCGCAGCAGGGCATCACGGCGGCCACATTTCCGGTCGGCACGGTGTTCAGCGTCAAGCTGAATCCTCTTCGGGACGGCAGTAATTTTGGATCCCGCATCGGCGCGATCGCCAAGTGCCCCGTCGATCCCGCCACCAACAAACCTAAACTGCCCGAGGCCGATAAGCACTGCGATTCTGTTCCCGGCGTGACGCTACTTGGCGGAACCAGCTTCTGATTCCCGCCGCAGTCCCGAGGGTAGGCTCAATTGAAGCAATTCGCGCAGTGGTTATCCACCACATTCTTGAGTGTCTTTATTCAGAACCACAATAGTTGGGTGATTCCAGCTATTCAATCGATTCACATTGTCGGAATCGCCATCGTGTTGGGGTCCGTATTCATGATCGACCTGCGCATTCTCGGATGGGCCGGGATGGATCAGACGCTTCGCCAGACGACTCGCCGCTTCGGCCCTTGGCTGACAGGGGCTCTCTGGCTGATGCTGGCCACCGGAATTCTAATGGTGATCGGGGAGCCAGTGCGGGAACTGATCACATTTTCGTTTTGGTTGAAGATGTTTCTCGTGGCGGTAGGCACGCTCATCGCCGTAATCTTTTTAGGGGCCGTCCGCAGACATGAGCAATATTGGGAAGAAATCGGAGAGAAGCGTCAGGCAATTAAATGGCTGGCGGTGATTACCTTCCTCATTTGGGCATGCATTATTATTCTCGGACGCCTGATCGCGTATGACCACGTGTGGGGAGCGTGGTCGCCGGCGGAGAAGGCCTGACGTGGATTTCCCCGCGCTTCTTCAGTGGATCGAAGCGTCCCGCCTGGCTACGACAATTCGCGAGTCGCTCCTGCTGTTTCCGCTTCTCGAATCGATTCACGTGATTGGCTTGTCCCTGGTGTTCGGAACCATCGCCATTATCGATCTTCGGCTTTTGGGCGCGGCATCAAGCGAGCGGCCGTTTAAACGGATGGCGTCCGACGTCCTGAAATGGACCTGGGCCGCTTTTGCTCTGACGGCGTTGACCGGCTCGCTGATGTTCATCACCAATGCGAGCGTGTACTACCACAATTTCTATTTTCGGAGCAAAATGCTGCTCCTGATTCTGGCGGGCATCAACATGCTCTCGTTTGAGCTGACCCTGGGCCGCACGGCTCATCGCTGGGACAACACTCGCTCAGCTCCCCCGGCGGGCAGAGTTGTTGCCGTTCTTTCCCTCGCGATTTGGATTAGCGTGGTTTTTGCAGGCCGTCTAATCGGCTTCACCACGAGCCGAGCCAAACAAGCGGCCCCGGCGGCGACCGACACAAGTCTTGAGGAGTTGTTTCACAAGTGACCGGCTTGGCGCGTGACGTCTATTTGAAGATATCCAGAATCTCTTTGGGCAACTCGTCCTGAGGCTTGTCCCAGCCGGCCTCGAAGTACTTCTCCCAGTTCTTGGCCCACGGCCGCCCGTAATAATCCACGAAATGCGGATCGTCCGGGCTTAATTGCGTCGGTCTGCCATTCACATTCTGAATATTGCTCAAACACTCGATGAAGGTGTAGCGGCGATTGGAATCTTCCGTTGTTGCACGCCGCGCAAAGCGATAGCTCGCGCGGACCGGAGCCACGAAGGCGTCGGGGTCGTAGAATATCGCCTCTTGATCGAGACCCACGAACTTCCCGCTGGCGTCGTAGGCGGGCTTGAAGGTCTCCACGGTCTCCATCTTGTCGCTGGTTTCAAACATGGAGTGAGTCAGCGTCCAGCCTTGAATATTCGCGGTCCACGTAACCAGAGTGGTTCCGTCCCAGAACCCGATGGTTTCGCCGTACCACTGAGGCACTTTCTGCACGTGCTGTTCCTTGCCGACCATGACTTGGCGTAGGAAGTTATCCGCGATGCCCGATAAGAACTGCACGTTCCACGTGCTCATCGTGAGCTGGAAATTTCCGGCCTGGGATGGCTGCGACCACCAACGGATGAACCCTTCCGGATAACAGAAAGAGGCGTTCCACTGTGGGGCGTTCGTCACGGCCTCGTGATAGATCAACTGCACCATGCGTTTCTGATATTCCGGAGTGAGTACGGAAAGGACGGTGGGGGCCTGGCTCACGCCCCAGATCCACTCGGAGCCATGATCCGCCTGCGCATCGCGCTGATAGTATCCATCCCAATCCGGAACCGTCGCCTTCGTATAGACGGTGAGACCTCCCTTCGCCTTCGCAGCAGCCAATAAGGCTTCGTAGTGTTCCTTGGCTGTCTTGTATGGATAGGGGCTCAGGATGCTCTCGCGCGAAAGATCTGCGGCGCAATCGCCCCAGGAAGCCGACGCAGGCGGATTGTTCCCGATCCGGCGCTGGTTCCACATCTCCGAGAGCTGCCGGGGCGTGTTGCACCGGTAGTAGCGCTTATCCATCCAGAGCGCCTTGTCTTTGTAGAAGTTCTTCGATTGGAACAAATCCAACGGCAAGGGCTCGACTCCCGCAGGCGGACCAAGGATCACGGGCGGAGCGCCTCGGCCGCCTCCTTGCTTTCCTGGGACAGGGGCTTGCCCTTTTCCCTGCCCCTTATCCTGGGCAAAAAGCGGGTTCGATACGGGCGCGAACAGAGCCATGGCCAACGCGATTCCAGCGGCCATTGCAGGCAGAACATGAACGAATCTAGCTTTCATTTGGCCTCACTCCTAAAGATCATATATCGCGGCGATAGGGATTGCGACGCAGCTCTATTCAAAAACCCCGTCCTCTTTCGCGGCTTCCCTGGCTCTTTTGTCCCTCGGATACCAGTAGTGAAGATGGCAACTCTCGCAAGCCTTGTCGATGCCATCGAGCGCGAGGACAAGCGCGTCTTTGTCCTTTGCCTCAACCGCCTTCATCGCCACCGAGGCCGCGTCCCCTAGTCTGTGCGAGCGCCAATTGAAGTCCGCGCGGTTGGAATCGATCAATTGCTGCACTTCCTCCGGTTCATTTTCGACTTGAGGATTTTTCGATCGATCTCTCGGCCGCGCCGCCATGCGGCCTCCGGTCAGGAGATCCTGCGCCTCTACCAGAACCGTGAGGTGCTGCCGGACGTCCTCCCATTGCGCGTCGGTCCGCGGCGCTTTTTCTCTCACTCCGTGGTCGTCCGCGATCGTCTGGACCGATTGGAACAGGAAATCGCCGCTGGGATCGACCATGGAGTGCATGATGTCCTTGATCGTGGCAGGCCCGCGCGCCGCCCAGACCACGCCCGCCCACAGAAGTAGCGAGATGCCGGCCGCCACTTTCGCCTTGCTTGGCGCGTTTGCCGCAAAGCGGCGGAATAGCAAGGTTTCTCCTGCGATCACCACCAACAGAGCGATTTTCCACGAGAACCGCCGATCGTATGCGTACGCCCAGTTAGTAGCGCGAAACATCAGTACGCCACAGAGCGCCGCAACAGTGAAGGCGATCCACTTGGGGATACGCAGCCTGTTTACTATATCTTCCGCGGAATAGCTCCGCATCCCGACGCCAAGCAGACGTATTTTCGTCGTGACCACCATGCCGAGAAAGCAGACTAGCGAGAAAATATGCAGCGACAACAACACCGGGTAAGCGTATGCCGGCGTCGAGCCTGCGAATCCGATGAAGATGCCGCCGAATGGAACAAGCGCCCACAGAGCCAGCGAGATGCACCCAACGATGGAAGCGCCGGCCCGGCGCGAGCCCGAGACCGCTGCCTTGCGCGCCATCGTGAAATAGAAGACGATCGCCGCCGCCAGCGCCGCGATTTTGAAGCGGAAGGCGCTGTTTTCCAAATACATCTTCGGATCGATGGAAAACAGCAAAAGCCCGGAACAGATTGCGACGAACAGTCCGCCCAGCGTCCATGGCGCCGCGTCCCTCCAAAGCCGCGCGGTGCTGTTCCGGGTCAGTCCAACCCCAAGCAGACGAAGGTTGACCAGTACGGCGGTTCCTACGCCGCATATGATCCCGGCGATATGAATGAATTCCAGAACCGGATACGCGGAGCTGGATGCGTTGAGCGGATTCAGAATAAGCAAGGAGGAACCGAAACCGGTCTCTCATTCTGCCATTTTTCAGCGCGCATCCTCAAGCGCATCCGCATCCGAGCTCAGATAAGTCATGATTCCGGATATCGGCAAGCAGTCCAAGTTAGCGGGTAGTCGCCTAGGTGATCACTTAGCCCGCAGCGAGAGAACAGGATCGATCTTCGAGGCCCGTAGCGCCGGCGCGAGACACGCGAGCAAGGAAACCACCATCAACACAAGCGCTACCGCGGCCATTGTGTAGGGGTCGTGGGGCTTTATGCCGTACAGAATCGATTGAAGAAGAGGACCCATACGGAGCGCGGCTGCGAGACCGATTGCTAGCCCGATCAGCACGAGTGTGAAGCCGTTTCCAAGAACCAGCCGGAAGAGATTTGGTCTTGAAGCGCCCAGCGCCGCGCGGATTCCAAGCTCAAAAGTGCGCTGCGTTACGGAGTACGAAATAACACCGTACATTCCGACCGCCGCCAAAAGCAGTGCGATGGCAGAGAAAAGGGTCAAAAGAAGAGTTTGGAACCGCTCCGTCCCTAGTGAATCGGACTTGATGAGATCCATTGCGCGGATATTCGTTATCGCCTGAGCCCTATTCAGCCGCCGGACAGCCCGTCTCACGGGTTCGATCAGAAGGGCCGGATCGCCACTCGTGCGAGCCACGAGGTTCGCGAAGTAAACCGGGCTTTGCTCGTATGAAGCGTACACGACAGCGGTTGCCTCATCGCTCAATCCGCTAATCTTTTCGTTCCCCGCAACTCCGACGATCTCCCACTCCACATCCGCTCCGCGTTCTGTCTTGCCCGGAAGTATCTGAGGGTTGAAGATCCGCTGCCCGATCGGGTCCTTGTTTCCGAAATACCGCTTGGCGAGACGTTCGTTGACAACTACTACTCGCCTGCTTTGCGCGTTATCGTGATCCGTCAGGAAACGCCCGCGACGAAGCTTGAGGCCAAGAGTCGCGAAATACGAAGGAGTTACGACCTTGAAGTACCCACCTCCGCGATTGGCGCCGGTGCTCTCTGTGAGATTCGCAACTCGCAGGCTCAGGGTATAAAGGCAGCAATCGGTTAACGGAAGCGCATTAGTTATGGCAGCGCCGCGAACCCCCGCCACGTCCTCGACCGACGCCTTGAGTTGACGGACGTAGGCATTGAACTCTTCCGTGTTAGCGTAGACGCTCCCAGGAGGAAAGCCCGGTATAGGAAGTCCCATGGTGAGAACTTTGTCGGATTCGAAACCAGCGTCAACGTAGAGCAGGCCGAAAAAGCTACGAATCAAGAGTCCAGAGACACACAGCAATGCGAACGCGACGGCGACTTCAGATATGACCAGAGCTGCGCGAACCGGTTTGCTTTGACCGCGTTGCTTCATCGCTCCGTGAAGGGAAGCTCCAGCGGCATGGAGGGCGGGCGCAACTCCAAAGATTAGTCCAGTCGCGACCGAGACGGCCACGGCAAACAGGAGCACTCTTGCATCCATCTGGACATTGACCTCGCGCGCGAACGTGCCCGCTGGCAGAAAAGTCTTGAGCCACCCTACCGCGGCATAGGCCAGCCCTATTCCCGCGGCGCCGCCGAACAGGGAAAGGATTCCGCTTTCAACAAAAAACTGCCGGGCGAGCCGGTATCGGCTTGCGCCGATTGCCGCTCGGGTCGCGGTTTCGTGCGAACGGGAGAGGGCTCGCGCGAGCGCCAGATTGGCGAGGTTAGAACAACAGATCAGCAACAAGCTTCCAACAGCTGCCATGAGTGCTAACAGCGATGTCCTCAATTGCGGGCCCACGATGGAATCGGCGTAGCGGTCCACCGCCACGCCCCATCCACTATGTGAATCGGGATAGCTTTTGGCGATCGTGGCGGCGATCGAAGCCATCTGCGACCGTGCCTGTCCAAGCGAAACATCTGCCTTCAGCGTCGCGAACGAACCGCTGAGCCAGCGATAGTCGCGTGTCATGTTCGACGGCCGGAAAGCCAGCGGATACCAGATCTGCGCGGCTCCCCGATCGAAAGCGGTTTGCGGAGGCAGGATCCCAATGACTTTGTACGCCCGATTATCGAGAAGAATGGGCTGACCCACGATAGCCGGGTCGGCCCCGAATTGGCCGAGCCAAACCCGATGACTCAGCACCGCGACCTGATCATTGCCTGGCTGATCCTCCCCCTCTTCGAATGTTCGGCCGAGTAGGGCCTTGACGCCGAATACATCGAAGTAGTGAGCGGAAACCCGCCCGACGCGCAGCGAAATCGGCTCTCCGGCGATCGTGAGAATGGTTGTGCCATCCTGCTGGACCGCCATTTGATCGAAGACCGTGTTGCCATCCCGCCAGTCGAGATAGTCCAGCGTCGAAATCCAGGCTGTTTCTCCAGTGGGTCGTTTCTCGAGCAAACGCACGATGCGGTCTGCGTGCGGGTATGGGAGCGGCTTCAACAGAACTGCGTCGACAAAACTGAAGATGGCGGCAATCGAAGCGATTCCGACCGCGAGGGTGCCAACCGCCACCGCGGTAAAGCCGGGACTGCGCCGGAGCGAGCGGATGGCGTAGCGACTGTCCTGCCAGAGTGTATCAAGTCCGAGGTCGTTCATCCGAAAGATCTCCTCCCTTACCAGAGCAGCATTGCCGAACCTGCTTACAGCCGCCCGCCGTGCCTCGATCGCGGGCATGCCGCTCGCCATGTTCTGTTCCGTCTCTTCCTCGATGTGAAACTCGATTTCGCGTAAGGCCTCTGTATCCCGTCGCGTTCGCCTGTAGAAACGGAGCCATTTCATGTCGCCGGCCTTAGGACGTGGGCAACCCCGGTTACCAAGCGCGCCCATCTGCTGGTTTCGATTGTCAATTGCTTTCGCCCGAGCGGCGTTAGCCGGTAATACTTAGCCTTGCGATTGCTCTGTGAGGCTCCCCAGCGGGCCGCGATCCACCCGCGATCTTCGAGGCGATAGAGGGCCGGATAGAGCGATCCATATTCCACCTGGAGCAGATCGTTGGAACGTTGTCCAATTAGTTTGGCGATCGTGTGCCCATGTGCGGGGCCCAGTAGCAACGCCTGAAGGATGAGCATGTCCAGCGTGCCCTGAAGCAGATCGCCCCTGGATTTGGTAGCGCCAGCCATATGTCAAAACAAGTTTAGCTCCTTATGACAATCTAATGCAATGAAACTTCCCGTTTTCAAGCGTGCGTATGCCTCAGAGTCGGGAGGACCCTTAGAGTATCTAAGGGAGACAAGACTCTATCGACGGCCTTCAGTAACGATCAGTCAAGTTGACCTTCAGGCGTAGCCGCGTCATCTGGTTGACAGCGCATCCGCCAATTGTCGGGCGGTGGGATCGCTTCGTTTTCCGGAAACTTCGCGCACAACAGGCGCGGCGCGAGGTTCGTGCCTCAGCCCTAGGTACGCGGCGCGCCCTGTGCGCTTTGCGCGATATCATGGGCCAATGTCATTCCCTAGCGGACGTCATTTTCTTCAAATCCCCGGCCCAACCAACGTGCCGGAGCGGATTCTGCGCACGATAGCGCGCCCCACGATCGATCACCGTGGACCTGAGTTTGCCCGCATGGCGCTGGAGCTTCTTGAAGGCCTCAAGGAGGTCTTCAAGACGAACGGAACGATCGTCGTCTTTCCTTCTTCCGGAAGCGGCGCCTGGGAGGCCACGATGGTTAACACGCTTTCGCCCGGCGACAAAGTGCTGATGTTTGAGACGGGACAGTTTGCGACCCTCTGGAAGGATGTGGCGCAGACCTTGGGCGTGGCGGTGGAATTTGTTCCTGGCGATTGGCGGCACGGCGCTGATCCGGATACCGTCGAAAGCATCCTGCGCGAAGATGGCGCTCATGAGATCAAGGCCGTGGGCGTTGTCCACAACGAGACTTCGACGGGCGTCGCCAGCCGGATCGCGGAGGTCCGCCAAGCCATGGACCGCGCCCGGCATCCGGCGCTGCTGATGGTCGATTCCATTTCGTCGCTCGGCTCGATGGAGTATCGCCACGACGAATGGGGAATCGATGTGACCGTGGGCGGCTCGCAAAAGGGGCTGATGCTGCCGCCAGGGCTAAGTTTCAATGCAATCAGCGAAAAGGCGCTTGCGGCTTCCAGGACGGCGCGGCTGACGCGCTCCTACTGGGACTGGCAGGCGATGCTGAACGCCAACCGGAATGGCTTCTTCCCGTATACGCCGGCGACGAATCTGCTTTACGGGCTGAAGGAATCGTTACAGATGCTGCAAGAAGAGGGCCTGGAGAACGTCTGGGCGCGCCACGCGCGTCACGGGGAAGCTGCGCGGCGGGCGGTGCGCGCCTGGGGGTTGGAGGTCTTGTGTCTCGAGCCCGCCGAATATAGCGCCTCATCCACCGCTGTTTTGACGCCCACAGGAACGAACGCGGACGAGTTCCGCAAGGTTGTCCTCGAAAACTTCAACATGTCGCTGGGGAATGGTTTGGGCAAAGTGCAGGGCAAGGTGTTTCGCATCGGGCATCTGGGCGACTTCAACGATCTGATGTTGGCGGGAACCTTGTGCGGAGTGGAGATGGGGCTGGCCGTCGCGGGAGTTCCGCATCGAACAGGAGGAGTCGCCGCCGCGCTGGACTATCTGACACAGGCAGCGCAGGAGGCCCGCTCATCTCTTATGACGGCGGCTCGGTGATCCCTCGCTCTTCTTACGCGGGCGAGGATGAATGCCGAACCTGTGATCACCCCGCGCGATGGCTTTCGCCACTCCTTCCATCGTTGGCTCGAAGGCTTCGTGCCGCGAGTCGATGTAGAGCCACTTCTTCAGGATGCTGTGAGGCGCCAATGCCGGGAACTCTTCCAGGATCGCGAGCCGTTGCACATGTTCCGTGCAGATCAGAACCCCATGCCATTTCCACCGGCCGGTCTTGGTCGGTTCGACCAAGACCATCATCATGCGGCCGAAAAGGTAGGCAGCCAGGCCACCGAACATTCTCTTGGTGAAGTAGCTTGGATGGTCTTCGAAGGCCTGGAAGATCCATTCGTTGTCGAACGCGATCTGGCGCTCGGTGCGCGTCACTTCCCTACCAGATGCGGGACGTCCTTATTGTTCTCCTGGCAGATGTATTCGATCAGCTCGCCTTTGAGCAGCGAAGGATGGGTCGTGAAGCTCCAGGGCTTGGAGAACGTCTTGGGATCTTCGATAATATGCTCGATCGTCAGATGGCCGAGGTCAGGACGGCTGATGCGCTCGGTCACTTTCATTTCGTTCGAATGCGGGATGCCGGACTCGTCGATCCAGGTGATGTCGTTCTGTCCGACGGTTTCAACCACTAGAGTGTCGCCTTCCCAATGCCCGATGGAATTGCCGAGCCAGGTTTCGACGACCTGTGGATCATGCGGCCGCCCGTCCAGGAAGACTTTGCGCCAGATGTGCGCTCCACCTTCGTAGACGATCGTCAGCAGATCCTTGGTCTGGATGAAGCTCCAGGGATAGGGTGTCGTGCTCATGCGCGGAACGCCAGGGGGAAGGCAACGCGCCTCGGGATCGTCCTTGCTAAGAGATGCTCTGTGCTTTTCGTACACGGCTTTGGGACCAGGCAGCAACGGAACGTCAATGCCGGCGCCGATCATGTCGACGTTTTCGCGAATTGCGTTGGGCTGCCAGTTGCCGGAGAGGTCCGGATGACCGTCGGCAGTGCGTGGCGTGGGTCCGGCGGGCGGCCAGTTGGGGTCCCGCCTCGGGGCTGCGGTCTGGCGACTCCTGCTGAGTTGCAGGTCTTGAGGTTCCCGTGTTTGAGCCGGCTGTGAGGAAGCCGGCGGCGCCTGAGCCGCCGGTGCTTGCGCAAAGCCGAGCGTAAAGAAACAGAGCAGTAGTGCGGTCTTCATGCTTGGCTCAGAATAGCGCATCCGGCGAGTGTGGCGACACAGTAGAATAGATACGCGTTATCAGATATGCTGATGCCATGAATGCCGTCGGTGTTCAGCCACAGAAAACGAGCACGAACCGTTGGGTGCTTTGGGTTGGACGAATTGTTTCGGTTTGGCCGGTTTTCGTTGTGCTCTCGAGCGCAACCTGGAAGCTGACGCGAAACCCGTGGTACGTCAGGGAGTTTACAAGAATCGGGTGGCCGGAGAGCGCTCTGACGCTCCTCGCGTGCTTGCAGCTTGGCTGCATCGTCTTGTACGTCATTCCGCAGACGGCGGTGCTAGGATCGGTCCTTCTCACCGGCTACCTGGGAGGCGCTATCGCCACCTATGTCCGCATGGGAGAGCCTTATCCGGTCCTGGTTCCCCTATCAACAAGCGTGATCGCCTGGATTGGAATCTACCTCCGCGACGCCCGCCTCCGATCGCTGCTCCCGTTCCGCAGGTGAGCAATGGTGTATCCTTAAGCCCATGCGCCGACGCTACCACGCGCTCGTCACGGCCGCTTTCGTGCTTCTGGGAACGCCGTTAGCATCAACTCACTTGGCGGCCCAATGGCTGAAGTATCCCAGCGCGGGAGTTCCCCACAAGGCAAATGGCGATGTGGACATGTCGGCGCCGACGCCCCGGCTGGCGGGTGGCAAGCCCGACTTTTCCGGAATCTGGGTGACGGGAGATCCCAGCGGCCGCCGGTCGTCGGACCCGGGCGCTATCATTCTGGGTTCCAAAGAGGGGCCGGGAGACCCCAGCCGGATCACGGGCTCGCGCCAAATGCAGAGTATCGGCGTCGATCTTCCGGGAGGGTTGCCTTATCAACCGTGGCTTGTGCCCATCGTCAAGGAGCGCACCGCAAACCTGGCGAAGGACGACCCACACATCAAGTGCTTACCGGATAACTTTCTTCGCGCCTACGGGATGCCGCATTTGCTGAAGTTCGTGCACGCGCCCAATCTTTTGGTGATGCTCAACGAGATGAACGCCGGATACCGCCAGGTATTCACGGACGCGCGGCCGCTGCCTGAAGATCCCACGCCCTCGTGGCAAGGATACTCGTCGGGGAAATGGTCGGGCGATACTCTTGTGATCGACACGATCGGACTGCGCGACGACACTTGGATCGACTGGAACGGAAGCGTGCTGACGCAGGCAGCCAAAGTGCGGGAACAGATCCGGCGTCCGGACTTCGGACACATCGAAATCCAGGTCACCGTCGACGATCCCAAAGCTTATACAAAGCCGTGGACTGTCACGCTAAAACAGCGCATCGTTGTCGATACCGAATTGATCGATGAGATCTGTTTGGAAAATGAGCAATCCCTCAAACATCTGAAGTGATTGCCATCCACGCTAAGCGAACGTGATGACCGCGCCCAATACCGTGCGATCCCCCACCGCTTGTATTGCTTCGCGCGTCCGTTCAATGGGGTAGGTCGCCGAAATCATCGACTTCATGTCGATCGCGCCCTTCTCAATCAGTTTCACCCAACGCGGGATGTCACGCAGCATGTTCAATCCACCCTGCTGACCGGAGTAGAAGGTCCGGCCGCGGTTGGAGAATTGCGCCGCGTTGAAGCTCACGTTGCCGCGCCAGGCCACACCCAGCATCACGATATGGCCGCCCGCGCGGGTGAAGTCGAAGCACTGTTGCAAAGGAAGAATGGCTGTGGGATCAGGCCCCACCTCGACCTTGGGCGGAAACCAATCGCTGCCCACGGCGTTGATGGTGAAGTCGGCGCCGTCCGGCACCGCCAGGAAACGCTCGCCCGAAATCCGCCCACCCGCGAAGCGGCGGTCGGTGACGCCTTTGCATAGAGAATGAATCTTGGCGACGAGTCCGTTGCCTTCGGCATTCGGATCCAGGGCAATCGTCCCGCCGACCTTCATGGCGATCTCGCGCCGGGACCGGATCGGTTCGATCACAATTACTTGACCGGCGTTGGCGAGCCGTGCGCCTTGAATCGCTCCCATGCCCACCGGTCCCGCGCCTTGCACCACCACGTTCCAGCCCGGTTCGATTTGCACGAGGTCGCGGCCGGCCGCCAGTCCGGTGCCGACCGTGTCGCCGAGCAGGCTCAATTGATCCGCCGGAAGATCTGTGAACACCGGACAGCAGTATTCCTCCGGCACCACCATAAGTTCGCTTAACCCGCCCAGGCCGGCCTGCTCGAAGATCTGGGTCCCGTCGGACATCTCGGCCAGCGGATGAGCCGGCCCGGTGTCGAGGAACTGGCACCAGTCGGCCCGGCCGTGCAAACACTGATAGCACACGCCGCACTGAGGCGTTCCGGGAACCACCACCCGGTCGCCCTTTTGCACGCGCTTGACGAGTGGGCCAGCTTCTTCGACGATGCCCATTCCGGAATGGTTGAGGATAGACGCCTGGGCCACGTTCGAAGTGCTGAGCGCGCCTCCGACGATGGTGTAGCAGACCGCGGACGCCTGTGTGCGAACTAGAACCTGGCGCGGCTGGATTGCGTGCAGCCGAAGTTCCTCGACCGACGCACCGGCGCCATGGCGGACAAATGCCTTGAAGCGCCGGCCGGCATTGGTTCCGGTGAGCTGCGCGGGCGCTTGCCCCGTTACCACTTGCGGGACGAACGCCATGCTGCCGGCTGTTGCCGCCGCGCCTTTGGTAAGCATCTTCCGTCTCGTAAAAGCTTGGCGTCGCGAAATCGGCACTTGCGGACCTCCAAGATATTCTGAAAATTCAGGAGCCGGCTCGGACCATTGCTCGGCTCAAGGTCCCACGATACTGCGTTTGGGGGCTTTGAGGGGACAAAGTCCAACCCTTCTGGCAGTTGTGCATGTTCGTACACTCTGTCGACGGAGCCGGCAAGGGGGCTACTTTTTATCCGGCAGCGCAAACACGTATAAAGCGTTACCCGTCTCGGGACTATGTACGTCCGTAGCTACTAACCTGGGAACGTTCCGTGGGCTGCCGCCGCCGTTAGCCGTGGTCACGGCGAGATATTGT
>Ga0126371_10003416_pt1 | contig 13916 bp, 15 predicted proteins | sample PanSoiMetaPlot_4_FD_110145 | JGI IMG/M metagenome (GOLD analysis project Ga0126371, IMG submission 110145) | Tropical forest soil microbial communities from Panama - MetaG Plot_4 | ecosystem: Environmental > Terrestrial > Soil > Tropical forest > Bulk soil | place: Panama | collected 2016-02-17 | reverse complement strand
TACCAGGAAGATGAAATTCGGAATGAACTCTATTTCGACGAACTGAAAAACCTGTGGTGGGAGATATGTGATTTTCTCCGTTATTTAGGCGGCGGCTCCTGCGCCTGTTGGGCTGTTAGCTTCCCGGCCTGTTCAGGTGTAAGAGTTTTCGCCCGTTCTGGGTTAAGGACTCGTGCGGCATCCGGATTTATCGTCTTTGCGGCCTCCGAATTAATAGTCCTAGCCGCCGCGGGATTAATCACCCGCGCGGCATCCGGGTTTATTGTCTTCGCGGCTTCGGGATTGATTGTGCGTGCGGCATCCGGGTTGATTGTTTGCTTTGCTTGCTCATTAATGACAGGTGCCGCGGCCGCGTTCAGGTCGACTGGAATCGATTCGCCGAAATCAACTTTACCAATGAATTGCGTCGTGTCACCTTGCACTGAAACAGTCTTAGCAGTCTCGCGCGGTCGATTGGCTGGATATACGATGTATGTACCTCTTGGCACATCCGCAAACTCGAAATAGCCGCTGTAGTCCGTGACAGCACTGAACGCCGGAAGTGAGCGATCAGTCGGTTCCAACTTCATGGCGTATTGACTCACTGCACGCCCTCCACGATCTAACAATTGCCCGCGAACGTGAGTAAGATGGCCAGAATGCGACATTGGACTGTTACACCCAAACAGAACGGCGATCCCAGCGACGATCAATAGAAGGCGCACGGATCCTGACCTGATCGCAAATCTAATGGCAACTACCGCGAACGTCCGCATTGAATTCCCCTCCAGCTTTCGTTGTACTCACGTCCGCAAACTTGACATCTTTACAGTCACCGTCGGTGAAATAGGCAATTCCTGTGAAATCTCCTTCACCCGGCGCGTTGTCCACGTCCATTTCAATCGTTCCATTCGATAAAGTGAAGTTCCTGTATTTCGCGGGTGCCAATACGACCATGATTTCTTTCTTCGGAGGTTGGCCGTCCTGAGTCACATGTCCTTCGATGTGAAGCTTCGGGATGTCGCCCGGCAATTTCTGCAAGGGGGTGTATAGCAATAATGCCCCAAGCACCACTGCAACAAGGGACGGATAGTTGGTCTTAATTCTCCCGAAGACGGGAATTTCGACTTCTGTGGCATCGTTCTCGTCGCGCACGAACTTTTGGGTCGCAAGCAAATACATTCCACCCAAACCGAACACCAGCCCTCCGATCATCATCCCAATCGAAAGAACAAGTCGAAGATCCGTCACACATGCCTCCTGCCGACGCCGAAGTGCATCTGGGGCAAGATTATGCGCCCAAGAAGGCCAAAACAGAAGCAGTCTCTCGGCTTTGGAGTCTGCACGGTCTTCGAATGGACTTTGTTTTTGTACGATGAAACAGTGCCGAGCTTGTTGCCCGTGAGCAGTGCCTGAGAGCGCTCATTTGAGTAGACTCTCGACGTCCGATCGCTTGCTCACACAAACGACCCGAATACCCTCCCACAGCCGGAATATTGCCATTTCCGCGTGCGATTGACAGACGTAGCCACCAGTAAAACTTCCACAGCTCGTTCCGTCCCCTCCTCGATCGCACTGTGACGACCGGTCAACCGGTCCATAAGGTGACTCGCCAGGTAATTCGATCGCCCTTCCAGTTGGCGCTCCGTGTTCAGCACCCACTGATGCCCGTGCCAGGCATACTCGAGTACGCGAGCCACTGCGACCTGGAGCCATGCAAAGGCCTCAGCATTCGATTCGGCACCAGATGCCTTGGAAATATCGTCGAGCACATGAACGGTATGCGCGATGATGGCGGCAGAGTTGGTCTTCAGACCCTCGACGGTGGCGACGATTTCGTCTTGACGCCCCCCCCTCTTTTAACTGCGCAACCAGCTCCCGATAAATCTGAGAACATTCCTTATAAGGGTCGGCTGCGAGACCGTTTATGAGTGTCGAAAACAGATTCTTGGCGTAAGTGCGACTTTCGACCAAGCGAGCGCGTGCGTGGCGCAAGTCTTCGATCAGCATTGTGATGCTGCCTAAAGAAGAAGGTAATGTGAACATATCTTCGGGAGCCGTTCGGTTGAATATGCCACGTGCAACAAGGCGGACGAGTAGCGGATCAACAGGTGGATCCTGCACCTTGATCACGGTAATTCCTCGCATCGGCAGGCCATCGAAACCTGAATGCGGGTCTCTTCTGGCCGTCATCGCAGAAGTTCAGAATTTTTGGGAATCGAAGCGCTGTCCCCGAGGACAGTGTGGTGGCATTGCGTGTTTTTTTCTTGTGAACAACACCGTGATGAACTAAGCTGATCCGACTTTGTGCTCGGAAGCCGGTCGCGATGGTCATAATCCTAACAACTCATAGCTCTGAAGATGAATCTGCAAACAGCAAAAGGGTAAAGCACCAGTTGGTAAATGGTGCTTAAGAACCACTGAAACCCGGTTTGGGATAACGTTCTTGCGCTTTGGGAAAACCTGGCAACCTTCCTGATTAGATCGCTGGAGGAAGTCATGAACATCCACGATACCGCGCGTGTCTTCGATCTGGAACAAGTTCCTGAGGGGGAGGAACAAGCAATCAAGGAGGTCATTGAACTTGAGCTGCAGATCCTTCAGAAGTCGATCGGTCAGAAACGCCCGGTCCCCCGTGCACAACATCCGAAGCATCATGGTTGTGTCAGGGCGGAGTTCACCGTTGCGAATGAACTTCCAGCTGAGTTCCAATTCGGCGTCTTCGCCGAAGCAGGACAGACGTTCCCTGCGTTGATACGCTTCAGCAACGCTCGGAAGCAAGACGACCGGGAGTCAGGTGGCCACGGCATGGCCATCAAGCTCATGGGTGTAACAGGGGATAAGCTACTTGCGGGCCAGCAGAACGCGCAGACTCAAGACTTTCTGCTCTTGGACAGTCCGATTTTCTTCATAAAAAATGCCGTTCAATTCGCCGAGTTCGATTCCGCTCTGTTGAATTCGGAAGTATCGTGGTTTGGAAAGTTGTCGGTTCTCGAGTACTTCGTGAAGCATCCTCGCGAAGCTTGGATCTTGCATCAAATTGAGAGTAACCAGTCATCCAATCCGTTGGACACCGACTATTGGAGTGTCACGCCTTACAAGCTCGGCAGGGGCGCAGTGAAGTACATCACGAAACCTAGGACCGATGGACCACCAATTGTCGCGCCTGCCCCGTCCCCAGATCAACTTCGAGCTGCGGTGAAACTGCACTTAGAAGCTCGCGGCGCGCATTTTGACTTCTGCGTGCAAGCTCAAGTTGACGCCGCCGAACAACCGATCGAAGATGCGACTCACTTATGGCAAACTCCAGCCCAGAAAGTCGCCACGATTCATATTCCTCAACAGTCATTTGACAGCGCTGAACAAATGGAATTTTGCGAGAACCTGTCATTTAGCCCGTGGCATGGTTTAACGGAACATCGGCCGTTAGGCAGCCTTAACCGACTTCGAAAGGCCACCTATCTAGCTCTTTCTAACTTCAGGCACGAACAGAACCATGTCCCTAATATCGAACCGAGTCCCGAGACAATATGATCCGACCGCTGGCACGGTCGAAGCTACCAGCACATCGTTCAAACGGAAGGACTGAAATGCATTGGACAGCTTCGCAAATAGCCATTTGTTTTATCGGTGTTCTTCATTTGAGTTTCATGATTGGTGAATTGTATCCCTGGAAGCATCCATGGATCATGGCTAGCGTGTTGAGGAAATGGCCTCAGCGACTGGACCTTTCGGCCGCGGATACAAATTTCGTTGCGATGGTGGTACACAATGCTGGCATCTACAACGGAATTGTGGCCGCTGGTCTGTTCGTGGCTGCGTTCGCTGGTCCAGTCGCGTTTCCCATTCAGATCGTGTTATTGGCGGGTGGTGTAGTTGCAGGCTTGTTTGGAGCCAAGACTTTGACAGTGATGACAATCGGACAGGCTATTTTCGGTGCGATCGCGCTGGGCATAGTACTCTGGCATTTGTAATGCGCCCATACCCGATGATGACCACCCAGTTCCGCATGTCGTTTCCTACAAGCACGTCGGTGTTCGGGACTGGCGTCACCAAGATTTGGCGGGGCCGCGTAACTATGATTGCGGCGGTCACTCCGGTCCTAGACAGGTACTACGCGGTTTTCTCGGTGCTGGGCGAACGTTTCATGCAGCTTCGCTGGCATCGCCCGAATTCCGAAGGGTGGTCGATCCGAAGTATCTCGATCAAATCCGCACGCAAGTGAAAGAATTTTCTACCAGTCTCTCGCGTCAGTCGGAAGTGGCCAGGTCCGCAATCATGAACTTCAAGAAGGGAAGAAACACGATCAAACCGCGTACTTTGCGAAAGCTGACAACGGCCATCCATAAATTGCAAAACATGACTCTCGAGTCCCCCACCGCGAGTTACATGAGGTGGGGGATTCGTTAGTGAGGTTTATTCCAATGCGTCGCAGATGGGAGCAAGCCCAGCCGTTACGCCTGTGAAGTAACCATCAAATGGATGCGGTCCTACCTCCTGAACGACCGAACCGAAATTGGGCGTCCAGATAACAACCCCCCAGAGCGGCGTGACGATTTGGCTATTGACGGCTTGAACCGAGAAGTCATTTCCATAGTATCCATACTGCAGATTATTTTGCGTCCCATCCGGGCCCGGCTCTTCTGTATACGTGAGCATGTAATCCATCCATGCGGGGATCGACTTGCCTGTTGTGTAGTTGTAAATCCTGCCTCCATAGACCTCGTGACGATAGCCCTCGATCAACTGATCGTTTGCGTTGTAAAAACGAACGACGTTCCAGTATGCGGTAAGCTGATCGACCCATTGAAACTGCGGAGTGCCGGTTAAGGGACATGGCAGCCCGCTAAATACTGTGTCTGGGTTGCTGTTGGGATCGCTCGCGAGGCTCCCGTCTCCCAGTTCGAACGTCGCAGGGCTGCTGTAGCACTTGATCGCCGTACCCAGGGGATCCAGTGGCCCAGGGTGGGCTACCTTCCAGCAGGCCTTGTAAGTGTGATAGATGACGCCCTCGTTTTGTAGAATCGCTGGCGGTTGCAGGCTTAAGGGATCAACAGACGGTGCCCCATTCTGGTCGTCCACCAGCACCGAGAGAAGGCTCCAGTAGTTGAGCTGCGAATCCTTATCGTCGCTGGACGCATGGCTCGTAGGTGAGTATGTCTGATACCTGTTGGGTAAACGGGACGTACCTTGATCGATAAGCTGCCGGTGATGATCCCTTGCCGGCTCCTGCGCAGCCGCTTGAACTGAAATGGCCGCCAGGCCACACAGAGTCGAAGCCACGCAAATCAGTGTTCGGAATTTCATGTGAGTTTTCCCCCTTTTAAAGTTGAGGCAGAATTCTGAAGCCGAATTAACGAAGTGGCTCGTTTCCACAAAACCGAGGCCATCTCCCAGGCTCATGCAGGTTTAGCACTTCGAAGACACAAGCGTCCCGAGGAAACGCCGAGGGTTTCCCGAGGTTTTCGAAGTCGACGACGCCGCCGCCGCGCATATAATTGGTGGCCTAATCTGCAGTTTTATGGACTCCGACTTTCAACTCGGCGCCTGGCGGGTTCAACCCCAATTGAATCGGGTCGCCTGCGAGCAACGCTCCGTTCGTCTTGAGCCGAAGATGATGCGAGTCCTGGTCTGCCTTGCGAAGCGCTCAGGCGAGGTTGTTCCCAAAGAGCAGCTTGTACATGAGGTTTGGCGAGACACCTTCGTGACAGATGATGTCCTCATTCGCTGTATTTCAGAATTGAGAAAGACGTTCGGGGATAGTGCGGGACAGCCTGCAGTCATCGAGACTATCCCCAAGAAGGGTTACCGGTTGTTGATCCCCGTGACCCGAGTTTTGTATCGCGACCCTACGCGCGATCGGGCGGGGAAGGAATTTGTTGATTCGATTGCAATTCTGCCCTTTGAAAACACAGGCGACTGCGCTGACTTTGACTACGTAAGCGAAGGCCTTACTGAAACGATCATCACCAATCTCTCGCAACTCGATCGATTGCGTGTTCTTCCAAGTACTATCGTGTCCCGGTATAAGGGGAAAATAATCAATCCGGCGAAGATAGGTCGCGAGCTCGGAGTACGTACTGTTCTGGTTGGGCGGGTGATCCAGGGAGTAGGCCGGTTGACGATTGGAGCAGAGATGATCGACACATTCAACGAGGTGAATGTGTGGACGCGGACTTATGATCGGCAGCCCGATGATATTTTCTCGATCCAAGACGAAATAGCACAGGAAATCTCGGACCACTTGGTACTGCGCGTCACTAGTGCGATGAAGCGGCGATTGACTAGGCGACGAACCGACAGTCCTGAGGCTTACCATTTGTTTCTAAAGGCGGTTTATTGGGCAGATAAGCTGACTCAGGAGGGTTTTCGAAAAGGCTTGGAGTTCGCAAGGCAGGCAATTGATGCCGACGCCAGTTACGCTGACGCATACAGCTGCCTCGCGTATTTGTATGCGAAGGTCGGTTTCTTTGACCCTCTGGCCCCTGGAGAGGTATTCGGGAAAGCGAAGGCTGCTGCTCTTAAGGCGCTGGAAATCGACGACAGTCTTGCAGATCCTCACGCCACCTTGGCGCTCGTTAAGTCTGTGTTCGATTGGGAGTTCGCAGAGGCAGACGCGCTAGCGTGTCGTTCTGTTGAATTGGACCCCCAGTTGGCATTCGGCTACGGCGTGCGCAGCCAAATATGTCTAGCGCTCGGACAGAATGAGGAAGCTGTGGCGGAGGCCAAGTTTGCTGTGGAGCTAGCGCCGTTGTCTTCGCCCTTCGCTCTTGGTTTGGCACTTACTCATTATTATGGCAGACGGTACGATGTCGCGGTCGACTTGCTAAACAGACTGCGAGAAGCAGATCCCTCCTTTCCCGCGACCTACCGATTTCTGTCAGCTGCATACGCTCGACAAGGTTTGCACGATGCGGCGTTGGGCGAAGCGGAGAGGTATGTTGCTCTGACGGGTCGTGATGTCACGAGCAGAGTAACACTAGCAGCAGTCCAGGCAGCGATTGGAAATCATGACATGGCACGGAACTTGCTTCGTGAGAGCGAAGGCGAAGCAAGGAAATACTCCTCCGTAGCTTTTCGTTTCGCCGGAATTCACGCGCTACTTGGGGAATGCCAAGAGGCATTTGAATGGCTGGAGAAGGCCTATTGTGGTCGAGCTACGTTAATGTTGTACCTTAACGTTAGTCCCGATTTTGACAACTTGCGCGGGCCGCGCTTTGCCGATCTGCTCCGCCGTATCGGACTGCAATTGTGAAGTCAACCCAGCACACTCATTTACCCTCTACGCGATTTATTTGGCGGCTATGGGTAGAGACAGCGCCGCCGTCGAACAGATCAGGACAGCCCACGAGCTGGACCCAATTTCCCATTCAACCAACACGATACTGGGGTATGTTTACTTGCTTGTGCGACGATATGACGAGGCAATCGAACAAATTCGAAAGACACTGGCGCTATATCCAGAGTCATCGATCGACCACTACAACCTTGGCGTGTGCTACGAACACAAAGGCATGTTCTCGGAAGCTGTGGAAGAGTTCCTGAAATCGGATGAGGGTGAAGGCGCGAGTAAAGATGACTTAGCGACGCGCCGCCGGGCCTTTTTGAGATCCGGCATCCAAGGTTTTTGGCGAGAGGAACTAAAGTCAAGTATTTCAGACTCGAAGCACGGATACGTTGCACCGGGTCTCTTAGCCGGCCTGTATGCTCTTCTAGGTGAGAAAGACCCTGCTTTTGAGAATCTGGAGCAAGCTTACAAAGAGCGGGACAACATTGGGCTTATTAGAGTCGAGCCCGAACTGGACAATCTCCACTCCGATCCACGCTTCGCCGACTTGCTGCGGCGGATGGGCCTGCCGCAGTAATGGGATCATTCCGGCATGCGTATCCCATGCAGAATTTTTCGACCGTGAGCATGGTCAAGGAGATGGCGCAGGACGATAGTAATTTGGCTTCCTAGCACGATGGTCGCGTATTGGTCGCGCCTTATCGCTGAAGTTCTTCTGCTTCTGTAAGCTTTATCCGATGTGATAGATACGAGCGATCAATCAGCGACGCCAGCCTGTTTTATCAATACGGCAGGATCTCATGGCAGGCGTCTACGATGGCGCGATGCAAAGGTATTCAGATCACGAGGGTACGGCAAGCGCGCAGCTCCGGGCGGGAGCCCAGATGTAAACCTGACTTCCTCAGTAACGATCCGTTTTCGATGAGTACGTCGGCGATTTTCGCGTCGACTGACTTCGGCGGTGCTCATTCCCTGGTCGCATCCGCAGCTCCGCCGTTTCCGCCAGAAGGAGGGCAGTGTCCCATTCTTGAACGCGACATCTATCGGAGGGCATGAAACTCGCGTTGAGTCTCCTTGAGAATTGGTACATCCGGATCTGAATCGGCCCACCTTTTTAAGAATGTCTCATACTCTCCTTGTGACTTAATTCGGTCGACCCCGAGGTAATAGCCTCGCGATATCTGCAGATAAGCAAGCGAGCCAATCGGGTCAGTGAACCGGATTCCAGGATGATCCACAATCTTCTGGAACTCTGAGATTCCCTCCTTTACCCGACCCACGCGGAACAATGCTTCGCCTCGAATGTAAGGCGAATGGACGTTTCCCAGCATCGCCGAACCATCTCCCACCATGGCCATTTCGCCAGTAGTCGTAACCTGTAAGTCCTCCACCGCTCCTGGAGCATTTCCATCGCGCATTGCGAGAACGGCGCTTAATACCGGCAGATATATGCGGTTCACGGCCGTGTCCTCTGGAAATTGATCATGCAGGTCTTCCCGCAGAGCGCCGGATTGCTTGACATCTCCGGCCAGGCCGAAGGCCAGCGCTGCCGTGTATTCAACATCGCGGGCGCGTGAGACCTGCAATGCCTCAGTTGCTGCTCGAATTGCCTCGCTCGGATATCCGAAGAGAGCTTCATCCACGGCGAACCCAGACTCGTACCCTGCAGCGCGCTCCGGCTGTCCCACACTGATCGCGAGTTCCCTGGCTTTGAGCGAAAGCTGTCGGGCCAGACGGATCTGTCCCCGGTCGGCCGCCGCAAGCGCTTCGAACTGGGTCATCCAGTCTTCGGCCCAAGGCTTTCCCGAAGCCAACGCGGCGGCGCGCTTCATCCCATCTGTATCTCCGGCCGCAAATGCAACCGCATATCGCAGCACAAGCATCTCCGGCGGGTTGAAGCCGCGTGCCGATGCCTCCGCCATGACATCTGTGGCTTGCTTCATCTGGCCTTCCAGAAAGTAGCTGTAGGCCATGTTCGTGTATGCGGGACTCATGTCCGGATCTAGCGCTACCGCCTTCCTTGCTTCCTCAATAGATATGTCGAAATCGCCCAGCCCTTGAAGGATCATTCCCGAAGCCAGACCATGCGCGACCGGGTCACGCGGATAGGACTGCGCCCAAGACATGCACGTTTGGCGGGCACGTTCGAGGTTTCCGGTTACGATCCGGTCGTAGGTGACCTCGATAAAGAATCGCTCGCGATCGCTGGCACGGTTTCGGAGTTCATAGCCGCGCTTAGCCGCCTCCCCAGCAACTCCAGTCTGTCCGGAATCGGCATAGCTCAACGCAAGGTGTGCGTATGCGAGCGCGAAGTTCGGGTCCAGCTCAATGGCTCGCTTCTGCAGCGGAATTCCCACCACCATACTCTCGTTCAGTGAGGCGCGGAGTCCCGCGCTATAAGCCTTCAGAGCTTCGAGCGATGCAGTCGTGCCCTCTTCCAATGGCTTATCGTGCATCTGCCGCGTCCGCGGTGACTCCCCGGCCCGTCGCCGGAAGCGCCTTGCCACCTGGGTCAGGGCATCCAGCACTTGTTCCTTGGTTTTCGCCGTCGCCTGCTCCACATCCAGCAGATCTCCCGTACCGCACCGGGTCGCGCGCAGACTGAGCACGTACTCATTGCCAAGAGTTGAGATCGAACCTTCGAGCATGACCGTAGCGCCTATTCGTTCGCACACTTCTCGTGCAAGAGCTGCTGTCAGGTGCTCACCGCGGGTGCGCCCCATCAACTGCAGGGTGTGCTGCACGCGTTGGTCAGACACGATCTGGAGAAACGGCGACTGTTCCAGTTGCACGGCCAGACCTTGCGTCAACGTCTGGTCGAAGACCGGGTCGTTGGTGCCGTTGCTGAAGTCGGCTATCACCAATGTGTCGGTTTCTGTCATACCGGGCGACCGTTGTAGAGATACGTATCCCGCAACGGCTCCGGCGACGACGATTGTCGCCGCGGCGGCAATCCAGCCCAGCCGGTTCTTCCTTCGTTCTTCGTGGACTTCGACCTCCACGGTCGACCGGACGGCAGAAACCACATTCAGTTCAGCCGGGAGGACAGGTACAGCTTTCTCAGCCAGCCGGTATCCCTTTCCCGATACAGTAAGGATGTACTGGTTCTCAGATCCCTCCCCCAGCGCTCTCCGGATGCTGAAAATGTTGCGCGTGAGGTTGGTTTCCTCGACGAAGGTATCGGGCCAGACGCTCTTCATGATCTCGTCTTTTGTGGCAATTTCGCCGCTGCGGCGAACAAGTACGAGTAGAATTTGGAACGCCTTCGGGGTGAGGGTGACAGGCTGGCCATCCCGCAAGAGCACCTCATTGTCCGCATCCACGCGGAAAGGACCGAACTCATAAAGTTCTCGCCGCGACTCGTCGAGTATTCCAGACATCGTTCCCCGCCTCTGCCGTCATAGCCCTGTGCCCCCGAATGTATCAAACGCCTCATGCCAACGTCGCGTAAAACACTCATTTCGTATCCATATTCTTCTCGTATCCATATTCTTCCCCTCCAAGAAAATCCAAGAACTTTCCAAATTGGAGCCAAGGACTTGCCCTACGCATGTCCACCATGCTGCGAACGTTCGACGGTGAATCCAGCAAGGCATACAGAGCATGGCGAGACGAACCACCATCCGAACCACTACAGAGACTCTTCTCATCTTGGGCAACTCGGGAACCCCGGGTTGTCCGGTTTGCGGCGGTGTGATGGTGACGCTGGAACAGGGACGGATGCTCTGCGGCGTGGCTATTGAGCAGTTGTATCGATGGCTTGAGTCCGAAGCGGTCCACCACTCCGGCTTGGCCGCCCTTCCCCAGATGGTCTGTCTGCATTCGCTGCTGATTTGCCTGCAGAACAACAACCCGACATGACTGCCGGGCACCCTGAAAGGAGATCCTTATGAGTACTCGTTTCCCGCTCGTTACCAGTATCGGCCTGGCTCTTACCGTTTGCGCGGCGGCTCAGGCACAGAACGCGACCGCACGCTACGTAATTCGTGATCTCGGCGCCTTACCGGGCGGCGGTTTCAGTCAACCTGGGACTTTGAATGACGCTGATGTTGTCGCTGGGCTGTCTGTCGCATCGGACGGCTTCCAGCACGCCGTCTTGTGGGTGGGTGACCAGATCGTCGATCTTAACCACTCGGACGACCACGGGCTGAACGCGGGTGCGTTCGGAATCAACTCGCTAGGCCGGGTGTCGCTTCAAACGGAAACTTCCGCCTACGACCCCAATGGCGAAGACTTCTGCGCCTATGGAACCCATCGTGTGTGCGTAGCGGCAGTGTGGCAGTGGGGCCGGTTTGTCAGCCTTCCCACGCTCGGGGGCAACAACAGCACCGTCGGAAATGTGAACAGCTTCGGACAGATTGCCGGCGTGGCTGAGACGGCCGTTCCGGATCCTGCCTGCGACTCAAAGTTGCCCAGCCAGAAATTCCAATACCGCGCGGTCATCTGGGGCCCCGACCTGCGGAGCGTCAAGCCTCTTCCTCTTCTGGGAAACGACACCGTCAGCGTCGCGCTATGGATGAACGACAAAGGACAGGCGGTGGGGGCATCGGGCGCGTGCAGCAACACTGAACCACCGCCGATCGCCTATGGATCGCACGCAATTCTTTGGGAGGCAAACGGCACGCCGATTGACCTCGGAAACCTCGGCTCTTCCGCGCTGAACGCAGCTCTCGGAATCAACAATCGCGGAGAAGTGGTCGGTGCTTCCTCTCTCCGCGACGACTCTACGCCCTTCAACGGTACACACGGCTTCCTCTGGACAAGCCAGCACAGCATTAAGGATCTCGGCACTTTATCAGGCGACGTGGCAAGCGGCGCCTTCGCAATCAATGATGCGGGAGAGATCGTGGGAATATCGATCGACCCGGTCGGTGATCCCCGAGCCGTTTACTGGCACAACGGCATGCCCGTCGATCTCAACTCGCAGCTGGCTGCCGGATCCAATCTGTATCTGTTGTGGGCCGCGGATATCAACAACCGCGGGGAGATCACCGGGTGGGGTGTGGATACCTCAACGGGTGAAATCCACACTTATCTTGCCGTACCAAACCGGATGCACGACGGAACTATACCGGCAGTGCAATTCGATTCCCCGGCGATCGCCCCTCGAGAACTCCCGGACGAAGTTCGCCAACGACTGGCGAGAGGTTACCTGAGTCGGTTCCAGCATTGAAGGTCTGCTCCAGAGACATCAAATTCGGACTCCCATTCTCTCCTGGGTTCTTTCGAGAGAATGGGAGCTGGGTTTTCCCGTCAGCAACATCTAGTTCGCATTCGTGACCCGTTGTGGTGTTCATCTACAGCGCACCTGCCTTTCGAATTCACAAAACTCAACTGGCGCTAACACGGGCGAATCACTCATTGAACTTGGATTGAGCTTCAAAGCGTTTAGCAATTCGGATTTATGATCATCAGGCGTTATCGCTAAGGGGTCCTCTGAGAGTTCGGGCTGCCAACGGTCCGAATTAAGCAGATGTACTCATCGAATCGATGATCCCTGTATGTGCATAAATGCGCTCTGCGAGAATCCGTGTGCCGGCAGACAACCTGCGTGATCGGCTCGGCACCACGGAGTCGGCAGGCCAAATTTCCAAAAGCGCGGGCGAGTAGATCCTCAACATCATTCCAACCAGTCCCGCCCGCGATAAACATGTTCTTCGGCTCTGGACAGCCGCGGTCCAGCGCCGGACGTAATCATTGCTCCGAATCACTCACGGGGAATTGCCTCCGTGCGATGCAGGTAATGACGGTGCCCGGGTCTGTTACGAGGATTTGAAGCTCATTCCCGCCATCATCGATCACAAAGTAGGCGCCATGCGTCTGGCCTTGAGAATCCTGACCCTCAAATGTTCCGGTGCAATCAGGGTTCACCGTATAGGTGCCACTGGAAGCCCCCGAGATGACGAGCCCGTTCAGACTGGTCATTCCAATCCCCGTGATTTTCCCATGTCCGTCGAAGGTGTAGAGATTGACACCCGCGAACTGGCCGAGTCCAGCGATGTATCCGGTGTCCCTGTCGGAGAAGGTGCCTTTCAGTGTTGCAAGTGAGCACGATTTTGACTCGGCCGAAGCGAAGGGCGCTACGAACAGAGCGAGTGCGGCGACTACGGTGATTGTGACGGCCTTTGCGGCGATGCTGAATTTCATGGTTATCTCCTTTGCGCTCATAAATTTCTTCGATTCCGGAAGGAGACCGTCCCAGATCTGCCTGTTCTCCTTCTGCCGGTACAGGCGGCACCAGATACCCAAAAGCGGCCATGGTTCTATATATTATTTGTGCTCCGGGAGGGTGGTAATCCATCGACGCACGACCAGCAGAGATCACCCGGCTGTTAAGGGCCTGGGGCAGCGGTGACGAAGCCGCGTTGGCCCGATTGGCGGAGTGCGTCTATCCCGAACTGCTGCGCATGGCGCGCCGGTTTATGAAGAACGAGGCGCGCGGCAATACGCTCCAGACCACCGCGTTGGTTCATGAGGTCTATCTCCGCCTCGTGGATGTGAACAATGTCGAATGGAAGGCGCGCGCACAGTTCTTCGCCGTTGCGGCGCAGATGATGCGCCGTATCCTGGTGAACGCCGCACGCGCTAAGGGTTCGCGCCGGCGCGACGGAATACCGGAGAAAGTCAATCTGGACGAGTCCGCCGTGTT
>Ga0126371_10003414_pt1 | contig 13922 bp, 14 predicted proteins | sample PanSoiMetaPlot_4_FD_110145 | JGI IMG/M metagenome (GOLD analysis project Ga0126371, IMG submission 110145) | Tropical forest soil microbial communities from Panama - MetaG Plot_4 | ecosystem: Environmental > Terrestrial > Soil > Tropical forest > Bulk soil | place: Panama | collected 2016-02-17 | reverse complement strand
TCGACATGAATGAGAAGAAAACAGCATACGTTCAGTCGCAATATGCAGGGGACAAAAATGTTCACATCGAGACGGGTGATGCGTCCAGGTATCTGATCGACAAGCTCTTGCCGACCATCAAATACGAGAACTATAAGCGCGCGCTTTGCCTATTCGATCCCTACGGATTGCACCTGGAGTGGCGCGCCATGGAAATGGCCGGGCAATCTCGCGCTATCGATATGTTCCTCAACTTCCCCGTCATGGACATGAACAGAAATGCGATTTGGCACAATCCCCGAGCGGTGCCAAAGGAAGGCATCGCCAGGATGAACCTATTCTGGGGAAACGAGTCGTGGCGCACCGCCGCCTATGCTGAACATCCGCAAGGCAACCTATTTGGGCCCCCAGACCTCATCAAGCAAGGGAATGAGGCTATCGTGGAGGCCTTCCGCCAACGGCTGACAAAGGCAGCTGGCTTCCGCTTTGTCCCAGATCCACTGCCAATGCGGAACAGCAACAACGCAGTCGTATATTATCTATTCTTTGCCTCGCAGAAGCCGGTCGCCGAAAAGATCATCCACGACATCTTTGCAAAATATCGCTGAGCTACGCTCAGATCGGTACCGACGGCATTTCGTCGTAAGTTCTACCGTCGATCACGCGACCAGCAGCTTTCTTGTTCTTGCCGCCCCACTGCTTGAAGAAAAATGCTGTGCCGAACCGGCGACAAGCTTCCTCAATTTCGTATACCCATCTCCGGTCCATCGGTCGGGCGCGCGGTCCGCTCTCGCCCCCAACGATTGCCCATTGAATATTGGTCAGGTTGGCGCCGGCAACTGACCCGAGCAAAGGCTCGAAAGAGACAAATCGCACCGCTGACCTTACGCACCTCAGTTCGTCAATGCGATCAAGATAATCTGCATTCTCCACGCTCGTCCCGAGCCAGACATTCCGAAGCTGCGGAAAGTTTGTGGTGATCTCCGCCATCCGATCCGGCCGCTTGGTGAGGATCTGATATGTGTGCCGGGGAGTCTCTTCCATCGTCCGCCACACCGCTCGCACAAATTCGGGTGGTACGTCGGCATGAAAAAGATCGGACATCGAATTCACGAAGATCTGGCGCGGCTTTCTCCAAGTCTTCGGCACCTCAAGAGCCTGGCGGTCCAAAGTGATCTTACCGCTCCACACCGCCCGTTTGCCGCTCTTGCGCGTGAGCTTTCGATATTTGGCTGCCCCCATGGCCTCGAGGCGCGCGGCCATGCGCATCGCGTAGCAGTTTGTGCATCCGGGGGAGAGGATCGTACATCCCGCGACGGGATTCCACGTCGCATCGGTCCACTCGATTGACGTTTCAGCCATTGCGAATCCTCTGATCGGCGTAAGCTGACATGGCAGATTTAATCAACAGTGAATGTTCTTTGTTCATTGTACAGCGAAAATGGCTTCGACGAACAGTTGAGTGCGTTGAAATTTCCGCCATCAATCGATTCTCCGATGGGAGACGAACATCAACATGGCCAACGTAGCCACCATATGACATCTCGCAGGGTCATGCCCACTTCCAAAATCCGCTCCGTCGCCGGCACTTGCCTCGCGCTCTTGTTGACGGTCTGGCCTGGCCTCTCGCTTGCGGCGCCGGTCACGGCCGTTGCGACGAACAAGTTTCTCGACAGTATCGGCATCGTGACCTCGTTTCCCGATCGCGGCCAGCCGTTGGCCAGGACGATCGAAATGGTGCGCTATTGCGGCTTTCGATGGGTCAGAGCGGGAATAGAAGGGCTGAGCGACGAGGGTCCTACAACGGTGCAGACTTTTCTCGATCTCCACCGCGAAACCGGCGTACGGCTGAGTTGGGGATTGGTCAGTGGTGGGACTGACGTGACCAAGCTCGTGAAGACGGGCAAGGTGCTGGCTGAGGCCGGTGCACTGCTCGCGTTCGAGGGCAACAACGAGCCGAACAATTGGGGTGTCACCTATCAAGGCGAAAAAGGCGGCGGCCGCGAGTCTTCCTGGATGGCGGTGGCAAAGCTTCAGCGCGACCTGTACCAGGCCGTCAAGAGCGACCCGGTGCTCGCCAACTATCCCGTCTGGTCGATCTCGGAGCCCGGCGCGCAGCGAGACAATGTCGGCCTTCAGTTTCTCACGATCCCGCCCGGTGCCCAGACGTTGATGCCCGACGGCACGACATATGCGGACTACGCCAACGTCCACAATTATGTCTATCATCCGCATTCGCCCTCACCGGCCGACAACAAGACCTGGGATGCGGCAGATCCGACCGCCGCCTCCAGGGTGGACGGGCTGTTCGGCAATTTCGGCATCACGTGGTCGAGACGGTTTCGCGGCTACACCCAAGACCGGCTCGATTCGCTGCCGCGTGTCACGACCGAGACCGGCACCTATATCCAGGGACCGGTGACGGAAGAGCTGCAGGGCTTGAATCTGATGAACCTGTATCTCGCGCAGTTCAAGCGTGGCTATGCCTACACATCGGTCTATCTGTTGAGGGATCGCACCGACGAAGGCGGCAATCAGTCTTTTGGCTTCTATCGGCCGGACTATTCGCCCCGCAAGGCCGCGATCTACCTTCACAACCTCACGACTATTCTGGCGGACAGGGGGACTCTCGCCAAACCCGGCCGGCTCGATGTCGAGATCTCAAACCAGCCCAAGACAGTTCATGAGCTGCTCTTGCAACGCAGCGACGGCACGTTCCAACTGATCGTGTGGGGTGAACGCCTGCGCGGCGAGGATCGCGTGACGGTCAAGCTCGGCGACATGCCTGAACAGGTGCGGCTCCATGATCCGACCATCGGTGTCGAGCCTGTCCAGACGCTGAGCAACGCCAATTCGATCGAGCTTACGCTGAGCGATCACCCCATCGTCATCGCGATTTCACCCCGCATGCAGTGAGGGCGTGTCTCTTACCTCACGATCGTCTCAAAGGCGGCACCGCTCATCGCAACCCCGCTATCTCGGTAAGATAGATTTCGCGGAGCTTGAATTTTTGCGTCTTTCCCGACGCTGTTTGCGGAAACTGTTCGGCAAATCGCCAGATGCGCGGCACCTTATATGATGCCAGCTTCCCCCGGCAGAACTCCGTTAGTTCGTCGGCGACGCATTGATGGCCGGGCCTGACCTGAACAAATCCGACCGGCACCTCACCCCAGTCGCGATCGGGAACGCCGATGACAGATGCATCGAGAATTGCCGGGTGAGTATGGAGGACATCTTCGACCTCGCGCGGGTAGATGTTCTCGCCGCCACGGATGATCATGTCCTTGCGGCGGCCCTGCACGCGGCAATAGCCGTACTCGTCCAGACTTCCGAGGTCGCCGGTATGCAGCCATCCCTCCCTATCGATCGCCGATGACGTCGCGTCCGGATTGTCGAAATAGTCCTTCATGACCGCGTAGCCGCGCGCGCAGATCTCGCCGATCTCGCCTCGCGGCACGGTCGCTCCGGTTTCCGGATCGATGATCTTGATCTCCGTCTGCGGCAACGGCCGGCCCACGGTCGAGAGCCAATCGGGATGGGGATCATCGGGCAACGTATGCGTCAGATAGGGCGAGGCTTCCGTCTGGCCGAAGCCGATCGCGACTTTCAGATCTCGCTGCTGCGCCTGTCGCACCAGCTCGCGCGGAACCGGCGCGCCGCCAAGCGTGACCAGCCGCCATGACGACAAGTCCCGATCGACGCCCGATGGGGCATCCAGCATGCGGATGAGCATGGTCGGCACGCAGAGCAATAGCGTTCCACGCTCCTCCTCGAACAGGCGGAGCATCTGTTCAGGATCGTAAGCGGGCGGCAAGACATGCGTTCCGCCCGTTTGCAGCGAGCCGAGCGTGCAGAGGCTGCATCCGGCCGTGTGAAACATCGGCATCGGATTGACCCAGATGTCGTTCTCCCCGGCGCCTATCGTTCGCGCGTAAATCCGGGCGTTGTTGGCCAGATTTCGGTGCGTGAGGCGTGCTCCCTTGGGCGTGCCCGTCGTTCCCGACGTGTATTGGATCTGGGCAATGTCGTCAGGCCTCACCGGCGGCAATTGAGCAGATGTCCGGCCGGTCTCCGCGAGCGCCCCCCACGAGGACAGCGGAATGACCTCGCGCAGCGAGGGAAGCGTGTCGCGCACCTCGTTCACCGTGGCGACGAGGTCGCGGTTTCTGTAGCCATCCTGCACGACAATGCCGCATGCGCGTGATTGCTTCAGCACGAATGCAAGCTCGGCGCCGAGATAGGCCGGATTGACGGTGACCAGTGTCAGGCCCGCAAGCGCCGCGCCGAACTCCATCAAGACCCATTCCGGCACGTTCGATGACCAGATCGCGACGTGCTCGCCCGGCTTGAAACGCAGCAGCAGCGCGCGGGCGACCGTTTCGGCCTCGGCAAGCAGTTCCTCGAAGGTCCAGCGCCGGCGCGCCGGCTTGTTCGAAATTCCTTCGACCATCGCCACACGGCGTGGCCACGACGCCGCGGCGTCCCGGAGCGCGTCACCCAGCGAGATATCCAGAATGGGCACGCTCTGGTCGGCAGGCTGGTAGGACAGATCGGATGGAACGCCGCTTGTCACACACATCATTGTTCCCCATAAAGGCCGCAACATCATTCGAAACGGATGGTTCGAACCAGACTATAAGGCTTCGACCCCAAACCATTCGAAACGTACGGTCTGAATCGGACTATGTCTTCTCACAAAGCCGCCGCCCGCGATCACTCGCCGGTGAGATTGAGTCCCGTATCCTGCCTTGTGCTGGGCTTGATCGGCCTCCGGGGCCCCTCGACCCCCTATGAGCTCAAGAGAGCGGTCGGCCGCTCGGTCAGCTATTTCTGGCCGTTCCCGCATTCGCAACTCTACGGCGAGCCGGAGCGGCTGGCCGAGGCGGGTTTGCTGTCGCGAAAAACGGAGACTGGCGGCCGGCGGCGCAAGCTCTACAAGCTGACACGAAAGGGAGAGCAGGCTCTGAAGAACTGGCTCAAGGCGGCGCCGAACGCGATCTTCGAAATGCGGGACATGGCGGTCCTGCAGCTGTTCTTCAGCGAGTTCATGAGCAGGGAGGAGCTGGTGCATCTGGCCAAGAGCCAGGCCGAGCTATACCGCGAGCGGCTCGCGACCTACGCGCAGATCGAGAAGACCTATGTCGGCAAAATGGGGCGTAACCGGCGAATGGCGTCGCTCTTTCTCGGAATCAGGATGGCGACAGCCTGTCTGGATTTCTGGGAAGACATTGCGGCTCATCCGCCTCCGCCGTGATCCGCCTTCGCGATCTCAAACGGTTTCTCTCGACACGCCGGGCGGATCACAAAATCAACAAGCTCGATATCACAGCCAAACGAAAGCCCACGCGGCCGCGCCGCATAGAAAGAGAAACCAGACAAGCGACAACCAGAACAGCAAATCGTCACGCTGCATGCTGCTTCTCGGAAATGACCGGAGCGCGCTCTGGCTCGTCTGCGAGCATGATCTTGGCGCTCGGATGAGATGCGATACCGACGCCTTAACTGAAAGGGGATGCCCGAGTCTTGCTAGATACCGCCAAAGATTTGGCGTCTCGCGCCTTATCACCGATCGCACTCCGATGAACGAAATTGTCTCGGCGTCATTCCGGTCCAGCGCTTGAAGGCGTGCGTCAGCGAACTGATCTCCATGTAGCCGAGCAGCCACGCGATCTCGGAAACAGGCAGCTCGCTCTCGCGAAGATATCGCATGGCAAGAGCAGCCCGCAGTTCGTCCAATATTTCGGCGTAAGTTGCGCCCTCGTCGTGAAGCTTCCGCGACAGCGTGCGCAGGCTCATGCCAAGCCGGCGCGCGACCTCGGAGGTTCGGGCTCTGCCGTGAGGAAGCAATTGCGGGATGACCTCCTCAACGGCGGAACGGAAGCTCGCCTGCCTGTCCGGCTGGCGCGCAAGCGCCTCGTCGGCGTATTGCCGCAAGAGTTCATTCAGATAGACGTCGCGTCCGATGAGCGGAAACGACGCGGTCTGAGCCGAAAAAATGATCGCGTCGGCGTCCTGCTCGAATTCCATGTCGTGACCAAAAAACGATTTGAATTCCTCGGTCTGGCCAGCGGAGCTGTGTCTGACCTTCAGCCGAAGCGGCGCCAAGCGGGTTTCCGTCACCTGCCGGCAGATTCGCATCAAGGTCACCAGCCAGAAGTCGGCCTGATGCCGATCCGAACGTCGATCGACACCTACGTAATCGAGTGAAATGGTTGCGGCCTCGTCCAAGATGAAATGCAGACGGACGCCCTCGTTGACAATGCCGCTGTAGCGCCCGGCATTGCGAAGGGCATCGGAAAGTTGCTCCGACGAGGCCATGACATAATAGAGCAAGCCGATCTGACCCAGTTCGAAGCTGCGCGCCAAATGAAATCCGAGAAGCTGATCATCAAGTTCCGCCGCCACCACATTCAACACCTTGATCTGCGTGCTGACGTCGAGGCGGAGGGTCGGATCGTCAAGCAATTCAGCTTTCAGACCCGCTCTGGCCAGAACGGCCGCGACGTCTTTGCCGACCTCGCGCAGCCTGGCGCAAGCCAGGCGCGCGATCCCGCCGGTCGCGCTCGGCAGTGTACGGAAACCGTTCGGCTTGTCAGAACACATGAGACACGCCCATTCGCAAATCATTCCAACGCCTGCGCGCCGCGCTCGAGCATGATGTGATAAGTGGAACCGCTTCGATCGCCATGTCGCGCAGCGGCCGTTCCGGCGGCCTACTTCTTCTTGACATCCGAGAAGGCGCTTTCGACCACATCGCCGATCGGCTGCCACGTGCGGCCATCGAACTGAACCAGCCGCGCGCGCTTGATGGGTTGGAAATCGTTGGGCCCGGTGCTCACCGTAATGCCGGGCAACAAAAATGACGCCTGGTAGTCCTTGAGTGCCGCCGCCTGCCGCATGACGTTGTCCCGGGACAGGTCATCGCCGCATTGCTTCAACACTTGGGCCATTGTATCGGCCGCTGCATAACCGAAAAGCGCAGCGCTATCGTCCTTGTCTCCGCGTGGGTAATATTTGTCCATGAACGGAATCCACTCCTTGGTCTGCGGATCGTCCTTCCATGCCGGGTCGTTCAAATCCTTCAGAAAGGATGTCGAGATCACGCCCAAGGCATTCTGGAGCCCCGCCGGTTTCAAGCTGCCGGCAATCGAGGCGGCCATGTCGTTCAACATGAACACGGGGTGCCAGTTCAAATCCGCCGCCGCCCTGATGACGCGCGCGGCGTTGTTCGGCACGCCCGCGAACACAAGAATATCCGCGCCGGATCGCTTCAGGATCGCCACATGCGTGTCGAGATACTCGTCCGAAATATCGTAGGCGACATCGACAATGATCATCCGGGAGAGATCGCCGAGCCCTTCTTCCAATCCCTTGAACAGATCGCGTCCGAACTGATCGTTCTCCCAGAGAACCACGATCTTGCGTCCGGGATAGAAGGCCTGGATGTAGTTGGCGTAGATGCGCCCCTCCGCCCGGAACGAAGGCTGCCAACCCATGGTCCACGGAAACGAGGTGGGATTGTTCCACTCGTCGCCGCCTGATGCGACGAAGAGCTGCGGAATTTCTTGCTCGTTCAGGAATTTCCGGACGGCAAGATTGCCGGGCGTTCCAAACGATCCGAACGTCAGGAGGACGTTGTCCCTTTCCACCAGGCCTCGGGTCAGATCGAGCGCGGTGGACGGATCGGAATTGTCGTCGTACGAGATGAAGCGGACCTTGCGGCCATTGATTCCGCCGCGCTCATTGATCATGTCGAAATACGCGGCTTCGGCCCGTCCGATCGCACCAAAAGCCGACAGCGCCCCGGTATAAGGCATGACGTTGCCGATGCGGATCTCATTGTCGGTCACACCGGGATCACGCGTTCGCTGGGAAATCGCGCCGAGAGAGGTCAGAGCAACCACAAGCGCCAGTACGGCTCGGCCAAACGCGCTCATTTGAAGGACCCGCTTGTTGAACTTGTGTCGAGCTTGTCGTGTTGAGCTGGCCGCGTCCTCTGATGAAGCCGCATATGGGCCTTCCGCTGCGCGCATTCCCGCCGCGCGCCGCGAACGCGGGCCGTCCGCGACTCAAACTCGTTGCGTCCAACCGACGCTGAACGATGGGCCGCGAACAGCCGCAGCTCGGCGTGGGTCAATACTGGTTCGGGCAGACCCACTGGCCGTAGGCGTCGCGATAACAACCGTTGTTGTAGTAGCCATTGTAACCGCCGTAATAGCCGTAGGCTCCGGCCGCCGCCGCGCCGACGGCCGCCGCTCCAACCGCTGCGGCGCCGTATCCCCGATAAGCCCCACGGTACGCCGCTCCCCGATACCCGTAACCGCGCCCGGCAACGGCGTAGCGCCCGGCACCGCCATAGCGGCCCGCGTGAACGGCTCCGCCCCTGAAGCCAGCGGCGCGAGCGCCTCCGCCATGGAACCCGCCTCCGCCCCGGAAACCACCGCCGCCCCTACCGCCGCGGGCGAACGCATCATCGGGAACTAGGCTCGCACAAACCAGGATAAGGGCCGCAAAACCGATGAGAACAAAGCGAAGCATGGCTTTCCTCCTGATGATTGGGGTGCCGATCATCTCTTTGGGCTTGGAGCGCCAGCATTCATCAAAGATGCCGCGTTAAACATACGCACCCAACCGCAGGCTCCGTTGGTCCGACTTACCGCAGTTTGAGATAGATCAATCGGACCGGCGATTTTGATGCCGGGGTGCTCCGCGTTTCGCGACCGCGAACAAGTCCTGTCAATTCGGTGCGAGCCCGCCGCCGTGGCGTGTTGAGGCAGATCAACATCGAGGCGCCGGTGGCTTTTGAAAGTGGGTTGGCGAACTGCCAGTGGGAGCAGACCAAACCATGAACCCTTTGCTCAAGGAAATCCGCCGCAGCCCGTTGCTCTGGATGCTTGTCTTCGTGCCGCTTGTGCTCGTCGCCGAAAACATCGCGCCGTCGGCTCACACACTGCTGTTTGTACTCGCGATCCTGGCCATCGTGCCGCTTGCTGCGCTTCTCAGCCTCGCAACCGAGAGCGTTGCCGAAAAGACCGGTGATGCGATCGGCGGCCTGCTCAACGCGACATTGGGAAACCTCACGGAGCTGATCATCGCGGTGGCAGCCCTTCAGGCCGGAGAATACACGCTGGTGAAAGCGTCGATCGCCGGCGCGATCGTGACGAACTCGCTGTTCATGCTTGGCGCGTCGTTTCTGCTCGGCGGGCTGCGGCACCACGTTCAGGACTACAATCGCGCCGGCGGAAGGCTGTATTCCGGGTTGCTGCTGATGGCCACGATCGCCCTCCTGGCGCCTGCCGCGGTCGCCGATCTCGATCAGGCGCAAGGCGGGGTGATGACCCAGAAGCTCAGCGCCGGTCTCGCCATCCTGCTGATCGCCGCATATGCATTGGGCCTGGTGTTCTCGCTCGGGACGCACAAGGAATTGTTTGCGAGCGCGGATCATGGCGAGGGGCATGAGGCGTCTTGGCCGCTCGGACTGGCCGTCGGCACACTCATAGGCGTCACGGTGCTGGTGGCGCTGGTGAGCGAGATCTTCGTCGGCTCGGTTCAAAAGGCGGGAGAGACGTTGGGAATGAGCCCAGCCTTCGTCGGGTTCATCATCGTCGCGCTGGTCGGCGCCGCGGCGGAGATGGCGGTCGCATTTTCAGCCGCCCGCAAAGACCGCCTCGACATGAGTGTCAGCATAGCGCTCGGCAGCGCCTCGCAGATCGCCCTGTTCGTTGCTCCGGTGCTGGTTCTGCTGAGCTATGTCGTCGGTCCGCAGCCGATGGATTTGCAGTTCTGGCCGGGCGCGGTGACCATGGTGATGATTGCCGCCGTCACGGCCTGCTTCATCACGAACAGCGGACGCTCGGCATGGTTCATCGGCGTCCTGCTTCTATTCATCTATGCGATATTCGCGATGACGCTCTACACCCTGCCGCCGGGCAGCCAGCAAGCGGGCTCGACGAAACACGCTAGTTTCTCTGAAGCGTCAGGCTCAGGACCTCGAAAATGACGGCCGTGGACCAGCCGAACAACAGCACGCCGTCCATCGCGGTCATCGGTCCGAGCAGGCGCCAATCCGGAACGGGAAGGACGTCGCCGTATCCCAGGGTCGTGAAATTGACGAAAGCGAAGTACAGCGGATCGGCGCCTTCCGGCGCCACGTCGACGACAGCGTAAGCCATCGACCAGATCACGATCTCGGTCATGTGAGCAGCCATCAGCACCGCGACCGTGCCGACCATGACGGTAGCCAGCCGCACTGTAGGGAAAGACAGCCACTTCGCGGCGATGCTTCGTGCGACGCGGATCACCACAACCATTGCCACTGCGTGAACGGCGATGTTGGCGAGACTGACCGCGGCCCCAAAAGCTATCTGTCGCAGCATGCGAATGAACCTGCCCCACACATGTCGAGCGCAACATACAACAATTCCGCCCGCGCGGTGCATGCCCTTCCACCGCCGTCGGAGCCTTGGTCCATGTTCCTGCTTGACGGACACATATCTCGCCGATTATACGTCAATCCATAACCATAAGGTTATTGATCACGAATGCGGAACGCACACGACGTGCTCTTCAGAACACTCGCCGATCCGACCAGGCGGGCTATCTTCGAGCGATTGTGCCGCGAAGGCGAGCAGACGGTCGCCGCTCTGACGGCGCGGGCCGGGGTCTCGCAGCCGGCCGTCTCGAAGCATCTCGGGATCCTGAAGCAGGCCGGGCTGGTGCGTGACCGCCACGAAGGCCGGCAGACGCACTACAGCGCACAGCTTGGCGCCTTGGCCCCGCTGATCGACTGGACAAGCCAAATGACCGGCTTCTGGCAAAGGCGATTCGATCAGCTCGAAGATCTGCTCAAAAGGATGGACCAATGAGCAAACCTGAAACCGAAACGCTTTCCGTCATTGTCGAACGAGACATCCCTTTTCCGCCGGAGAAGATCTGGCGCGCGCTCACGCAACCACATTTGATCGAGGAGTGGTTGATGAAGAATGACTTCAAGCCTGTCGTGGACCACCGCTTCAATCTCAGCGCGGACTGGGGCGCCGTCGACTGTCAGGTCAGGACAGTCGAAGCGAACAAGACGCTGTCTTACACATGGGACACCAAGGATCTTAAGAGCGTCGTCACCTGGACTCTCACGCCGACGAGCATGGGAACCCATTTGCGAATGGAACAGTCGGGCTTCCGGCCGGATCAGCAGCCGTATTATCGAGGTGCAATAGCCGGATGGCAGCGTTTCCTTGCAAAGCTGGAACAGATTTTGGCGCGCAAGGATTGACGTCCGCCGGCGAAATTCAAAACCTGTCTACGAAACGGAACGCCGAGAACGTTCCGAATGGAGGAAGTCTGATGAAGATCAAGTTGACCAGCGTGTATGTGGACGACCAGCAAAAAGCACTGCGCTTCTACACCGAGGTGCTGGGCCTCACCAAGAAGGCCGATTTCAGCAACGGGCCGTATCGCTGGCTGACCGTGGCTTCACCCGACGAACCCGATGGAACCGAGCTGCAACTCGCGCTCAACACCAATCCGGCGGCCAAGGCCTATCAGCAAGCCATATTCCAGCAAGGCCAGCCCGCGCTCATGTTGTTCACCGGCGACGTCAAGGGTGACTACGAGCGCGTCAAAGCGCGCGGCGCGGAGTTCACGATGCCGCCGACCGAGGTGACAGGCTCGACCATCGCCCAGTTGAACGACACCTGCGGCAACCTCATTCAAATCACCCAGCTTGCACGCTGGTAGCGCGGGCAGTCAGCGCGACAAATCAAGGAGCGGAATTCGAGGCATAAGATCCGAGGCGTGAAAATCCAATGAATCCATCGGAACGCATTGACCGGCTGATCGCGGAACTCACGGACTGGCGGGGCAAAACCTTCGCCGGCATCCGCAAAAACATCCTTGAGGCCGACTGGGAAATCATCGAGGAATGGAAGTGGATGGGAAGCCCGGTGTGGTCTCGCGATGGAATCATCGCACTCGCCAACGCCCACAAGGGAAAGGTGAAGCTTACCTTTGCGCACGGAGCGCGGCTTCCGGATCCTGACAAGCTTTTCAACGCGGGCCTCGAAGGCAATGCGAGACGAGCGATCGATTTTTTCGAGGGTGATAAGATCAACGAGCGTGCTCTGAAAAATCTCATCCGCGCCGCCGTTGATTACAATCAGCTCAAATCAAAGAAGAAGACGCCGGCCGGTGCGCCAGCGAAACCACGCAAAAGCAAGCAGACGTGAAGCGACGGAATTTCGAAAGCGATTTTCAAAAAGCGCTGGGATCACCGCCGTTCCGCAGGCAGAGTGAACTGAAACACGGCGCCCCGTGATTCATTCGCGCTGGCCGAAAGCCGACCTCCGTGCGCCTCGATGATCGAATTGCAGATAGCCAGGCCCATGCCGATACCGTTTGGCTTGGTGGTGTAGAAGGGCTCGAATAAGCGGTTGATCATCGTCGGCTCAAGCCCCGGACCGCTATCCCGCACCGCGATAAGAATCTCGCCCGAGGCATTCGCGGTCGTGCTGATGCGCAGCTCCCGCCCCGTCTCATCAAGCGAGCTCATTGCTTCGACCGCATTGAGGATGAGGTTGAGAACGACCTGCTGCAACTGGACGCGATAGCCTTCGATGAGCGGCAGGCCCGTGGCGAGGTCCGTCCGCAGCGAAACGCCATGTCTGAGCAGTTCGCTCCGGGTTATGGTGACGACGTCCATGATGGCATCATTGACGTCGATACTTTCTTTCGGCGCCGTCGTCTTCTTAATCAGGGCACGGATCCAGTTTATGACCTCGGCGGCTCGATTGCCGTCGCTGACAATGGATGCAAGCGCCCGCCGCGCCTCCGCGACGTCAGGAGGTTGAGAGCCCAGCCAGCTTAATGCGGCGTCCGCGTTGCAGAGCATCGCCACGATCGGCTGACTGACTTCGTGGGCGACCGAAGCGGTGACCTGTCCCATCGCGGCCGCGCGGTTGGCGTGCGCCAGCTCCGCCTGCATCTCGCGAAACGTCTCGGCGGCTCGCTTGCGTTCGGTAATATCGCGGCTCAAGGAAATGATCAGCCGCTGCCGGCCCTGGGGGAACTCCCGCATGTGGATCTCGACAGGGAACACGGTGCCGTCCTTTCGGCGATAGCGGCTCTCCAACGTGGCGACGTCGCCGGCCCTGAGGTGCTCACGGTGACGCTGCCAAGTCGCCGCATTCAGCTCCATATCGAAGAAGAACGGAGTCTTTCCGACCAGTTCGTCCCGGCCGTACCCCAAGCTCTCGCAGGCATTGCGGTTCACGTCGAGAACGGTGCCGTCTTCTTCGTGAAGCATGAATGTATCTGTCGCGTGATCCACGAAGGTGCGGAAACGAGCCTCGCTCTCCCGCAGCGCCTCTTCGGCGCGTTTGCGCTCCGTGATGTGCCGCCCGACCCCGCGGTAGCCTGTGAAGCGCCCCAACTTGTCAAAAACCGGCAGCCCCGAGACGGACACGTAGCGCTTGCCGCCGTCCGGCGTGGGCCGCGCGAGCTCGAAATCGCGAAACGGCAGGTGGGCGTCGAGCGTCTCCCGGTGCTGGCGCCAGCCCTCTGCATCGGGCTCGAGATAGGGCACCTCCCATCGCGTCTTGCCAATCTCGGAGACGGGAGCCTCGGCGAGCGTCTCGGCGAACTCCTGCCGGATGAAGCGATGCTGCGCGTCGGTTTCCCAGTACACGTCAAAGGAGAATTGCACCAGCGTGCGAAAGCGCTCCTCGCTCTCGCGTAACGCCTCCACGATCTCAGAGGGGATTTGAGCCGGATGTTGCATGGTCAACCCTGTTGCTGACGAGCAATGGATACACGCGCTCATTTCCGGCGACAGGTGCCGGGCCGTCGAGGTCACGAGGCGGCGGACAGCCCCCAGCGCTCGCGAACAGCGGACGGTGGGCCGACCTGGAGTGCGGTGATTTTAGGTTGAATCATCATTGCGCTCCAGC
>Ga0126371_10003413_pt1 | contig 13929 bp, 8 predicted proteins | sample PanSoiMetaPlot_4_FD_110145 | JGI IMG/M metagenome (GOLD analysis project Ga0126371, IMG submission 110145) | Tropical forest soil microbial communities from Panama - MetaG Plot_4 | ecosystem: Environmental > Terrestrial > Soil > Tropical forest > Bulk soil | place: Panama | collected 2016-02-17 | reverse complement strand
GGTCCCTGCCAGTGGCCGCGCGCAAGCATCCGTTCGGATTCGAATCGAACGTTCGCACCGAGCTGATGACTCAGTTCGCTGAATTGCGCGGCGCGCTGCGAACGATGACAGCCATTGCCGAGAAGCAAACGCTGTGGGGTGAGAGCCTGGAAGAAGAGCTCCGCGCCGAGCGGCAGCGGCTGGCTGAAGTGGAAGCGGATTTCTTGGGACGCACCGAATGGGCTCGCAAGCTGGAACAGGAGCTCGCGCAGTCGCTCGCCTGGGGATCAGAGCAGCAAAGAGAATTGGAAGCGCGAACGCTTTGGGCGCAGGATCTCGACCGCCAGCTTGAGGAGCGTACCCAGTGGGCTTTGGAAAACGACGCCAAGCTCAAGAAAATGCAAACCGAACTGGCCGAGTTGCGGATGGCGTTCTGGAATCGCCTCGGGCGCCTGCTGCGTCTGGTTCGCTAGCTAGCTCTCGCTCGCCGAATCGCGATGAAACAAGCGGAAAGCAGGCCGAGCGCGGTGAGACCCGCCCCAGTGTAGACCGATGCCGGACGATATACGAAGCGGACCTCGTGGCTGCCGGCCTGCACCGCGACGCCGCGCATCGCCAGGTTGACTTGATGGATCTCCACGGGCTTGCGGTCGACCAGTGCTTTCCAGCCCGGATAATACATATCCGAAAGAACCACTACACCATCGCAGGCCATGTTCGCGCGCAGAACCACGCGCGAGGCCTCATGCCTGGTCACCGAAATACTGTCGCCGTGGCAGGACTGCATTTTCCACCCAGACGGGACCGGGCCTTCGATGAAAGCGGCGTCATAAAGTTCGACCAGGTGGTCCCGCACGATTGCCTGGCCATCGGCGGGTTTGTTGATGGAGTTGACCAAGTGAACCGCCCAGGCACGCGGAAACGCGTGCGGATTTCGGAAGACCTTTCGCCCGCTCTTGCCTTCGAAGACCTCCTGCGCGTCCGGCATTTCGGTACGGCGTCCGATGGTGTAACCAACGTTCCAAAAAGATCGATAGGCCGGGATGTGGACCTCGATGTCAGCGCCATTCAGAGTGATACTCGCCAGATAGGACTTGAATCCTTCGAGGTGGTGAAACTCAGCCCAATTGAGCGCTAATTCTTCCGTCTCCAAATCGACGCGAAACGGGCGGGGTTGTCGCTCGAGAAACGCGGCAATATCCGAATCTTCACGGACCTTGCGAAGGTCAGTCATCTGGCCGTAGTCATTGCGGTCGCCGAACTCAACACCCGAGAGATTCCCGGCTTCCATCAGCATGCATCCGAACAACACCGCAGTGACGGCTCGGGACGTGATTGCTCCGCGCCGCCAGGCATACAGAGCCGCGGCGGTGACGAGCGCGAAAAATCCGGCCGAGCCGAAGGGGTCGGTAAAATTCGAAGGCGACGTACTGGCTGCGGCTCCCCAGATGATCGCAGTCCACAGCAGCACACCGACGCCGGCGACGATGCAAGCCGCGCGCGTACCGGTAGATGTGTGGCTCAGCGCCGGAAGCTGATCGAATCCGTAAGCGGCGAGCACAGCTGCGCCAGCGCTCAGGATGCAGATGGCAGCGGCTGGAGTGCGGGCCTTATCGAGACCCGGGACTATCGCGTAGAGAAAGCCCTGGAAAATGTCGTGCTCGCCGAGAGAATAGAGATACCCGCCCGCGGCTACGGCCGCGAATAGAGGCACCCATTCGCGCTTCCAGGCAGTGACCACGGCGACGGAAGCGAGTGTTACAGCAACCACGCCGAGAAACGGGTCGGTATAACCGTGCGCGTTGCGAATCACCAGTCCGAAGATGGAAAGTAACGGCGAGGAGAAATCGCGATGTACGAAGTAGGGCACTGATTGGTTCCAGGTAACCGGCGACGGCGCGCTGATCCAGCGCATGGCGAGGCGTCCGTACTCGATCATCGGAAGAATCTGGAGCGCTCCAGTAAGAAAGAAGAACAAGCCCGAGATCGCACCGAGCTTCAAGATCAGCCAGGAACGGCGCGTGATGGCGAAAAACATCCAGGCAAACGCAGCCGACAACGTGATGTAGAACGGCGCCTGATGATGGCCGCTCAGCCATGCAGTGCCGAGGCAGACACCGGACAGCGCCGCGCTCGCCCACGGCCGCCGTCCGCGAACCGAGCGCAGGACAAACAGGAAGACCAGCGGAGACCACATCGCGCCATTCAGCATCTGAGGCCAGCGGGTCATCCCAATGTATCCTGCGAGCGCGAAAATCAAGCCGCCCAACATGGAAGCAGCCCGCGAGAGCCCGAGATCGCGGCACAGGAGATAACAGAACAGCGCCGCCAGGTAGTGAATTGCGACGAAGTACCAGACCAGCACTTCGGAGTGAATGTGGCCGTGACTTCGCGGGATCAGGAAAAGCAGCCAGTTCAGCGGATACGCTGCTCCAGGCTGCGCCTGCGCGAGCATGGGTTGGCCGGCCCACGTGGTGGGATCCCACAGCGGAAACTCCCCGTGGTGGATCTGGCGTGCTTCTTCTTCGAACCAGGGGAGGACCTGAACAGCGAGGTCGGGCTCCCACATCCACTCATATTGGTAGGTGAGCGTGATTCGCCAGAAGAAACCGGCTATGATCAGTAGCAACAACGCTGGCGCCGCCGCTGCCCGATACCACGGCGTCGCGACGCGGGCGGATACGGGCGAGAATGCTGGCGCGTCGGATGCCATGAGGTTACGCTTTAGACCTCATGATATCCGATTGGACAATCCAGCCCGCCCAACGCTACCGAGCCGGTAGCGCTCGATGGGAGGCTGGGTGCTACCGGATGCCTCGAATACTACGCGTTGAGCTTGCGGCGAAACTTCAGTGCAGCCAGTGCAATCGGAGGAAGACCAACCAGGCTCACCGATGCCGGTTCGGGTGTGGCTGTTTTTGGCACGCCGACGCTTCCATGGTCTTGGTTGTCGCAGTCGATGTTAACTGTGTAGTCAGAATTGCCTTTGATGCCGCTTGTGGATCTGATGGTAAAACCGTCGAGAGTGCAGTCGTAGCAAGGATCGTTGTAGTTGGTAAGGGTCACGTCAGAGCTGGATCCCCAACCATCCCACCAAGGCGCGCTGGTACCAACAACGCCATAGACATCGAAGATCTCAAAAGATTGGATATCGCCCAGGTCGCCGTTTTCACGGTAATCGTGTAGGTCCAATCCCAATCGGATCCGTCTTTGCTGGGCGAACCTTTGAGTGTCGCCGTGGCCGATGGGTCCACTGTGTTCGCGTTGGCGAGAAAAGCGCTGCCCGCTAAGAAGATTACAGAGAGTGCATGTTTCAATTTGAATTCCTCCAAGGATCGAGGCCAGGAGGAACCGATTAGATGGAATGCGTCTAACTCTAAACGGATTTTACGCGAGAATCTTGGATTCAGAATCCGTTCCAAAGAGATAAAGCTACCAGTACTGAAATAACTGAATTATCAAATTTACGGCCTTGTGTTGGGAAATCTACAACAATGCCAGCAGTTTTCAATTGAAAACCGCGTTAGTACCGAGGCTGCGTGGTCTGTGGTGGAAGAGTGCTCGCGAGCACGCAGCTGGATCCGGGGTCGAAATCCGCGAAATACGGTTAGACTGCGGTGCGGTCCTGCGTGACGGGTGCAACCGCCGCAGCGGCGGCGTAATAACGTTTGGTGGCCGGCATCCGGATTGGCTCCGGCTGGCGAGTCTGGGCCTCGATCCAAGCGTTCATGCCCCGTTCGACGGAGACCACGAACTGGTTGATGATGAGCGGATCCATCTCCACGCTGAAGTCGCAATAGAAATTGACGTATTCGCCGGCCTGAAGCGGAATGCGCAATTGCCATAGAGGCTGGGCATGTCTTCCGCGAACCTCTTCGAAGGTACTCCCTTGGATGCTCATACGCGCGCCGTGGAAGCCGAACTCGTTGCTTCCTTCGCGGATCTTGTTCCAGCACGCCTCCAAATCAGTGGCTTTGGCGAGCGAGGATTCGAAGTTGATCAAGCGGGTCTCGGCGTCGATGATGCGCCGGAATTTTCCGCCCAGGAACATTCGTCCGGCTGCGGCGAACTCGGCATAGTCTAAGTGACGGATGCCAATCCAGGCAGCCCCGCAGAACAAAAGCACGATCAGGCCGCTGAAGCGGTTGTTCACCGCGTTGACCAGCAATGAAAGCACCGCAACCAGACCGCAAAACGCATAGATCGTTAGAACCGCCCGGCGCGTGGTAAACCCGCGCTCCAAGAGCCGATGATGAATATGACCGCGATCCGGTTCGAAGATTGGACGATTGCGTAAGAAGCGGCGCAGGACGGACAGAACAACGTCGAGCAGCGGGATCGAGACGGCCAACAGGGGCGCTGTGAGAGCAAGCAGTGTGACGGATTTCTCGCTCCAGAGTGCGCCGTAGCAGCCTAGCAGGAATCCGATCAGAAGGCTCCCGCTATCGCCGAGGAAAACCGAAGCGGGATTGAAATTGTATCGCAGAAATCCGAGGAGACATCCGGCCAGCGGCAACGTTGCAAGAGCGAGTGGAAGGTTGCCCTGCGTAAGCGCTGCTACCAGCATCGTCACAGTGGAAAACAAACCGACACCGGCCGCCAACCCATCCATACCATCGATCAAGTTGAACGCGTTCGCACATCCCACCAGCCACAGCACCGTGATCACAAAACTCAACCAAGGAATGCTCGGAAGACCATTGAATAAGTGAATGTCAACACGAATGCCGACTGCGTACGCCAGCATCGCCGCGCCGATCAAACCGATCAGTTTCTGCTTCGCCGCCAATCCGATCAAATCGTCCAGCACGCCGGTCAAGAAAACGATTGCGGCAACTAACCCCAGCTGAAGAATCTGCGGAACCGCCCGAGTCAGCATGGCTGTGTAGCCGAACGGCAGAGCCAGTGCAATCGCAAACGTGGAAACATAAGCCAACACGATTGCGATGCCACCGACGCGCGGGACCGCTTTATGATGTTTCTTGCGCACACCGTCGGGATGGTCCATGAAACCGATCTTGACGACTGAGTCACGCACAAGGGGCGTTACGATTAGACTGAGCACCACGGACAGGATTCCCAGAGTTAAGATGAGTGCCAAGCGCCTACTCCTTCTCCATTCCTATGTGCCAAGGTCGCAACTCCGGGGTTGCCAGTCCTAAGCGACTCCTTTCGACTTAGGACCAGAGCCTTAGCTTACTCTATTTCAGACGAGATTGCCCCCTAAGGCTATCCTGAACCAGTCCTGAGCCGTACTAGTACTTGCTGTAGAGTTAGATAGTTAGCTGCGATTTCACCGGTCCGAAACCGGGCTGTGTTAGAAGCAGGAGCTATGCGGCCCTGTACTCACACGCGTGGCGTGAGTGCCGATCGAGCGGCACGTAGAATATAAGTCAAGTTACTAACAATGTCACCTGCCGGAGTCGAGGGTCTGGCAGGAACGGATTCGACGAGCGATTTCTAGGGTTCAATCGGGGGGTCAATTATACTTGTGGCACAGGCTGAGGTGTCGGAGCCGCAGAAAAAACCAGGAGTGATCCAGATTGTCGCTCGAAGACGAGTTGTACCAGCAACGGCTCGGCCGAATCGCCGAGATCGAGGGGTTAGGGTTTCGACCTTATGGCCAGCGGTTCGATTTCACGCATACCATCCCTGGGGTCTTACAGGAGTTTGGAGAGAAGACAGCCGAGCAATTGGAACCCCGGGTTGAGGTTCGCGTGGCTGGCCGCATCGCTACGATTCGGCGGATGGGTAAGGCGGGCTTCGCGCATCTGGTGCAAAATGGCGAGCGGCTTCAGGTCTACGTCCGCAAGGACGCCGTGGGCGAGCGCGACTTCGCTCTATACGAACGGCTCGACATCGGCGATATCGTGGGCGTGGAAGGATACCTGTTCCGGACCAAGACAGGCGAGTTGAGCATCCATGTCGAGCGGCTGCATTTTCTAGCGAAGACCCTGCTGTCGATGCCCGAGAAATGGCACGGGCTTGAGGATGTGGAGACGCGCTACCGGCAGCGGTATCTAGATTTGATCGCGAATCCCGAGGTGCGGCGGGTTTTTGAGACGCGCGCGAAGATTGTGGCTTCGCTGCGGCGGCAGCTTGAAGCGCGCGGCTATTTGGAAGTAGAGACCCCAATGCTCCAGCCGCTCTACGGCGGGGCGGCGGCGCGTCCATTTATCACGCATCACAACACGCTCGACATGGATCTGTACTTGCGGATCGCGCCGGAACTGTATCTTAAACGCCTCGTCGTGGGAGGGCTCGAACGGGTTTACGAGATTAACCGAAATTTCCGCAATGAAGGCATTTCCACGCACCATAATCCTGAGTTCACGATGCTGGAATTTTATCAGGCGTATACGGATTATCACGGGATGATGGACTTATCCGAGGAATTATTGAACCAGGTCGCAATCGATGCCACCGGCGCGACGGTGGTGGAATACCAGGACGGGAAGATCGATTTCGGCAGTGTCCGCCGCGTCTCGATGCGCGAGGCGGTCGGCCGAACCGACTTGAAGGGCGAAGCGCTGGTGGAAGTCTTCGAGCGGGACGTGGAAGCAACGTTGATCCAGCCGACGATCGTGTACGATTACCCGGTGGAAGTTTCCCCGCTCTCCAAAAACAAGCCGGATGAACCCGACTTCGTTGAACGATTCGAGATTTACATCGCCGGCATGGAGATCGGAAACGCGTTCACCGAGCTGAACGATCCGCGCGAGCAACGGCGGCGCTTCGAGATGCAATTGGCTATGAGGGAACGGGGCGATCAGGAGGCGCATCAAATGGATGAGGATTACGTGCGCGCGCTTTCTTATGGCATGCCGCCGGCGGGCGGAGAGGGAATCGGGATCGACCGGTTGACGATGATCCTGACCAATTCAAAATCGATCCGCGACGTGATCTTGTTCCCGTTGTTGCGGCCGGTCTGACGGTTTCTTACAATGAGCGCGAACTCGTTCGAATTGTTTGTCGCGGGCCGCTACTTGCGCGCCAAGCGCAAGCAGGCTGTGATTTCGATCATCACTGTAATTTCGATCGCCGGCGTCGCGGCGGGTGTGATGGCCTTGGTAATTGCCATCGCGATTAACAACGGCTTCCGGACTACGCTCCAGCGCAGCCTGCTTGGCGCGACCGCCCATATCATCATCAAGGAGAAGGAGCCGGCTTACGGGATCGGAAACTGGGAGCAGATCGATCCTCAGCTCAGAAAGTTGCCGCACGTGGTGAGCGTGGCGGCGAGCTTGTACGGACCCGCTATGCTCTCTGGCCCGTTGGGTGGCGCGGCTTCTGGCGCAGAAGTGAAGGGCGTGCCTTTGGACAGTCCGCCAGATATGCTTCTGCACTTGAAGCAGGGATCGTTCGAAGCGTTACGAGACACGAACGGGATGCAAGGAATTATTCTGGGCTCGCGCCTGGCCCAGAGCACGGGCATGTTGCTTGGCGCCGTCGCCAACGTGATCAGCCCGCAGGGCCCGCTGACTCCGTTCGGAATGAGCCCTAATCGCAAGCGCTTCCGGGTGGTCGGAATTTTCGAATCCGGCTTCTATGAGATCGATAACTTCTATGCGTTCACCTCCTTGCGATCCGCTGAGCAACTCTTCGATGTTCAGAACGTGAACAGCATCGAGCTGCAGTTGGACGATATCTATCAGGCGCCCGCGGTGGCCGAAGCGGCGCAGAAAATCATCGGGCCGGACCTGGTTGCCGACACCTGGATGGAGCAGTTCAAGCAGATCCTGAGCGCGCTGAGCTCGGAAAAATTGGTTACAGCCGTAACGATTGGGTTGATTGTGCTAGTCGCGGCGCTGAACATTTTGATCACTCTGGTGATGATGGTGATGGAGAAGAACCGCGACATCGCGATGCTCATGTCGATGGGCGCGACACGCCAGCAAATCCGGAAAATCTTCGTGCTCCAAGGCGTACTGATCGGCGTAGTGGGAACAGCGATCGGCCTCGTGCTGGGATACTCGCTGTCGTTTCTGGCGGATCGATACCACTGGCTCAGTTTGAACCAGGAGGTCTACTCGTTCAGCTACGTACCCTTCAATCCGCGCCTCGTGGACGGCATCTGGATCGCTGTGATGGCGATCTTCACAAGCTTTATCGCGACCTTGTATCCGGCCCGCAACGCGACGCGCATCGCTCCGGTGGAAGCGTTGCGATACGAATAGCCATCATCGGCGCCGACAGGAGCCGTTTCGGCGTACAATCGAATCAATCTCATGTTTCAAATTGCGCCCCGCGACCAAGTGTACGACGTGGTGGTGATCGGCTCTGGCGCCGGCGGCGGAACCGTAACCAAAGTCCTGACGGATCTCGGTGTTAACGTCGCGCTGATGGACGCCGGTCCGATGATCGATCCCCAGCGAGATTTCAAGGAACATATGTGGCCTTACCAGGTTCCGCATCGCGGGATCGGCGAAGGCGGCGCTGGCTACTTCGGGCCGTCACACTGGGCTTTCGGCTATTTCGCAACGACTTCGGGCGGCTGGGAATTGCCGGGCGAACCATACACGGTTGCGACCGGGAGCAAGTTCCAGTGGTTTCGATCGCGCGCTATCGGCGGCCGCACGAATCATTTCGGGCGAATTTCGCTGCGCTTCGCCGACTACGATTTCGCGCCCTATTCGCGCGATGGCCTCGGCACGGACTGGCCCATCACGTACGACGACGTCGCGCCCTATTACGACAGAGCTGAGACGTTCATCGGAGTAACGGGCAGCAAGGAAGGCATTCGCAGCGCGCCCGACGGCATTTTCCAGCCATGTCCTGCGCCGCGGGTGCATGAGCTGCTGGTGCAACGCGCGGCGAAAAAACTGAACATCCCCTGCATCCCTTCGCGTCTGGCCGTGATCACCAAGCCGACCAACGGGCGCCCACCGTGTCACTACTGTGCGCAGTGCGGGCGAGGGTGCGTCACCGCGTCGAATTATTCCTCGAGCCAAGTCCAGATTTTTCCCGCGATGAAGACCGGCCGCGTAAAGGTCTTTACGAACGCCATGGTGCGGGAGCTTGTGGTCGATTCATCGGGTAAAGTCACGGCCGTGTCCTACATCGACAAAGCCACCCGCGCGGAGAAGCAGATTCGCTGCCGGACGGTAGTGCTGGCATGCGGAGCGTGCGAATCCGCGCGCCTACTGCTGAATTCGAAGTCTGGAAACTTTCCGAACGGGCTGGCGAACGGCTCAGGGCACGTGGGCCGCAACATGACCGATAGCGTCGGCTATCCGCTGAGCGCCCACATCCCGGCCTTGGACGATCTTCCGCGCCACAATTCCGATGGCATGGGCGGAATGCATGTCTACATTCCGTGGTGGCTTTGGGACGCCAAGAATAAGGAATTTCCGCGCGGGTATCACATCGAGGTCAGCGGGGGATTCCGTATGCCCGAGATCGGCTCGTTTAACGGCGAGTGCCGCCAGCATGAAGGCTATGGTAAGGATCTGAAAGATTCAATCTACAAGCATTACGGTGCCACGGTCAGCTTTGCTGGCCGCGGCGAGCAGATCCCGAACGATAATACTTACTTGGATATCGATCCCGACGTTGTGGATCAGTGGGGCATTCCGGTCCCGCGTTTTCACTTCCAGTGGACCGATAACGAACTGAAGCAGGCCCGCCACATGCACGAGACTTTTCAGTCACTGCTCGAAGCTATGGGCGGCACCGTGACCAAGCCGAAGCCGAACTTCATGGCCGGCGAAGGCATTTCCACTGGCGGCGAAATTATTCATGAACTCGGCACCATTCGGATGGGCAACAATCCTTCGTCGTCGGTGCTGAACAAGTACTGCCAGGCGCACGAGGTGAAGAATTTGTTCGTCGCCGACGCCGCGCCGTTTGTCAGCAATCCAGACAAGAACCCAACACTCACGATCATCGCGCTGGCTTGGCGCACGGCTGAGTACATGGCTGAAGAAATCAGGAAGGGAAATGTCTGACACGTCCCGGCGCGAACTCCTGAAGGCGATTGCGGCGTCGGCTATGATCGGGCCGATCGGGTTGGAAGCCGCGCAACACGTGCATGGGATCGCGGCCCAAGAGAAGAGCGCCGCCGGATACAAGCCAAAGGCGTTCACCGCACATGAGTACAAGACTCTTCGCGTGCTGGCGGATCTGATCATTCCCGCCGACGAGCGCGGCCCAGGCGCCGCCGAAGCGGGCGCACCAGAGTTTGTCGATCTTCTGTCCAGTCAAAATCCGCGGCTGTTAGCAATTTACACGGGCGGTATCGCTTGGCTGGATCACTCCAGTCAGCGGCTCAATTCGAAAGATTTCGCCGATGCCTCACCGCAACAACAAACGGCGTTGCTCGATCTGATTGCCTATCGCAAGAATGAATCACCGATGCTCGGGCCGGGCATCGAGTTTTTCGGTTGGGCGCGGCGAATGGTGGTCGACGCCTACTTCACGAGTCCCGCCGGTACCAAGGCGCTCGGCTACATGGGAAATACGGCGGTTGCGAAATTTGAAGTTCCGCAGGAAGCGATCGACTACGCTTTGAAGCGCAGCCCGGTGTAGCCCTGGCGGCGTTCGTCTTAGAAACTGAAACGAAGATTCAAGTCGATCCGGCGATTGAATGCCTGGGCGTTCGCGTTTCCACCAAAGCCGCCAATGTTCGCCTGGTTGAGCGGAATGCCGAGGCGCGGGGATAACAGATCGTTCTCGATCTGGCCGGGATTCACAGTGTTAAAGATGTTGTGAAACATGAGGCCGGCCGTGAGCGTGTATCTCTTGCCGCTCGACTCGCCAAAGCCGCCGAATCCGCCCGGAGGTCCGCCTCCGCCTGGTCCACCGGGCCCGCCACGACCTCCCCCGCCGGGACCGCGCCCGAAGCCTGGACCGCCGCCTCCTGGCCCGCGGCGCGGATTGTTGGTGGCGGGCGCAGTCGTCTCGCCGAATCCCCAAGTGCGGCTTATGCGCAGATTGAAATTGAACTGGCGGAACGAGCTGAAGGCGTTGATTGGAATCACGGGCAAGCCGGCCGGCGGATTAATCACGAAATTTCCGTAGGGTGTTCCCGTGACGAGACACGGCGTGAGGTTGCGCGCGAGCTGCTGAGTGCAGGCCGGCGCTGACAATCCAGCAGGAGCAAGAGCCGGGCGCGCATTCGATGTAATGCTGTCGCCATACTGATCGATTCCCTCAACAATATTCAACGGAGGCGCCGAATTGTAGATGATATTCGGCGAAAGCCTCACCCCATAGCGCAAAATGATACTTCCGTTGATGTTCACACGGTTGCGTATATCGTAGGTTGCGCGTCCCCAGTCTGCATTGAAGTTATACGGATTCGATGGACTGGACGCCGCGTTGGACGCGCCGCCGGTGTTGGAGTTGACGTGGCCGTAGGCGTAGTAGCCGAACACTGAGATCTTGGAATTGATGCGCGCATTCGCGTTGAAGATGAGCTGATTCTGCGCATAGAATCCGCTCGATTGGTAGAGATCGAAAATGCCCTTTTGAATGCCGAGCGGATATTCCGAGGAAGCTGGGTTGAGAGGGTTCCAAGTGCCTGGTAGCGGCGTGTTGATATCGACCAGACGCAGGACATGCTCGCCGAGCGAACTGATGTAGTTCACCGATACGGTGATGTTCTTCGGCAATTGACGGTCGATGCCGATGGCCGCCTGCTGCATTCTCGGCGACCGGTATGTGCCGTCGAGGTGATAGGTGGCCGCCGATTCGGCGTACTGCGGCGACGTCAGTATATTGAGCGGCGGAATCGCTACACCGGCGGCGGGATAAAACGCCGGATTGGGAATTACGTAGGAAACGTCGTTCGCGCCGTTGAAGCGGATCGTGTTTACTACGTTGGTGAGGCTGAAGCGGTCGTAGAAAAATCCGTAGCCTGCGCGCAGCACCGTCTTTGGGCTGCTGAGCCGGCCTCCGGCAGGAGTACCGATGCCCCAGGCGATTCCGATGCGCGGCGCCCAATCGCCGTGATCGGGAATATTGCTCTGCACTTCGTAGCGGAGGCCGAGGCTCACTGTCAGGTTGGGTTTCATTTTCCAGTCATCTTGCAGGAAGAGCCCACCATCCACCTGGCTGGCATTGATCAACGGTAGTCCTGCAGCGAAAACGTACTGATAGGGTCCTCCACCCTGGGCGATGATCTGCGACAGCGGTAATCCTTGGGCGATTCCCTGTTCCATTAGCGCGTACGCGCTCAGCGAGGTGAAATTGAACTGTCCAGTAAAGTTGTTCGTGTTGTAGTTGGCCAACTGCGCGCCACGAATGCGCCCGCCGAACTTAACGAAGTGCGTCCCGTGCGTGATGGAGGTGTAGTTCTGATATTCGTAATTGTGCTGGTGCGTGTAGTCTGATGCGAACGTGCTGCCCATTGTGAAAGCGTCAGCGACCGAGATATTCAACACTGGATTGACGCCCGTCTGGTTTGTGTCGTTCGAGAAAAACTGGAAACGCGATTCGTTGATTATGGCCGGGGTGACCACCTGGGTTTCTACGAACTGCACGGTTTGATTCGTGCCGTGCTGGGTGTAGCCGCTGTTCGGCAAATTGAATCCGCTTACACCACCGTTATTGAGCTGGCTTCCTTGCCAGCGGTAGCGCACATCGAACGAAATGTTCGGCGTCAACTGGTAGGTGACGCGCGGGCTGACATTGTCGAATGTGTTGGGCTGAAGCACCCCGAAGGACTGCCCGAGCGGCGAACAAGGCGTGCCGAAGGCCAATGTCGAACACGTGGGATCGAGAATGTCTGCGGTGACGAGCTGATCTTCGCGCTGCTGACGGCGGCCAAAGTCGATGAAGAACGACATTTTGTTCTTGATGATCGGCCCGCTCAGGTTGGCCTGCAGGTTTTTCGTGTCCGAAGCAGGCACCGGGAAACCTGGTGTGGCTGCGAAGGGGTTGCGGGCGTCCCAGATATGATCGCTGTAGGAAAGATTGACGGAGCCGTGGAATTTTTCCGATCCGGGTTTGGTGAAAATTTCGATGCGTCCTCGCCCGGAAGTATCGTACTCGGCCGAAAACGGATTGGAGTTGATGCGAATCTCGCGAATCGAGTCCTTGGGCGGAAGCTGGCCGCTTGAGAATCCGTCGATGAAGAACTGCCCGCCGTTCGGTCCCGCTGCCGGACCCGCTAATGCGAGCAAGTCGGCTTGCAGATCGTCGGGATCGTCGGAGAGCGCGTCCAGATCGGCGCCGCGAAGGGTAAGCTGTCCGGCGTTGCTGGCAGGATCGGTGCTCACCTGCGGGCCGGCGTTTTCCTGAACGGTAACTTCCTGGCGTTCGAGCGACACGCGCATCCGAATATCCAGCGTCGCCGAGCGCACGCCACTGCTGAAATCGGCTGACGCGGGAGCGATCTGCGCCAGCCCTGGCGAAGTCGCCGTTACTGTATAGGTTCCCGGAGGAATGCCGGCGATCGAATAGGCTCCATCGTCGCCCGACGTGGCAGTCTTCGCTGGGCCTGCAGCGTTCGACACAGTGATTTTGGCACCGGGTACCAAAGCGCCCGATTCATCCGTGATGACGCCGTGAATGATGCCCGTCGGCTGCGCGTGGATCGCGATCGCCGAAACCAGCATCAGCAAGACCGCTAGTTTCAATCTCAGCATTGCCTGTCCATAAAAGGTCTTTCCGAGTTTGTTCCGGCTACTGCTCCGCGGGTCCACCCACTTCCAAGCTCCAGGACCCCAGATTGACTTGGCCGGCCGTGCGGGGAGCAGCAGCCAGAAACGGTTCAACACCCGCAACGAATGAAAAAGCAGTGATCGCCACGCCTTCGGGAACCTTCGTACCGGAAACGATCACGGCGTCGCCTTTCTTCAATTCCGCGAGCGCCAGTTGCGGGGATCGTTCCAAGACCTGCTGCAAATCTCCGGAACCGCCCGGTCCGCGCCCTCCACCAAAACCTCGGCCGCCGGGAGCGCCGTTGGCTCCGTCCTCGCGTGCCGGCGGTGGTCCGCCTGGAGCGGG
>Ga0126371_10003412_pt1 | contig 13930 bp, 10 predicted proteins | sample PanSoiMetaPlot_4_FD_110145 | JGI IMG/M metagenome (GOLD analysis project Ga0126371, IMG submission 110145) | Tropical forest soil microbial communities from Panama - MetaG Plot_4 | ecosystem: Environmental > Terrestrial > Soil > Tropical forest > Bulk soil | place: Panama | collected 2016-02-17 | reverse complement strand
GGTCCGGCACACTCGCGGCGGATCAATCGTCAGGTTGATGAATTCGCCCCGCGTGTCCACCGGCCTGCCGTCGAGCAGGTCGCGGAGCGCCCGCATGATCTCCAGGGTGCGCCGGTACCTCGGGGCTGACTCCAGCTTCTCCCCTGGCAGGTCCGACGAAATGATGTTGATCGTCAGCCTGCCGCCGAGCATCGCGTCGATCGTCGCGAGTTGCCTGGCGAGCTGAGGCGGCCAGGTCTCACCCATCCTGACCGCCAGCAGCAGCTGCATTCGCCGGAGGAACGGCGCGACTCCGGCGGCGAAGGCTACCGAGTCGATTCCAGGCATGTAGTTGGACGGGAGCAGCAGGTTGTCGAATCCCGCTTCCTCAGCGCCAAGCGCGACCCCGCGGCAGTGCTCCCAGCTCGACTGCAGTAATTCCTCGCCCACGCCGAGGAACTCGTGATCCTCATCGCACAGCGGGCAGAACCACGCCACCTCGCAGCCCATCGGGGTGCCTCCTAAGCGGTCGGGCCGGCTTCGTCTCCCAGCTTCCGCCATAGGAACTCGTATTCCAAGGCCGCCTTCAGCGCGCGCTGCTCATTATCCGTGGCGGCGCCGTGGCCGCCTTCGATGTTCTCGTAGTAGCTGACCTCGTGCCCGAGCTCGGCGAGCAGCGCGGCCATTTTCCGCGCGTGACCGGGGTGCACCCGGTCATCCCTGGTGGAGGTGACCAGCAGAACCGGCGGGTACGCCGCGTCGGCCGACACGTTCTGATACGGCGAGTAGGGCCGCATGTACTCCCATTCGGCCGGCTCACGCGGATCGCCGTACTCGGCCATCCACGAAGCGCCAGCCAGCAACTCGTGGTAGCGCCGCATGTCGAGCAGCGGCACTTCGGCGACGATCGCGGCGAACAATTCTGGGTAGCGGGTCAGCATCACGCCCATCAGCAGCCCGCCGTTGCTGCCGCCTTCGATGCCGAGCCGGTCGGGCGTCGTGATGCCGCGTTCAACCAGGTCCTTCGCCACCGCCGCGAAGTCCTCGTAAACAAAGTGCCGGTGCTCCTTGGTCGCAGACGTGTGCCACTGCGGTCCGTACTCACCGCCACCACGCAGGTTGGCCACCACGTAGGTTCCCCCGCGAGCGAGCCAGCCGCGGCCGACAACCCCGCTATAGGACGGGGTGAGGGAGATCTCGAACCCGCCGTACCCGGTCAGCAGCGTCGGCGCGGGGCCGTCGGCTGAGCTGACCACGAAGTAAGGCACCTGCGTGCCGTCGGCCGACCCGGCGAAGAACTGCCGCACCGACATGGGCGAGGCGTCGAAGAACGACGGCGCCTGCTTCAGCGGTTCGGAATCGCCGCCGACGTGCCCGTAGCCGAGCGTGCCTGGCTGGGTGAAACCGCTGGAGTAGAGCATGTACTCGTTCGAGTCATAGGGATCTGTCTCGACGACGTCGACCTGCGAGTTTTCCGGTACGCCTGGCAGCTCGCCGCGCACCCACGTCCCGTCGGCCGGGGTCAGGACCGCCAGCATGCTGCGTACATCGCGGAGCATGCCAAGGAGCAGGTGATCGCGCGCCCACGCGAAGTAGCTGAGCGAGGTGTGCGGGTCAGGCTCGAAGAGCACGGTAAGGTCCCGTTCGCCTGCCAGATAGGCATCGAATCGAGACGCGAGCAAAGCCCCGGCGGGGTAGGTCACCGAGCCGACTTGCCACGGCGACCTTGTCCTGATCAGCAGCCACTCGCGGTGGATGTCGACGTTGGCGTCCTCGGGCACGTCGACTTTGACCAGGTCACCGCCGTCCCTGCGCAGGTAAAGCTCGCTGCGGAAGAAGTCGATCATGCGCGAGACGAAGTCGCGCTCGAATCCCTCGGTCGGATCGTGGAACGCGCCGACGCCGACATCTTCCTGCTTGCCTTCGTAGACCATCTCGGCTGCGTCAAGCGGAGTGCCGCGGCGCCACTCCTTGGCCAGCCTCGGATACCCGGACGTGGTCAGCGACCCAGGCCCGAAGTCGGTGCCCACGTAGATGGTGTCGGCGTCGATCCAGCCCACGTCGGTCTTGGCCTCTGGCAGATAGAACCCGTCGGCGACGAAGCTCAGCCGCTCGAGGTCGAACTCGCGAACTACGCTCGCGTCGGCGCCGCCGCGTGACAGCTGGACGAGCGCGTGGCGGTAGCCGCCGGGCCGCAGGACCGTCGCCCCCTGCCAGACCCAGTTCTCGCCTTCGGTCTCGGCGAGCGAGTCCACATCGAGCAGGATCTCCCAAGCGGGCTCGCCTTTGCGGTACTCATCGAGCGTGGTGCGCCGCCATAGCCCCTTCGGGTTGGCTGCGTCCTGCCAGAAGTTGTAGAGGTAGTCACCGCGCCTGCCGACGAAAGGAATCCGGTCGTCGGCGTCGAGTACCTGCCTGATGCCGTCGCGCAGGTCAGCGAATCGGGCGTCACCCGATAGCTCAGCGAGCGCCTCAGCGTTGCGCGCCCTGACCCAGTCGAGCGCCTCCTGGCCGGTCACATCCTCTAGCCAAAGAAACGAATCCTGCTCCGCCACCTCGTGTGTCTGGCCCATCGCGCCAGTCTCGCGCAACCTGCTCCAGCCGACCACATCGGCCCGCCGTAGCCTTGTCTGGGGCAAGTCCGAGAGCAGAGGAAACCTGATGAACGAGCAAGTGTCCGCGGCCGCTGCCGGCACGATCGACGTCGGTGGCGACCTGACGGTGAACCGGATGGGGTTCGGCGCGATGCGAGTGACTGGCCAGGGGATCTGGGGCGAGCCGCCCGACCGGGCCACGGCGATCGCCACGCTGCGGCGCGTGGTCGAACGGGGGGTGAACTTCATCGACACGGCGGACGCGTACGGGCCGGATGTCAGCGAGGAGCTGATCGCCAGCGCGCTGCATCCCTACCCAGAGGACGTGGTGATCGCGACCAAGGGCGGCCTGCTGCGGCCAGGTCCAGGCCGGTGGGAGCCGGACGGGCGGCCAGCGCACCTGCGTGAAGTGTGCGAAGGCAGCCTGCGCAGGCTCAAGCTCGACCAGATCGCGCTCTACCAGCTGCACCGGCCTGATCCTAAGGTTCCGCTCGCCGAATCGATCGGCGCGCTTGTCGAGCTGAAGAACGAGGGCAAGATCCGGCACATCGGGCTGTCGAATGTGTCAGAACACCAGCTCAGAGAAGCGCAAACGCTCGTACCGATCGTGTCGGTGCAGAATCGCTACAACGTCGGCGACCGCTCGTCGCAGTCCATGGTTGACCTGTGCGAGCAAGAGCAGATCGTCTTCCTGCCGTGGGCGCCAATCCAGGACACCGGCACCAACGGGGCGCTGGGCCAGGCCGCGGCACGGCTCGGCGCCAGCGAACGGCAGGTCGCTCTCGCGTGGTTGCTCGCCAGGTCACCGCAGATCCTGCCGATCCCTGGCACCGGATCGGCCAGCCACGCCGAGGCCAACATCGCCGCGGCCGCGCTAGAGCTCACCCCGGGCGAGGTCGAAGCGATCAGCCACTCCTAGGGGCCCCGCGAGCAACTCGTCAGGAGGCGAGTGGGGTTAGGACAACACTGCGGCCAGGATGTCGCGCGCCTGCTCCTGGATCTCCGCGAGGTGTTCTGGCCCGCGGAACGATTCAGCGTAGAGCTTGTAGACATCCTCGGTGCCTGATGGCCTCGCGGCGAACCACCCCGACGCGGTTTCGACCTTGAGCCCGCCGATCGGCGCCCCGTTGCCTGGTGCGGTGGTGAGCATGCCGGTGATCTCCTCCCCGGCCAGCTCACGGGCGGTGACATCGGTAGGCGAGAGTGCGGCGAGCGTTGCTTTCTGCTGCGGGGTTGCGGGTGTGTCGACACGGGCGTAAGCCGGATCGCCGTAGCGGGCGGTGAGCTCGGCGTACAGCTGTGACGGCGAGCGCCCGGTGACGGCGGTGATCTCCGAGGCGAGCAGCGCGAGTACGATCCCGTCCTTGTCGGTGGTCCAGACCGACCCGTCGCGCCGCAGGAACGAGGCACCGGCGCTTTCCTCGCCGCCGAACGCGACCGTTCCGTCGAGCAAGCCGGGCACGAACCACTTGAAGCCGACCGGCACCTCGAGCAGCGCCCGGCCAAGCCCGGCCGCGACGCGGTCGATCATCGACGAGCTGACCAGCGTCTTGCCGACCGCGGCCGTCCGCGGCCAGCCGTCGCGGTGCGCGTACAGGTATCCGATCGCGACGGCGAGGTAGTGGTTCGGATTCAGCAGGCCGCCGTCCGGCGTCACGATGCCGTGGCGATCGGCGTCGGTGTCGTTGCCGGTGGCCACGGTGAACTCGTGCTGCCTGGCGATAAGGCTGGCCATGGCGTACGGCGATGAGCAGTCCATCCTGATCTTGCCGTCGGCGTCGAGCGTCATGAACCGGAACGTGGCGTCCACGTCGGTGTTGACCACGGTGACGTCGATGCCGAAGTGCTCGCCGATCTCGCCCCAGTAGCCGACGCTCGCGCCGCCTAGCGGATCGGCGCCGATGCGCACGCCCGACGACCTGATCGAGTTCATGTCCACGACCTCGCCAAGCGCCGACACGTAGGCACCGAGGAAGTCGAACCGGCCGGTTGAGTCGGCGGCGATCGCGCGCGCGTACGGGGTTCGCCGGACGCCGGCCAGCCCGTCAGCGAGCAGTGCGTTGGCTCGGTCCTGTATCTCGCGTGTCACTTCGGCGGCGGCCGGCCCGCCGTCGGGCGGGTTGTACTTGAATCCACCGTCGCCCGGCGGGTTGTGCGACGGCGTGATCACGATCCCGTCCGCCCGCGGCCCGTCGGAGCCGGCGTTGTGAGCCAGGATGGCCCTGGAGATCGCGGGGGTCGGGGTGTAACCGTCGCGGGCGTCGAGCAGCACGCGGACATCGTTCGCCGCCAGCACCTCCAGCGCGCTTGCCTGGGCAGGCTCGGACAGTGCGTGGGTGTCGGCGCCCAGGTACAGCGGCCCTTCGATGCCGTGGCCGGCCCGGTAGTCGCAGATCGCCTGGGTCGCCGCCACGATGTGATCCTCGTTGAACGTCACCGTCAGCGCCGAACCGCGGTGCCCTGACGTGCCGAATGAGACCCGCTGGCTGGTCACGCCGGGGTCGGGATGCAGTTCGTAGTAGGCAGTGACCAGCTTCGCGACGTTGACCAGATCTCCGGCCGCGGCTGGCTGGCCGGCCCGCGGGCTCACCATGCAGCCATCCTGACACGAGCGTGTTACGGCAGTTGCTGACCACCCCACGACCAGCGCGGTACTGACAAGCCATCTGGTACCACGCTGCCGATTGGCGAGATCGCCATCACCTCGCTGACCGCCCACTCCATGTACGACCGAAGGGCGGCGCGGAACCCGGCGTCGTCGGGCAGGCCCGCGTCGTCGGCCGCCTGGACGAAGCACTGGACGAAACGCTCGCCGATGTCCCCGTGGGCGCCGGTGCTCGAGTGGATGTAGAGCATTGCCGTCTGGCCGCCGCAGTCTCGAGAGTACGTGGCCGGTCCGCCGAACACCTCGGCCCAGTAACTTGCCAGCCGCTTGATGTGGTCCGGGTGGCCAGGGTGGGAGAACGGGTGGTTGAGCACCGGATCGGCCAGGCATCGCTCGTGATGGGCCGTGGCCAGCGCGAGGAACGCCGGCTCACCGCCAGCGAATTCGAATATCGAAGGTCGTGTCATCGACCACATAGTATGCACGGCGTGAGCAAGGCCCCAGGCTGTGTTCAGCCAACTCTCAGGTGGGGTTTCTAGGCTCAGCGCACGCAGACGTCAAGCGGCAGAAAGGCCACGATCGTGCAAGAGAGCGTGACGATCTCGCACCAGGGAACCAGGTACGAGATCGGCAGTGGCCGTGGCTTCTACGGAATCTGGCTCCTGGCGGACCGCTCCAAGGTCGAGATGTGGCCGCAGACTGACCAAGGCTGGCTGAGCGCGTGGTCTAGGTTCGTGGCCATCGAAGATCCACGGTCCATCGTGGCCCTCACTCCCGCCCCAACCACCCCGGCCGCCCCAACCATCCCCGCTGGCCAGCCGACTCCTGGGGTGCGGGACGCTGTGGCCGGAACCCAAGAGATCACGGCTGCGCCTTTCGCTGGGCCGCCGCGTTTCCTCGCCGCAGCGCTGCTGGCGATCGGCGTCGTGATCGGCGCCATCGGCCTGTTCCCTGGCTATCTCGGCGGTGCCAGCCTCGCGTCGCAGTCGGACGAGCTTGTGCCGCACCTGATCTACCTGGCCGGCTGGGCAGCGAGCGCGGTGTTGCTGGTCTGGCGTGGCGCCGGCTGGCGGCCGGCCGTCGGGGCGCTCGTCGCCGTCGGCGTCAGCGCGGTGACGTTCGGCCTGTTCTTCGCTGACCTAGGCACGGTGATCTCGGAAGGATCGCAGCTTTACGGCGCCGGGCTGCTGCTCAGCCTGATCGGGTGGCTGGCGTGCGCGGCTGGCTCAGTCATCGCCGTCCTGTTCGTGCGGCCTGGGTCGCCACGCCGTCTGACCGGCCAGGAGAGCGCGCTCGCGTTCGCGCTCACAGCCTTCGCCGCGCTCGGCGCCGCGATCGCGTTCGCTCCCTCGTGGGATAGCTTCACGCTGAGCACGCCGACCGGGATAGACACGACGGTGACCCAGGGCAACGCGTTCGCGAACCCGGCATGGGTCATCGTCGGTGACGTCGCCGTCATGGCAGTACTCGTCACCGTCGTTGTCGTGGCCGCGCTCTGGCAGCCCATCAAGCTCGGCGCGGCCATGCTGGCCGGTGCCATGGTCCCGCTGCTGGCCCAGGCTGTCTCCGCGGTGCTGCAGATCCAGACCCCGGCCTCACCTGCCCAGTTCGGCATCTCCTCGTCGCAGGCACAGCAAGCTGGGCTGACGATCAGCTCAGGGCTGACGCCAGCCTTCTGGATCTACTGTGCCTTCGTGCTCGCGCTCGGGCTCATCGCGGCGAGGATGCTCACCTCGCCGACAGCCGATCCGTCAACCTCGGTGCCAACGACCCTGGTCACCGCCGGTGGCGGCGGTGGTGCCCCACCCGAACCCGGTAGAACGCTGTAGGCACCCAGCCCCAGCCGTAGTGCACGAGGCTGACCGGCGAACCGTAGTCGTGAGCGCCAAACGTGTAACCCCACTTCGTGAACAGTTCGACGTGCCCCGAGCCGTAGAAGGCAAGATCGCCTTTGTGCGGATGACGGACCCTGACCAGCAGCGGGCTGGCCAGCATCCCGTATGTCGTCCTTGGCAGATGGATTCCAGCGTGCCGGTACGCCATCATGACCAGCCCTGAGCAGTCATAACCTGGCCCAGTGCCGCCATATACGTACGGATGACCCTTCTTGCTGAGCGCCCAGCGGTAGGCCCTGAGCCTGGGATACAGGTGCCTCCTGTGCCCGTGCGCCGATCCCGAGGGCTTCCCGGAGTCAAGCCTGGCTATGACGCTCACCTGATGGGCGGGGACGGCTGGCGCGGCGTTAGCCGCCGACTGGAATGCGAAAACCGCCGCCATCCCGACGGGGATAGCCGCGGCTGCCATTTTGCTGATCGTCGTACGTTTCAGCCTGGACATTAACATCCGATCACGCGAAGTGCGCGCATGCCCGCGGGGAAAGAGCGTCTAACGCCCTGACGCGGCGGTTATGCACCTATCAATTTGTTACGGTAGCTGCTTTGGCGACCGCTGTCTGACAAAACGCCAAAGACGTTCCCGGCGTGTTTACCGGGAAAACGAGATCTTACTTGACTTTGATCGAAGCCATTCCCTCTGATGGCATATGGCCGATCTATAAGATACCCCGAATATTCTCATTTACAGTTATGAAAAGGTCAAAAGCCGCATCTCCGCAGGTCACGGGCTGTCCGAGTCCGAAGTGTCTCGGGTTCGTTCGCATGGTTCATTCGGGTATCGCCGGGCAGGCTAAGCGCCATGACTGTGCAGACCTTGACCATGGACGACATCCGCGACCTCGCGCAGCAGCTGCGAGTCGACTCGATCAGGTGCAGCACCAGCGCCGGATCTGGTCACCCGACGTCGAGCATGTCGGCCGCAGACTTGATGGCAGTGCTGCTGACCAGGCATTTCCGCTATGACTGGGAGCATCCCGATGACCCTGCCAATGATCATTTGATCTTCTCCAAGGGTCACGCATCGCCGTTGCTTTACTCCATGTTCAAGGCGGTGAATGTGGTGACGGACGACGAGCTCGTAAACACTTACAGGCGGTTCGGATCCACGCTCGAAGGGCACCCGACTCCGGCATTGCCGTGGGTTGACGTAGCCACGGGATCGCTCGGGCAGGGCCTGCCCGACGGAGTCGGCGTCGCGATGGCCGGCCGTTACCTGGACGACCTGCCTTACCGCGTCTGGGTGCTGTGCGGCGACAGCGAGCTAGCTGAGGGCTCGATCTGGGAGGCGTTCGACAAGGCGGTCTATTACCACCTCAGCAACCTGACCGTGATCGTCGATGTGAACCGCCTCGGCCAGCGCGGCCCGACCGAGCTTGGCTGGGATATGGACGCCTACGTCAGGCGGATCGCGGGCTTCGGCTGCGAGGCGATCGCCATCGACGGGCACGACCTCGGCCAGATCGACGAAGCGATGGCCAAGGCGTCGGCCGGAGATAGGCCGACGGTGATCCTTGCCCACACTGTCAAGGGCCGCGGTTTCTCCGAGGTCGAGGACCGCGAGGGCTGGCACGGCAGGCCACTGCCGGCCGAGATGGCCGAGCGGGCGATCGTCGAACTCGGCGGGGAGCGGCACGTCACCGTGGCAGGAACGCGCCCGCAGCCTGGCAAGCCGCGTCAGCGGCCGGACAGCGAGGTCGTCTTGCCGCGCTACGAGATCGGCGCCAAGGTCGCGACCAGGCTCGCGTTCGGCCAGGCACTTGCCGCGGTCGGCGCTCGGTCACGGGTCGTGGCGCTCGACGGCGAGGTCGGCAACTCGACCCATTTCGAGGAGTTCGGCAAGGCGCACCCTGAGCGGTATTTCGAGATGTTCATCTCCGAGCAGCAGCTTGTGGCGGCCGCGGTGGGCATGTCGGTGCGCGGGTACGTGCCATTCGCTGGCACGTTCGCCGCGTTCTTCACCCGCGCTTACGACTTCATCAGGATGTCGGCCATCTCGGCGGCGAACATCAGGCTGTGCGGCTCGCACGCTGGCGTGGAGATCGGCGCGGACGGGCCGTCCCAGATGGCGCTGGAAGATCTGGCCATGTTCCGTGCGGTTTACGGCTCGACCGTGCTGTATCCGAGCGACGCGACGAGCACGGCCAGCCTGGTGCGATCCATGGCCGACCGCGACGGCGTGGTCTACATGCGAACCACCCGCGGTGCCTATCCGGTCATCTACGGGCCGGCTGAGGAGTTCCCCATCGGCGGCGCAAAGGTGGTGCGAGCCGGCAAAGGCGACCTGGTGACGCTGATCGGCGCCGGGGTGACCCTGCACAACTGTCTGGCCGCCGCCGACGAGCTAGCTGGCCGCGGCATTCCAGCGCGTGTCATTGACCTGTACTCGGTGCGGCCGATCGACACCGAGACGCTGCTCGCGGCCGCCGCAGCCACGGACGACCGTATCGTCGTCGTGGAGGATCACTACCCGGCGGGCGGCCTCGGCGGCGCGGTGCTCGAGGCGTTCAGCGACGCAGGTCATCCGGTCGCGATCAAGCACCTGGCGGTGCGCGGTTTGCCGGGCTCAGGGACGCCGGCCGAGCTCATGAAGGCCGCCGGCATCTCGGTCGGCGACATCGTGCGCGCCGCCAGCCAAGCGACAGGAAAGTGAGGATCTCGTACCGTTAGCAGCATGCCACGCATGCACAGCTACACCGTCAGCGTGACCTGGACGGGTAACAAAGGTACAGGCACGAGCGGCTACCGCGACTACAGCAGGGACCACGACATCAGCGCCGACGGTCCGCCGACGATCGCCGGCAGCTCTGATCCCGCCTTCCTTGGCGACCAGGCCAGGTGGAATCCGGAGCTACAGCTCACCGCCGCGCTATCCACGTGCCACATGCTCTGGTACCTGCACCTGTGCGCCGTGGCCGGCGTCACCGTGCTTGCCTACACCGACCAGGCCGGCGGGACGATGGAAGAGGCGGCCGACGGCAGCGGACGCTTCACCGAGGTCGTGCTGAGGCCCCGCGTCGTCGTCGCGACGCCGGACATGGCCGACGCTGCGAAGCGGCTGCACGCGGACGCCTCGGCGAAGTGCTTCATCGCGAACTCGGTGAACTTCCCGGTCAAGCACGAGCCGACCATAGAGTTCGCCAGCTGACTGCCGGCTAGCTCCGCGGTGGCCTTACCAGATCTGACTCTGGCTTGGGAATGCCGCGCAGCGTCGTGATCGCGTCCAGCGTGGACTGGAGCACGAACCGCTCTCGCTTCGGGCTGGCAATGAACCGTGCCGCCGCCGCCATCGGCTCGGTCGCGCCTTGCCCGTCGCCGAGTGCCCGCGACTCCTCCACCGCCGCCTGTGCGGTCTTGACCACGTGAGCGACCATGATCGGCGCTGTCGAGTGGTCCTCGGCGGCGGCCTGGATCAGCGATCGCTCGAGCTCTGCGCGCGGGCCGGCGTAGCCGTCGACGAGTGCCATCGCGGCGTCAGGGTCGCGGCGCGCGATCGCGGCCCGCACCTGGGCGGCGTCTTCGTGCCCGTGCGGCTTCGGTCGGGCATTGCCGCCGCCGTCCCTGCCGTCGAACTGGCCGGTCCACTGGACGAACCAGGCGGCGTGGAAGAGCCCGCGCAGCACCTCAGGCGACGCATCGGCTGACCACGCCCAGCGCAGCGCGTTGAGGTAGGTCAGCGTGTGTGTCACGTCAAGCCAGCCGAACTCGTTGGTGTCATCGAGGTCGAGGTTGATGTCGAACCTGGCCAGCCGCTCGGCCGCGGCCCGGCCGGTCGCATCGATCACCGCCGTGACCTGAGCGCCGCCACCGAGTGCCCGCACGAGCGCCCCAAGCGCGTCATGCGGCGACCCGTCGGTCAGTGCCTTCCGGTAGCCGAGCTGGTCGAACTCACCGGCTGCCGGACGGGACGCCAGCGCGTCAAGATCGGGTGCGGCCTCGCCCCAGGCACGCAGGAACTTGCGCATGTAGGGCAGCTTGTCGTACCTGGTGCCGAGCACCATCTCAGGGACGAGCGGCGAGAGCACCGCGTCGGCTTCCTGCCAGCCGATCTGATCGAGCAAGTCGAAAGCCTTCTGCACGAAGATCATCGAGTGCCCGTAGGCGAGGAAGTGGTCGGTGACCGCGGTGAGCAGCGTGTGCCGTAGCTGCGCTGGCGAGGCGCCGGCGGCGATCAGCCCGCGCAGCAGCGCCTCGGCCTCGGCTGAGCGCTCGTCGTTGACGAGCGCAGGGTACGCGCGCAGCGCGTCGGCGACCGACCCGTAGGCAGCGACCGGGTCGACCGGCTCTGGCCTGGATCGCAGCGGGCGCCTGACCTGATCCTCGGCCGCAACCGACAGGCCCTGAATGACCGGAAGCGCGCGCAGCGATTCGGCGAAATACTGGCTCATCCGCAGGCAGTCGGTGAGCGTGGCCAGCGAGTGATCCCAGCCGTACTCGGCGCGCGGCGCCGCGTACCTGACGCCCTCGGCGACGACGTCGGCGAGCGGGGTTCCGATCCGATGCAGCCGCATCGTGTCCCTGGCCACCCGGCCGATGTCCAGGTCGTCCATAGCCGCGGCGAGACTGCGGAACAGGTCGGGCCTGATGATCTCGGCGGGCGGGTCAGCGACGTCGATGAACACCTGGCCGTCGGTGATCCGCACCGGATAGGTCCTGATGTTCTCGCCGCCGAACCTGCACGTGCCGGTGCCTAGCTCGAACTTCCAGTTGTGCCAGGCGCAGGTCAGCACGCCATCCTTGACGTCACCGCGCACCAGCGCGTAACCCTGGTGCGGACAGCGGTTGTCGCAGGCGAAGACCCCGCGCCCGGTGCGGAACAAGGCGATCCGCTTGTCCAGGTGAGCGAACGATCGCCCGCCGCCCTCAGCGATGTCATTCACTGCCATTGCACGCACCCAGTCGCTCACGCTGGCCTCCTCATGCGGTTTCGCGCCTATCCGGCACGCTAATCCCTAAAGCACACTTGAGGTCAAGCGCCATTCGCGCGCCCACCAGCGCACCCCGCCCCGACAGCGCACCCCGCCCCGACAGCGCACCCTGCCCCGGCCCCCCGATCACCCCCGCGATGGATTCGGGGATCCATCGCGGCCAGCCGGCCGACCCGCGCGATGGATTCGGGGATCCATCTGGGGAATCGGGTGTGAATTCGGGGATCCATCGCAGCGGCCTACGTCCCAGGCGGGATGGATCCGGGAATCCATCGCGCGCGGCTGGGCTGGTGAGCCTGCCTGTAGGTGGATTCGGGCATCGACCCCCGGATACGTGGGTGGATTCGGCAATCCACCTAGCCGCGAGCCGTCCCGGCACCGATCGGACGCCCGATTCGGCTGCATCGATCGCACCCCGTCGTTCCCTCAGGCGATGATGGAGGCCAAATGCGGAAGATTTCAGCGGTTGCGGGCAGCGCGGCGTTCGCTGTCGTGGCGCCGGGCGTCGTGGCGGGACTCGCGCCGTGGTGGCTGACCGGCTGGCACCACGGCCGTGGCTACCCGCTGCCGGTCGAGATTGCGGGCGGCGTACTGCTGGCGGCCGGTGCTGGCGTGCTGACCTACGCGTTCGGGCAGTTCGCGATCGAGGGTCTGGGTACTCCCGCGCCGATCGCGCCGACGACGACGTTGGTCATTCGCGGCTTGTACAGATACGTGCGCAATCCTATGTACCTGGCCGTGCTCGCCGCGATCATCGGGCAGGGCATGGTGCTCGGCCGCCCGGTGCTGTTCGGTTACGCGGCCTGCGTCGCTGCGGCCTTCGCCGCGTTCGTCCGCTTCTACGAGGAGCCGACGCTGACCAGGCGATACGGTGCCCAGTACCAGGCCTACCTGCGGGACGTGCCCGGGTGGTGGCCACGCTTGCGCACCAGGGAGAGCACGAGTGACTGATCACGCCGACGAAGCCGCAGCCCGTTACACCGCCTACTCGTACCTGCCGCCCAGCGACATCCGCCAGTTCGAGCTCGCTCCGGAGTTCGGCCGCGTGCCACCGTACGCCGCCGACCTGACCCAAGACCAGCAGGAACGGGCCAGTCGGCTCCTTGCCGACAGCCTGGTGATCAGCTTGCACGACCACCCGGTGCGGTTCCCGCTCCGCATGGAGGAAACCCCCGAGTACAACCGCACGGGCCGGCAGCACGCCGCCTACGCCGGCCTCGCGGCATCGGGCATGACGGTGGTCTTCGACAACATGATGGACGGCACCGCCTGCGTTACAGGCAACGCGCCGTGGCGGTGGAACGACATCATCACCGACCTCGGCATGCGCCAGGCCGACCTGGCCCACCAGGGCGACATGATGGTGGTACGCACGGTCTCAGACATCGACGAGGCCCACCAATCCGGCCGGGTCGGCCTGGTCTTCGGGCTCGAGGCGGCCACGCCGATCGAGAACGAGATCGACCGCCTCGACGTGCTCTACGGCCTTGGGCTCCGCCAGATCGGCATCGCCTACTCGGACGCGAACGCGCTTGGCAGCGGCCTGTCGGAGACCACCGACGGCGGGCTCACCGCGTTCGGGCGACGGTGCGTGACCAGGATGAACCGGCTGGGCCTTGCCATCGACTTGTCGCACTCGTCGGACAAGACGGCTCTCGACGTGTGCGAGCAGACCGACCGGCCGGTGTTCATGACCCACGCCGGAGCGCGCGCGATCTGGGACACGGCCAGGATGAAGCCAGACGACGTGCTGCGCGCGGTCGCGGAGACCGGCGGCGTGATCGGGATGTCGGCCGCGCCGCACACGACGCTGTCAACGGAACACAGGCAACACACCATCGAGTCGGTGATGGACCACTTCGAGTACTGCGCCGGGCTGGTCGGCATCGAGCACGTCGCGTTCGGCCCGGACACGCTCTACGGCGATCATGT
>Ga0126371_10003411_pt1 | contig 13930 bp, 7 predicted proteins | sample PanSoiMetaPlot_4_FD_110145 | JGI IMG/M metagenome (GOLD analysis project Ga0126371, IMG submission 110145) | Tropical forest soil microbial communities from Panama - MetaG Plot_4 | ecosystem: Environmental > Terrestrial > Soil > Tropical forest > Bulk soil | place: Panama | collected 2016-02-17 | reverse complement strand
TTCCACAACTGGACGGGCAACCGCATCACCTGCCGCGACTGGTTCCAGCTCTGCCTCAAGGAAGGCCTCACGGTCTTCCGCGACCAGGAATACACCGCCGACCAGCGCTCGCGCGCGGTCGAGCGCATCGCCGATGTGCGCGTGCTGCGCGCGCACCAGTTCGTCGAGGACGCCGGCCCCCTCGCCCATCCGGTGCGGCCCGAGGTTTATCGCGAGATCAACAATTTCTACACGCCCACCGTCTACGAGAAGGGCGCCGAGATCGTGCGCATGCTCAGGACGATGCTCGGCGCCGACGGGTTCCGCAAAGGCATGGACCTCTACTTCGCGCGCCACGACGGCGAGGCCGCGACCGTCGAGCAGTTCGTCGCCTGCTTCGCCGACGCGACCGACAGCGACCTCGAGCAGTTCATGCGCTGGTACCGCCAGGCCGGCACGCCGGAGGTCGCCGTCACGGTCAGGCACGACGCCAAGGCCGCGACCTGCACGCTCGAGATCGCGCAGATGCTGCCGCCGACGCCGGGCCAGCCGGTGAAGGAGACGATGGTGATCCCGCTCACGCTCGGCCTCGTCGCGCCGGATGGCCGCGACCTGCCGCTGCGGCTCGCCGATGGCCGCATGGTCGAGCGCGGCGTGCTCACCCTCACGCGGCCGGCCGAGACCTACGTGTTCGCCGGCGTGCCGGCGCGGCCCGTCGCCTCGCTCAATCGCGGTTTCTCGGCGCCGATCCGGCTCACCGCCAATCTCACCCCCGACGACCTGCGCTTCCTCGCCGCCCACGACAGCGACGCATTCAATCGCTGGCAGGCGCTGCAGACCCTCGCCGTCACGCTGCTCATCGACAACGTCACGGCCCTGCGCGCCAGCCAGCCGATGCGCACCGACGCGGGCCTCGTCAGGGCGCTCGAGACCATCCTCGCCGACCCGCGGCTCGAGCCCGCCTTCGTGGCGCGTGCGCTGACGCTGCCGACCGAATCCGACATCGCGCGTGAGCTCGGCCGCGACGTCGATCCGGATGCGATCTTCACGGCGCGCAATGCGTTGCGGGCGACGGTCGGCGAGGGCCTCGGCGCGGCACTGCGCGATGCCTACCGGCGCCTCGCCGACAGTGCGCCTTACAGCCCCGATGCGGCAAGCGCCGGCCGCCGCGCCCTGAAGAACGTCGCGCTCGACCTGCTCGCCGCCCCGGGCAGCTCGGCCGCGATCGCGATGGCGGCCCGCCAGTACTCCTCGGCCGACAACATGACCGACCGCATGGCCGCCGTCACGACGCTCTCGCTCCATCCGGTGCGCGAGCGCCAGGCCGCGATCGACGATTTCTACCGCCGCTATCGCGACGATGCGCTGGTGCTGGACAAATGGTTCGCACTGCAGGCCGCGATCCCCGAGGCCGCCGCGCTCGACCGCGTGCGAGAGCTCACCCGCCATCCGGCGTTCTCGCTCGGCAATCCCAACCGCGTGCGCTCGCTCATCGGCGCCTTCGCGCAAATGAACCAGACCCAGTTCAACCGCGCCGATGGGGAGGGCTACGCCTTCCTCGTCGACCACGTGCTGGCGCTCGACGCGCATAATCCGCAGGTCGCCTCGCGCCTGATGACCGCGTTCAAGAGCTGGCGGGCGCTCGAGCCGGGCCGGCGCGGCAAGGCGGAAGCGGAGCTGCGGCGGGTCGCGACCGCGTCATCGCTTTCGACCGACGTGCGCGACATCGTCGAGCGCTCGCTCGCCGAGCCATGATGCCGCGGCGCCGGCAGCGCGCGCCCGACACCCTTGTCGATCCGCATAAGTCGCATTGTGGACAGTCTTCCGCCACACCTGGGGCCGGGCAAGAACCCCCGTATCTCTCGGGTATTTCTGCGCAACATGGCGTTGGTAACAAATTTTTAAAATTTTGATTCGCGGACTCTCGACAAAGATTCGCCGATCGATTCAAATCGAAGTGATTCGGGCGGAGATGCGGCACATCCTGACCGACTCGTGGATGACGGGGACAATCCGGACGGGGAGGCCTGGCATGGCGCCCGCTCTCGCGAGCGCGTCAGCGAGTACGGATTCGATCAAGGGGCTGGCTCAATCGATCGCCAAGCCCGCGTATCGCCGCCTCCTCGTCGCCGAGCCGGCGCTGCGCCGGGCGGTCCCGGTTCTCATCATCGCATTCCTCGTCACCATGGCGGTCGGCGCCGGCGTGCAGGTGCACGATCATCGCCGGGCGGCGATCTCCACCATCGTCACCGACATCGATTCGATCGCCGATCTGGTCGCCCTGCGGCTCGACCAGGCGACGGCGACGACCCGAAACGAGGCGCCGCGCCGCGCCCAGGAGCTGCTTGACCGCGCGCTCGGCACGCGCGCCACCGAGGGCGGCCGCCAGATCCTGATCAGCGATCTCGACGGCAACATCGTCGCGTCAGCGCCCATGCGATACGCCGGCCGGTCGCTGCTCGACGTGCTCGGCCCGGCCCAGCCGCTCACCACGTTCGCGGCCAGCGCCGGCGTGATGGAGACGCCGCTCGGCGACGGCAGCGAAGCGTTTGCCACGGTGCGTGGGCTCGCGGCCCCGCTCGGCCAGATCGCGGTGATCCAGCCGCGCGACGTCGCGCTCGCGCCGTGGCGCTCCGACACCGCGCTCACCGTCACGCTCTCCGCCACCACCGGCTTCGTCGTGCTCATCCTCGGCTTCGCGTTCCACTGGCAGGCGACGCGCGCGCGGGAGGCGGATGCGATCTACGACACGGTGCGCGGCCGCATCGACACCGCGCTCAACCGCGGCCGCTGCGGGCTGTGGGACTGGGACCTCGCGCGCGGACGCATCTTCTGGTCTCATTCGATGTTCGCCATTCTCGGCCTGGATGCGCGCGACGACCTCCTCACCTTCGGCGAGGTCAGCGCGCTGGTGCATCCCGACGACATCCATCTCTACGAGCTCGCGATCCAGCTCGTCGACGGCAAAAGCCGGTCGATCGACCGCGCCTTCCGCATGCGGCATGCGCGCGGCGACTGGGTGTGGCTGCGCGCGCGCTGCGAGATCATCCGCCAGCGCGACGGCGCCGACCCGCATCTGATCGGCATCGCGGTCGACATCACCGAGCAGAAGGACCTTATGGAGAAGACCATCGCGGCCGATCTGCGCCTGCGCGACGCGATCGAGACGATCCCCGAGGCCTTCGTGCTGTGGGACGCCGACAACCGCCTGGTCCTGTGCAACTCGAACTTCCAGGACCTGCACGATCTTCCCGACGAGGCGATCAAGTCGGGCACCGCCTACGAGCAGGTGGTGGCGGCCGGACGCAAGCCGGTAGTGCACACCACCGGCAACCACGACGCGGAGCCCTCGCCCGGCGCGCGCACGTTCGAGGCGCAGCTCGAGGACGGGCGCTGGCTGCACATCAGCGAACGCCGCACCAAGGACGGCGGCTACGTGTCGGTCGGCACCGACATCACCAACATCAAGCTGCACGAGGAGAAGCTGATCCACAGCGAACGGCGGCTGATGGCGACGGTCGCCGATCTGCGCGCGTCGCAGCAGGCGCTGGAGACGCAGGCGCAGCAGCTTTCCGAGCTCGCCGAGAAATACGCCGAGGAGAAGACCCGCGCCGAGGAGGCGAACCAGGCGAAGTCGAAATTCCTCGCCAACATGAGCCACGAGCTGCGCACCCCGCTCAACGCCATCATCGGATTCTCGGAGATCATGGCTTCCGGCATGTTCGGCCCGCTCGGCGCCGACCGCTACGACGAATACTGCCGCGACATCAATTCAAGCGGGCAGTACCTGCTCGAGGTCATCAACGACGTGCTCGACATGTCGAAGATCGAGGCCGGGCGCATGCGGCTTGCCCCGGAACCGATCCAGCTCGAGCAGATGCTGACCGATGCGTTGCGCGTGGTCTCGAGCAAGGCGACGGAAAAGAAGCTGGCCCTCGCGCTCGACGCCGAGGCCGAGATCGCCTTCGAAGCCGACCGCCGCGCCTGCAAGCAGGTCATCCTCAATCTCCTGTCCAACGCCGTGAAGTTCACGCCCGACGGCGGCCGCGTCGACGTGCGCGGCCGCCTGCGCGGCGACTGGATCGTGATTGCGATCGAGGACACCGGCATCGGCATTCCGCACGACGCGCTCAAGCGGCTTGGCCGGCCGTTCGAGCAGGTCGAGAGCCAGCTCACCAAGAGCCACCAGGGATCGGGATTGGGCCTCGCGATCGCCAGATCGCTGGTCGAACTGCACGGCGGCTTCATGCGCATCCGCTCGCGCATCGGCGACGGCACGATCGTGGTGGTGCGCCTGCCGCGCACCGCGCAGGCGCTGGACGCGCGCCACGCGGCCTGAGACCGCGCACCGCCACCTGAAACAACGTCAGTTCTTGCCGACGCGCGCCGCCGAGCGCAGGTCGATCGCGGCGAGGAATTCCGCCCGTGTCTGCGGCTGACTGCGAAACACGCCGAGCATGCGGCTCGTCACCATGGTGACGTCGGCCCGCCGCACGCCGCGCGTCGTCATGCACTCGTGCGCGCCCTCGACCACCACGGCGACGCCATGCGGCTTGAGCACGCTGTCGAGGCAGGAGGCGATCTCGGCGGTGAGCTTCTCCTGCACCTGCAGGCGCTTCGCATAGGCGTCGACCAGCCGGATGAGCTTCGAGATGCCGACGACCCGGTTGCGCGGCAGGTACGCGATGTGGACGCGGCCGATGATCGGCGCCATGTGGTGCTCGCAGTGCGAGACGAACCGCACGTCGCGCAGCAGCACGATCTCATCATAGCCGGCCACTTCCTCGAAGGTGCGCTTGAGGTAGTCGCGCGGATCCTCGTCGTAGCCGCCGAACCACTCCTCGTAGGCGCGCACCACCCGCGACGGCGTGCTGAGCAGCCCCTCGCGGTCGGGGTCGTCGCCGGCCCAGCGGATCAGCGTGCGCACGGCGCTTTCGGCCTCCTGGCGCGTCGGCCGGTTGTGCCCGCGACCAGTGTGTGCGCCGTCGCCGCGTTTCGCAGGCCGGTTGGTTCTCGCAGGTCTAGCCATGTTGCTCCTCGCCATCGTCCCGCTTGGATGCGTCGGGAGACGAAAAGGTTCCCGGCCCGCCGCGCCGAAATCCGGCGGCGACCGCGCGATCAGGCCGGCGGCGTGATCGGCGCATCCACGAAGATCCTGTACTGCTGCGACTTCGGCCGTGCCTTGTCGTCCTCGTTCACGTAGGCGATCGAGCTCTTGCCGAGCAAGCTGCGCGGCAGGACCATGGCCCGGATGAAACGGGTCGGCCGGTCGGCGCTTTGCGCGAACACCGGCTCCGGCCCCGACTCGAACCAGGCGCCCCCCGGGCCGTAGGAGGTCGAGCGCCCGTGCGTGTCGATGCGGATGCCGCCGTCGATCAGGCAGCGGATGCCGGGCCCCTGGTGAGTGTGCAGGTAGGCGCACCCGCCGGGCGGAAACGCCACGCTGTCGCCGCGCATCACGAGATCGCCGGCCGGCAACGTCTCGAGCGGAGCCGCGAGCTTCTCGCGCGAGACGATGCCGCGGCCGCGCGCCGCGCCGCTCGCCGCCGTGCCCGCCGCGAGCTCGAAGCGCCAGCAGGTGACGCCGGCCTTGCCGGGCGCGAGCATCACCGCCCCTTCGCCGAACCAAGCCTCTCCGTCGGCGAATGTGTTCCCGCCAATCGTCGCGGCGCCGTGGACGACGAACACCATCCGCGGCGTCGCCGACAACGGCTCGTCGAGCGCCGCGCCGGCCGACATGGTGTCTTCGAACAGGGTGAGCGTGAGTGACACCGGTCAATCCATGGCTGAGCATGTGCAAACCCACACACTAGCAACTTGGCCATGCCGCGATAAGCCGTCGGCCGGCGCGCCGGCACCCGCAGCAAAACCGGATCGGGCGTCGGTGGACTTGCGGCGCGCAACCGCATCGATTCGATGGCGTTGCCTTGCAAACCTTTCTCCGCGAAGGGTATCTTGGCACTTCCCGTCGCGTGAGAACGCTCGCCGCATGTCCGAAAACCTCGCTCTGATACGGGACATTCTGACCGCGATCCGGCGCAGGGAGACGACGCTGAACGCGCTCGCGGAAGGCAGGTCGTATGGCGAGAGAGCCGAAATCAACGAGATCGGGGAACGGCTCATCAAGGCCAGGCTGATCGAATGGCGAGGCTCTTTCCGCATGGTCCTGCGGCTGACCCGGACCGGCGAGGAGTTGCTGCATCTGCTCCAGGATGAAGGCGCCGTGGAAAGTGTGCAGCAACAGTTGGGATCCAGCCGCTTCTCGATCGATCTCGGGGAGTTGAGAGGCCGTCTTGCGGCAGCGAGATCATCGCGGGCGCGCTCCGCGCCGCCACCCCCGCCGATTCCGCAAGCCACCTCGTCGCGGAGGATCTTCCTCGCGCACGGTCACGATCACGCCGCGCGCGAGCGGGTCATGGCTTTCCTGGAAAGGATGGGCATGGATGTCATCGTGTTGGATGAGCAGCACAGCGGCGGCAAGACGGTCATCGAGAAGTTCGAGGACAACTCGGATGTGCACTTCGCGGTCGTGTTGCTGACCAGCGACGATGTCGGGGGCATTCAGAGGCGCGACGATGCCGGGGGAATTCAGAGCGGCGAATTGCGCCCGCGTGCCCGTCAGAACGTCATCTTCGAGCTCGGGTTCTTCATGGGACGGCTCAGGCGCGACCGTGTGTGCGCGATCATGAGCGGCGACCTGGAGTTGCCTTCCGACATCGGCGGGATGGTGTGGCTGTCGCTGGACAGTCCCAAGTGGAGGAGGGAGCTGGCAACCGAGCTGGATAAGGCCGGCTACCAGATCGAGTGGCGAAAGCTGGTCGAGTAGCAGAAGGTGCCGGCGCTTTTCGTGTCCGCCGGTGCCCTCGGTGGCGACCCGATCATGTCAGCCGGCAGCGGCCGGGCTTGAAGTCGCGTCGCCGCCTCTTCAAATAGGCGGCATCCGAGCATGATCCCGAAAAGTGGATGCCGGTTTTCGGAAAAGATCATGCTCCAACGCTTTTGCCAGACGCGCAGAAGCCTGATCGCGAACAGGAGCGCACGTGCCGACCGTCCGACCACAAACGGCGCCTTACGGCTCATGGAAGTCGCCCATCACGTCGAGCCGCATTACCGAGCAATCGATCGGCCTGTCGGAGCCGATGATCGACGGCGACGACATCTATTGGCTGGAGCAGCGCCCGAAGGAGAACCGCTACGCCATCGTGCGCTGGTCGCGGAGCGGGAGCGCGGAGGACATTCTTCCGGCGCCCTACAGCGCCCGCACGCGCGTGCATGAATACGGCGGCGGCGCGTGGACAGTGTCCGACGGCGTGGTCTATTTCTCCAACGACCGCAGCGCGCCCGGCCAAAAACCCGACCGCCGGCTCTTTCGCATCGATCGCCGCGGCGCGACGCCGGTGGCGCTCACGCCCGTCGGTCCGCCCGATACCGACTGGCGATATGCCGACGGCACGATCGACCGCGGACGCCGGCGCTGGATCGGTGTGCGCCAACAGCACACGACCGCCGGCCCGGCCGGGTCTCAGGAAGAGCGCGTCGAGAACACGATCGTGGCGGTGAGCCTCCAGGGCGCCGAGCCGGATCCGGGCACGGTCCTGGTGTCGGGTCACGACTTCTTCTCGTCGCCGCGGCTCTCGCCCGACGGCCGGTGGATGGCGTGGCTGGCCTGGGATCATCCCAACATGCCGTGGGTCGGCACGACGCTGTATCTCGGCGAGATCGACCGCAGCGGCATCCCGGCCCGGCCGACCGCCATCGCGGGCGGCGCGACCGAATCCATCTTCCAGCCCCAGTGGTCACCCGATGGCTCTGCGCTGTTCTTCGTGTCCGATCGCACGGGCTGGTGGAACCTGTGTCGCTATGATGTTTCGCGCCGGTCCGTCGATCCCGTAGCACCCCGGCAAGCCGAGTTCGGCCAGGCACAATGGGTGTTCGGCCTGTCCACCTACGCGTTTGCCGGCCAGGACCGCATCGTCGCGGCCTACGGCGACAGGGGTGTAGGACGCCTTGCGCTCATTGGGCTCGCGTCGAACGATCTGACCGAGATCGGCCTCCCGTTCACCGACTATTCCTACGTTCGCACAGACGGCGCCGATCTGGCCGTCTTCCGCGGCGGCGGCCCCGACACTCCTGCCGCGATCGTTCGCCTCGATCTCGGCGCGACAACGCACCAAATCCTCAAGCAGGCGATCGAGCTCACGCGCGACTCGGAGCTGGCGAAATATTTCTCGCCGGCGCAACCGGTCGAGTTTCCGACGACCGGCGGCGACACGGCTTTCGGGCTCTACTATCCGCCGGTGAACCCGGATTATGCGGCACCTGCGGGAGAACAGCCGCCGCTCATGGTCAAGAGCCATGGCGGACCGACATCCGCCGCGAGCAGCACGCTCGACCTTCGCATCCAGTACTGGACCAGCCGCGGGATCGCGGTCCTCGACGTCAACTATCGCGGCAGCACCGGTTACGGCCGCGAATACCGCAACCGACTGCATCGCCAATGGGGCATCGTCGACGTCGACGACTGCGTCAACGGCGCGGGTTTTCTCGCCGATCAGGGCCTGGTGGACCGCCGCCGCTGCGTCATCAGCGGCGGCAGCGCGGGCGGCTACACGACGCTCGCGGCGCTGACGTTCCGCGACTTCTTCCAAGGCGGTGCCAGCTATTACGGGGTGAGCGACGTCAGCGCGCTGGCCAGGACGACGCACAAGTTCGAGTCGCGTTATCTCGATTGGCTCATCGGCAAGTATCCGGAGGAGGAAGCGCTGTATCGACAGCGCTCGCCGCTCTTTCACGTCGACCGTCTTGCGAAGCCCATCATCTTTTTCCAGGGCGACGAGGATAGGATCGTGCCGCCGGACCAGACGGAGAAGATGGTCGACGCGCTGCGAGCCCGCAACGTTCCGGTCGGCTTCTTCCTGCTGACGGGCGAGCAGCACGGATTCCGCCAGGCCGCAAACATCCAGCGCACGCTCGACGCCGAGCTCTATTTCTACGCGGTTCAGGTGTTCAGATCGGGGCTGCGATTCTGAAACCGCCCCCGTCGCAGGCGCCGACCGGGCGGACGCCCACGTCATGCGGATCCCACGATCTTCTCGAAGCACCGCCGCACCTTCTGTTGCGTCTCCGCCACGTGCGCATCGAGCGTGGCGAAATCCGGCACGTCGGCGGCGCGCGCCAGCAGGCCGAGCAGGCCCGCGCCCGCGACCTTCGGGTCGAACGGCCCTGGCAGGCAGAGCCGCAGGATCTGCGTGAGGTCGTGATAGAGCCGGGTCGCCGGCCGCAGCACCTCGGCGTCCTCGACCGACAGCACGCCGAGCCGCGCCGCACGGTCGAACACGCCCGCCGTCGAGGTGTCGAGGATGTCCGGCAGCGCCGCCGCATGCACGAGCTGCAGATACTGCGCGATGAACTCGAGGTCGATCAGCCCGCCGGCGGCGTATTTGAGGTCCCAGCGCCGGTCGTCCGAGTTCTCTGCCGCGATCGCGCGCCGCATCTCGGCCACGTCGCCGGCGATCAGCGCGGCGTCGCGCTCGGCGCACAGCACGGTGCGGATCGCCGCATCGATCCGCCGGGCGAGATCGGGCGGCGCCGAGACGACACGGGCGCGGGTGAGCGCAAGGTGCTCCCACGTCCACGCCTCGTCGCGCTGATAGATCTCGAACGCCGCGATCGAGGTCGCGACCGGACCGGAGCGGCCCGAGGGGCGCAGCCGCATGTCCACGGCGTAGAGCTTGCCGTAGTTGGTCTGCGCCGTCATGGCGCTGACCAGCCGCTGGGTGAGCCGGGCGAAATACTGCGCGCCGTGCAGCTTGCGCTCGCCGTCCGACTCCGGATGCTCGGCGTCGAAATCGTACACCAGGATCAGGTCGAGGTCGGACGAGGCCGTCATCTCGCGGCCGCCGAGCTTGCCGAGCGCAATCACCGCGCTCGCCTGCCCGCGCATCCGGCCGTAGACCGCGGCGAACTGCGAGTTCACCGCACCGTGCATCGAGCGGATGATCACGTCGGCGAGGTTGGCGAAGGCCTGGCCGGCCTGGCGCGCCGTCACGGTGCCGGACAGAACGCGCGTGCCGATCAGGAACATGTGCTCCTGCCCGAACAGGCGCACACGGTCGAGGAAATCCTCGTACGACCCCGCCTGGCCGAGCGACTCGGTGAGCCGCACGCCGAGCCGCTGCGCATCGGGCAGCGCGCCGAAGAACTCCGGGTCGAGCAGCCCGTCGATCACCTGCGGCTGTAGCGCCAGCGTGTCGGCGAGCCGCGGCGCGTTGCCGAGCAGCAGCGCGAACAGCGACAGGAGGCCCGGGTTCTCGCGCAGCAGCGACAGAAGCCGCGCACCGCCATGCAGGTTGCCGAGGAACCGGTCGAACGCGACCAGGGCGGCGTCGGGGTTGTCTGAGCGCGCGAACTCGTCGATCAGCAGCGGCCCCAGTTCGGCGATCACGCCGCGCCCGACCTCGCCGCGCAATGCCCGCGGCGCGCCGGCGAGCCAGCGCCGCACGGCCGCCGAGACCTCCACGGGTCGGCGGAAACCCATCAGGGCGAGCTTCTCGAGCGTCTGAGAGTCGTCACCTTCTGCGCGAAATACGAGGCCGCGCCGCGCAGCCTCCTGCGCCGGCGCGTTCTCGAACAAGGCCGCGTAGCGGCCCTGCACCGCGTTCAACTGGGCAAGCAGCGCCGCCGCGAACGTGTCACGGCTCTCGTAGCCGAGAAAGCGGGCGAAGCGCGCGACGCCGTCGCGATCAGAGGGCAGCGTCTGGGTCTGCTCGTCGGCGACCATCTGCAGCCGGTGCTCGGTCTCGCGCAGGAAGCGGTAGGCCGCATCGAGGGTCGCCCGCGCCTCCGCGTCGATGAAGCTGCGCTCGGCCAGGGTCGCCAGCGTCGCCAGCGTCTCGCGGCCGCGCAGCTGCGGATGCCGTCCGCCGGCGATCAGCTGCTGGGTCTGGACGAAGAACTCGATCTCGCGGATGCCGCCGCGCCCGAGCTTGACGTTGTGGCCCTCGACCGCGACGGCGCCATGGCCGCGGAATGCGTGCACCTGGCTCTTCATCGCGTGCACCTCGCCGACCGCCGCGAAGTCGAGGTGCTTGCGCCAGATGAACGGCGCGAGCGCGTGCAGCGCCGCCTCGCCGGCCGCGCGGTCGCCGGCGCAGGGACGCGCCTTGATCATCGCGGCGCGTTCCCAGGTCTGGCCACGGCTCTCGTAGTAATCGAGCGCGGCCGGCAGCGAGATCGCGATCTGGGTCGACGCCGGGTCCGGGCGCAGCCGCACGTCGACGCGGAAGACGTAGCCGTCCGGCGTGCGCTGCTGCAGCAGCCGGATGAGATCGCGGGTGATGCGGATGTAGAGCGCGCCCGGCTCGGCGCCGGGCGGCAAGACGGCGGCGGCCGGGTCGTAGAGCACGATCAGGTCGATATCGCTCGAATAGTTGAGCTCATGGGCGCCCATCTTGCCCATGGCGAGCACGATGTAGCCCGATCTTTCGGACGGGCGCGCCGGGTCCTTCGGCACGAGCTGGCCGGCCCGTGCAGCGCCCGCCAGCAGATAGTCGACCGCGGCGCCGACGCCCGCGTCGGCAACCTCGGTCAGCGCATGCGTGACCCGCATGACGTCCCACGCGCCGCCGATGTCGGCGAGGGCGATCAAGAGCGCGGCTTCGGCCTTCATCTGCCGCAACAGCCGCATCGCCTCGTCGTCGCGCGTGGCTGTCGCCATGGCGCGCGTGGTCGCGGCCAGGAGGGCGGCCAGATGCTCGTCGGGATCGGATTGCAGCACGGTGAGCAGCCGCGCGCCGTCGCGCTCGATCAGGTCCCACAGATAGGGCGAGCCGTCGGCGATGCCCTCGATCAGCGTGCGCACAGGCGGCATCGCGTCGACGAGCGCCGCCGGCGCAGCTCCGGCGGGCGTCGCCAGCCAGGCGGCGACGCGCTTGCGCGCGGCCGCGGCATCCACCAGGCGCGGGGCGCGCATGAGCCGGCGCGCCAGCGCACCCGGCCGCAACTCCTGCCCCCTTGTCATCAGCGTCAATCCGATCGTTGCGGCCCCGCGCGCGGCAGCACGAGCACGGTGCGGAGCCCCGGCGCATTGTCCTCGAGCCTGAGCTCACCGTGATGGAGATGCGCGATCGCCGACGCAAGGCTCAAGCCCAGGCCCGAGCCCGGCTGCGAGCGGCTCTGCTCGAGGCGCACGAAGCGCTCGACCGCGTGAGCCCGCTGGTCTGCGGGAATGCCGGGCCCTCGGTCGGCGACGGTCAGCGCGACGTGGTCCCCCGCGACGCCGGCCGTCACCGTGATGGCGGGCGGCGGCTGGTCCGGTCCTCCTCCGCCGCCGGCCGGGACCAGCTGCGGCACCGGCGCCGCATACTTGATGGCGTTGTCGACCAGGTTCGCCAAAGCCTGGCTGACCAGCTCGCGATGCCCGCGGACCATCGCGGGCCCAGGCGCTTCGACGACGAGGCGCAGCCCCTTCTCTTCCGCCACCGGCTCGTACAGCTCGGCGACGCCATGCGCGATCTCGGCTGCGTCGAACTCGGCCATGTCGCGCCCCGCCTCGCCCGATTCGGCGCGCGCGATCATCAGCAGCGCGTCGAAAGTACGGATCAGCTCCGCCGATTCCTCGATCGTCGAGTCGAGGGCGGCGCGGTAGTCCGCCTCGGTCTTGGCGTTGCGCAGCGCCGCCTCGCAGCGGTTGCGCAGCCGGGTGAGCGGCGTCTTGAGATCGTGCGCGACGTTGTCGGACACCTCCCTGAAACCGCGCATGAGCCCCTCGATGCGGTCGAGCATGGCGTTGACGTTGAGCGCGAGCCGGTCGAGCTCGTCCCCCGTGCCGGCGACCGGCAGGCGGTTGGACAGGTTTCCCGCCATGATGGTCTGGGATTTCTCCGTCATGGCGTCGACGCGCCGCAGGATGCGCCGGCTCACGAAGAATCCGCCGCCGAGGCCGAGCACCAGCACCGCCGCCATCGACCAGCGGCCGGCCGTGGTGATGATGTCGTAGATGCGCTGGCGCTCCTCGATGTCGCGGCCGACCAGCAGGTGGAATCCGCCGGGCAGCTCCGAGACCAGCACGAGCGCATGATGCTCGTTGCCTTCGGGCGCGTCGAGCCGCCGGTAGGTCGCCTCGACCCAGCCTTTCTGGTTTAGAATGCCCGGCTCGAGCGAGGCGACGTTGCCGGCGATCCCCTGGCCGAGCGGCGTGGCGAAGAGATAGAGGCTCGAGCCGGGGCGGCGCGAGCGGATCTCGACCACCTGGCCGAGCCGCACGATGCCGCCGCGCTCGTATTGCTCGGTCAGGCCCGCGACCTCGGCATTGACCGTGGTGGTGATCTGCTCGGTGACGAGGCGGCGCGCATTGAGGGCGAAGAAGAACAGGAGCAGCGCCGCATACAGCGCGAACAGCACCAGATAGACGAGCGTCAGGCGGAACGCCGTCGTGCGGAGAAGCTTACCGAGCGCCGTCACGGATCATGTATCCCGCGCCGCGAATCGTGTGCAGGAGCGGCGGCGTGAATCCCTTGTCGATCTTCGAGCGCAGCCGCGAAATGTGCACGTCGATGACGTTGGTCTGCGGATCGAAGTGGTAATCCCACACGTTCTCGAGCAGCATCGTGCGGGTGACCACCTGGCCGGCATGCTTCATGAGGAACTCGAGCAGGCGGAATTCGCGCGGCTGCAGCAGGATCTCGTCCTCGCCGCGCGTCACCCGGTGCGACAGCCGGTCGAGCGCGAGATCGGCGACCCGATAGACGGTCTCCTCGCGCCCGCCGCGCCGGCGCGCCAGCACCTCGACGCGGGCGAGCAGCTCGGCGAACGAATAGGGCTTGACCAGGTAGTCGTCGCCGCCGGCGCGCAGGCCCGTGACCCGGTCGTCAACTTCGCCAAGCGCGCTCAGGATCAGAACGGGAGTCTTGTTGCCCTCGGCTCGAAGTGACTCGACAATCGACAGGCCATC
>Ga0126371_10003410_pt1 | contig 13932 bp, 10 predicted proteins | sample PanSoiMetaPlot_4_FD_110145 | JGI IMG/M metagenome (GOLD analysis project Ga0126371, IMG submission 110145) | Tropical forest soil microbial communities from Panama - MetaG Plot_4 | ecosystem: Environmental > Terrestrial > Soil > Tropical forest > Bulk soil | place: Panama | collected 2016-02-17 | reverse complement strand
CCGCGGGCCTGGGTCCGCGAGCAGGTCGAGCAGTACGAGAGCTCGGGCGGGACGGAGGGCACCACGTTGCGCGACACCGGGCTGCCCGTGGTGATCATCACCAACCGCGGGGCGCGCAGCGGCAAGCTGCGCAAGACCCCGGTGATGCGGGTCGAGCACGACGGCCGGTACGCCGCGGTCGCGTCGCAGGGCGGCGCTCCGACGAACCCGCTCTGGTACTACAACTTCCGCGCGGACCCGCACGTCGAGCTGCAGGACGGCCCGCGCAAGCAGGACATGGTGGCCCGGGAGGTAACCGGGGACGAGCGGGCCCAGTGGTGGGAGCGCGCCGTCGCGGCGTACCCGCCGTACGCCGAGTACCAGCAGCGGACCACGCGCCAGATCCCCGTGTTCGTCCTCGAGCCCGCCGGCCCGGGCTGACCCGCACATGGTTCCGGCGTCCGGCTGGAGCCGGACGCCGGAACCAGGGCAGGCGCTCGTCACTCGGTGCCGATGACCGGGGCGAGTTCCAGCCGCTCGGGGACCTGATCAGAGACCTCGGCCTCGGCCCGGGCCGGGCCGGCGGGCGTCGGGGCCTGGGCGCCCGCGAGGTCCTCGCGGCGCACCCGGATCATCGCGACCGCGACGACCAGGGCGACCACGGCGATCCCTGCGGCGACCAGGAACCCCCGGGAGATCCCGGTGGCCAGCGCCTGGTGCAGCACGGCGGCCGGCACCGAGGCGCCGGGCCTGGCCGCGGGCAGCGGGTGGCCGGCGTGCGCGGCGGCCGCGGCCGCCTGAGCCACCTGGTGCTTGACGCTGTTCGACACCGCGGTCCAGGTCACCGTGCCCAGCGCGGCCAGGCCGATCGCCCCGCCGACCTGCTGGCCGGTGTTGAGCAGGCTGGAGGCCACGCCCGAGTCCTCGGGGCGGACGCGGGTCAGCGCGACCAGGGCCAGCGGCACGAACAGCATGCCCAGGCCCGTCGAGGTCACCAGCATGGGGCCGAGCAGGCCGTTCAGATAACTGCTGTGCTCGGTGATCTGCGAGAACCAGTACATGCCGCCCGCGGTGACGGTCGCGCCGGCCAGCATGAGCGGCCGGGCGCCGACCCGGCCGACCACCTGCGAGATGATCCCGGACATCACCACGATCATCGCGGCGAACGGCAGCGCGGCCAGCCCGGACTTGAGCGGGCTGTAGCCGAGCACCTCCTGCACGAAGATCGTGAGGAAGAAGAAGATGCCGAACATGGCCGTGGCCAGGGCCAGCATCATCAGGTAGGCACCCGAGCGGCTCCGGTTGGCGAGCACGCGCAGCGGCATCAGCGCGTGGCGGCTGCGCCACTCGATCAGCGCGAAGGTAACCAGCAGGACGGCCGAGGCCACCAGCGACGCGATGACCTTCGTGTCGCCCCAGTGCGAGACGCCGTCCTGGCCGGTGCTCGCGTTGGACAGGCCGTAGACCAGCAGCGCGACCCCGGCGGTGCCGGTGATGGCCCCGGGCAGGTCGAACCGGCCGCGCTGGCGGGGCGACTCGGTCAGCACGTACGGCGCCACCGAAGCGATCAGGATGCCGATCGGCACGTTGACGAACAGCGTCCAGCGCCACGACAGGTAGGTGGTGAGCAGGCCGCCGGCGACCAGGCCGACCGCTGCACCTGCGCCGCTCATCGCCGAGTACACGCCCAGCGCCCGGTTGCGCGGCTGGCCCTCGGGGAACGTGGTGGTGATCAGCGCGAGCGCGGTGGGCGCGACCAGCGCGCCTCCGACGCCCTGGACGGCCCGCGCGGTCAGCAGCCAGGCCTGTGAGGTGGCGAAACCGCCGAGCAGCGAGGCTGCCGAGAACAGCAGCAGCCCGCCGATGAAGATTTTCCTGCGTCCGAGCAGGTCGCCCGAGCGGCCGCCGAGCAGCAGCAGCCCGCCGAACGTGACCGCGTACGCGGTGACGACCCATTCCAGGCCGCTGCCGGAGAAACCTAGCGCCCGCTGGATGTGCGGCAGGGCGACGTTGACGATGGCCGCGTCGAGCACGACCATGAGCTGGGCGGTGGCGATGACCAGCAGCGCCAGGCCCAGGCGGCGCTGGCCGCCGGCTGTCGCGTCCGGCGGAGCCACCGCCCCGGTGGCGGATTGTGCTGTGGACACTGTGGGCTCCTAACATTTTTTGCCGTACGGATCCCGCACCGCGGCCTGGGAAGGCCCGGCGTCAGGGGCTGATGGGGCTTTGCGCGATCCGCCGCGCCTGCGGCGAGGGGCTTCGCGGGGTAGGTCAGGCTGCGTCAGGCGAAGCAGCGGTACGTATGTCGCTCACCTCCTCCGCCTGCTCGCCGCGGGCCCGCGGGACAGGCCCCTCTGCGAGGACGACGTTCATCTTGCGCGTCATGGACAGGAAACTCGACTTTTCTTCGGCGTCGAACGCCTCGCACCAGGGCATGCGGCCGAGCATGGCTTGCTCCAGCCGGGCCTTCAGCTCGACGCCCTCAGGGGTGAGCACCAGGTTCTTGAGCCTGCGGTCGGCGGTATTGGGCTCCCGCCGCGCCAGGCCGTGCCGCTCCAGCGTGTCGGCGATCATGGTGACGAAGGACGGGTCGACGTGCATCCGACGCCCCAGCTCCTTCATGGTCACCGGCTCGTCGAGCTGGTGCAGGGCCTTGACGGCGAACACGGGGACGCCGAACTCGCTGGCGACCGCCTCCGCACGCTCCAGCATGTGGGTGAAGAACTCGGACAGGGCGTCAGCGATGTCCTGATCCAGCTTGCTGCCGTTCGGGCACCACGCCATCGCCGTCACCTTCTCTCGCTCTCCGTGCGGGTGAACCGCACTCTTGACGTCCTCAACCGTTGAGTACCTCAAACGTATTCCGGGCCGCCTAATTTTTCTTCGGGGCTGGGGGTCGCGGCCTGGGGTCGCGGCCTCCGCCGGGGTCGCGGCCTGGGGTCGCGGCCTCCGCGATCCTCAGCCGCCGGCCAGGTCGTCCGCGCTGCGGGTGTTGATCACCTGGCCGGGCTGGATACCCAGGCTCTCGGCGCGCGCGCAACCGCTGTCCAGCCAGTCGAGCTGGCCAGGCGCGTGCGCGTCGCTGTCGATCGCGAACGTGCAGCCCGCGGCGAGGGCCAGGCGCAGCAGGCGGTCGGGCGGGTCCTGGCGCTCGGGCCGGCAGTTGATCTCGACCGCGACGCCGTGGTCCCGGCAGGCGGCGAACACCGCCCCGGGATCGAAGGCCGACTCGGGCCGGCCGCGCCCGAGGATCATCCGGCCGGTGCAGTGGCCGAGCACGTCGACGTGCGGGTTGCGGATCGCGGTCAGCATCCGGGCGGTCATCTCCGCTGCCGCCATCCGCAGCTTCGAGTGCACGCTGGCCACCACGACGTCGAGCCGGGCGAGCAGGTCCTCGTCCTGGTCGAGCGCGCCGTCCTCGAGGATGTCGACCTCGATCCCGGTCAGGATCCGGAACGGGGCCAGCTCGATGTTGAGCGTGGCGACGAGCTCGAGCTGCTCGCGCAGCCGCTCCGCGGACAGCCCGCCGGCCACGGTAAGCCGCGGCGAGTGGTCGGTCAGCGCGACCCACTCGTGCCCGAGGTCTCGGGCGATTTCGGCCATCTCGCGGGGCGGGCTGCCGCCATCGGACCAGTCGGAATGGGTGTGACAGTCACCTCGCAGCGCGGCCCGCAGCGCCGTGGGTTCCGGCGGCTCCGCCTCCCCGAGCAGCCGGGTCAGGTAGTCCGGCTCCCGGCCGGCCGCCGCCGAGGCGATGACCTCGGCCGTGGCCGGCCCGATCCCGGGCAGCTGCTGCAGCGTTCCTCCGGCCAGCCGCGCGGTCAGCTCGTCGGCCGGCACGCCTGCGACCACCGCGGCCGCGCGGCGGAACGCCCGCACCCGGTAAGTCGGCGCCCCTGCCCGCTCGAGCTGGAACGCGATCTGCCGCAACGCCCACACTGGGTCCATGGTCATCAGGTAACCAGAAACGCGGCGCGGGCATCGCTGTGGCCGTCCCGTGCCCGGCGCGGTTTTCCGCGCCGGGCGGGTCGTTCACTCGGCGCGCAGCGCCGAGGCGGTTCGCGTTCCGGCAGCCCAGCTGGCCGGCAGCATCGCCCCGGCCACGGCGATCACCAGGCCGGCCAGGGCCAGCAGCGCGAGCTCGACCGGGCCGTAAACCTCCAGGTAGCTGGCCGGGAGGTTCGTGGCGGCGGCGTGTGCCATGACCGGGAGCACGTAACGGTGCAACGCGACCCCGGCCGGGACCGCCACGGCCCCGGCCACCAGCCCGGTCCCGGCGACCCAGCAGACCACCATGGCGATGGTCTGCCGCGGCGTCATCCCCACGGCCTTGAAGATGCCGAGGTCGTGGACGCGCTCCCGGGTGTGCAGCACTACGGTGTTGAGCACGCCGAGCCCGGCCACCACGGCCAGCAGCAGGGTCAGCACGCCGATGAGGCCCAGCAGCGTGAGGAAGAACGGGTCGTTGCCGTTGAGGCTGATCTGGTCGCCGGACCCGAGCGCGGTGCCCAGTCCCGCAGCGTACGCGGTCGGGCTGATGCCGGGCCTGAGCTGGACGTCGTACAAACCGGGGATCAGGTGGATGGGCCGGTTGCCGGCCGCGGCCAGCGTCTGCTGGTCGGTGAGCACGTCGATCCCGCGGTTGTTCGTGTCGAAGACCTCGCCGACGATCCGCACCGGAATCTGCTTGTCGCCGAAGGTGACCGTGATGGTGTCTCCGATCGCCTTGCCGGTGACCGTGAGGAAGTTCGTGGGCACGTCCGCCTGGCCGGGACCGGTGAACCAGCGCCCGCTGATCAGCTCGTAGCCGGTCCAGCTGGCGTTGCCCCAGAACGCGGTCACCGGGACCTGGCCCGGCAGGCCAGCCACGTTGAGGTCCAGGTCTGCCTCGGCTACGTAACGAAGCGTGCCGGGCTGGGCGCGCAGCGCGGCCTCGATCGCCCGCTCCTGGGCTGCGGGCGGAGGCGGCGGCGGCGCGGTGCTGGGGCCGATGTGCTTGATCGCGCCGCCTGAGCCTGAGCCCGATTCCAGGTAGACCTGCACCGGCTCGGACCTGGCGTGCGATATGCCGTAGGCCACGTGGTTCAGCGACGCGGCCAGGCCGGCGGCGAAGGTCACCGTGATGGCGCCGAGCAGGATCGCGGCCAGGGTCACGGCGGTGCGGGCCGGCCGGGCGAACGGCGCGGCCAGGCCGATCGTCACCGGCCTGGGCAGCCGCAGCCGGCCGAGCAGCCGGTGGGCGGCATAGCCGCGGCCCTGCGCGGGGGCGCGCCCGGTGGCGATCGCCTGCGCCGCGCTGAGCCGCCCGGCCCGCACCGCTGGCGCCACGGCGGCCAGCCCGGCGAGGCAGCACATGCCGGCCGCCACGGCCGCGTCCACCCAGCCCGGCACCAGCAGGGTGCCGACCCGGTAGACGGTGGCCGTCTTGGCGAGCAGCGGCACCGCCAGGACGTTGCCGAGCACGACCCCGGCCACGCAGCCGAGCAGGGCCGGCAGCATGACCTGCCCGGCGTACGTCGCCACGACCTGCCCCGGGGTGAACCCGATGCTCTTCAGCACGCCGATCCGCCGGTAGCCGGCCGCGACCGCGCCGCCGACCACGTTGACCACGATCAGCACCGACAGCACCAGCCCGATGACGCCGAAGGCCACGACGAACGGCACAATCGGCGCGATCCCCGAATCCTGCTGCAGCTTGACCGCCAGGTACGACTGCGTCGCGAGCACCGCGCCGGGAGGCAGCGCGCGGGCCAGCACCGCGGCATCGGCGTTGAGGGCGGCCGCCGAGCCGGCGGAGGAGAACCGGTACAGCATCTGCGCCGTGGCGGGCGTCCCCGGCGCGCGCAGCGCGGCGATCTCGCTGGGCAGCACCCAGCCGTCCGCCGACTGATCGATCGAGCTGGCGATGCCGACGACCGTGAGGGATCCCGGCCTTCCCCTCGCCGTGATCCGCGAGCCGAGCGGCAGGCCGAGGCCGGAGTCACGCGAGAGCACGATCTCGCCGGGCCGCTGCGGCCAGCGGCCCTGCTCCAGGGTGAGGTCATCCAGCGGCCCGCCCGGGGCGGCCCGGCCGACCAGCGTGATCGGCGGCGCGGCGAACTCCCCGCCGGATCCCGGCGGTCCCTTCAGCATCGGGGTGATCGTTACCTCGGGGAACGGCCCGGACGACGCTGTCACTCCGGGCAGCCTGCCGGTGGCCCGCAGCTGCGCGGCCGTGGCCCGCCCCGAGTTGACTGTGGCGACCAGGTGGGCGCCGTGCTGGGCGGCGAACGCGGAGTCGAACGGCGAGCTCGAGTCCACGACCAGGCCGAGGGCCAGCACGCTGGCCCCCGTGGAGATCAGCACCACCAGGCCGATCACCAGGGTCTGCACCCGGCGCCTGGCCAGCCCGCCGCGCGCGGCCCGGGCCACGGCTCCGGCCCGCCAGCGCCTCACCTCCGTGCCCCGTTCACGACGTCGCTGGCGATCTTGCCATCGACGAGCTGGACCGTGCGGGCCGCGTACCGGGCGGCCAGGTCCGGATTGTGGGTGACCAGCAGCAGGGTCTGGCCCGACCGGTTGAGGTCGAGCAGCACGTCGCCGATCTGCTCGCCGGTCTCTGTATCCAGGGCACCGGTCGGCTCGTCGGCCAGGAGCAGCGCCGGCCGGTTGACCAGCGCTCGCGCGATCGCCACCCGTTGCCGCTCGCCGCCGGACAGCCGGGCCGGGTAGGCGCTGGCGTGCTGAGCGATCCGCAGCGCGGCCAGCAGCTCATCCGCCCGGGCCCGGGCGGTCGCCCGGGGCACGCCGGCCAGCTGGGCGGGCAGCAGCACGTTGTCCGCGACGGTCAGGTCGTCGAGGAGGTTGAAGAACTGGAAGATCATGCCGATCTGCTGCCGACGGAACCGCGCCACGCCGGTCTCGCCGAGGTCATCGATCCGCTGGCCGGCGACCGTGACCGTCCCGCGCGTCGGCCGGTCCAGGCCGGCGACGAGGTTGAGCAGGGTTGACTTGCCGCTGCCCGACGGTCCCATGACCGCCACCGCCTCGCCAGCCGCGATCTCCAGCCGCACGCCGTCGAGCGCGGGCCGGCCGCCGTTGTCGTAACGCTTCGTCACATCGTCGAGCCGTATGAGTGTGTCCATGCCGGCACGCTAGGCTCCGGGGGCCGCGGCAGGCGTCGGCCGCGCGGCGCAACTTGGCTACGGCGCTGGTCGGACACCGGCCGCCGGTCATCCTTAGTGCGCAGCCGGCTACCTCTCAGTGCCGATGGACGAACGGCGCCGCCGGGCGACAATGGGACGGTGAAGGGCAACGGCAGGAAGGGCGCGCTGGGCCGGAAGGGCGCGCCGGGCGGGAAGATGAGAGCGTGGGCGCGGGACTGGGCGGGGCGAGCGCTCGCGTTCGCGCGGTCCACCGAGCCGCGGGCCGCGGCGTCCGGGCGTGCCGTGGCCGTGGACCTGGCGCTGGCCTCCGCCGCGGCCCTGGTCTCGCTGATCGCGGTCATCTACACCACTGGCGGCCAGGTCTCCGTGTGGTTGTCCCCGAACGGGGAGCTCGTCACCCGGGGCGCGGAAGGCTCCGGCAGCATTCCCGCCGCGGCGGCGTTCTCGGTCCTGGTCACAACGGCGCCGCTGGCGCTGCGCCGGATCCGCCCGCTCACCGCGTTCTGGGTCGTGTTCCTCGGCACCGTCCTCATCAGCTCCTACATCAACACCGTCACGATCATCGCCGTCCTGCTCGCCGCCTACTCCGCGGTCGCGCACAGCCCGTACCGGCGCGCGGCGCTGATCAGCGTGCCGACGGCCGGCCTGGTGGCCACGGCGATGTTCTCGAACACCGCCCCGCCGATGCCCGGCAGGTTCGCCGCGCTGCTCCTGCTCGTTGCCGTGGCGCTGGTGGGCAACGCGGTGCAGACGTGGCGGCGCCGGGCCGACGACTCGCAGGCCCGGCTGCGGCACGCTCAGGCCGAGCACGAGGCGGCGACCGCCAGGGCGCTGGCGGCCGAGCGGACGCGCATCGCCGGCGAGCTGCACGACGTGGTCACGCACAACGTCAGCGTGATGGTGGTGCAGGCGGGGGCGGCCCGCCGGGTGCTGGCCGCATCGCCCGGCGAGGCCACGACGGCGCTGCTGGCCGTGGAGGCGAGCGGCCGCACGGCCATGATCGAGCTGCAGCACCTGCTCGGGCTGCTGTCCCCCGTCGATGGCATGCAGTCCCCGGGCGAGGAGCCGCCGCGACCGCAACCGGGCCTGGACCGGCTCCGGCCGCTGATCGACCGCGTGACCGCGGCCGGCCTGCCGGCCGAGCTGACCATCAGCGGTCGGCCGCGAGCGCTGCCGCCCGGCCTGGACCTGGCCGCCTACCGGGTCGTGCAGGAGGCACTCACGAACGTGATGAAGCACGCGGGCCAGGCCCGGACCGCGGTCCGGCTGGACTACCGGCGGGATGAGCTGATCATCGATGTCAGCGACGACGGCCCCCTGCCCACCTCCCCCTTCACCGGGGCGCGGGCGCGCGGCCAGGCGCGGATGGCGGGGGAGCCGGCCCCGGGCCACGATGCGTTCGGGCCGGCGAACCTGGGCGGCGGGGAGCGCGGGCTGCTGGGCCTACGCGAGCGCGTGTCCCTGTATGGCGGCGAGTTCGACGCCGGGCCGCGGCCGGCCGGCGGCTGGCGGGTGACCGCGCGGCTCCGGCTGGACACGCGGGATGCGCTGGATGATCAGCCCTCAGACGGCGCGGACGGCGGACCGGCCCGGGACGGCTCCCTGGCGCCGCTCCCCGCAGGACCGTGACCAGTCCCGGCCAGGCGGCAGCGGAGGCCGGACCCGAGTCGCCGCCGCGGGTCGTGATCGCCGATGACCAGGCCCTGGTCCGCACGGGCTTCCGCATGATCCTGAACGAGGCCGGGATCCCCGTCGTCGCCGAGGCGGCCGATGGCGCCGAGGCCGTCGCCGCCGTCCTCAGGCACCGTCCCGACGTCGTGCTTATGGACATCCGCATGCCGGAGATGGACGGCCTGGAGGCCACCCGGCGCATCCTCGCCACGCAGTCCGGCCGCCAGTGCCGGATCATCATCCTGACCACGTTCGACCTCGACCAGTACGTCTACGCCGCGCTGACCGCCGGGGCCAGCGGGTTCCTGCTCAAGCACGTCTCGCCGGAATACCTGGTGACCGCGGTCAGGCTGGTGCGCTCCGGGGACGCGCTGCTCGCGCCGTCGATAACCCGCCGGCTCGTGGAGCGGTTCGCGCCCGAGGCCGCCTGCGGCCCGCCAGTGCCCGCCGACCTGTCCGCGCTCACGCCGCGGGAGCTCGAGGTGCTGCGGCTGATGGCCCGCGGGCTGAGCAACGCCGAGCTCGCCACGCAGCTGACCCTCAGCGAGGCCACGGTCAAGACGCACGTGGGCCGCATCCTGGCCAAGCTGCAGCTCCGGGACCGCGTCCAGGCCGTTGTCCTGGCCTATCGGACCGGGCTGGTCGGCCCCGGGCCATCCTGAGGGCTCCGATCACAACTCGCCGATCACGCGGGCCAGGATCTGGATGCCCTCGGCGATGGCGTGCTCGCTGACCGTCGCGTAGCCGAAGATCAGGCCGCCGGGGCCCGGGTGGGTGATGCGGTACGGCCCTACCGCGTCGATGGCCACCCCGGCGTGCCGGGCCGCGGCGACGATCGCTGCCTCGTCGAGACCGGGCGGCAGCCAGGTGACCAGGTGCAGCCCGGCCGAGATCCCGGTCGGCTCGAGCCAGGGCAGGTGCCGCGACAGCGCGGCCAGGAGCGCGTCGCGGCGGCGGCGGTAGACCGAGCGCATCCGCCGCAGGTGCCGGTCGAACTCGCCGCGCGTGATGAGATCCGCGAGCGCCAGCTGCTCCAGCGCGGGTGAGCCCCGGTCGGCCCCGATCTTCGCGGCCGCCATGGGTTCGGCCAGGTGGCCGGGCAGCACGAGCCAGCCGAGCCGTATCCCTGGCGCGAGCGTCTTGCTCACAGACCCCGCGTAGACGACGTGGTCTGGCGCCAGGCCCTGCATGGCGCCGACCGGCGTCCGGCCGTAGCGGAACTCGGCGTCGTAATCGTCCTCGACTACCACGGCGTCGCGCTCGGTCGCCCAGGCCAGCACCGCGGCCCGGTTCTCGGCCGACAGAACCGAGCCGGTTGGCCACTGGTGCGAGGGCGTGAGCACCACGGCGTCGGCATCGCTGTCACGCAGCATGTCGACGCGGACGCCGTCCCGGTCCACGGGGACCCCGATCACCTCGAGCCCGGCGGCCCTGGCCGTGGGCAGGGCGTCGTCTACGGAAGAGGGATCCTCGAGCGCGAGCCGCCTTGCCCCTCCGGCGGCCAGCAGCTGGATGAGGAGCGCTACCCCCTGGGCGTACCCCGTGCAGATCACGATGTGATCCGGCTGCGCCAGGGTGCCGCGAACCCGGTTCACGTAGTCGGCCACCGCCGTGCGCAGCTGCGGCACGCCGCTGCCGGTCAGGTAGCCGAACACCTCGTTCGGCGCGTACGTGAGCGCGCCGCGGATCGATCGCAGCCACGCGGCGCGGGGGAAGCTGGACACGTCGGCGCGGCCGTAGCTGAGGTCGATGCGCGGCCGCTGCGCAGGCGCAGGCCGCGGCGCCGTGGCCGGCGGGGCCGGGCCTGCCGTCACCTGTGTGTGCCCGCCCGCGCGGCTGGTCAGGTAGCCCTCGGCCGAGAGCTGCTGGTAGGCCTCGACCACGACGCCGCGCGAGACGCCGAGGTCGGCGGCGAGCATGCGCGAGGGAGGCAGCGTCGAGCCGCGCGGCAGCCGCCCGGCGCGGATCGAGTCCCGGATCGAGGTCTCGATCTGCCGGTGCAGCGGGGCCCTCTCGTCGCGCCGGAGGACGACCAGCAGGCCGGAATTGGTCCTAGCTTTATCCATAAATCTGGACCTTATCAACAGGACCGATTCCTGTCAGGGTCGTTCTATGACCAGCTCCGCCCTCCGGCCACTAAGCAGGTGAAGACCATGGGAATCGTCCTCGGGCTCGTCGCGGCCCTGCTGTACGGCGGCTCCGACTTCGGCGGCGGCCTGCTCTCGCGGCGCCTCGGATCTCTTCCGGTCACGATCGTCGGCTCGGCGGGCGCCGTGCTGCTCGTCTGGCCCGCGCTCCTGCTGGGGCACGGCCCGGCGCCGAGCGTGCGGGCCATCGCCTGGGGGCTGGCCGCTGGCCTTGGCGGCGGCACGGGAACGCTGGTCCTCTACCGTGGTCTCGCTCGCGGGCAGATGAGCGTGGTCGGGCCGGTCTCCGCCGTGGGCGCGGCGGTGCTGCCGGTCCTCGTCGGCGTGGCCCTGGGTGAGCGCCCCGGCCCGCTGACCATCGTCGGCGTCCTCGTTGCCCTGCCCGCGATCGCGCTGGTCGCCGCCAGCGGCACCGCCGCCCGCGGCGTGCTCAGGACCGCTCTGGTCGACGGCCTCGTCGCGGGGGTCGCGTTCGGCATCCTGTTCGTCGGCCTGGCCCAGGCGGGGCCGGGCGCGGGCCTGTGGCCGGTCGCGTCGGAGCAGACCAGCACGCTGCTGGTCGTGCTCGCCGTCGCGGTCAAGTCCCGCGCGCCGTTCAGGATGGGGATCCGCGCCGCGGGCCTGCCGTTCCTCGCGGGCGCCGCCGGCATGGCCGCCACGCTGGCGTACTTCTACGCGACGCACTACAGCATGCTGGCCACCGTGGCCGTGATCGTGTCGCTGTACCCGGGCGTCACCGTCCTGCTCGCCCGGCTGATCCTGCACGAGCGGTTCAGCTCGGCGCAGCGCGCCGGCCTCGGCCTGTGCACCCTCGCGATCGTCGCGATCGCGCTGAACTGACCCTGCGCTGCCCGGCGGCCCCCGTCAGCCCTGGCTGGCGCGGGGCCGCGGCTGTCTTGAAGCAGGCTCCCCGGCACCCTCGTCGGCACCGAGGAGGGCGCGGGTCAGCGCATGATGCTCGCCGTTCATGTCGCCGAGCACCGCGATGAAGTACTCGCCGCGCAGCACGGGCGGATGCTCGCCGGCGCGCAGCGACATCAGGACCGCCCGCCTGATCAGTTCCTTGATGAAGGAGGCGGTAACGCCGTCGGTGGCCGCCGCCACCCCGGCCGCGTCGGCCTCCATGGCCAGGCCGCGAGCGTACAGCCGGAGCAGCCGCTCGCGGCAGGCGGCGTCGGGGCGCGGGATCTCGACCGCGAGATCGACCCGGCCGGGGCGGTCGGCGAGGGCCATCTCGAGGATGTCCGCGCGGTTGGTGGTCAGCACGAACGTCACGTCAGCGTCCGCGCCCACCCCGTCCATGGCCTCGAGCAGGGAGAACAGCAGCGGGTTGCTGTTCGGGGAGAAATCACGGTCCATGCCGACGAGATCGACGTCCTCGAGCACGATCATGGACGGCTGCAGGCGGCGGGCCAGGGCCGCGGCCCGGTCGATGAACCGGATGGACGTCCCGGTCAGCAGGATGACCGTGGTGCTGGCGAGCCGCCCGGTCAGGTACCGGACCGTGTGCGTCTTGCCGGTGCCCGGCGGCCCGTGCAGCAGCAGCCCGCGCTTCAGGTGCTGGCCCGCCTCGAGCAGTTCTCGGGACCAGTCGCCAATGCCGGCGATGTGGTGTTCGACGGTCCGCAGCACGCCGTCGGGCAGTATGACCTCCTCGGCCGTGACGCCAGGCCGGGGCAGAAACGAGACGAGCTCGTTGCCGTGGTGCTCGCTGAGGGTGAAGCTGAGCACCTGGCCGCGGAACGCGTTGTGCGCGCGGATCAGCTCCCCGATCTCGTCGCGGGTGGCGGTGCCCGTGGCGCGATCGGCTGCGAGCACCTCGAGCATGCAGTATGGCTCGCCGTAGCGCTGCTCCGCGTGCAGGCCGACCAGCACCGGCGCGCCGTCGGGCGCGGCGGTCGCGATCAGGCCGAGGTTCACTACCTCGGTGTTCTCCTCCGGTCCCACCGGGGCGGTCCCGTAGCTGGCGGCGCCGAACTGGATCCACTCGTAGTGCAGGGACATTGTGACGAGCGGCAGCAGCCCTTCGTCTGAGTGGTTGGCGCCGCCCGAGGCGCCGAACCAGGCGCCGGTGCTGCCGTGGGCCGCGAGGTACGCATCCACGCCCCGCTGCACGTTCACGTGATCCCAGATCGGGAACCGCTCGGTGACCGGCACGACCTCGGATAGGTCGCAGCCCAGGTGGCCGGTCACCCGCAGCACGAGCTCATTGGGCTCGTCGGCCAGCGTCCTGGCCGTCATCTCGACCAGGCGGCGCACGCCGCGGGCCAGGCCCCTGAGGTCGTCAACCCCCGGTTGAATGCTCACGCGTCCACAATGCCCGATGCCGCCCGCTGCCGCGACAGGATAAGGATCAGGCGGTGAGGCCGGCCTGCTCGCCCGGCCGGTCGGCCGCCGACGCGCTGCGTGCGCTCAGGTACCCGCGTGCTTGCGCGCCGACCGTGACGCCGCCGCGGGCCGCCCGGCCACCGCGGGCTGCGCCGGAGGCGCGGAGCTCGGCACGTCGCGTGTCGCCTGCACCGCCTGGTAGACCATGCGCGCGTAGACGAGCGTCCCGGGTATTTCCGGGTGGACCTGATCCGGCCACAGCAGGTAGCGCCGATTGCGGATCGTGCCGAACCAGTCCGCGAGCGTGATAGCGGGGTGCTGGCGGATAAAGGCCGCTTCCGTGGCATTGACCTGCTTGCTCCACCCGTCGGGCACATAGGTATTGATCAGCACCAGCTTGCGGTGCGGCCCGATAATCCGCATCAATTGCTGGAGCTGGGCGGTGGTGACGATGTAGTTGGTGCCCAGGCCTATCACCACGACCGGGCGCAGCCGGCCGCCGTCGACCAGGCTGCGCACAATGTCCAGGCCGGCCGGCATCTCGCGGTCCGGCTTCGCGTCGATGTAGATGCCCGGCAGCACCTCGGCGAGCGCCATGGCACTTGCCGACATGACCGAGTCGCCGATCGCGGTGACATTCCGGCCCGAGACCGGCTGCGTGG
>Ga0126371_10003408_pt1 | contig 13934 bp, 9 predicted proteins | sample PanSoiMetaPlot_4_FD_110145 | JGI IMG/M metagenome (GOLD analysis project Ga0126371, IMG submission 110145) | Tropical forest soil microbial communities from Panama - MetaG Plot_4 | ecosystem: Environmental > Terrestrial > Soil > Tropical forest > Bulk soil | place: Panama | collected 2016-02-17 | reverse complement strand
TGCCATGCGAGCGTGACTGGTTGTGGAAACGTCGTGCCTTCTGGACTTAGCTGGTAGACCGGACCGAAGCTCTCGCCGGATTCGTCTTGAGCAGGCTGAATTGCAATCTCGGTTTCCCTGGTAACTGCGCCTGCGGGAATCGAGATGGATAACTTTCCCTCTGATGAATTGAGCGTTCCTCCGGCGGGCCCGATTTTTGCCGACGTTGGCGTTAACACCGGGGCAACCGGTTGCGGCTGCAGGAGCGGTCCTTGGCGCTATGGACTGAAACTCAGAACCGGAAGTTTCGGTCTGCTTCTTTTTGCAGCCAGAAATTCCGAGCACAAGCAGAAAGACCACCAGCACGGCGGCAAAACATTTCATCGTTTTCCTCTCGCGGTAACAAAGCCTTCAGGATCCGGCTCGGTAGGATGGTCGCCAAGCGCGCGATATCGATTCGTCGCGGCTCGGGACACACCAACCCAACGGGCATGGAAGCTCTACAGGAAGATGGGTAATCGGTGAGGAATTCAAATCAGGAGTGAGGGAAATTTTTCGATGTCAACAATATTCTGAGCAATTTGCATAGGTCCTTCGTTGCGTTCGGCTACGCCTCACTCCATTCAGGATGACAATGTTTTTGGGTGTCACTGGATGGGTTAGTATGATGCGAACTAGCTCTTCGGCCTTCGCGGCCACCAATGTCGCGCATCAACAAATATTGGCGCGACGAGTGCTGCCAGGCACACGGCAATCACGAGAACGATAACGGCGTTGCGGCCCAGCGTCGTCCGCCCCAGAGTTCCAAACAAAAGGATATCTAGCGTGAGAGTTCGCAAATCCAGTTGACCTCCCAGGTCTTCCCTCCGTCGGGAGAGAAGGACTGCTCCATGCGGGCGGAATTTGGGGAGAGGTCGAGCCAGAGGTAGCGCACGAGAATGGCGCGTCCTTTGAAGTCTTCCTGATCGTAAAACTCGCCACGCTTCCCGTTGAAGCCGCCCACCATGGGCGGCAGGCTGAGCGTGCCGTTGTCGACGTCGACGAGGTAGATGCTCCACTGGCGCGAAGTGGGATTGTAGAGGCGCAGCGTCTGCGCCTTGATGTGAAGTTTTTTGTCGGTGCTGGTGACGTCGAACTCTTCGAAGTTCGAGTTGCTGTCGAGAATCTTCTTGTGGTTCGAAATGCCGTCGTACTCGACCCAGCTGTTGGAGTTGTTAAGACGGTCAGGCAGGCGACGGACGTGAGCTTTCCAGTTACCGATGAGGAAGTCGAAGTCGTGGGAGCCGTCGCGCTGTGGGAGGTTGGCGGGATTGGATGTGGTCTGCGCTCCAGAGACGATCGGAAGAATTGCGGTCAGAATGAATAGTGCGACGACTGTGAGGGGTTTGGCTTTCATGGCGTTCACCTTTCTTGCGTTCGGGACAGGTCTAGCACGCGCCGCCTTCTCAGACTGGTGGTGTTGCGACATCTTTAGTTGTTATTGGACGACTGTAACTCAGCAACGTAATCTCTCGCACCTATCGAATAAAGCTCGGTCCGAGAGCATCTTTGCTCTTCTAATTCCCGCCTAGCCATCTGGCCGATGCGTCTGTGCGCATCTCGCGTCATCCTGATGGTGCAATCTGAAAACTTTGCACTGCAGTTGGGAGACGAGCTATGGCGTCATCTGTTCTGGAAACACTATCCAATGAGCTGTCATCGGCCGCTGAGGCGGTTGGCGGCTCCGTGGTCGCAATTTACGGCCGACGCTGGATGCCCTCGAGCGGCATCCAATGGCGCAAGGGAGTGATTGTGACGGCGCACCATACGATCCGGCGCGAAGAGGACATCACGGTCGCGATGGACGTCGGAGAGACCGTCAAAGCCAGCGTCGCGGGGCGCGACCCGAGTACGGATCTTGCGATCCTGAAATTGCCGGAAGGCACGTCGCTGGCGCTACCTGCATTCGGCGACGCGCCGGTGAAGCTGGGGCACTTCGCTTTGGCTTTGGGTCGGTCGCGGTCATCGACGCTGGTGGCGAGCGCGGGCATCGTAGGCGGACTCAGTGGCGAGTGGCAGCCGCGGCGCGGTGGGCGCGTGGATCAGCACATTCGTCTGGACCTGGAGTTGTACCCCGGATTCTCGGGCGGACCGCTGGTGAACGCGCAAGGGAAAGTTGTTGGGATCAACACGCGGGGGCTGGCGCGCGGACGCGGAGTGACGATTCCGAACGCGACGGTGAACCGGGTCGTCGACGAGTTGTTGGAGAAGGGTCACATTGCGCGTCCGTATCTTGGACTCGCGATGCAGCCGGTGGCGGTGCCCGAGGCGCTGCGCGGCAAAGTGAAAGATGCTAGCAGCGCGTTGCTGGTCGTGCATGTAGAGAAGGCGGGGCCCGCGGAGAAGGCCGGCGTCCAGCTCGGCGACATTGTGGCCGAATTGCACGGACAGCCGTCGCAGGATACTGGCGACATCCTCGATCTGCTGGGGAAGTTGAATGTTGGAGACATGATCAAGGCGACAGTTCTTCGGGGGGGCAGTCCGGTGACGGTGACGATCAAACTGGAGGATCGGCCGCGGTGAAATCACGCCCGAAATCTGTAGCCAGTTGCAGGTCGCTGAATGGTCAGTGATGCACGGATGATTAGTGGCAGGACGAGCTTCACGCGATGAGCACGCGAAACGGGGACGGTGTAATCCGCGTGGTGGTGGCGGCCGTCTCCGCGGTGCGTCGTGAGGGCCTCGAAGGCATCGTTCGCAAGAATCCGTCGCTGAAGCTGGTTGGGTCGCTGCCGGGACTGATTGGCTTTACTGCACGCGCAGGGGAATTGCAGCCGCACGTGGTGGTCGTCGATCTTGCGCAGGCCGACACGCAGTTGTTCGCGGCGGCGAGCGATCTGGAGCGTGCCGGGATCGCGGTGGTTGTGTTGATCGATGAGCCAACCGTGGATTGGGCTGCGCGCGCCCTCCGAGTAGGTGTAAAGGGAATTGTGCCCCGCGCGTCGTCGGAGAACGAGATTATCTCAGCGGTGATCGCGGCGGATGGCGGACTGGTCCTGCTCGACCAGGACGTCACCAAGGAGTTGGCGTCGCAGACGCGGTCGGTGAGTCTGGCGGACGATGCGACGGGGGAAACTCTCGAGGAACTCACGCCGCGCGAGGTCGAGGTGCTGCGCCTGATGGCGGAAGGTTTCGGGAACAAACAGATCGCCGCGCGGCTGGGCATCTCGGGTCATACGGTGAAATTCCACATCAGTTCGATCCTTGCAAAGCTGAGCGTCTCGAGCCGCACCGAGGCGGTGACGCAGGGGATCAGGAGGGGGTTGATTGTGGTGTAGGAAATCGGTATTCGGTGCTCGGTCTTCGGGTCTGGGCTCTGGGTTGCTGGCATGGGACAGTTTTGGAGGGTCGACCCCGAGGGCCGAGCGCCAAGAGCCTAATCCCGCTTTTACAGCGCCGAGAGCCCGGTTCTCCTCAAGCCCCCTTTTCCCCACTCACCAATTTCCGGCTCCCCCGTCTATCTCAACAAACAAGGAGGCCGTATGAAGCAGCTTCGCCGTCGCGCAACCTGGACCGGTGCCGTGCTTGGCACCTTGGCCGCTTTTCTGGTGCTGGCGATGCAGGCACACGCCTCCGAGCAGGGATCGGAGACTGAGGAATTCCATCAGACCTATCCGCTGTCTGCCAACGGTCGGGTGGAGTTGAGCAACATCAACGGTGCCGTGCACATCTCCGGCTGGGACCGTAATGAGGTCAAGGTCGATGCGGTCATGCGGGCGTGGAGCAAGCAGCGGCTAGACGAGGCCAAGATCAAGATCAATTCCAGCGAAAACTCAATCTCCATCCGCACGGAGTATCCCGACCACAATCACACTTTCTGGAACGACGACCATCACGATCAACCGGCCAGCGTGGAGTACACCCTGACGGTGCCCCGAAATGCTCGTCTGGACAGCATCGACCTGGTGAATGGGAGCCTTGACCTGCAGGGCGTGAGCGGTGAGATCAAGGCTTCCTGCGTGAACGGAAAATTGGCCGCGCGCGACCTGGGCGGACGTGCCGATCTTTCGACTGTGAATGGGAAGCTCGAGGCGAATATCGACCGTCTCGAGTCGCCGCTCGAGGTGTCGTCGGTGAATGCCAGCGTTCTCGTGACGCTGCCTTCCGATGCAAAAGCTGATCTTGAGGCCAGCACGGTGAACGGGTCAATTTCGGATGATTTCGGATTGCCGGTGACCAAGCATCAGTTCGTGGGACGGGATCTGCGCGGTGAACTGGGCGGTGGCGGCCCGCATGTGCGCGTGAGCAACGTGAACGGGCGAATCGAAATCCGGCACGCGAATGATAATCGCCCGTTGAGCCCATCGAAGAATCTGAATCACAACGATAAGGATGACGACGATACGATCTAGCGGCCAATGCTAGAAAATCAAATTATTCGTGTCGATCGCTGAACATCGCTACCGCGGCAAAAATCGCCGCGGCAGATTGGTTTAAGGGATAACGCCCGAGTTGCACAGGTCCTTCGTTGCGTTCGGCTGCGCCTCACTTCGCTCAGGGTGACAACAATTTATGTGGTCGCCGCTTGTCTGGTCGCCGCTTGTGTGGTCGCCGCGGGACACTGAGTTTTCGCACGGCGGCATTATCGTCGGTGCGGCTCCGCTAGTAGACCGTGTAGCCAGGAGCTGGGGTTCGAAAGTCGGGTTTTGACGCCATCAGCAGCAGCGCTCCGGTTTTCTTGAATGCCTTCAGGTCATCCAGACTTCGAAACGACTTTGTGACGTAGTCGTCCGGGGTCGACGTGTCATCGGGGACCTGAGCATACTCGACATTTTCGAATGAATGCTTCTTGAGCATGTCAACGTACTCGGCGGCGGAGCGGACATGCACGGGGACCTTGAGCTTATCGACCCACTGCAATGAGTACGGGTTGTCGCTGTAGAGATTGATGAGGATGAACAGGCGTCCTTTGGGCGCCATGACGCGGAAAAGTTCGGCTAGCGCGCGCTCCTGGTCGGGATAGTAGTAGAACGACTCGACTGAGAGCATCTTGTCGAAGAAGTTCTCTTCCCACGGGATCTGCGTCGCCGATCCCCAGACAAACATGACGTTGTCGAAGTCTTTCGAGGCCCCACGCGCTTGGCGGATCATTTCGTCGGAGACATCGACGCCCACGACCTGACCAAAGCCTTCGGGGCCGTCGGCAACCAGGCGCGCGAGAAGGCGCGTCGCCCAGCCCGAGCCGCAGCCGAGATCGAGTACGCGCTCTCCGGGCCGGAGATTCATGCGGCGGATGGTCTTCTCGGTGATATCAAGGTGATGGTTCTCCATCTTCGGGCCTTCGCCCGCCTCAGCCCACCGATTGAATTCCTGTTGCAGCTTTTCGTCGGGGGATTGACGCTTGTTGGTCATGTTTCAGTTCCAGCTATTCAGCCCCTAAAGGGGCAATCAAAAAAGTGTCTTATCGGCTCGCCTGAAGGCGCGCCCTAATACAAACCGCTTCTTATATCGACGATAGTAACCAATTCATTCTGGCTAGCAGCCTGTCATACCGCGGCGCCCGAAGGCGCGCCCTGATACGAAGCGTTCTTGTGTGCATCAGATGTCTGGGTGATACGAGGTGTTGTTGTTCGTAATCAAGGTCACTCCGATTTCACAGTTTCTTACATCAATGTCGCGGTGAAGCCTGGGTTTTTGCTCGCCGTTTGACGCAACCTTGAATTCAAAGCTCCTCGTATCAACGATCGTAGTCGCAGCGATTTTGGGAAGTCCCCAGTCATCACTCTCCGCGCGACTTGTCTTGCACTCCTATGCTACATTTGCCATCCACATGGCACCAAGTCCGCAGCCGGCGCCGCAATCGGATCCCCAGCCTGAGGCTCTCTACTGTCCCCGGTGTGCCTGCGAGGTCAGCGATCCGCTCACGTGCGGCGATTGCGCGGCGGTGATTTGCCGACGATGCGGAACGCCGCTCGAATCTCCGGACGAGCTCGGCATCGGATAACGAATGGAATCTCCCACGGTCGCGCAGGAAGCCATCGTCTCAACGGAATCCAAACCCAGCCTGGTACGCGGGCTCTCGCTGCTCGATTCGATTCTTCTGCTCGCAGGCGGGATCATCGGGTCCTCGATTTTTCTGACGGCGAAAGATATCGCTGGGCCATTGCCGCATCCGGCGCTGTTCGTCGCCGTGTGGGTGGTTGGCGCTCTGATCTCGATGTGCGCCGCGTTTGCGTTCGCGGAGCTGGGATCGATGTTCCCCGATTCGGGCGGGCAGTACGTCTACCTGCGCGAAGCGTTCGGTGATTTAGTCGCGTTCCTGTACGGGTGGATGCTGTTTGCCGTCGCCAATGGCGGAACGATCGCGGCGCTCTCGGTGGCGTCGGCGGCGTATCTCGGGGAGATCTACCCATTTATTTCCCAGAAGCACGTTGTTTTCACCGTGCTCGGAGTTGCTTTCACGCGTGCTCACTTATTCGGATTGATTTCGATTGTCGTCGTCACCTGGATCAATGTTGTGGGCTTGCGACGCGGCGCGGTGCTGCAGAACGTCGCGACCTGGGCAAAATTTCTGGCGATGGCGGCATTCGTAATGTTCGGAATCGCGATCGGCAAGGGGCATTGGGGAAATTTTGCTGCGCACGCGGGCGGGAGCGGGCCGGGATTTATGGCGGGGATGAGCCGCAACGAACTGGTTGCGGCGCTCGGGGTTGGGTTGATTGCGGTGTTCTTTGCGTATGACGGTTGGGTCTACATCACGTGGGTCGCCGGAGAGGTGAAAGATCCACGGCGCAATGTTCCGCGCGCAATGGTGCTGGGGATCATCGTCGTTGCGGTCGTATATCTGGCAATGAACCTGACCTATTTGTATGCGATGCCGATCACCGAAGTGGCACAGCACGAGACGATCGCGGCGGCCGCAGCGAGCGTGCTGTTCTCTCCAGTGGCCGCAAAGTGGCTTTCGGCCGTGATCGCGCTGTCGTGTTTCGGCGCGATGGCAAGCTGCACATTGTCGGGAGCGCGCGTCTATTTTGCGATGGCCCAGGATGGCGTGTTCTTCAAGCGCATGGCGGAGGTGCATCCGAAGTGGCGGACCCCGGCGCTGAGTTTGATTGGTCAAGCCGTATGGTCGTGCTTACTCACGGTAAGCGGGCGGTATGACCAGCTCTACACATATGTCATCTTCGGAATGGTGCTGTCGTACACGCTGACGGTTATCGGGTTGTTCGTTTTGCGATGGAAACGGCCGGAGATTCCACGTCCGTACCGGTGTACGGGGTATCCGTGGCTGCCGGGAATTTATGTCCTGTTGGGAACGTGGTGGGTGCTGAATACGATCTGGAAGCGGCCGACGGAAGCGCTGGCGAGTGGGGTGATCGTGTTGATTGGAGTGCCGGGATATTTGTATTGGAAGCGGGCGGCGAGGAAGTTAACGAACTAACTGCATTTAGAAAACGCTGCCGCGGCAGAAATGTGTTGGGACCCCATTGCCTGTCCCCACGTGCCGACGCCCGCCCTCGCTCGACTCTCCTGTGAAACGTAAGGTCGACGCGAACCTGCTCGACAAATGAACGGATCTCGTCGGCGAGAACTCACCGCGGGCGGCCTGTTGGCCTTCTTCTGTAGGTCTAACTGCTGCGGTTCGATCTCCAAGGCGCGCGTCAGTTCTGTCGCCAATGCGACGATGCGGTCGGGATTCGATTCCCTTTGAAGTTCCGCAGCGATATCTTTCCAGTGGCGAAGCTTCACGGACTCGGCGGTTTCACTTAGCCCTTCTACTGCGGCAACCCACCGCTCACCAGTTTCACGCGCAGCTTTACGTTCCCGAATTCGTGTCCGCCGATTTCTCCGTGGCAGGCCAGCTCGCTGATCTGATCGTTCTTTTTCTCCGGAGTCTTGATTTCAATTTCGATCGGAAGCGTGTCTCCTGGCGCGAGCTTGTAATGAGGCAGCGGGTTTTTGAGTGCGTAGCCATCTGGCAGTGTCATCGAAAATGTGATCTCGGCCGGGTCCGTGGTGTCGTCACGGACGATCACCGGCAGTTGCAGAATCGTCCCCGCGGCAACCGAGATTTCTGGCGACGGCGCCTTCGGTAGTTCAGTCAAATCGTGCGCGGCAAAGAAGTCATCGTAAAAGTTCCAGGGACCACCCACTTCGATGGTGAGCCCTTTGCGGGTCTTGGGGCTTGCGGACGGCAAGCGATCGAAGACAAGTGGCTGCGACTGGACACCCTCGAAGACGTCTCCGGTTGGTGAGCCCTGTACGAGTGACTTCCCGAATACCAACTCAACTGGCGTAGACCAGCCATCCTGGTCGGCCCCAGCGATCTTCTCGAGCTGCTCATCGTTCATCGATTGCAGGCGCTCGATGTACGAACGGTATTGGGTGAGATGGAAGCGGAAGACGTCCATGGAGACACGCCAGTACGGCAAGTGATGGCTGGGTGAAATGGCGGTGGTCGTATATTGCGGACCTTTGCCTTTGATCAGATTGTCGTCGCTGGTGTCGGCGAAGAAATACAGTTTCTGCGGCTGCCATGGCTGCAATCCTTCGAGCAGGGTTTCATTCACTTTGCGCGGCTGTGCCAACTGGGCGGGAAAAGCGGAAGGGTCTCCCGCGGTCTCGAACGCTTCTACCGCGAGCACGCCCGAGGCCTGATGGTCGCCGTGATTTTCGCCGATGAAAAATCCCGGCATCCACGAAAGAATCACGGACGGCCGCGTTAAACGCACGAGCCGCACCACTTCTTCCAGAACTGTTCCATGACGCCAGTTGCCCAGAGACTGGAGAACGTCCTGGCTGGGCGTATCTTTGCCATCGAGAAACCAGACGTTCTGCACGCCCAGCTGCAACATGGCGTGGCGGAGTTCCATTTCCCGCACAAGGCCGAGCGAGGGCCCGCGTTCGCTTCCCATATTGTTGTGCCCGGCTTCCCCATGCGTCAGGTAGACAGCCTCAACCTTTTTGCCCTGATCGAGCAATTGAGCCAGGTAGGCGGATACGCCCGATTCGTCGTCGGGATGCGCGACGATCAAAAGCAAGTCGGCCTTGAAGCGGTCGTCTGGCTTGGGCGCGGCTTGAGGAGGCTGAGCCTGCGGGGCAGGCGCGTGCGGAGAATTTTGGGCCAATGCCTTCAAAGACAGCATCAGCAAGAGCGCAACAAAGCGCCAAGTCTTCATTACTTCTCCCTGAGTATCAGGTATTGGACGGCGAGTAAAAGGAAGAGTTTACAGTACGGGGTTAGGGGTCAGCACTCAGCCAGTTCTGCGGCGGACGGCATTTGGCAGTTGGCACTTGGTCCGCTGTAGATCAAAGTGGCATCACTGAAGGCGACAGCATCGGGATGGTGCATGCGTTGACGCCACGGGGACGCCCGTCTCTCCATCGATGATCGCCTAATCGCCTACTTATGTCCCCAATCCCAGACGGGCTTGCCTTTGTCGTCACGCAGGACGAGCGTGTCATTGCCTTTGCTGACCTCGCGAGCGAGCACCAGGTCCGAGCCGTCCTGCTTCACCTTCGATCCGGTAAGGGACACTTCGTCGCCCTTGGTGAGGGTTGAACCCATGTCATCGAGGAACGACTTCGGACATAGATAGACGTCGATGGTGCTGTCGCCGCTCTTGAGGGTGAGGCGAGCGGCTTCCTTGGCGCCCTTCTCAGGCAGCTTGAGTTCCTGGATGGTGCCCTTCATTTTGGTCTCGGTGGCGACGTCGTACTTGGGAAGCGCAGATTGGGCGCAGGGGCGAGCAATATAGATCGCCACAAGAAAGATGCCTGTGACAAAGGCTGATAGGCGGCGAGAAGACGACATGGCTCCTCCTTACAAATCCGCAACGCGAAGGGCAACTTGTCACCCGAACACGATTTTGTGCGTACCGCGGAATCTTAAGAATGCGAAGGAATGAAGCCAGACCTTAGGACGGGACGATTCTACCCCGGATCAGGTACAAAAGCGCAGGAATTTCGAGGGGCACCGGGTAACCGGGTTACCCCTGGTTCAAGGGAGATCGCTGCGCGACCAGCGACGGACGAGGCCCTTCGTCTGGGCTGAGGGCAGGCAGCCCGGCGCTCGATGGGTCCCGGAAGGCCGCCTTAATCGGCGGCCATTCCTTGAGGTTCTTCGACCATCTGTCCACGTAGCTGCTGTTCGAAGGCGGCGAGTTGAGCTTCGATGTCCTGGGAAGCCTTGCGCTTGCGGATGACCTCCTCGCGGTAGCGGCGCAGGAAGTAGTCGATGGTCTCCACGCGGATCTTGATCGAGCCGGTCGGCTTGTTCTCGTCAAGATCCTTGAAGCAGAAGTACGGCGTGCCGGATTGCTCGATGATGCCCTCGACCACTCCATAAATGGGCGCGTCGTGGCCGCACTTGAAGCTCGAAATTTCCAGCGCCACCAGGTTGGGATGGCGAGCCGTAAACTTCGCCGCCCAAACCTTGTGATTGGTGCTACACGAATATGAGTTCTTCCAGGCGTCGCCGATATCTAGCGGGTGACTGATCACGCCCTCGCGGACATCGTCGCCGAAGAGACGCTCGAGCAGGTCCTCGTCAATCGGCAGCGTGTTCTGCGAGAAGATTGGGTAGCCGAGCTTTTGGAACTCGTCGAGGATTTCGTGATTGAGACCCGGATCATGATGGTACGGACGGCCGAGCATCACGATGCCGATGCGGTCTTCGCGCTCAAGCTGATCCATGACTTCGCGCGCACGCCGCCGGATGCTGTTTTCGTAGTCCGCGAGAGCTTTGAAGCCGGACTCCACAGCGCGGTCGTTCTCTTCGAGCGAAAGACCTAGAATCGGCTGCCATGCCTGCAGCATCTGGTGCGCAAAAAGTTTGCGGTCGGCGAAGTTCAGAATCGGATCAACGTACTTGACGTTGTTTTCGCCAAAGACGTCGTTTTCCTTGGTGAACGCGGCCTTCACCGTTTCGGGTGTCGCAGTAACCGTTGGGCAAGCGTTGGTTCCGGTAAGTTTCACCAACGGCGAGGTAAGCACGTCGTACATCGGGAAGAAGATGGCGTCGAGCGGCTTCTTGCGATGCTTTTCCTGGATCAGGTTGTAGACGTGCGAGATGCCGATTTTCGCCGGGAAGCAGGGATCGATCGCGCCACGGTTCGCACCAGCCCGGTAGAGGTCGGAACTGGTGTAGTCGGAGTAGATGATGTTTTCAGGCGCGACGCCGAGGCTCTCGAAATACGCGTTGAACAGCGGGGCGTACGTGTAGATGTTCAGCACGCGCGGGATGCCGATGCGGATCTTCTTGCGGCTCTGCATCTGCGCGACGCGTTCTTTGGCGGACTTGGTCCATGCACGGGCCGGAATGGGGTCAGCAATGTTCTTCGCATTCGTTGGCCGGAAGACTTCCTTCGACGCCATGTCGACGAAGTTCGGATACTGATCGCGGATGGAATCAAGCCCGGCCTTGATGTCCTTCATTTCGTTGATGTCTTCGACGAGGCCCTTTTCGCAGGTCGCGATGATGAGCCGCTGCTCGCCGTGCATGAGCGGGACCTTCGTGATTTTCTGGATCGGCACGAAGGCCATCGGGTCGGATTTGGCTTCGGTCGTGCGCACGTCGATGAAGGTGCGCAAGCAATTGTTCTTGCAGAAATTGCAGCGCGTTTCTTCGTTGCGCGTGGTGCGGTACTGAATCTTGCGAACTGCATCGAGGCCGATAAAGCTGGTCGCGGTGCCGTTGCGCCACAGGCGCAAAGACTCCTGCGCAGCGCCGATCGCGCCCGACTCGCCGCAGAATTCGTGCACGATGATCTCGGGCCTCTTGCCGGCGGCGCGGAAGCTGTTGTTGATAAAGTCGACCTCGGCCTTTACGACGGCCATGTTGTTTTGCGTACCGCCTTGCAAAACAAAACGTGTTCCGAGAGCTGCAAGATTCGGAATGCTGGCAACGTACAGGAAGACGTTCTTGGGAAGAACGGCTGCCAGTCCAGCGAGAATTTCTTCGGCTCTCCATCCCTGGCGCTGGAAGTTCACGATGTCGGACTGCATGAACACGGCGCAACCGTAGCCGAAGACGGGCATCGATTGCGCGGAGAAAGCAAGGTCGGCGTATTGGTTCACGTCGAGGCCAAAACCTTCGGCGGTTGATTGCAGGAAGTAGCCGTTGCCGGCGGAGCATTGCGTGTTTAGCTTGAAGTCTTTCACGCGGCCGTTGTGCAGGATGATGATCTTGATGTCCTGCCCGCCGACGTCGACGATAACGTGCGGATCTTCGTAGAACTTCAAGGCGGACTCGGTGTGCGCGACGGTCTCGACCAGGGCGACATCGGCATTCAGCACGTCTTTCAGAATGTCCTTCGCGTAGCCAGTGGTCGCGACGCCGAGCACTTCGAGTTTCGCACTCTGCGCTTCGACTTGGCCGCGCAGGTTCTCGAACATCTCGATGGTGTCCTGGATCGGATTGCCGTTCGAGAGTTGGTAGGCCTTGCAGAGGATCTCGCCATTCTCGTCGAGCAGCACTGCTTTCGTTGAGGTTGAGCCGCCATCGACTCCTATAAATCCGCCAACGGCCTGACCCTTGCTGAAGGCTGCGGGCGTGAATTTCTTCTTGCGGTACGCGTCTTTGAAGATGTCGAGTTCGCCGTCTTTCGCGACCAAACCCTTCGCGCCGGACTTGGCTTTCTCTTCCTGGCGTCCGAAGTCGATGTAGTGCACCAGCTGATCGTAGCCGTGATAGCAGCCGACACATTCGTCTTCCGTTTTGCCGAATTCAATCGCACCTAGCGCCGCGAAATACTGTGCGTTGTCCGGGACCTTGATCAGATCCTCAGGCTTCGAACCTTCGGGGACCTGGACCTTTCGCTCCTTCCACATGCGCGGAATGTTCGCCTGCCACGCTTCTTTCATGCCACGAATGAAACTATTCGGCCCACCGAGTAGAAGCACGTGAGGGCGCAATGTGTGGCCACGGGTGAGGACGCTCAGATTCTGAAGAACAATCGCCTCGAAGAGTGAAGCCATCAGTTCGTCGGAGGGCGTTCCGACCTTTTGCAGGCCGTTGATATCGGTCTCCGCGAAGACACCGCACTTCCCTGCCACTTTGTGCAGCTTGATTCCGTGGTATCCCTGCATCGCTAACTCAGCAGTGGGAATCTTCAGCTTCGCGTTGATCTTGTCGATGACTGCGCCCGTGCCGCCGGCGCACTTGTCGTTCATCGATGGAATTTTCTTTTTGCGGCCGGTCTCGTCGTCGTCTTTGAAGACGATGATCTTCGCATCCTGCCCGCCGAGTTCGATGACAGAGTAGACTTCGGGATGAAGCTTCTCGACAGCAAGCGAAACCGCCGTGACTTCCTGCACGAACTTGGCGCCGATCTGATCGGCAATTGCGCCGCCACCGGATCCGGTCATGAACATGCGCGAGTTGTGCCGGTTGATGCCGACTTCGGATTCCATGCGCTTCAGGAATTCGAGACTCTTTTCCGGCTGCTTGGTCTCGTGACGCTGATAGTCCTGCCAGAGAATCTGGTCCGTTTTCGCGTCGACAACGGTCGCTTTCACGGTCGTCGACCCGACGTCCAGTCCGACAAGGAATTCTGTCTTGTGGTCGTGCGGCTTCTGTCGAGGCGCAGGCGCGATCTGCAATAACGCTGGATCCTTTTGTTCGTGCCCTGAGTGGTCGTGCATTCAAATCTCCGATCGGGTTCAACCGACAAAAAGGGAGACCGGCGGCACGTACTGGCCGCCGGCTGGATCGGTCTAGGCGGCGTTCGGAACAGCGACGTCCGGAACTCGGGCACGTCGCCACAACTTGGTGCTCTTATCCATGCGATCGCTGACGTGCAGGATGAACTGCGCCGCCGTACCCGCGATGCCCTCGCGATGCGGCACCTGGTAGAACGGCCGCTTGAGTTCAGGATGCTCGGCGATGTACTCCTTGATCTCGTCGAGGCTCTTGCCCGTCATCTTCAAGCACTGTTCGAACTCGGTTTTGGCTTTGACCTTCGCCTCGCCAAGCG
>Ga0126371_10003407_pt1 | contig 13935 bp, 17 predicted proteins | sample PanSoiMetaPlot_4_FD_110145 | JGI IMG/M metagenome (GOLD analysis project Ga0126371, IMG submission 110145) | Tropical forest soil microbial communities from Panama - MetaG Plot_4 | ecosystem: Environmental > Terrestrial > Soil > Tropical forest > Bulk soil | place: Panama | collected 2016-02-17 | reverse complement strand
GGGATTTTTTGCGATCAGGCTGGGATTCGTAGTTTGCCCATCAACAAACCCGAGCAATTTTTTCACTCGCAGGGTTTCGTCGGGGTCGCCGCCATCCACGAGAATCTTTGTTTTCGGTTTGTTCGTAAGCATGTTCACTCCAAAAAAGCCGAGCCCGAGGTCTTCCACGGGCACGGTGTTTCTGGTTGGCAATTGTACGCCGATGCGTAGCCCTGGAGCAGCTCAAGTCCCGGGTAGAAGCCGGGGCAGGACCGCTGGCCCGTCGGCGAAACCGCTGCCGAGCTCATCTTGCTGGCAGAGGGTCGTTTGCTTAGAGCCATGGAGCGCGCGGTAGCCGCCCCGCCAGATCCTGACTGGGAGAAGAGTACCGCAGGCAAGGCTCAGTTGCTGGTGAGGGCATTGTTTATCGCAGCCACAAAGCGGTGTCGCCTGAGTCAATCCGGCCGCAGGGTCTCTCGAAGGCCAAGGTGATTCGCAGGTTCAAAGAGGCGCGCGCCAAGTAGCCTTTGCGCCAGAGCGGATTACCCTTCCTCTTCTTCTGCTTTATGCTCTTCTTTTTCTTTAACTTCTTTTCCGTTCGCGGTGCCTCACTCTCCGGTGGCCTCGGAACTGTTCGCAATTTCTGCAAGATTTCGCTCATCAAATTCTTGCACTCTCCCCCTGGATCGACGTCGGACCTGGACTCTAGAGTGCGGGCCGCACGGTCGAATCGCGCTGTGAAATCGTCCGGATTACGCATTTCCATGATGGCTCGGGCCTCGTCCTCGGTCTTCGCCTCGACCAGGAAGATGACGCCCTGCCATCGCCGCGCGAATACCCCTCGCGAATTTTCCCGTCGAGGTAGAGCTTCACCGTTGCTCGAATCTCTGCCGGGATCACGGCCATGATTTGATCGCGGTGGTTTTAGGTATAGCCACGCTGGGCACGCCCGAGGCGGCCCCGGACTGTGATTGCGCTGCGGCTGCCGCCGGCAGCACAGCCATAAGAAAAGGGATCATGAAATTCATCGGGTTCTCCTTTCGATTCAATGTGTGGTTATGTGCTTGAGTTGCTCGGTGATACTCTCCGTCTGAGAGCAAGTTGCTCGATCTATCGTTATAGAGTACGAGCGTAAGCTATAAGTTCGCCCAAAAAATCACTTTTCGGCGAAGCTTCTTACAAAGAACTTCCTCGCCTCCGCAAGCATCCGCTCCCGTCTTCGAGGAGACGACTTCAATCTGGCTGCAGTCAGTACCCCTGCCATGCTGGGGAACAATAACTCAAACTTGGCTAGTTTCTCTTCTGGTGTCTGACCAGGAACGAATGGCAATAGACGCTCACGATACGCTTTTCGTGACACCTCAATCCGTTTTCGCACCGAAGGCGACTGTCGTGCGAGTTCTGGCCCAAGCGCAGCGAACGCACAACCCATTCCCGGCGAATTCGCGTGGCGTGTACTCAGATAGCGTTCAATGATGGCCCGCAAAGCTTGACCTTCGGGTGCCGACTTCGCAACCTCAAGCATGTTTCTTCCCATCTCATCGAAGGCTCGCGCTACCGCCTCAACGAAAAGGTCATCCTTGCTTTCAAAATGGCGGTAAAAGCCCCCTTTCGTGAGGCCCGCCTTCTTCATAACTTTGCCGATGCCACTGCTGTCCGCGCCGTGCTCCCGGAACGAGCGAGCAGCCATCGAAAGAATCTTCTCGTGGTTCTCCGCTTTATGTTCGGTTGAGTATCGCATGAGGTAAGAGTACTATCGTACTCTAATAGGCGTCAAACCCGCACGTTCGTTAACGTGGGAAACTTCCAATTGCGGCCACAGCTATTGGGGTTAGGTTTAGCGGCCCATGAGGAATCCACGGTTGAGTGCTCCTGACTACCACGCCAAGTTTACTTCGGTGGATGGAATGGGTGCTCAGCGTCGCTGGTTTCTGCGGGCTCCGGGCTCTCGATGTCCAGATTCACCACAACGGGATCTTGTCCGCTTCTGACAAGCACTGCCTCACAGGGCATGTCGGTGCGGGCATTGATTTCCTGATGCGGGACATAGGGTGGAACGTAAATGAAATCGCCGGCGTCGGCCTCATCGCAGAACTCCAGTCGATCGCCCCAACGCATGCGTGCTCGTCCGCTGACAACATAAATCACCGTCTCCAGTTCACCGTGATGGTGAGGACCGGTGTTGGCGCGTGGCTGCACGACGACCGTACCAGCCCACAGCTTGGTTGCCCCAGTGCGAGCGTGCGTGATAGCGGCGGCTCGGGTCATTCCTGGAGTTTGAGGTGTGCTGGTGTCGAGCTCTCCTGCGTGCACAATCTTTACGCCATTCTCTTTCCAGTCCAAATGCTTATCCCTTCCCGCTTCCTAGCACCGCGAACGGAGTATTCCAGCATTCGGTGTACGAGGCAAGTGTGCTAGGAAGCAGCGAAGTCGTCTGGTCATTCATGTTCCGTGTTTAATCAAACGGGTCTGCCTGACTCTCCCCGGTCACGATCAGTTTGCGCAAATTTTCGTTGATGAGCATGCCCCACGCACCTGAACAGTCCCCGTAGCATTCGAAAGCTGGAATCAGACCGATGTGCGTGAAGCGGACTTCGGTCTTGTCATCTTTTTTCGAGATCTCAAAAACAATATCCGTGCCGTTCCATTCACTTTTATCTCTCATGGAGCTCAAATCGCTGTCTAGCACGTGCCAAACGACTTTTTTGCCCGGAATCAGTTCCGTGATCTTCTGCTTGGAACGATGTACGTCCTTATAGCGGTACGTGAATTCGGCGCCGAGTTTGTTGGTATCGCCCTCGATTTCGCCTGACCACCATCCACGAACATTATTGATCGCAGCGTAGGTGTCTTCGGGATTTTGGTTTACGGAGATGGTAGTGGTGAAGTTCTTGTTCGCCATTAGCTGCTCCTATATTTCTGTCGCTTTACTTGTTGCGACGTCGGTGTACGTTGGCGCTGAGGTGAAACGTGAAGAATTGCTTATCGTGGTATTCGTTGAAAATGAGTTGCCTCATGTGAGCCAAATCGCTCTCGCGACGAGGACTAAGCCTGTCCCGGTGATGCCCACTCCAATAACTCGCGCGACGCGCTCGCCGGCCGGTGCGAGACGTTCGAGAGTGATGGCCGCTGTCACAACAGCCATCACCCTTAGATCCATTACCCCGGCCACAAGCAGGATCGCCGTGAGATTGGCACAGCTGGTCCCGCAGTGTAGTCCGAAGCGCACGCCCTGCCTGCAGGCTGTCCGTGCATCGGCGGGCAAGGAAGGATCCCGCGCCGGAGCCTCCCGGCAAGCGGCAAGGTGGTGTGCCTTCCACGCAGTGAACTGGAGCATGCCGGCGATCACAACGACCACTCCTGCTGCGATCGGTACGCCCCGCGCCAGTGACGCCTGCCGCATCTCGATCTTGGCCAGCGCAACGCCCAAAGGAAAGATTGCCACACCACACATGCTCCACACGAAGAAATACCCCAAGCTCACGAGGATGGTCAGTCTGCCCATGCGCGCGTTGCTGGTTGGGCGAACTGCCCAGCGGTACCGCGACAACATCGGCACCAGAGATGGCAGCATCATCGCCACCATCATGACGATCCACATTCCTAGGAATGACGCCGTGGCGAGCGGCCATGTTGCTCCTGGCGTTCTCATCCACACCATCGACATCGTCCAGCCACCCGGCATCGTCATGCCGCCCATCCCCGACATGGACCTGCACCCTGAAGTAGTCAGTGCGGAGCTCGCGGCAAACAGTAGTGCCGATATTCCGAAAAATGCTTGCTCAGAAGTTCGCTCAGAAAACATGGTCGTGACCTCCTTCCTGTATTTGCGTCAATACGGCGCCGCCTCATTGCTTGCCATACTCGTCGTGACGCTTCCACCAGAGGCCCGTCTCGTTGCGTCCTTTGGGTGCGCGATCGAGCCACTGATACATTCCCCAGATGCCATCTACTCCACGCGCGTGGGCGGAATAGGTGTGGTAGACCACGCCATCCTCAAGCACGAATGCGCTCACACCGGGCCTCTCGCGAATGTACGTCGCCGAGTCGGTTCCGCACATAGCTGCGAACATCGCAGCTCCATCCGGTGTCGCGCGGGACAACTCCGCCCCTTCCTGGCCACGTGTACGCTGTGGCGCCTCGCGCCGGTAGTTGTACTCGATCCCTTTCTGGCTCTGGTCTTCCTCGGTGAATGAGATGTTGAAGTCGAAATTAAAGTCGTTGCCGTAAGACGATGCCCACGGGAATGTCCATCCCATCCGCTGCTTATACGCCTGCAACTTTGCAAGCGGCGCACGCGAGACCGCCGTCAGCAATACGTCGTGGTTGGCCAGGTGCACAGCAGTTCCATTGAAGCCGTCTGCGATCGACGAGCACGACGGGCATCCTGCCGCATAGTCCGGGCCGAACATAAAGTGGTAAACCAGCAGCTGCGAGCGTCCCTGGAAAAGGTCGGACAACGAGGCGCTGCCCTTTTCAGTTTCGAAGCGATACCCCTTGTTAATGGGCACCCATGGTAACTCTTGCCGTAGCCGCGCCAGTTGGTCGTTGCGCCGGGTGAGTTCCTTTTCAGCTTTGAGCAGTTCTATTCGTGCTTTCAACCATTGTTCGCGTGTTCCGATCGTGTGAGTCGTCATTGTCTTGTTATCCTTTCGTTTCGCTCTCATATGACCTGTCAATTCTTTGTCATGCGCTATATTTACCGCCGGGCGTCGAAGAGGTGAGAGTGACAAGTGTGTCGGGATTCCGATGGATTCGCTGATCACAGCCGCAGCGCGTTCTCTCGCGGCGGGTGATCCGCTGGGCGCACTGAAAAGAGTTGCCCTGCGCGACGATGCGTCTGCGCTTGCCCTGCGCGGAATCGCGATGGCGCAGTTGGGCGATTTCGTTCGAGCGAAGGAGTTATTGCGACGTGCCGCGCGTGCCTTCGGTCCGAAAGAGCCCGTGGCCCGCGCGAGGTGCATTGTCGCCGAGGCCGAAATCGCGCTCGTCTCACGCGATCTGGACTGGGCTGCAAAGACGCTCAACGCCGCGCGTGTAACCCTCGAACAAAATGGCGACCGTCTGAACGCCGCTCATGCGCGGTATCTTGAGATCCGGCGCCTCGTTCTCCTCGGACGCCTCGACGACGCGGGGCATATGCTCGCTGATCTCGACCCGATGCTGTTCTCGCCGGCATCAAGGACCGCTCACGAACTTGTAGTTGCGGGAATCGCGATGCGCCGCCTTCAGACGAAAGCCGCGTGCGCTGCGCTCGAACGGGCCAAGCGGGCTGCCAGCGAAGCACGTATACCTGCGTTAATTGCTGAGGTCGAAAGTGCCGCACACCTGCTAAACGCGCCGGCAGCGCGTTTGGTTGCACGAGGAAAAGAGCGTCCCCTCTTGCTCGAAGACGTCGAGGAGGTGCTGGCTTCGAAAGCGCTTGTCGTAGACGCCTGCCGTCACTCCGTGCGTGACGCGCACACCATTATTCCGCTTGCTACGCGTCCCGTGTTGTTCGCGCTCGCACGCGCACTGGGCGAAGCGTGGCCCGGGGACGTGCCCAGAGACGTGCTGCTTGCCCGGGCATTCGGAGCGAGGTTCGTCGATGAATCGCATCGTGTACGTTTACGGGTTGAAATTGGCCGTCTGCGCAGGATGCTTCGGAGTCTCGCCGACATAAACGCGACGAAGCGAGGCTTCGCGCTGGTACCACGCCGCGCTCGCGAGATCGTCATCCTGGCTAGGCCTGTCGAAGAGGAGCATGGGCATGTGCTCGCCTTCCTCGCGGATGGTGAATCATGGTCGAGCTCGGCTCTGGCGCTTGCGCTTGGAACCAGCCAGCGCACAGTCCAGCGGGCACTCGAATCGCTGGCAGCGGCGGGCAAGGTGCAGTCGTTTGGCCACGCTCGAGCGCGTCGGTGGATCACCCCGCCGGTGCCAGGATTCACGACGATCTTGTTACTCCCCGCACCATTGCCGGGCGACTAGGATTGGACGCATGAATCGTTCAAACGCCGATATCGTTCGTGAGTACGGCCCGTTTCAGGGTGTCGACCAAGTGAATGGTGTGAGCTATGACGGGCAGCATGTCTGGTTTGCTTCCGGAGACAAGCTGAACTCCTTCGATCCGTCGAGCGGGAAGATGCTGCGCTCTATCGATGTCGCCGCGCATGCCGGAACCGCATTCGATGGCAAGTACCTGTATCAGATCGCTGAAGACCGCATCCAAAAGATTGATCCCAAGACCGGCAGTGTCATTGCTACCATCCCCGCGCCCGGTGGTGGTGGTGATTCAGGTCTCACGTGGGCCGAAGGCGCGCTCTGGGTTGGACAATATCGGAACCGCAAGATCTATCAAGTCGACCCCGAAACAGGGAGGATTCTTCGCACCATTGAATCTAACCGCTTCGTTACCGGGGTGACCTGGGTCGACGGTGAACTGTGGCACGCTACTTGGGAGGCGGATAAAAGTGATTTGCGTCGAATCGATCCTGGAACTGGAGAAGTTCTTGAGATCATTGAGATGCCAAGCGGAGTCGGAGTTTCAGGGCTCGAGTCCGACGGAGGCGATGAGTTCTTTTGCGGTGGAGAAAAGACTGGGAAAATCAGAGTGGTCCGGCGCCCTCGGCGAAGCCGCACGAAGGCCAAGCGATCTAAGAGGCCTGGTGGTCCGAAGAAGTAATGAAAGAGGAGACCGGCCACTACGCTCTTTGTCGATCCGCTTCCTCTAGTTTAAAAATCCTTTCCATCAACAGCCACTTCTCACCAGCCTTCGCCTGCGGAAGAGCCTTCTGGAAGGTCCACATCAACTCTTCCCATTCTTCAACTTTCGGATTCGCCTTATCTGCTCCGGCTTTCGCTTCAAACGAGAAGTTCTCGTTCACTTCCATAATCATGAACATGCGCGTTCCGAGTAGATAAATCTCCATATCTTCGATACCCGAGTCCTTGATGCTCTTGAGGATCTCGGGCCAGACGTGCTCGTGATGACGTTTGTATTCCGCAATCAATTTGAGATTGTCTTTCAAATCAAGCGTGAGGCAGAACCGTCTCTTCATTGGGCCTCTTCCGGCGTCAGGCTGAGCGGCGCGCCGTTATTGGCGATCGGGGAAGGTCGATATCCGCGCATTGCGAAATAGAGGATGTATGCGTGACAGACAAGCGGAACGACGAATGCGTGCTGGATGTTCCACGCATCGGAGATGCGACCCATAACTGCCGGGCAGACCGCACCCCCAATAATCGCCATCACGAGAAGTGACGAACCGAGTTTCGTGTAGGGGCCCAGGTTCTTTAGACTTAAAGCGAAGATTGTCGGGAACATGATCGAGTGAAAGAAGCCGAGAAGCACAATCGCCCAGATTGTCGGGAGACCTGCCGCAACTAAAACGATGATCAGACAAAGTAAGGAACAGGCGGCAAAGAAACTCAGGAGTCGTGCGGCAGGAACCTTTTGCATGATAGCCGATCCGGTAAAACGCCCGATCATGAAACCCGCCAAATGAGCTTGCAGGTAATGAGCCGCCGTCTTTTCGCCTGTTCCAGGCAGAGTGAATTCAGCAAATCGGATGATGAAGCTGGCCACTCCCACTTGCGCACCGACGTACAGGAACTGCGCGATAACTCCTTTTATTAGATGCGGAAATGCGAGCGTTCCACGTAGCGATGCATTTCCATTTGGTTCCGAATCGTTTGCGGTTTCCCGTATCTCCGGAAGTTTTGTAAAGAAGATAAGCACGGCCACAAACAAGAAAATGCTGGTGATCACCAGATACGGCGTCTTCACCATGTTCGCTTCAATCGCCCGATAACCTATTAGCTGCTCGGGAGACATGGCCGACAGTTCCGCCGAACTGTGTTCGATGCCGGACAAAATGAATTTTGACCCGAGGAGCGCTACCAGTACAGCGCCGGCCGCATTAAAGGACTGCGCGAGATTCAAACGTCGCTCTGAGCTTTCTGATGGTCCAAGCGTCGTTACATAAGGATTGGCCGCCACTTCGAGCACTGATTGCCCACAGGCCATCACGAACAGTGCAAAGAGAAAGAATCCGTAAACTCGAACCGAAGCGGCGGGGATGAACAAAATGGCGCCGGTGCTGCAAACCAGCAAACCGACGAGTATTCCTCGCTTGTAGCCGACGCGCTCGAGCAGCCATCCAGCGGGTAGGGCCGCAAGAAAGTATCCGCCGAAGAAGGCAGACTGGATCAATGATGATTGAAAGTCGGTGAGGCCGAATGCTTTCTTCAAATGTTGAATCAGAATGTCATTGAGGTTGACTCCGATCGCCCACACGAAAAAGAGGCTCGTCACCAGCATCAGTGGCACAACGTAGCGGCGTTCTGTGAGCGGCGTGGATGGGTTCTCTGTGCGTTGCATGTTGATCTAGGTGAGTGCGCGATCCAGGTGAACGTATCCGCCATCCACGAACAAATGCTGGCCCGTAGTGTGGCTTGATTTCGCAGAAAGAAGAAAAACCACCGTAGCGGCAATCTCTTCGGCGGTAGTCATTCTCCTCTCAAGCGGAATTTTGGTGAGGATGAGCTTCAGTTTCTCTGAAGGATCGGGAAACGTGTCTAGCCAGCTGCGATAAAGTGGTGTCATCACCTCAGCAGGAATGACGGTGTTCACGCGAATTCCGTAAGGCAGCAATTCAGCAGCCCATTCACGGGTCAGCGCCATAACGCCACCCTTCGACGATGCGTACCCTGAGGTGCTGCCTTGACCAGTAACCGCGGTTTTGGAACCAATGTTGACGATGGGCCCATGAGATCGCTTCAGATGAGGCAACGCATAGTGTGTCATGGAGTAGTAGTGGAAGAGATTCTGTTTCAATGACTCGAGATACTGGGCAGGATTTCCTTGTTCCAACCCGATCTTGTCGTTGCGCCCCGCGTTGTTCACCAGGCCATCCAGTCGGCCGAATTTTTCCAGCACGGTTTCAACCGACCGGGCACAGCTTTCGGCGGATATTAAGTCTGCGTTTATAAATCCCGAACGAGCGCCGCTCTTTTCGACATCATTTTGCAGTGCAATTGCGCTATCGGTGTCGCGGTCGACGATTACTGGGATTCCACCTTCAGCGGCTAGCGCTCGAACGATGGCTGCGCCTATTCCTTTTGCGCCGCCAGTTATGATCACAACTTTTTCACTCAATTGCAGATCCACGCCCTAGCCTCGCAGATTGAAAAAGCCGCCATCGATTGGATAATCCACGCCGCTGATGAACGATGCTTCGTCCGAACATAGAAACAATGCCAGTGACGCAACCTCCGCAGGTTCGGCCATTCGACCAATGGGTTGCGCGTGGGCAAGCTTGTCGAACATTTCCCTCTCGCGACCAGGATAGTTCTTCGTCAGATAGGCATCCACAAACGGAGTGTGCACCCTTGCCGGCGAGATGCAGTTGCATCTGATGTTGTAGGCCAGATAGTCACGTGCAACCGAATAGGTCATCGCAATGACCGCGCCCTTGGTGGTCGAATATGCGAAGCGATCCGGGAGCCCGGAAGATCCGGCGATAGACGCCATGTTGAGGATTGCGCCGCCACCCTTTTCCCGCATATGTGGCACAACTGCGCGCATACAGTTGTAAAAGCCCTTCACGTTTACACGCAACAGGCGATCGAAGTCCTCCTCATTCGTGCTTTCTATAGTGCCTATGTGCGATATCCCAGCATTATTGACGAGAATGTTGATACGTTCCTGACGAAATAATCCAGCAAACGTAGCGTGGACCTGGGCCTGATCTGTCACATCGCATCGATGCGCTGAGGACGTGCCACCGGATTCGGAGATCTTCCTGCACGTCGCGGAGCCGGCGTCTTCGTTCACATCAAGCAGTCGTACGGTCGCGCCGTGGCTCGCGAAGGTGAAGGCGATCGCCTGTCCAATACCGCTGCCACCGCCCGTAACCACAGCAGTCTTGCCGTGCAAAAAAAAATCGCGCCTTGATTTGCTTTCGGTCAAATGAGGTTGCGCCTCGTGCTTTCGTGACGGATTCGGACGCTCTTTAAAGATGGCCGACATTGTAAATCCTGTTTGTTTTCTGGTGGAATCGCGGCGAACGCGATCAAGCCAGACGCAGTTGGTTTCTAGTGAGGGAGTCGATAGAACGCTTCCGCGTTGCCCGCCAATACCGCTGTCTGCGTCGCCCGTACATGGCTCTCGAGATACTTCTTGATAACGTCCAGGACAGATTTGTACGACGCCGCAACTAAGCAAACTGGCCAATCAGAGCCGATCAAAAGCCGCTTCGCGCCAAAGCATTCAAAGGCTACGTCGAGATACGGCGTGATCTGCTCGTGCGTCCAATGTTGCCAATCTGCCTCGGTCACCAATCCCGAAAGCTTGCAGAATACATTTGGGAACGAGGCCAGCTGACGAATCTTGCTAGCCCAGTCCTCGATTTCGCCCTCCTTGATCGATGGTTTCGCCAAATGGTCCAGAATGAAGCGCTGGTTTGGAAAGCGCTCTGCGAACTCTGCGGCCACGGTTAGATGTTTCGGCTTGATCAGGATGTCATAGGCGAGATCAAAGTCCTGCAGCGCCGACACGCCGCGTAGAAAGTCAGGTCGCAACAAGAATTGATCGTCAGGTTCGGACTGAACGATATGGCGAATGCCAACCAGTTTTCGATGCTTGGCCAGAGCGGCTAACTGTGAACGAACATCCTTTGAACATAGGTCTACCCATCCAACCACACCCAAAATCCAGGAAAATTCTTCTGCCAACTCGAGAAGCCAGAAGGTTTCTTTAATCGTTTGTCGAGTCTGTACCACCACCGATCCGCGAAATCCGTTCCGGTCAAGCTCAGGTCTCAGATCTTTGGGTAGGAAGTCGCGGCGCACATCTGCCATCGAGTCTGAAATCCAGTCATACTCATCCGGGTTATAAATCCAAAAGTGTTGATGAGCGTCAACGAACATGTCGATACGTCAGCGGTAAGGCAAGAACCTGCGAAATATGGCTACTGAGTCCATGCGACGACCTGTTGCCGCGATTCACCCAAGCCTTCAATCCCTAGATCAACCACATCCCCAGCTTTGAGATATTGCGGTGGATTCATGCCCAGCCCGACCCCGGCTGGTGTTCCCGTGCTGATCACGTCTCCCGGAACCAGCCGCATGAATTGGCTCACATAAGAAACCAACGTGGGGACATCGAAAATCATGTTGGCGGTGGAACTCTTTTGACGGATTTCGCCATTGACCTTGAGCCACATGGCCAGCCGATTCACGTGGGGCAAATCATCCGGAGTAGCAAGGAACGGTCCGAGCGGAGCGAAGGTATCAGCGCTCTTTCCTTTAACCCATTGCCCGCCTCGCTCCAACTGAAAGGCACGCTCGGAATAGTCGTTGTGCAACACGTAGCCAGCCACGTAATTGAGGGCGTCTTGTTGCGGAACGTAGAGAGCGGTCATTCCGATCACTACCGCGAGCTCCACTTCCCAGTCGACTTTGGTGGCGTTTTTCGGAATGACAAGCGAATCGTTCGGCCCAACGAGAGAGGTAGTGGCTTTGAAAAAGATAACTGGTTCCCTTGGAATTTCCATCTTGCTCTCTGCGGCGTGGTCTCGAAAGTTCAGTCCGATACAGACGATTTTGCTAGGCCGACGGATCGGCGGTCCCAAACGAACAGACACGGGTACTCTCGGAGCTGAATCAGCGTGGTTGTCAGTCCATTGCCGCAGCCTTTTGAGCCCGTCATTGGCAAAGAACTCTTCGTCGTAATCAAATAGTGCACCGGCATCCAAACCCGACGCGTCAATACGGGTACCATCGTTGAGAAGAAGGCCCGGTTTCTCCTTGCCGGGCTCACCAAACCGGATCAGTTTCATGCTTTCGACGTGCGCCTTTCGCTGTGGAGGTTACCGAATCCAGCCAATGCACCTAAGCCTTCGCGCGAGCTTGCCGGACAATGGCGACGTACTTCTTTGCGTTTTCTGTGATGACATCGAAATTGCCTTTCGCCATAGCCGAGCTCTCCACAAAATCGCTGCCCACACCCAACGCGCATGCTCCCGCAGCGAGGAAATCCGCCGCGTTCGCGAGCGACACGCCTCCCGTTGGAATCAATTCGATCTGCGGCAACGGACCTTTCAAGGCTGACAAATACTTTGGTCCGCCTACTGCGCCGCACGGAAAGACCTTCACGATGTCAGCGCCCGCTTGCCATGCGGTTACGATTTCAGTAGGCGTCAGGGCTCCCGGAATAACGGCAACGGAATAGCGACGACAGACTTCGATTGTGCCGAGATTTAATGCCGGGCTCACTATGAATTTGGCGCCCGCGATTATGCAGGCCCGTGCTGTTTCGGCATCGAGCACAGTGCCCGCACCCACGATCACCCGTCCTTGCGCATTCTTGCTGACGGCGCTGATGACATCGATCGCGCCGGGAACCGTCATCGTAACTTCGAGCAACGACACGCCTCCAGCTTCAATGGCCGCTGCGGCTCTCATAGCTACATCTGCCGATGTTGCACGCAGCACCGGAACCAGTGCGACTTTTCGAATGTGCTGCAGCACTTCTTCTCTGGTCATAGTGAGTTCATTCAGATTAAGGATTCTAGCGTTGTACGCGCGCTGTTCCGCCTTTCATCACACGTTCGACTTCCGGCAACGTGGCCATAGTCGTGTCGCCGGGAGTCGTCATCGCGAGAGCTCCATGCGCACAGCCACAATTCACAGCCCACTGCGGTCCGCGATCTGTGAGGAATCCGTAGATTAGCCCCGAAGCAAATGAATCTCCGCCACCCACGCGATCGTAGATCTCGAGATCCTGCATTGGCGTCGCCTCGTAAAATTCTTCCCCGATGTAGCAAATCGCTCCCCAGTCGTTGCGTGTTGCGGTCCGGGCAACACGAAGCGTGGTGGCCACAGCTTTCAGATTCGGATAGCGCTGCAACACATCTTTCATCATGCTGCGAAAACCGGCGGACTCAAGCCGCGACAAATTTTCATCGACACTCGGGATCTTGAAACCAAGTGCGGCCGTGAAGTCTTCCTCGTTGCCGATCATAACGTCGACCAGAGACGCAAGCTGGTTGTTGACTTCAATCGCTTTCGCCTTTCCCCCGACTGACTTCCACAAGGAAGCACGGTAGTTGAGATCATAGGAAATGATGGTGTTGTGCCGCCGGGCAGCCTCCATGGCTTCGCGCGCAACGAGTGGAGTGCTCTCGGACAAAGCGGCAAAAATGCCCCCCGTGTGGAACCAGCGAACACCCTCCGTCCCAAAAATCTGGTCCCAGTCAATCTCGCCTGGTTGCAGTTGAGAGGTCGCGCTATGTCCACGGTCGGAGCAGCCGAGGGCGGCGCGCACCCCGAAACCTCTTTCCGTGAAGTTGAGGCCATTGCGTACCGATCGACCAACGTCGTCATACGGGACCCAACGCAGATGCGAAAGATCGACGCCACCCTGCAGCATCAGATCTTCGATCAGACGGCCTACCGGATTGTCGGCGAGGGCTGTGACAACGGTCGTACGCATTCCAAAGCAGCGACGCAGGCCGCGGGCAACGTTGTATTCGCCGCCACCCTCCCAAGCACGAAATTCGCGAGCGGTCGACACTCGAACGTCGCCCGGATCGAGCCGAAGCATGACTTCGCCCAGACTGAGCTGGTCCCAACGGCAACGGGCGGGATTCTTTATTTGCAAAATCTCGCTTGCTCCAATCGACAGCTTGGAATTCATATTGATTCTTCAAAGCGCATGGCTGGCTAGGCCGTGGACCGGTGTCTTGCGCTTGTACGATACAGGATTCCCAGATGCGACGTATTGAGTCTTTTTAAAGCGTCTATCCAGTAATTTGTCACGGATCTCGAACGGTAGTCTGGGCTTCGGCGAAGCGGGCGTATTCCTGCCGAGCATCACGGGCACTGCACGAATGGTTTCCACGAAAGAAGTGGACGCTTGCGACTGGCATCTTCAACACGCTGGGCAAGAGGCTGACTATCACAACGCTGTCT
>Ga0126371_10003406_pt1 | contig 13937 bp, 9 predicted proteins | sample PanSoiMetaPlot_4_FD_110145 | JGI IMG/M metagenome (GOLD analysis project Ga0126371, IMG submission 110145) | Tropical forest soil microbial communities from Panama - MetaG Plot_4 | ecosystem: Environmental > Terrestrial > Soil > Tropical forest > Bulk soil | place: Panama | collected 2016-02-17 | reverse complement strand
CAATTGCTCACGTAGCGCGCCAGGATCGGGTGATTCAGCCATGGGAAAGCCTCTCTGCGCCGGGCGGGATATCGCCGCGACCCCATGCTGGTGCCGGGCAACAGCGGCGAACCAGAGTCGGAATACTCAGACCGACAGCGCAGACGTACTCAGTTCGATTGGTGCCGAAAGCGCCGCAGCACGAGCCCGGCAGCGCAGACATTGCCGTGTGCGGCAGCATGTCGATCCGGTTGAGTTGTGACGGGCGCGGAACGCCGCAGCCGGATCCGCGGGCACGGGTCGTCGCGGCCGGGCAGTCAAGTCACTCACATCGGCCTTGCCGGGCGTCTGCCCACCGGAGCGTTCTCGAGAACCGATCAGCGAGCATAGGGTGATTGCCTCCGCCCTCAGGAGAACTTCCGGCCGAACAGGCGGTCCCAGAAGAAGTAAAAAAATCCTCGGGTGTAAACGTGGTCCATGTACTTGAGCCGGTCTTCGGCCATCTGCTTAAGACTGTGCTTCATGACAACGGCGTTGCTCATGCTGGTAGAAATAGCCTGCTGTAGCTCAGGTGCGAGATTCCTTTCCTGAAGGGCGCGCAGGTTTTCGGTGTGGAAGATTCCGCCGTGTTCCCCCGGAATAGTTGGAACTGCGGCGACGAGGTCGGGATCGATGTGGTGAGGAAAGGTAGCCGACTTCTCAAGGACGCCCGCAACGTAGAGATTGATCATCGTGCGCAGGCACTTATCACATTTGCCGCAGTTGTAAAAACCTGGGTCGTTAGCGAAGCATACTCGCAAATGCTGCAGAGCGAGGGAAGACCGGGCGATCTGCGAGATCACTTTCTCGATCCTGGTCGCTTCGGTGCCGTCATGGATGAAAGTGGTGCCTTCAGTGCTCCAGTGCCCGTCGAGCGCGAGGTTCGAGCCCCACGGAATCTGTTCTGCGACGGAGTGGGTCGACGGTATGTAGATCTGGTGGAACGCTCCTCGTAGGAACAGTCCGGCGGCCGCCAGGCAGCCGCCGTGGGCGTAGTCCCACAGTAGTATCGGCTCCACAAGGGCCTGGATGTTACTGCGGACCACTATCAGCTCGACCTCATCCGCTTCGGCGACGGATCTGATGTTCTCCAGGGTGCGGTTCCACAACTGGACGTTACGCCGGTCGATATCGAATCCGCTTACCAGGATGAAGCTAATGATCCGATTCGCTCTGACCGGATCCGTCTTGTGCTTGAGGTATGTATAAAAAGAGTCGACGCCACCGGAGAAGAAAGCTGCTGACCTGGCCGGCTTTGGCGAATCGCGAGCCAGGGTGCCGGCCTCGATTTTAATGGGCTTCAAGCCTATATCCCACCGCAGCACCTCTTGCATGATCACATGCATGCCATTGTAGAACTGCCTGGATATGCTGCCCTCGATGATCAGATCTTCGCCTTGCTTCATGGAAGGCAGCAGGAGAGCCGCCGCAAACGGACTCGCGTCGTCGTGAGCGTAATGTGCATGTGCGCTGTTGCTAAGGCTGAAATAGATCCTGTCCCAGCCGATCTTGCGTATTCTGCACTTGGCAGACAGGGTCGTCGCCTCGGCGGTACGGTGAAGTTGTGTATCCCTGATAATCATCATGAGATCCTTGAATTAGCGGGCTCGCGCTGGGCGTTGAATCATGTCGGACGGGTTGCATCTCTGGCTGCGCTCACTCGACCTCACACAGGCGGGAGAAAGTGAGGCCGTTTGCCCGCCTGTCTGTGGTTTAACCGGCTTGCCCCTGGGCAGAAAACGAGGGCTTCGATGTCCGCACCCTCGGCGGCAAGCCTGGGCGACCCCGCCGAGCCAGACTAAAGATGACGCGCCTGCCAGCAAGGCGATCTGAGCCCCTACTGGTAATTTCCGCACGAATATAAGCCGTCATTTGAGTGTCGTGATCGAGGCAAATGTTCAAGTCATGTGACCTGCCCCCAGCCGGGTCGCGGGATGTGTGCACGTTTCCTGAGTAATCATGATCGCGGCTTCTGTTTGGGCAGGGGCCGTGAATCGCCAAGATTCTTTCCGGCTCGCGTCGCCTCGGCGTGTCCTGGTGGCGCCGTCCCTGGTGACGTGGTCACACTTGCCCTGGTGACGCCGTCACGGTGACGCCGGCAGGCGGCGGGGCTGGCACTCCAGCCGACGGCGACCCAGTGTAACGCTCTGGGCAGGGCCGGCGCTTCGTCTACGTAGTGCCTGGCGCCGTCCCCTAGGATCTTGCGGCGGGGTGATGTAGCTGACAGTGACCGGTCATGACCTGTCCGTACAGAATGCGGATGCCGGAAATCTCTTAAGCTCGCGACATCCGCAAATCGTAATTGAAGATCCTCACATGACAATTATCACCTAGTCTTTCCTGCCGTTAGGAAGATATGACGAACGTGCCGATGTCCACATTCACGCCTCGGTTAGAATAAATCTCCGTCGGGGGGAGTCTAAGTTAGGTCAGGAATTAGATGGTACTTTCGAACGTGCCAGACTCTCAGGACGACAATCGACGGCTCTGCGAGGTGGACGCGGAAGATTCGGCCGGGATCGATGCCATCCCCCCCTACCGGCCCATTTCCGCGGCTCTGGCAATAGCGCCGACCGTGAGTGTCATCATCCCGGCCCGGGATGAGGCCGCCAACCTTCCGCATGTCTTCAGCACGCTGCCGCCCTGGGTCGATGAAGTCGTGCTGGTGGACGGACACTCCGTGGACGACACCGTCGCAGTGACCCGGGCGCTGTGCCCGAGGGCCAAGGTGGTAACCCAGCCCGGCCGGGGCAAAGGAGACGCGTTGCGCGCAGGATTCGCGGCCGCGACCGGTGACATTCTCGTGACGATCGACGCGGACGGATCCACCGACGGCGGGGAGATAATCAGGTTCGTCTGCGCTCTTGTCGCCGGCGCTGACTTCGCCAAGGGGTCACGCTTCACAGGCAGTGGTGGCAGCGATGACATCACGATGGTGCGCCGCTACGGAAACCGGCTGCTGAGCGGCCTGGTCAACCGGATGTTCGGGACTCATTTCACCGACTTGTGCTATGGCTACAACGCCTTCTGGGCGTGCCATCTGGCCGCGATAGAGGTCAGCAGTTGCCCTGGCTTCGAGGTCGAGGCGCTGATGAACATCCGGGCAGCCACGGCGGGCCTGACGATTTATGAGGTGCCCAGCCATGAGTGTCCCCGCATTTTCGGGGCAAGCAACCTTCGCGCGGTCAGGGACGGATGGCGGATCCTCAAGGTCATCCTGCGTGAGCGGCTCTGTGGCCCGCGTAATATGACTGCCGCTTCGGGGCCCGACTCTGTCAGGTCAGGCGAGAGGGCGGAAGCCGCCATGGGCCTGAGCGCTGTGGCCGGGCACGCCCGCTCAACGTCTGCGCACGACCGCGAGATCGTGGCCGCAATAACGGCAGGCGATGCCACCGGAGTTGCCCTTGCCTTCGACCGGTACGCGCAAGACCTGTATACCTACTGCCGGTCCCGGCTCAATGAACCCGCCGACGCGGCCGATGCCGTGCGGGACACCTTCGTCATCGCCTCGGCCGAGATCTCGCGGTTGAGTCAGCCGGACAGGCTGCGAGGGTGGCTGTTCGCGCTAGCCCGCAACGAGTGCCAGTCGCGGCAGCGGACGGCCGTCCCGTCGGCGCGGCTCTATGAGGCGGCCCAGGCGATGGATGACATGGGGACGTTCGATGCCGTCACCGAGCAGGCGGAAACTCGCGCCCTGGTGCGCGCGGCGCTTGCCGGGATGGATCCTGTGGACCGGGAGATCGCCGAGTTGCATCTGCGCCACGGGTTCTACGGCGTCGAGCTGGCAGACGTCCTCGGCGCGCCGCGCAACGAGGCGCACACGCTCGCCTCGCGGGCCCGCTCGCGGTTCGAGAGGTCACTGGGCGTGCTGCCGGTGGCCAGATCCGGGCGGGAGCGCTGCCCGGACCTGGCCACCGTCCTGGACGGTCAGGGGGGTAAGCCAGTCCTGCCGCTACGCTGGCGGGTTAGGCGGCACATACGGCGCTGCGACGCATGCGGCGCGCGCAAGCGCAGCGGGCTCAACCCTGCGATCCTGCTCGGCCTGTTCCCCGCGATCCCGCTGCCGACCGCCCTGCGGCAGCGGACGCTGGGCCTCATCGCGGATGAGTCGCCGACCGCGATGGCCTACCGTGCCCGCGTGACACAGCAGGCAGCGCGGTTCGGCACCGACGGCTTCCCAGTACAGCTCACCACGCCGTCAGTGCCTGGACGGCGGCTCACCTCCCTGTCAGCGGCCACCGCGGCCGCTGCCGCCCTAGCCCTGCTGGGCGGTGCCGTCTACTACGCTGATCAGCCCTCTGATCATTGTGGGTCTGCCGCCGGCGCCATTGGCGTGCGGCCGTCGCTGCTCGGGCCGGAGCGATCCGGTGGCGCCGCGTGTGTGCCCGCTGACGTTCGCTTGGCTCCTGAACTCGTTAGGCCTCTACTCGGACCGCCAATGCCAACGCCCTCGCCGTTGTCCACGAAGCTGGGAGCAACGTCAACTCGGCCACCGGCATCCGGTATGCCGACGCTTCCTGGGCCGTCGCCTTCCCGCTCGCCGTCGCCTACGAAGTCTCCCAGGCCCTCGCCGTCGCCTGCGCCCTCCCCGTCGCCTTCCCCCTCCCCGTCGCCTTCCCCCTCCCCGTCGCCTTCCCCCTCCCCGTCGCCCAAAAAGTCTCACAAGCCCCGGCCTACGAAGCCTCCTCGTCCATCGTCCGCGACGTCGCCTGCCGCCAGGAGCGTTAGTTGAGAAAGGATCAAGCGAACCTGGCGGATCTGCAGACGGTCTCGGTGATCATCGCGGCGTTCGCGACTGAGCGCTGGGATAACTTGCGAGAAGCGGTGGCGTCGGCCCGGGCGCAGACCGTGCAGGTGCTGGAGACGATCGTCGTGGTGGATCACAATTCAGATCTGCTCGACCGGGCGCAGCGCGAACTTCAGGGCGCGGTCGTGATCCCCAATATCCGTAACCGGGGCGCGTCCGGGGCCCGTAACAGCGGGGTCGCGGCATCCCGCGGGCAAGTGGTGGCATTTCTCGACGATGATTCGGTCGCCTCGCCCGCCTGGCTGGAGGCCGTGCTGGCCCACTTCGCGGACCCCGATGTCGTGGGGGTCGGCTGCAGGCTGCTTCCCCTGTGGGCAGGCTCCCGGCCGCGCTGGCTCCCGCAGGAGTTCGACTGGACGGTGGGCGGGTCATACCGCGGAATGCCGCAGCAAGCGGCACGTGTGCGTAATGTGTGGAGCTGCGGGATGGCGATCCCCCGGCGAGCGTTCGATGCGGTCGGGGGATTCCGCGAGGATTTCGGCAAGGTCGGCCGCCGTTCCCGCCCCGAAGACACCGACTTGTGCCTGCGCGCCGCCGCGGCCCGGCCCGGCGGGACCTGGGTGTACGAGCCGGCCGGGGTGGTGAGCCACCGTGTGCCGACTGAGCGCGCCACGGTCGGCTACTTCCTGCGCCGGTGTCATCTTGAGGGCTCGGGGAAGGCGGCGCTGGCCGCCCTGAACGGCGCACGCAAGAGCACGTCAGCGGAACGGTTGTACACTCGCCATGTGCTTCCCGCCGGGGTGGCTCGCGGCCTGCGGGACACCGCGCGCGGTGACGTATCGGGAGCATTGCGCAGCATCGCCATCGCGGCCGGGTTCTCGTCCGCGATGATCGGTTTCGCGGCGGCCCGGGCGGCCGGGATCGCCCATCGCGCAGATCTCCCGCGGCCGAGGCGGACGTCCAGGAATGGCCGGGCTCGGGGAAGTAACGAGACGCGCGCACCGCGGATCCTCGTCGACCAGTCCGGGTATGACTTGCTGAACATCGGAGATGCCGCCATGCTGCAGTCGTGCGTGATGCGGCTGCGGCAGCTATGGCCCGATGCCGAGATCACGGTGATCTGCCACGCGCCGCGGCGGCTGGCTTCGTACTGCCCGGGTACGACGGCGGTCGGGCGGACCTTCGCCGACCTGCCGTTCTTCCAGATCCTTCCGCGAGGCCCCCGGCTGGCTGCCGAGCAGGCGTGGAAGATCGCGGCACCCTACTTCTGCGGCCGCTTCCGCGCCAGGCGAGTCGGGCCGGGGCCGCCGCAGACGGCGATCCAGGCCGTGCGCGCGGCCGATCTCGTCGTGGCCAGCGGCGGCGGCTACGTGACCGATACGTGGTGGTGGCACGGGGCAGGCGTGCTGAGTCTGCTGTCCCTGGCCCAGCGCCTCGGCAAGCCGACCGCCATGTTCGGCCAGGGCCTCGGCCCGATCAGTGCACCGCAGTGGAGCGCCCTGCGCGCGCAGGCTCGTGCCGTGCTGCCCAGGCTGGCAGTTCTCGGCCTGCGGGAAGACCGGATCGGCCGGGACCTGGCGCTGTCCCTGGGAGTCCCGTCCGGCGCCGTCACGGTCACCGGTGATGACGCGCTGGAACTGATCCCCGAGGCCAGCGCTCCAGACGGCCGTGCGCTGGGCCTCAGCATGCGAGTGTCAGACTACGCAGGCGTTGACCAGGAGATAGCGGCGGCGGTCGCCGGCCTTGTGGTGCAGGCAGCCGGAGCCTTCCGGGCGCCCATCGTGGCCCTGCCGGTCTCCCGTTATCCGGTGGGGAGCGATCTGGCTGCCCTTCGCGCGCTGCTCCGTCCGGAGGGCTCGCTCGCCGGCATCGTCCTGGACGACCTGGATTCCCCCGAGGCCCTGGCCACCGCCGCCGCCCGCTGCCGGGTAATCGTCACTGGCAGCTATCACGCGGCAGTGTTCGGCCTCGCACGTGGCGTACCGGCCGTTTGCCTGACCAGGTCGTCGTACTACGACGCCAAGTTCGCCGGGCTGAGCGCGCTGTTCCCCGGCGCCTGCTTCGTGGTCTCGCTTGACCAGCCGGACTTCGCCGACTGCCTGCGCCGTGCCATCGACCAGGCGTGGCACCTGCCCGCCTCGGCCCGCGCCGCGGCGAGGGATGCCGCTGCCAGGCAGCGTCAAGCCGGGCGTGAGGCCTACGCACAGTTCCGGAGCGCGGTCGAGCAGAACCTCATGACGTGCACCGCGGACAGCCTGGAGCTGGCGACATGAGCGCCCCGGCAGCCTCATCGCACCCGGACGCGCCTGTGCCAGGCGCCAGTAACGGGTTCTCCCCGGCCTTGATGATGGACGTGGAACTCGCCCAGCCGCTGCCGCCGGTGAGCTACGACGGCACGCACCGCCGGGTGTGGGTGCTCGGGCGGCTGCACGGCGAGCCGGTCGGATCGTGCGTCATCCGGCTGGACTCCGGAGGGCTGACTCCCGGGCAGCTCGGCTCGGCGATCTGGCCGGACCTGCGCGGGCCGGTGGCTGACCGCTTCGCAGCGGCCGGCCTGCCGCGGCCCGGCGCGCTGCGTGGCGAGGGACTGGTGGCCGACCCGGCGGCGTGGCCGTTCCTGCGCCGCCGCCGTGAAGTGCTGGCCACGGCACCGTTCATCAGCGTCGTCGTCTGCACCAGGAACCGGCCCGGCCAGCTGGAGGCATGCCTGCGCCACCTCGACCGGCAAGCGTATCCCCAGTTCGAGGTCGTGGTAGTGGACAACGCTCCCACCGGCGATGCGGTCCGGGTGCTGGTCGAGGCTCAGCGCGGCCGAGTGCGGTACCGCTACGTCCTGGAACGGCGGGTTGGCCTTTCCCGGGCCCGGAACGCCGGGATAGCGGCCGCGGCCGGCGAGATCATCGCCTTCCTCGATGATGACGAGGAAGCTGACATTCACTGGCTGGCCGGCCTGGCCGGTGGTTTCGCCCGCGCCGACGACATCGGCTGTGTCACCGGCATGATCCTGCCCGCCCGGCTGGACAGCCAGGTGCAGGAGTGGTTCGAGTGGTCCGGCGGGCACAGCAAGGGCCGCGGTTTCTCGCCGGCGATCTTCTCCCGGCACGGCCCGCAGAGTCCCTTGTTCCCGCTGCCGCCGTTCGGCGCCGGCGGCAACATGGCGATCCGGCGGGAGGCGCTGGCGCGCACCGGTGGCTTCGATGTCGCCATGGGAGCGGGCACGCCCGCCCGCGCTTCGGAGGACACGCTCGCCCTCACGCTGGTGCTGCTCGCCGGCTATCGCATCGCCTACGAGCCGACGGCGCTGGTTCGTCACGACCACTACACGGAAATGGACGGCCTCAGACGACAGTTGCGCGGATACGGTGTCGGTATCGGCGCCTATTACACAGCTCTGCTGCGGCACCGGCCGGGAGTCCTGCCCGCGCTATTGAGGCTGCTGCCTGCAGCGGCTGGCTACCTGCGGGGCGCGGGCGCGCCGGGCGCAACGGTGCCGCGAGACATTCCGGCGCAGCTGCGACGAGTGTCCCGGTGGGGCATGCTCACCGGGCCGGCCGCCTACGTCAGGAGCGTCCGCAGGCAGGCCCGGCAGGTACGCCTATGAGCGCGTGTCCGGCGGCGAAGAGCACTGCATACGCCTCAGGTGAGGTGCCCGTGCTCATGTATCACAGCATCGCCACCAGTGCCACCCGTAGGTTCAGGCGCTTTGCCGTCGCCCCCGGCGAGTTCGCCGCGCAGATGGAATACCTGGACGCCGCCGGGTACCGTCCCGTGACCGCGGCCGACCTCGCCGGGCAGCGATCCGGCCGCCCGCTGCCACCGCGGCCGGTGGTGCTCACGTTCGACGACGGCTACGCCGACTTCTATACCGCGGCGCTGCCGGTGCTGCGGGAGCACCGCTTCTCCGCGACGCTCTATGTCCCAACCGCGTATGTCGGTGCCACCACCCGCTTCAACGTGAGCCTGGGTGAGGAGAACCGCACGGTACTGTCGTGGCCGGCGCTGCGTGACATCGCCGCCGAGGGCGTTGAGGTGGCCGCGCACAGCCACACGCACCCTCAGTTGGATCGTGTGCCCGCCACGGTCATCCACGATGAGGTCCGCCGCTCCAGGGGCCTGCTGGAGGACAAGCTCGGGCTCGCGGTCGGCGGGTTCGCCTACCCGTTCGGTTACTGGAACCGTGCGGCGCGGGCCGCAGTCGCCGCCGCGGGGTATAGCTACGCCTTCGCGGTGGCCGAGCTGATGACGGCGCCCGGCGACGACATGCTCACGCTGCCCCGGCTGACGGTCAACGCTGGCATCGGCGTCGCAGGGCTCGCCCGCTTGCTCTGCGCCCGCCCGACGCCCACGAATCGGCGGGCGGCGGCCGTCAAGCGGGTCGCCTGGCGGGCCGTACGCCAGATGGTGCCTCCGGTCGGCAGGGATCCGCGGGAAGGGCGGCCTGCCACGTGACGGCGGCCGGAGAGTCGGTCAGTAGGCTTCCCGCGGTGTACTCCGAGCGCGGCGGTCCAGCTGACACCTCGCCCCTGCGGTTCCGCCTTCCGGTCAGCGCCGTGGCCCTGATCGCCGCGGCCGGAGTCCTGGTGGCGGCGGCCGCCTACACGGCCGGGCGGCTCGGCCACGCCGGCGCGCCGTGGGCCGACCGCATGTACTGGCTCGGTCAACTGCTTATTCTGACTCCGGTAGCGGCCCAGCTGCTGAGTCGGCGTGCCCTGGTCGTGAGCGAGACCGTGACCCTGGTCGTGGTCCTGACGGTGGCGGAGTACCTCGTCAAGGTCTGTTACAGTCCCGCCGCGTTCACCTACGCCGACGAGCTCATGCACTGGCGCACGGCGACGGACATCTCGCAGACCGGACGGCTCTTCACCGCCAACAACCTGCTGCCGGTCAGCCCGCACTACCCCGGCCTGGAGGAGGTCACCTCCGCCCTGGCGTCAGTCACCGGGCTGTCGATCTTCACCTGCGGGCTGATCGTGGCCGGCACCGCTCACCTGCTGTTCGTCTGCGTGCTGTTCGTGCTCTTCCGCCAGGTCAGCGGGTCGCACCGGATCGCGGGCGTCGCGTTGCTCCTGTACGCCGGGGAGTCGCTCTTCCAGTCGTTCGACTCGATGTTCGTCTACCAGACCCTGGCCCTGCCGTTCCTCGGGCTCACCGTGCTTGCTGTCGGCCGGCTCGCCGCGGCCCAGGCGGCCGGCAGCCGCCTCGGCTGGTTCACGGTCGCGGCGCTGTCGGCTTTCGCTACCGTGGCAACTCACCACGTGACCAGCTGCCTGCTCGTGGCCACCCTGGAGGTCATCACCCTGGGCGCGCTGCTGACACGCGACCGCGCGCTGGCGGCCTGGGCCTCCATCCTGGCTCTGCTGTCGGCAGCGGCGTTCGCCGCCTGGATCGTGTTCGTCGCCCCGTCGACGGTGGGCTACCTGCAGCCTGTGGCCGCAGAGGCGCTGCAGGGCCTCCGCGCCCTGCTGACCGGCGGGCACCTTGGCGTGCCCGCGCCGGCCTCGGCCGCGAACGGGCCGATAGAGAACCAGGCACTGGAAGCGGCGGCAGTCCTGATCATGTCGGCGCTGGTGCCGGTCGGCTGGTGGCAGGTCTGGCGCCGGTACAGCCACCAGCCCTGGGCGGTAGCCCTGGCGATCGGGGCGGTCAGCTGGTACGTCATCGTCGGGGTCCGGGTCTTCGTCGCGGACGGCAGCGAACTGGCCGGACGGGCCTCGACGTTCGTGTTCGTGCCGGCCGGCTTCATCGCCGCCCTGGCCATAATCCGGCTGAGCGACAACAGCCTGCGCTGGCCGGTCATTCGCGCCGGTACGCGGCACGGCGCGCCTGTCGTGGTCGCCGCCGCCGTTCTTGCCGCGCTGGTCCTCGTGTTCAACGGGCTGGTCAACGGCTGGCCGCCGTACTGGGAACGGCTGCCAGGGCCATACCAGGTCGCCGGGGCCGAACGATCGGTAGGCCCCGAGCAGGTCGCCTCGGCCGAATGGGCACTGGCGGTGCTCGGGCCCGGTAAGCGGTTCGCGACCGACGAAGGCGACCTGCCGGTCCTGGGCAGCTACGGTGACCAGAACCCGGTCGGTGACGACGGCTACCTGTACACCTCGCCTGCGTTCACGCCGGCCGCCGCGCAGCAGGTCCAAGCGCAGTCCCTCGGGTACGTCCTCGTCGACCAGCGGCTCAGCCAGCAGCTGCCCGCCTCAGGCCAGTACTTCCCGGTCGACCCGAACGCAGGCAAGTACACCCGTCCGCTGCCGCTCGCCGATCTCACCAAGTTCAACTACGTGCCCGGCATCGCCCGCATCTATGACTCCGGGAACATCGTCATCTATGACCTGGAGGGCTCTGCGTACTATGGGCCGTAGCCAGGCAGACGTCGCAGCCACCGCGCTGGCGGCCGCTCTGGCCTGCGTGGCGGCCGCGGCCGACGCGCCCGTCGCGGTCATGACCGTGCTCGGGATCGCGCTGTTCGCCGCGCCCGGCTACCTGGTGGGCCAGCTGCTCCTGAGCTCCCGGATCACCGGCCTGGAACGCATGGTCGTGATCACAGGGCTGGCGCTGGCCGTGCCCGTCCTCGGCGGACTGCTGCTGTACGCCGCCGGTGTGCCGCTGCATCGGCCCGGCTGGCTCGGGCTACTGGCCGGGGTGACCCTGGCCGGCGACGCCGCGCTGCTCCTGCGCCGCCGGGCTTCCGGGTCTGGCCGGATGGCACCCTCCCTCTGGCGGCCGGCCTGGCGCGTCCCGCGCTGGCACGCGGCGGCCTTCGCCGCCGCGATCCTGGTCGCAGCCTGCGCGGTGGCGGTGGCCCGCATCGGCGCAACCATCCAGCCACAGCCCGGTTACACCCAGCTCTGGCTATCGCCGCAGCACCAAGGCGAGCACACGGTGCGCCTCGGCGTCACTAACGACCAGGGCGGCACCACGAGCTACCGGCTCGTGCTGCGCCGTAACGGCCACGTGAGCGCCACCTGGAACATCACGCTCGCAGACGGCGGGACCTGGCAGCGGTCCGCGCCGGTCGCTGGCAGCGGCACCCTGACCGCGGACCTGTACCGGCTGCCCGACCTTAGCCACCCCTACCGGTACGTCTCCACCGGCAGCACCACGGCAGCCGGATCATGACCGGCATGCATGCCGACATCGGCGGATACGCACAGGTCCTGCGGAGAGCGCTGCCGCTCTCACCGCGGACTGCCGTCATCGCGGCCTGGCGATCGCATCGCGACCTGCTGAGTAACACGGGCAGCCTGGTCGTGTCGACCGGCGTGGCGTCGCTGCTCGGAGTCGTCTACTGGATGGTGGCGACCCGGTTGTTCAGTCAGCGGGCAGTCGGCTACGGCTCGGCCGTGGTGTCGGCCATGACGCTGTTCGGCACGATCGGCATGCTCGGCCTCGGCACGCTGCTCGTCGGCGAGCTGCCCAGGCGGGGCGCTCGGGCTGGCCTGGTCTCGGCGGCGCTGCTCACCTGCGGGCTTGGATCACTCTCACTCGGGCTGTGCTTTGCCGTCGTGGCCTCCCACCTCAGCGGCAACTTCGCGAACATGACCGGCACGCCGGGCCGGGAAGCGCTTTTCGCGGCCGGGGTGGCGATAACCGCGGTGACCCTAGTGTTCGACCAGGCCAGCATAGGCCTGATGCGCGGAGGACTCCAGCTGGGACGCAACATAACGTTCGCCGTCGCCAAGGTACTGCTCCTGCCCGCTGCCGCTGTCATCCTGCACGATCAGTTCGGCGCCGGCATCACCCTGTCCTGGGTGGCGGGCATGGCCCTCTCGCTGCTGCTGGTCGCGATCCGGCTGTGGTCCGGTGGGGAGCCAGTCCTTTCCCGGCCCGACTGGAGCGTCCTGCGATCCCTGGGCAAGACGGCGATGGCCCACAACTGGCTGAACCTGGCCATGACGATGCCGTTCTACCTGCTGCCAGTGCTGGTGACGGTGATCGTGTCGCCGTCGGCCAACGCCGCATTCTACATCGCCGTCATGCTGACCACCTTCCTGTTCATCGTGCCGGCTCATCTGTCAACGGTTCTGTTCGCGGTAGTGGCCGCCGACCCGCGCGTGGTCGCCGGGAAGCTGCGCTTTGCCTTGCGAGTGTCATTCCTGATCGGGATACCAGGAATGGCCATCCTGATCCTGGGCGCGCACCTGGCACTGGGCCTGTTCGGCAACGGCTATACGGCAGCCACGCTACCGATGTGGCTGGTGACCCTGGGTTACCCAGCGGCTGTCCCGAAGTCGCTCTACATCGCAGTGTGCCGGGCGGCGGGCCAGATACCCCGCGCCGCGGTAGTCCTGACCGTCTGCTCCAGCCTGGAAATAGCCGCCGCGGCCGCTGGCGGGATGGCAGACGGGCTAACTGGGCTGTCACTGGCGCTGCTGGCGGCACGGTACGGCGAGGCACTCGTGACGACCCCACCGGTCCTCCGCGCCGCTTTCGGTCGTGGTAGGCACCGGCGCGCCCTCGCCCCTTTCATCTTCCGACGCTGAGAGCGAACGATCTGGTCTCCAGCCCCCTCCCACCTTGCCATATCTCAAATCCGGCCTCGACGTTCAGCAGGTACGAGCTGCCGGGCGAGGTATCCGCGCCGAGCGGCGTCGATGGCGACGGCGCTGAGATCAAGGGCGTCGACCGAGCTCGCGGCGCGGTTCATCACGTAGGCGATCCGGTTATGAGCCGGCCCGCTGCCCGGATCGCCAGACCACAGCCAGACGGTATAGCCGTAGCCGCCGATGGTGACGCGGGCCACCGGAGCCCCAGCCGGGGCAATCTGGCTGCCGCCACGATGCGCCAGCCAGATCATGAGCTCGCCGCCATCAGGGGCTCCGGACGTAACCTACATGCGGTTGAACCAGATGTCGTAGGCCACGTCATAGGCGCCGCTGGACGGCTGGACGGTGACCCAGCTGCTGGTGACCATGCTCGGCCTCGGGTCGCTGACCCGGATCGGCAGCTTGTTGCCGACGGTACAGACCCCAGCGCTGCACCCGCTGAAGATCGACGGGTATCCCCCCGGGTCGCCGCTGGCCGGTTCGGAGATCGACGAGCTGGCCACGCTGAACTGAGCGCCGCCATCGGTGGTGATGCACTCCGGGGCGGTGGAATTCCATTCATCGTTCTGCACGACGTAGGCGCCCCCGTCGACACCTGCCTCCGGCCACCCCGCCTGGCCGCACAATCGGGT